>ERZ1026941.435-NODE-435-length-16752-cov-6.978559_pt1 | contig 16752 bp, 14 predicted proteins | sample MGYA00519305_ERZ1026941 | MGnify/ENA primary metagenome ERZ1026941 (study PRJEB26926, sample SAMN06164614) | human gut metagenome | biome: ENVO:00009003; feature: ENVO:2100002; material: ENVO:00002003 | host: Homo sapiens | place: USA | collected 2012 ...
CGAGATCGCTCAGTGTCTCGTGGGCTCGGAGATGTGTATAAGAGACAGGATTTACCGGATCTGCCGGAACAGCAGTCATCACAAAAGAAGAGGCTGGACTGTGGACAGACGGACGTTATTTTATCCAGGCAGAAAAACAGTTAGAAGGCAGTACCGTCAAGCTTTTTAAGATGGGCGAGGAAGGGGTGCCAAAAGTAGAAGAGTATGTCAAAGACCATTTGACAGAAGGCTCCTGCATCGGATTTGACGGAAGGGTCATGGATGCAAAGAGTGGAGAAAAATATGCAAAAATGGCAGAGGAGAAAAAAGCGGCTCTCTATGTCAAAGAGGACTTAGTCGGAAATATCTGGAAGGACAGACCGCAACTTCCGGCAAACAAAGTCTGGATCTTAGAGGATGCCTATGCAGGAAGAAGCATGGCAGATAAGATTGCCGATGTCCGCACACAGATGCAAAAAGAAGGAGCCGACATCCATATTTTATCAAGCCTTTATGATATTGCATGGCTGTTAAATCTGCGTGGCGGAGATATTGACCATGTGCCGGTATTTTTATCCTTTGTCAGCATTGAAAAAGAGCAGATACTTCTTTTTGTCAATCCACAGATCTTAGACAAAGAGGTACAGGACTATTTAGAGAAGAACCATGTGACGATCCGCCCATATGAAGACATCTATACTTATGCACAGAATCTTCAGAAGGTCAAAGTGCTGATCAGTGCGGAAGAGACGAATTACCGGATCGCAGAGTGTATCAGAGAGCATGCAGAAGTATTAGAGGGCGAAAATCCGAGTCTGATGCTAAAAGCGGTTAAAAATGAGACAGAATTGAAAAATACCAGAGAAGCTCATTTAAAAGATGCCGTAGCCGTCACAAAATTCATGTACTGGTTAAAGACAAACATCGGTAAGGTGGAGATCAGTGAGATCTCTGCATCGGACTATTTAGAGGAACGCAGAAAAGAGCAGGAGCACTACTTAGATCTGAGCTTTGATACGATCAGTGCCTATGGACCACACGGAGCGATGATGCACTATTCTGCTACAAAGGAAAGTAATGCAGTGTTAAAGCCGGAGGGATTCTTATTAGTAGATTCCGGCGGACACTATTTAGAGGGAACGACGGATATTACAAGAACTTTTGCGCTCGGAGCACTGACCGACGAAGAAAAGCAGCATTTTACGGCAGTCTGCCGTTCTAATATGAACCTTGCAAATGCTAAATTCCTGTATGGATGCTGTGGGATCAATCTTGATATCTTAGCACGCGGACCACTCTGGGATTTAGGCATTGATTACCGTTGCGGAACTGGACACGGTGTCGGACACATTTTAAATGTACATGAAGGACCAAACGGTTTCCGGTGGAAGATCGTTCCGGAGAGAAACGACAGCGGCAAGTTAGAAGAAGGCATGATCACCACAGATGAACCGGGCGTCTATATCGAAGGAAAATACGGTATCCGCACCGAAAATGAATTAATCTGTGTAAAAGATGAGAAGAATGAATATGGACAGTTCATGCGTTTTGAGAACATTACCTATGTTCCGATCGACTTAGATGCGATTCTCCCGGAGGAGATGAGTGCAAAAGAGCGCAGGGAACTGAACGAATATCATCAGATGGTCTATGAAAAAGTATCCCCATATCTGACCGACGAAGAAAGAGAATGGTTAAAGACCTATACAAGACCAATATAAAAAAATGAAAAAGGGCAGAGATCTCTGCCCTTAGAAAGAGAGCATCATGGACGGAAAGTTAGTATTAGTAGATGGACACAGCATATTGAACCGGGCATTTTTTGGAATACCGGATCTGACCAATTCCGAGGGACTTCATACAAATGCGGTCTATGGATTTTTAAATATTTTATTTAAGATATTAGACGAAGAACAGCCGGATTATCTGACGGTTGCTTTTGATGTACATGCACCGACTTTCCGTCATAAGATGTATGATGCCTATAAAGGAACGAGAAAACCGATGGCAGAGGAACTCAGACAGCAGGTACCTTTAATGAAAGAAATGCTGACTGCCATGGGCGTTACCATTGTAGAAAAAGAAGGCTATGAAGCCGATGATCTGCTTGGTACGATCGCAAAGCAGAGTGAGGCACAGGGGTTAGAAGTTTCTATCGTATCAGGAGACCGTGATCTGCTACAGTTAGCCAGTGACCATATCAAGATCCGTATTCCAAAGACCAAGCGTACCGGAACGGAGATCGAGGATTATTTAGCAAAAGATGTAGTGGAAAAATATCAGGTCACACCGTTGCAGTTTATAGATGTCAAAGCCCTGATGGGAGATTCTGCGGATAATATACCGGGAGTTCCTGGAATCGGTGAAAAGACGGCAACCGCCCTGATCGTATCCTATGGCAGTATTGAGAATGCCCATGACCATTTAGAGGAGATCAAACCGAACCGGGCAAAACAGAATCTGTCAGAGCATTATGACATGGCACAGATGAGCAAAGAATTAGCAACGATTGAGATCCATGCACCAATTGAGTATTCCTTAGAAGACGCAAAGTTAGGCAATCTGTTTACCGAGGAAGCCTATTTGATGTGTAAACGTTTAGAATTTAAAAATATGTTGTCAAGGTTTGATATTGATGCACCAAAGAATCTTGCAGAAGAGCATTTTACCTTTGTAACGGACAAGAAGCAGATTTCAGATATTTTTAAAAAGGCAAAAAAAGCAGGACATATCGGATGCTGTTTATTACCGGGAGAAGGCATCATCACAGAGCAGTTAAGCCTTTTTGAACAGCCAAAAGAACAGCAGGTCATTGAAGGAATGTCCATTGCCTTTTCCGAAGAAGATATCTATTATCTGTCTGCGGGAACAGAAGTAAGTGCCGAAGAACTATTAGAGGAAATACGGGAATTATCCGGTGGACAGACAAAAGTATCCGTAATGGACTTAAAAGAGACCTTAAAGACACTGCCGTTACCGGAAAATGACCGCTATTTTGATGCTTCCGTAGCAGCCTATCTGTTAAATCCATTGAAAAACGACTATCCTTATGAGGATTTGGCAAAAGATTATGCCGGTCTGATGATCCCATCGAAAACAGACCTTTTAGGAAAAGAAAGTCCGGTCAAGGCAAAGCAGGCAAAGCCGGAAGCATTCTTAAAATATATCTGTTATATGGCATATATTCCTTGGAAGACCAGAGACAGACTGTTAGAAGAACTGAACAATACAGGAATGCAGACGCTCTACGATACGATAGAACTGCCACTGGTATATACACTTTCCGATATGGAAAAAGAGGGTGTTCATGTGGATGCAGAAGAGTTGAAACGATATGGCGGGGAGCTTGCCGCCCAGATAGAAGTCTTAGAAAAAGAAATCTATGAGGGAGCGGGAGAGACCTTTAATATCAATTCCCCAAAACAGTTAGGTCATATTTTATTTGAAAAATTAGAGATGCCATATGGCAAAAAGACAAAGACCGGTTACTCCACAGCAGCAGATGTCTTAGAAAAATTAGCAGTGGAATATCCGTTGGTATCAAAGATATTAGAATATCGCCAGCTTGCAAAATTAAAGTCCACCTATGCGGACGGACTTGCGAATTTTATAGAAGAGGACGGAAGGATTCATACGAATTTCCAGCAGACGGTCACAGCTACCGGAAGATTGAGCAGTACAGATCCGAACTTACAGAACATTCCAATCCGAATGGAATTAGGTCGAATGATCCGTAAGGTATTTTTGCCAAAAGACGGATATGTATTTGTGGATGCTGATTATTCCCAGATTGAGCTTCGTATCTTAGCACATATGTCAGGAGATGAGATGCTGATACAGGCTTACCGGGAAGCGCAGGATATTCACCGCATGACTGCATCACAGGTATTCCATACACCGTTTGAGAAAGTAACGGATTTACAGAGAAGAAATGCAAAGGCAGTCAATTTTGGAATTGTCTATGGAATCAGCTCCTTTGGCTTAAGTCAGGATTTGAGTATCAGCAAAAAAGAAGCACAGGAATATATTGAACGATATTTTGAAAGCTATCCAAAAATTAAGGAATTTTTGGATGGTTGTGTGGAAAAGGCAAAGAAAGACGGATATTCCGTAACCATGTTTGGCAGAAGAAGGCCATTGCCGGAGATTTCATCATCCAACTTTATGCAACGCTCTTTTGGGGAACGAATTGCAATGAATGCACCGATTCAGGGAACGGCGGCAGATATTATCAAAATTGCAATGAACCGTGTCCATCGAAGATTAATCGATGAAGGGTTAAAATCCAGACTGTTGTTACAGGTGCATGACGAGTTATTGATTGAAACAGCACCGGATGAAGTAGATGAAGTAAAGAAGATTTTAGATGAAGAAATGAAGGGTGCAGCAGATCTGTCAGTAGAACTTGAGATCGACACCCACACAGGAAAGAACTGGTACGAGGCAAAATAGGATGAAATTTATTGGAATTACAGGCGGTGTCGGAGCCGGGAAATCCGCAATATTAGAATATATCGCAGAACATTACAATGCAAAAGTAATGCTTGCAGATGAGATTGCCCATGATTTAATGATGCCGGGAACAAAATGTTATGATACAATAAAGGAAGCATTTGGAGCAGAGAATATTTTTTTACCGGATGGCAGCTTTGACCGTCTGAAGATGGCACAGGTCATTTTTTCGGATGAAACAAAAAGAGAGCAGATGAACGGGATCGTACATCCTGCAGTCCGGGAATATATCTTAGAAGTCTATGAAGCGGAAAAGACAAAAGGGACACTGGATTTTCTGATCTTAGAGGCAGCTCTTTTAATTGAAGAGCATTATGATGAAATCTGTGATGAGTTATGGTATATTTATACCAGTGAAGAAAATCGTAGGGAGCGGCTTCGCGAAAACCGCGGATATTCCGATGAAAAAATAGATGGGATATTTGCAAGCCAGCTCACTGAGGAGGAATACCGCCGACATTGTGTGAAAGTCATTGATAACAATGGAAGCGTAGAAGATACAAATTTACAACTTGTAAAGATTTTTAATGAGGAGAAATAAGATGGAACCATTGGTATTTGGATTGGATATCGGAACGAGAAATGTTGTTGGAACCGTCGGATACAAAGAGGGTACGGAATTTATCGTAGTTGCACAGTACATAAAAGAGCATGAGACCCGTGCAATGCTAGACGGTCAGATCCACGACATTGGAAGAGTTGCGAAGACCATTGAAGCAGTAAAGCAGCAGTTAGAAGAACAGATCGGAGCACCGCTTACGGAAGTCTGTATTGCTGCCGCAGGTCGTGTGTTAAAAACAGTGACCACAACGGTAGAGTATGAGTATGACGAAGAGACCGTTGTGACAAGGGAAGATATACATACGCTGGATCTGTTGGGAATTGAAAAAGCATCCGGCATTTTAAAGGAAGAGAATGATACAAAGTTCAAGTTCTACTGTGTCGGTTATTCCGTTGTAAAATATTACTTGAATGATGATATTTTTTCTAATTTAGAGGGGCATAAAGCAGACCGGATTTCCGAGGATATTATCGTAACATTTTTACCGGAAGACGTTGTGGACGGACTTTATTCTGCATGCAATTTAGCAGGATTGGAAGTTGCCAATATGACATTAGAGCCTATTGCGGCAATTAATGTAGCGATTCCTGAGGCATTCCGTATGCTGAACATTGCGTTAGTCGATGTGGGTGCGGGAACGTCCGATATTTCCATTACCAGAGACGGAAGCATTATTGCTTATGGAATGATTCCTTTTGCAGGTGATGAGATTACGGAAATGTTAGTACAGCATTATCTGGTGGATTTCAAGACCGCAGAACATATTAAGTTAGGTTCCGGTTCGGAAAAAGAGATAGAGTTTAAGGATATCATGAGTATTTCCCATACCATTCCGGCAAAAGAAGTATGGGATTTGACCGAGGAATTAGTTGACCGGATTACCACTTCCGTAGCAGAGAAGATCAAGGCATTAAACGGTGATAAATCGGTCAGTGCGACCTTTGTAGTCGGCGGTGGCGGAAAAATCCACGGTTTTACGGAAATGTTAGCGGATAAATTAGGACTTCCGCATGAGCGTGTGGCACTTCGTGGAGAAGAGGTATTGCAGGAAGTACATTTTGAGCAGACGGATATTCAGAAAGATCCGTTGTTAGTAACACCGATCGGTATCTGCCTGAATTACTATGACCAGAAAAATAACTTTATTATGATCCATTTTAACGGAGAACGAATGAAGCTGTATGACAACAGTAAGCTGACCATTGTGGATGCGGCAATGCAGGCAGGATTCCCAAATGACCAGCTTTTCCCAAGAAGAGGAAAAGAAGTGAATTTCATGGTCAATGGAAGACCGAGGATATTAAGAGGACAGAGCGGAGAATCTGCGATCGTGCGTATGAATGGAAAGGTCGTTAATATCAATACTCCGTTAGAGGCAAACTGTGAGATCGTCATTGAACCGTCTACGATCGGAGAAGATGCAGCAGGTACCGTAGAACAGTTAGAAGAATATACAGAGTCTACGATCGTATTTGAGGTCAATAAAAAGACTGTAATCTGCCCACGGTTTGTAGAGGTCAACGGTGTCTTAGAGCCGCCATCTTACCGGATACAGGAGGGTGACAGGATCGAGCTGCGCAATTATTATACGATAGGACAGCTTGTGGAGTTCATGGATGTGGAACTGGATTTAGATCAGGAGATTTTAGTAAATAACCGGGATGCAGATATGGCAACGTTAGTCTATGAGAATTTTTCCGTAGAGTGGACGGTGGTAGAGACCAGAACACATATTGAGGATCTTGCACAGGACGAGGCTGCACCGGAAGAACCGGCAGTTTCTGAAAGCGGAAAAGAAATAGAAGCAGCATCCGAGGGAACACAGACAGAAAGTGAACCGGCAGCCACACCGGAAGAGCCGGTAAAGGAAGAGAAAGAAGAACCGGCAGGCATTCAGGTCATCGTAAATAAAGAGCCGATCTTTATGAGCGGAAAAGCAGAATACATTTATGTAGATGTATTTGACTATATAGAGTTTAATCTGAATGATTCGAGAGGACGGAATATCGTCACACATCTGAACGGACAGAACACAGAGTATACGGCACCACTAAAAGATGGCGATGTCGTAGATATTTATTGGGAAGAGAATAACTGATGGAAATATGTAGTATAGCAAGCGGCAGCAGTGGCAACTGTATCTGTGCGGGAACGCAGAATTGTCATTTGATGATCGATGCCGGAATTAGTGGAAAGAGAATTGAAGCGGGGCTGAACTCCGTGGGCTTAAAAACAGAAGAGATGGAAGGAATCCTGATCACGCATGAACATTCCGACCATATCAGTGGTTTGGGAGTCATTGCAAGAAGATATGGGCTTCCGATTTATGGAACGAAAGGAACGTTAGAGGCGATTGCCAATACGCCTTCCGTCGGGAAGATAGACCCGTCTTTGTACCGTGTCTTAGAGCCGGATATGGATATTACGATCGGAGAGATCGTCGTGCATCCGGTACGCATTTCGCACGATGCGGCAGATCCGGTTGCCTATATTTTAAAAAATGAAAATCATAAGATCGCCATTATCACGGATTTAGGCATCTACGATGATTATTTGATTGGAAAATTACAGGGGCTGGACATTTTACTGTTAGAGGCAAATCACGATGTGCGCATGTTAGAAGCCGGGAGCTATCCTTATCCGTTAAAACGAAGGATATTAGGCGAGCGGGGGCATCTTTCGAATGAAGTGTCCGGGCAGCTTTTAGGAGAACTGCTCCATGATGATATGAAAGCCATCATTTTAGGGCATTTAAGCAAAGAAAATAATTATGCAGAGCTGGCATATGAAACTGTGCGTCAGGAAGTCACCTTAGGAGAAAATCCATATAAGGGAAATGATTTCCCGATATATGTGGCAAAACGCAATGAACCGATGCCGATGCTTTGTGTATAAAAACAGACTGTATCAGCAGTCAGGAAGAAAAAAACAGAGAGGAAATCAAAAATGGAAACATCAGCAAATAAGACAATTATCACAGTAGTAGGAAAAGACACCGTAGGTATTATTGCAAAAGTCTGCACCTATCTTGCAAACAACCGTGTAAACGTTATGGATATCTCACAGACCATCGTGCAGGGATTTTTTAACATGATGATGATCGTAGATCTGAGTGGAACAGAAAAACCATTTGCCGACATCTCAAAAGAGTTGACACAGATCGGAGAAGAGATTGGCGTTGATATCAAATGCCAGAGAGAAGAAATTTTTGAAAAAATGCACAGAATCTAAGGAGAGATACCATGATCAATATATGGGAAGTAAATGAAACAAATAAGATGATCGAGCATGAGAATTTAGACGTGCGTACCATTACGTTAGGTATCAGCCTGCTCGATTGTATTGATACGGATTTAGCAAAGGTCAATGAAAATATCTACCGTAAGATCACAACGGTTGCAAAAGACCTTGTGAAAGTAGGAAAAGAGATCGAAAACAAATACTGTATTCCGATCGTAAATAAAAGAATCTCGATCACACCGATTTCTTTGATCGGTGCTTCTGCATGTAAGACACCGGAAGACTATGTGACGATCGCAAAAACACTCGATGATGCAGCCCGCGAGGTAGGAGTAAACTTCATCGGCGGTTATTCTGCATTGGTTTCTAAAGGAATGACAAAAAGTGATGAGCTGTTGATCCGTTCTATCCCACAGGCACTTGCCGAGACAGAATATATCTGCAGTTCCGTCAATGTCGGTTCCACAAAGACCGGGATCAACATGGATGCCGTCAGACTGATGGGAGATGTCATTTTACAGGCAGCAGAATATACGAAGGAGAATGATTCCTTAGGATGTGCCAAATTAGTAGTGCTTTGCAATGCACCTGATGATAACCCGTTTATGGCAGGAGCATTCCATGGAGTGACCGAGGCAGACGCAATCATCAATGTCGGTGTATCAGGACCTGGAGTTGTTAAGACGGCATTAGAAAAAGTGCGTGGCGAGAATTTTGAAGTGCTTTGTGAGACGATCAAAAAGACAGCATTCAAGGTTACCAGAGTCGGTCAGCTTGTAGCACAGGAGGCTTCCAGAAAATTAGGAATTCCATTTGGAATTATTGATCTGTCCTTAGCACCGACACCGGCAATCGGAGATTCCGTTGCAGAGATCTTAGAAGAAATTGGCTTAGAGTATGCAGGTGCTCCGGGAACGACAGCGGCACTTGCACTTTTGAATGACCAGGTAAAAAAAGGTGGTGTCATGGCATCCTCTTACGTTGGAGGCTTAAGCGGTGCGTTTATTCCGGTCAGCGAGGATCAGGGAATGATCGACGCTGTAACAGCGGGAGCGTTATCCTTAGAAAAATTAGAGGCAATGACCTGCGTATGTTCCGTAGGACTTGATATGATCGCAATTCCGGGAGATACCAAGGCAACGACAATTTCAGGAATTATTGCAGATGAAATGGCAATCGGTATGATCAACCAGAAGACAACGGCAGTCCGCATTATCCCTGTTATCGGAAAAGGGGTTGGCGAAACTGTGGAATTTGGCGGATTGTTAGGTTATGCACCGATCATGCCGGTCAACAAATATTCCTGTGATGCATTTGTAAACCGTGGCGGAAGAATTCCGGCTCCGATCCACAGCTTTAAGAACTAACATGATCAAAGCAGTTATTTTTGATATGGATGGTGTGTTGATCGACACCGAAAAATATTATATACAGCTTGGAATGGACATCACAAAAGAGATGGGCTATGAGATTCCAAGAGAGGTTTTTCTGTCTATGCGAAGCCTGAACCGGAAATTTTCCAAGCCGATGCTGTTAGAAAAATACGGTGTGGATTTTGACTTTGAATATTTCCATGCAGAACGCAGAAGACGGCTCCGTGAAATTTTAGAAAATCGGGGCATAGAGAAAAAGCCGGGCGTGGATGAGGTTTTAGCTGTTTTAAAAAGAGAAGGGTTACAGACGGCAGTTGCAACGGCAACGGATATCGAACGCGCAAGTTCTTATCTGTCACAGATTGGCGTTTTAGAAAAGTTTGACCGGATCTTGAGCGTATCCAATGTCAAAAACGGTAAGCCAATGCCGGATGTCTATTTAGAGGCATGCAGGCAGTTAGAAAAAGAACCCTCAAAGTGTATTGCAGTAGAGGATTCTCCGATCGGAGTCCGTTCTGCTCATGCAGCAGGATTAAAGGTCATTATGGTACCCGATCTGACACAGCCGGAAGAGGAGATCATGCCGATTTTATCGGGTGTGGCACAAAGTCTTCCGGAGGTAGCAGAGTACGCAAAGATTTTATAAAATCTATTTATAAGAGTGACTAATAGAATTAAGTAAATAATTTAATACTACTAATAAGGCTCCTTTCATTGAAAAGGAGTCTTATTTCATGTTAAGATAGAAAAAGTTAGAGCATCTAAATGCCACGCTTTGCGGGCAATCACAAGTAGGAGGACTATATTCATGGAAATGAGATCAATCGAAAAAGAATTACAGAACAATTCTTATCCTGGACGTGGGATTATCATCGGTAAGTCACCAAATGGAAAATACGCAGTAACCGCTTATTTTATCATGGGAAGAAGCGAGAACAGCCGTAACCGTGTCTTTGTGACAGAAGGGGAAGGCATCCGTACAGAAGCATTTGACCCATCCAAGCTGAGTGACCCAAGCCTGATCATCTATGCACCGGTGCGTGTGTTGGGAAATAAGACCATCGTTACCAACGGAGATCAGACTGATACCATCTATGAATTAATGGATAAACAGCAGACATTTGAGCAGGCTTTAAGAACCAGAGAGTTTGAGCCGGATGCACCGAACTATACACCTCGTATTTCCGGTATTATGCATGTGGACAAGGGTTCTTACAACTATGCAATGTCTATTTTAAAAAGCAACAACGGTGACCCTTCTTCCTGCAATCGTTATACTTTTGCATATGAAAATCCAAAGAGCGGCGAAGGACATTTTATACATACCTATATGGGGGATGGCAATCCGCTGCCAAGTTTTGAGGGAGAACCGGAACTGATCGCCGTTTCAGATGATATCGAAGAGTATACCAATCTGCTCTGGAACAGCTTAAATGAGGACAACAAAGTATCTTTATTTGTAAGATATATTGATATTGAAAATGGAACTTACGAGACAAAGATTGTAAATAAGAATCAGAAATAGAGGAGAAACCATGAGAGAATTAGAATTAAAATACGGATGCAATCCAAATCAGAAACCTTCAAGGATCTACATGGAAGAGGGAGAACTTCCAATTAAGGTTTTAAACGGAAAACCGGGATATATCAACTTTTTAGATGCATTTAACGGCTGGCAGTTAGTCAAGGAATTAAAAAAAGCAACCGGACTTCCGGCAGCAACTTCTTTTAAACATGTATCACCGGCAGGCGCAGCAGTCGGACTCCCAATGAGTGATGTGGAAAAGAAAATTTACTGGGTAGACGATATGGATATGGAGTTTACTCCACTTGCAAATGCCTATGCAAGAGCCAGAGGCGCTGACCGTATGTCCTCTTTCGGAGATTTTATTTCACTTTCCGATGTCTGCGATGTTGCAACAGCAAAGATCATCAAAAGAGAAGTGTCCGATGGTGTGATCGCACCGGGATATGAGCCGGAAGCTCTTGAGATTTTAAAAGCAAAGAAAAAAGGCAATTACAACGTTATTGAAATTGATGAGAACTATGTTCCAAAGGAACTCGAGAGAAAAGAAGTCTTTGGTATTACGTTTGAGCAGGGAAGAAATGAATTAAAGATTGATGAGAATTTCTTCTCTGATATCGTAACCGAGAACAAAGAAATCCCGGAATCTGCAAAGATCGATCTTGCAATTTCCATGATCACTTTAAAATATACACAGTCTAATTCCGTATGCTATGCAAAAGGTGGACAGGCAATCGGAATCGGTGCAGGACAGCAGTCCCGTATCCACTGTACGCGCCTTGCAGGAAGCAAAGCAGATAACTGGTGGCTTCGCCAGTCTCCGCAGGTCTTAGGTTTACAGTTTGTAGACGGTATCGGAAGAGCAGACCGTGACAATTCCATCGATTTATATATCGGCGAAGATTATATGGATGTCTTAGCAGACGGTGCATGGGAAAAAATCTTCAAGGTAAAACCGGAGGTATTTACCAGAGAGGAGAAACGTGCATGGTTAGACAAAATGGAAGATGTGGCACTTGGCTCAGATGCGTTCTTCCCATTTGGCGATAACATCGAGCGTGCACATAAGAGCGGTGTAAAATATGTGGCTGAGCCGGGCGGTTCTATCCGTGATGACAATGTCATTGAAACCTGTAATAAATATGGAATGGCAATGGCATTTACCGGAATCCGGCTGTTTCATCATTAAAAATCATTATACCAACAGAGGCGGAGCAAATGCTCCGTCTTGTGTTGTCATCACAGGTTTTACAATATAAAGACCATAAAATAGACACATTTACCTACAAAAGCATACTATTTGAAACGTTGGTAAAACAGTAAAATAGAAATGCGGTAAAAATAAAAGGAAAGAGGAAACGGAAATCATGAACGAAAATGAATGGGACAAACTTTTAAAGATCCATACCACAGGAACGGATAATACCGATGCAGATCAATATCGCTATCCTTATGAGCCGACCCCGTATTCGGTGTTAGAGCGGCTGGGAAATTCGGGGTGGATCCGAAAAGAGAATACACTGTTGGATTATGGATGCGGCAAAGGGCGGGTAGATTTTTTTCTGTCCTATCAGACACGTTGTCGTTCTATTGGTATTGAATATAATGAACGGATTTATGCAAAGGCAGTAGAAAATAAAGAGACTGCCATATCAGCGGAACGGGTAAATTTTATCGTGGTAAATGCGGAGCAGTTTTCTTTGCCGGTGGAAGTGGACCGCATTTATTTTTTCAATCCTTTTTCTTTGGAAATTTTACGGAAAGTGATGGCGCGTATCCGGGAATCCTATTATGAAAAACCGAGACGGATGCAACTGTATTTTTATTATCCGTCAGAGGAATATATGGCATATCTTATGACCGTGGAGGAACTGACATTTTTAGATGAAATTGACTGTAGGGATTTATTTTCAGGAGATAATCCGAGAGAGCGGATTGTCATTTTTGAATTATAAAAATATTCATATGGAAGTCAAAATAAAATATCAGTTGAAGATAATCTGTGTTCTATCTCGTTATAGCAAACAGAGAAATATAATATGGAAAGTATTGACAAATACGTTTGGATACACCATTGTACTAATTAAATAATACAGAAGTACAAAAAAGGAGGATGTTGTGGAACCATTAATCAGAGTACAGAACTTAATGAAGATATACAATCCGGGTGAAAATGAAGTAAGGGCTTTGGATGATGTGTCTTTGGATATCGGACAGGGAGAATTTGTGGCAATTATCGGACAGTCAGGCTCCGGAAAATCCACCTTTATGAATATGTTAGGTTGTCTGGATGTTCCGACTTCCGGTCACTATTTTCTGAATGGAAAAGATGTGTCCTCCCTGAGTGATGATGAGTTATCCGAAATCCGAAATCAGGAAATAGGATTCATTTTTCAGGGTTTTAACCTGATCCAGAATCTGACAGCATTAGAAAATGTAGAACTGCCGCTGATTTATCGGAATGTTCCGGCGGCGGAGCGCAGAAGACTTTCGGAGGAATCCTTAAAGCGGGTCGGATTAGAAAAACGTATGGATCACAAACCTACGGAAATGTCAGGAGGGCAGCAGCAAAGAGTTGCCATAGCCAGAGCGTTAGCGGCGGCACCGCCCCTGATCCTAGCGGATGAGCCAACGGGAAATCTGGATTCTAAATCGAGCCGTGAAATCATGGATATTTTAAGAAAATTGCACACCGAAGGAAGAACCGTCATTTTAATTACACATGATGACAAGATTGCGCAGTCAGCAAAGCGGATCATCCGGATTATGGATGGAAAAATCGAGTCGGACAGTGGCATGGCAGACCCAAAGAGCATGGAGGAAGAAAATGGAGAAAAATAATAAGAAGAAAAAGAAGTGGAAAATTATTTTGCCGGTTGCAGTAGTAGTGATTCTTGTCATTGTATTCGTGCAGAAAGGGAAAGGCAGTTCTGAAGCAGTGCAGGAAGTTGAGACAGCAAAGGCAGAAAAAGGAAATATTACAGCAGAATTAGAGACAAGCGGAACGATTGGCAGTGAAGATGTGCGTACTTATTCCTCACCGGTCAATGCAGAAATTGCAACTGCCAATTTACAGGTGGGAAAACCGGTAAAAAAAGGAGAGCCCCTGATAACATTTCAGACAGGTTCCTTAGAAAAAAGTTATAACATTTCACAATTACAGAACAAAGCAAGTGATGCGGCAAATCAGAAATCTTTAGAAATGAGTGCTAAGGGAAGTGAGCAGGCAGCACAGGCAGATTCTAAGATCCAATCGATTGATGATCAATTAAATAGTTTGAATGGTCAGATTTCAGAGTTGACGGCGCAGATGGAGCAGAGTAAAAATGCTGCAACAGAAGCCGGTAATTTAGACAAAGAGATTACAGATTTAGATAAGCGGTTAGAAGAACTGAAAAATAAGAAGGATTTGTCAAAAGAAGACCAGAAAGAATTAGAAAAAGTACAAAAAGAAAAAAATAAAAAAGAAGAACAGAGGAAGGCTTATGGCGATGTAACAGCGAGAGTCAGTGAGCTAGAGAGCCAGTTGAAAAGCATGCAGTCGCAGGCAGAAAGTTTACAGGGAAGCAAGGCAGAGGAACAGTCTAAAAAGGCAGCCGGAGAAGCCTCGGTTTTAACAGATGCGGAAAAACAGGGAATCGCTTCCTCGCAACAGGCAGCAAAGTTGACCTTATCACAGTCAGCAGATTCATTAGAAGAAGCCAAAGCAGGAATTCAGGCAGAATTTGACGGTATCATTACTTCGGCAGAGGTTGCGGCAGGAAGTGCCGTACAGGAAGGTGCACCGATGTTTTCGATTGCAGATGCATCGAAAATGTGCGTGGATTTTAAAGTGTCAAAATATAATCTGACCAATCTTGAAGCAGGACAGAAGGTAACCATTACTTCTTTAGACAGAAAGTATCAGGGTAGTGTTACCAATATAGGAAAAGTAGCGGAAAAAAATGAACAGGGGGTAGCAATGGCGACTGCCAGAGTGCATATCGATGATCCGGATGATCATTTGATCATTGGCTTGGATGCAAAGCTCAAAATCGAATTAGGTAAAAAGACAGATGTCTTAAAAGTACCGATCGCGGCGGTAAACAGTGATTCAAAAGGGGATTTTGTCTATGTGTTCAGCAAGGATAAACTTCAGAAAAAATATGTTAAGACAGGAATTTCTTCTAAAAAGAATGTGGAGATCATCAAAGGTCTGAAAGAAGGAGAAAAAGTAGTCACAACGATCGATACCACGATTGAGGACGGAATGAAAGCAGCAGAGAAGAAGTAGGAGGCAGGAATGTCACAGTTTTTAGAATATTTGAAAATGGCAGTTGCCAATATCAGAGCAAATAAAATGCGTTCGCTGTTGACAATGCTTGGAATTATCATAGGAATCTCATCTGTGATATTGATTATGTCTGTAGGTAACGGAGCAAAAAATATCATTACGGATGAAATGGCAGACATCGGAATTAACCAGATTGCTATTTATTCCTATGATGATACAAATTCCTATGATATTACACAGGAAGATATCGATGCATTATACGATGGGGTAAAAGGTATCCGTGCAATTTCAGCGGGATATGGTGCAGAAGGAAGCGTGATGACGCAAAAAGGCGAGTTCAAAGCAAATATCAATGGAAAAATGCCGGATTACCAGTATTTTTCTAAAAATGGAATGTTAAAAGGCAGATATTTTACAAAAAAAGAGTATCTCGCGGGTCAGCCGCTTGCAATCATTGGTGAAAAAGATGCGGTCAGGATCTTCGGTTCCACGGATATTGTAGGAAAAGAACTGGATGTCACATTATATGGAAAAGAAATGGGACTGACGATCATTGGTGTGGAAAAGGCTTCCGAGGACTCTATGTTTTCCTTTACTTATGAAAACTCACCAATTGAGCTTCAGATCCCGCTGATAACATTTTCAACCATGTATGGCATGGATACAGAGAGTTTTTGGCAGATCATGATTTTAACGGAAGAGGGAGAAGATACCTATCGTATTGCTTCGGAAGCGTCGAATCTGTTAGAACGCAGACATCAGTGCAGTGGAGAAGATATTTATCAGGTGGAAAATTTTAGTGATTACATGACCACAGTCGATAAGGTTATCGGTATTGTGACAACGTTAGTATCTTTTGTGGCGGCAATTTCTTTGTTAGTCGGTGGTATTGGTGTCATGAATATCATGCTGGTATCCGTAACAGAACGTACGAGAGAGATTGGAATCCGAAAAGCACTTGGCGCAAAGACGAAGTCGATCATGCTCCAGTTTCTGTCTGAGTCTGCCATCATTACACTGATCGGTGGAGTTGTGGGAATTTTGTTAGGGATCGGCGGGGCATTTGGCGTTGCAAAAGTGATCGCCATGATACAGCCGGCATTTGCATTTACGCCATCGGTCAGTCCGGCAGCCGTGCTAGTTACAACGCTGTTTTCCATTGGAATCGGAATCTTCTTTGGAATCTATCCGGCAAAGAAAGCGGCAGGGCTCAGCCCGATTGAAGCGTTGCGGAGAAATTAGGTATCTCTATAATTTCCAAATATTTTTGTTTGTCCTTATTTGTGAG
>ERZ1026941.484-NODE-484-length-15413-cov-6.322112_pt1 | contig 15413 bp, 10 predicted proteins | sample MGYA00519305_ERZ1026941 | MGnify/ENA primary metagenome ERZ1026941 (study PRJEB26926, sample SAMN06164614) | human gut metagenome | biome: ENVO:00009003; feature: ENVO:2100002; material: ENVO:00002003 | host: Homo sapiens | place: USA | collected 2012 ...
CGAGATCGCTCAGTGTCTCGTGGGCTCGGAGATGTGTATAAGAGACAGACGCCGCACGGGTGATCGACCACCTCGAAGGAGGCGGCTGCCTGGAGGACGACTATGTCGTGCGCAAGGTCCGCCGTGTCAACGAGGGGTGCATGTCGATGAACGCCAACGTCGGGGCGCAGGCTTCGCGCTGGCTCGATGCGGGCAAGACCGTGGGGCTGGTCGGCGGCGACCACTCGACGCCCTACGGGCTGATCCGGGCGCTGGGCGCGCGCCATGCGGCGTTCGGCATCCTGCACGTCGATGCGCACTGCGACCTGCGCGATGCCTACGAGGGGTTTGAGTTTTCCCACGCCTCGATCATGTTCAACGTCCTGCGCGACGTGCCGCAGGTGACGAAGATCGCCCAGGTCGCCGTGCGCGACTTCAGCGAGTCGGAGGCCGCGCTGGCCGCTTCGTCCGGGCGCATCGCCACGTTCGACGACCTTTCGCTCGCGGCCGCCCTTTTCCGCGGCGAGACGTGGGATGCGCAGTGCCGCCGCATCGTCGACGCGCTGCCGCAGGAGGTCTACGTGAGTTTCGACATCGACGCCTTGACCTTCGAAAACTGCCCTCACACCGGAACGCCGGTTTCCGGCGGCCTTACGTTCAACCAGGCCGTCTGGCTGCTCGATACGCTCACCCGCTCGGGACGCCGTATCATCGGTTTCGACGTGGTGGAGGTGTGCCCCGCGCCCGACGAGCGGATCGACGCCATCACGGGCGCCCGCATGCTCTGGAAACTCTGCGGGCAGACCCTCAAGTCAAACGAATCATAAAACGACCGATAGATGCGACTTTTTTCGATGTACCGCTGGGTTCGCCAGCGACACATGATGGGGCTTCGGGGCCGCAACTTCCTGGAAGCGCCCTGGGCCGGAGGCGTGGTGCTGCTGGTGTGCGTGATCGCCGCCATGCTGCTGGCCAATCTCCCCGCGACCAAACTCTATTACCACCACCTGCTGGAGACCGACCTTTCGCTGATGGTCCATTCCCCGGACGGTGTGATCGACTGGATCTTCCCGCGGGGCATGACCGTCGAGAAGTTCATCAACGACGGGCTGATGGTGATTTTCTTCTTTGCCGTGGGGCTTGAGATCAAGCGCGAGATCGTCTGCGGGCAGCTTTCGTCCGCGCGCCGGGCCATCCTTCCGGTGCTGGCCGCTGCGGGCGGCATGCTGGTCCCGGCGATTTTCTTCACGGCGTTCAACCACGGCACGATGGCCGCAAACGGCTGGGGAATCCCCACCGCCACGGACATCGCCTTCGCCATAGGCATCCTCTCGATGCTGGGCAACCGCGTCCCCGTGTCGCTCAAAATCTTCCTCACGGCGCTGGCCGTCGCCGACGACCTGGGGGCCATTCTGGTCATCGCGCTTTTCTATGGCGGCAAGGTGCAGATCACCTGCCTGCTGGTGGCGCTGGTCATCATGCTGGGGGTCTACTTTATGAAGCAGATGGGCGAGAAGCGCATGTTCTCCTATCTGGTCCCGGCCTTCGTGGTCTGGGGGCTGTTCTATTACTCGGGCGTCCACTCGACCATCTCGGGCGTGGCGATGGCGCTGCTGATCCCGATGGAGCCGCGTTACAGCAAGGAGTATTTCGCCCATAAGATGCGATGGCTCAATGCGCTGATGCTCCGCGCCGCCTCGCACGAGGACTTCCCCAACGAGGAGCAGCGGTTCTACCTGCGGCGCATGCACGACCTGTCGTCCAACTCGGTGGGCATGAGCTACCGTCTGGAGCACGGACTGGCGCCCTACGTCACGTTCCTGATCATGCCGGTCTTCGCGCTGGCCAACGCCGGCGTCGAGATCACGTCGCTCGAATACCTCAATATTTTCCACTATTCGCCCGAAATCGGATCAATCGGCATGGGCGTCTTCTTCGGTCTTGTCCTCGGCAAGCCGCTGGGCATCTTCCTTGCCAGCTGGGGAGCCGTGAGGACGGGTCTTGCGGAGCTGCCCGAGGGGGCGACGTGGCGCATGCTGCTGGCCGTGGCCTGCCTGGGCGGTATCGGGTTCACGATGTCGCTGTTCGTCGATTCGCTGGCCTTCACCGACCCCGATCTGGTCGACCGCGGCAAGATCGCGATCCTGATGGGTTCGCTGGCCGCCGCCGTCGTGGGGTGCCTGCTGATCTTGATCTTTTCGGGGAAAAACCGCCGGACCCGGCAGGGCGGGCGGTAGGCATCCGCCGCGCAGGCGGCGTTTGCCGGAAATGGCGTCCGGTCCGGACCCGTGCGGCCGGAACAGATTTATTTGCTTCTGCCGGCGCCTTGCACTATCTTTGCAAAAAAGATTCGATAATGATGAAAAAGACCTTCCCGATCCTCCCGGCCCTCGTGCTGCTGCTGGCCGGAGCCTGCTCGAAAAATTCGGGCGGAGGCGGCGTGAAATTCCGGAACGATACCGATTCGGTGGCCTACGTTATCGGCATGAACGTGGGCGCGAACCTGCTGAAAATGGATTCGACGATCAATGTGAACGCCGTTTGCGAAGGCATCCGCGACATGTTCCGCGGCAATCCCAGACTCTCGGCGGCCGATGCCGAGACGTTCTATCTGAGCTACGTGAACTACGCCCTTCCCGAGAAGGCGCGCGCCTATGAGGAGCAGTTCCTCCTCGACATCGCCAAGTCGAACCGCTCCTATGCCCGCACGTCGTCGGGCGTGACCTACACCGTTACGGACGTCGGGGATCAGAATCAGGTTCCCACTTCCGAGCGCGACAGCGTGGCCCTGCGGTGGGTGATCCGCACGGCGGCGGGCGACGAGATCACCTCCTCCTACGAGCGGGGCGATACGGTGCGTTCGCTGGTCCGCAACCTGCGGCGCGGGGTGCAGGAGAGCGTGAAGCTCATCGGCAAGGGCGGCAAGATCAACGCCTGGATGCCTTCGTCGGCAGCCTACGGCGCCGAGGGCGACAAGGAACTGGGCGTGGCTCCCAATGCGACGCTCTATTTCGAGATCGAACTCGTCGACCTCGACAAGTATACGACCCGGTCGCGACGGCGTTGACGGTCCGTCCGGCGGCGCCGGTTCCGCGGCCGGATCGTCCGGCCGCGGGGATTTCGCCAAAATAGTTGCTCGGAATCATTTCGTTAACAAAATTTTTATATCTTTGCGGGGAATAAGCCCGCGCTTTGATAGGCGGCGCCTCGGCAGAGCCGGATAAATTCGCCTCTGCTCCCGGTTTGCACTGTCTTTGCGCGTGCGACGGCGACAATATAAAGGAAACATCAAACATAGTGAAAACAACAATGAAAAAAATCTTTTTTGCTGCGGCGCTCGCGGGTGCCGCAATGCTCGCCTCCTGCGGAGGAAACAAGGGCGGGGTACAGCTGGGCAGTCTGTCCGAGTTCGACTCTCTGTCGTATTCGCTCGGAGCCAACATCGGCTATGGCATGAGCTACGAAATGAAGGATATTCCGTTCGATTTCAAGGCTGTGGACAAGGGTGTCCGGGAAGGCGCTCTGGGCAAGGCCACCCAGGAGCACGACAAGTCGCTCGATATGCTGCGCGAATATTTTATGACCAAGCGCGGCGAGCGTGCGCAGGCCGTGGCGCAGAAGCGCGCCGAGGCGGACAGCGTGCGCCTGGCCGGCGGCGACACGACCAAGGTGGAGTATCCCGCGGCCGATCCCGACATGTTCGAGAGCGAGGAGGAGCGTACCGAGATCTCCTATGCCTTCGGTAACGACATCGGTTACAACATCGCACAGAGCGGCATGCCCATTCAGCTGGTCTGGATCGGCGAGGCCATGCAGAACGTGCGCGACAACAACGCCAAGATGACCGAGGACGAGGTGAACCAGTACTTGCAGTACTACTTCATGGTGAAGCGTCCGGCCGAGAACGCCGAGGCTTCGAAGGCGTGGCTGGAGAAGACGGAGAAGAAGTCGGGCGTGAAGAAGACCGAGTCGGGCCTGCTCTATAAGGTTACCGACGCCGGCGACGCTTCGGTGATGCCCAAGGACCCGCGCGACGTGGTGAAGGTGCACTATACGGGCCGTACCCGCGAAGGCAAGGTGTTCGACACCTCGAAGTTCGCCAACCGTTCGAAGGAGCAGCAGGAGATGATCAAGAAGCAGCGTCCCGATGATTTCGACAAGGACGAACCCGTCGAGTTCCCGCTCAACCGTGTGATTCCCGGATGGACGGAAGGGTTGCAGCTGGTGGGCAAGGGCGGCAAGATCACGCTCTGGATTCCCGCCGACCTGGCTTACGGTGCGCGCGGCGCAGGCCGTGACATCGGTCCCAACGAGGCTCTGGAGTTCGAGGTCGAGCTGATCGACGTCACTCCCTACGTGGAGCCTGCTCCGGCCGATTCGACCGCAACGGCCGAGAAGCCCGAGGCTGCTCCCGCAAAATAGTCGGACCGCGAAAAATGAATCCGGATGTGCGCATGCGCATCCGGATTTTTTATAAATAGGCATCTAAAAAACTCCGGCCTTCGATGATTCGAAGGCCGGAGTTTTTCGGTTGAGTCCGTTTAGAACGGCAGGTCGTCGACCTGTGCGGGCGCAGAGGCGTAGGAAGGCTCCTCGGCGATGGGCGGCATGTCGGGCATCGGGGCCGCCGCGGCCTCCTGTTTGGGTTGCAGACGCCATGCGCGGATGTCGGTGTACCAGCGGCCGTTGTATTCGCGCGACTCGATGTTGACCGAGACGTTGTAGGTCGAACCCTCTTTCAGACGGGCCACGTCTTCGGGCTTGTTGAAGAACGTAACGCAGATTTTGCGTGTGAAAGAGCCTTCGTTCATTTCGAAAACCACATCCTGACGCTGCCACTCACCGCGTGCCGACGTTCCCTTCGTCACGGGCAGTATTTTGTAAACGGTTCCTTCGAATTCCATAGTGTAAATAGGGTTTGTTTGCGGCAAAGGTAGCAATTTTCCGGGACATTCGGAGCCTTTCCCGCGGAAAAAACGCCTGACGTCCGAAGATCGGCGGATGCGGCGTTTCTGTCCCGGAACCGCGGCGTGCGCCCCGTTCCGTTCGGCTCCGTCGGAGGTTCGGCCCTTTCTTTTTGCTGTCTGTTGCAGTGGCCTGCGGCCCGTAATCCGTATAAAAAAGCAGGACCCGGTTTGCTTTTTTTGCTTTTTTTGAATTATCTTTGGTGCTGTAATGATATTTTTTATTTGTCGGAGCGTTCTGCCGGGCTGTCCGGTTTCGGCTGCGTCCGGCGTGTTGGCACCTTTGTCCATGATGAAAAAACTACTGCTTTTTGTTGCGCTTCTCGGCTTTGCGCTGCCCCTGCGGGCGCAGGACGACAAGGCGCTGGCCGCCGCCGCTGCGAAGGCCGACCTGAAACTGATGTCGTTCAACATCCGCTATTACAAGCCCGGCGCCGACGGCGACAACGGCTGGGTTGCGCGGCGCGCCGCCTGTCTGGAGATGATCCGTGCGGAATCGCCCGACGTCATCGGCTTCCAGGAGCCGCACCGGCCGCAGATCGACTATCTGAAGGTGAACCTCCCCGAATACGCCGAGGTCGACATGGGACGCGACGCCGCGACCGACATCGAGAAGAAACCCGACGGCGGCGAGCATCTGATGATCATGTACCGCCGTTCGAAATACATCCTGCTCGACAGCGGGTTTTTCTGGATCAGCCCCACGCCCGAATGCCCTTCGCGGGGCTGGGACGCCATGTGCCGCCGCGTCACGGTGTGGGTGCAGCTCAAGGACCGGAAAACCGGAAAGGAGTTCTTCTATTTCGACACCCATTTCGATCATATCGGCAAGCAGGCCCGCGCCGAATCGGCCCGGATGATGGTCGCCCGGATGAAGCGGATCGCCGGTGAGAAGGCCGCCGTCTTTCTCTCGGGAGACCTGAATACGACCTACGACAACGCCCTGCTCGACCCGCTGAAGGCGTGGATGCAGTCGGCGCGCCATGCGGCCCCGGTGACCGACGAACTGCCGACGTTCAACGACTTCGGCAAGCGTTCGCTGTGGATCGACTTCATTTTCGCCCGCAACGCCCGTGCGCTGGCCTACCGGACCCTTGTCGATTCCGGGCGTTACGGCGTTCCGTTCCTCTCGGATCACAATCCCGTTTACGCGCTCTACAAACTCTGAATCCGCCGGACGGCCGACAAACCCGGATACAACCAAATTCCGATACCATGAAGAACCTTTCCCTCGTTTTCCGCAGCCTCGCGCTGCCCGTGCTGCTGCTGACGCTGAACGCCGCCGGTGCGCAGGAGAAGCAACCGCTCCGTTACGTCGATGCCGCGACGCTGACCGTCATCGGCAAGAGCATGCCCACACCCAAACTGTTCCAGCGGGTCGACACCGCCCGTTACGAACTCTGGCAGCCCGTGAAGAACTACTCGGCCTTCTCCACCGGACTGGCCGTCGTTTTCCGCACCGACAGCCGGACGATCCGCGCCCGGTGGAAAACCGGCGGATACGGATTGGGCCACAACATGACCGCCATCGCCCGCAAGGGTCTCGATCTCTACATCGAGCGCGACGGGCAGTGGGCCTACGCCGGTTTCGGCTGGCCCAAGGGCGACAACCACGACAGCGCGCTGGTCGAGTATATGGACGAGGGCGAAAAGACCTGTCTGGTCTACCTGCCCCTGTGGGACGAGGTGCTTTCGCTGGAACTGGGCATCGACGGCGACAGCCGCATCGAGGCCGTTCCGAACCCCTTCCGCCACCGGATCGTGGTGCTCGGGTCGAGCATCACCCACGGCGCTTCGGCCGGGCGTCCCGGCATGACCTGGACGGCGCGGCTGGCCCGCCGGATGGGACTCGATTTCCTGAATCTCGGTTACAGCGGGCAATGCAAGCTGCAACCCGAATTCGCGCGGATGCTGGCCGAGATGGATGCCGACGCCTTTGTTTTCGACGCCTTCTCCAACCCGAGCGCCGGGGAGATCGAGGAGCGGCTCGACGCCTTCGTGGCGACCGTCCGCAAGGCGCATCCCTCGACGCCGCTGATCTTCATTCAGACCGAGGTCCGCGAGACCGTGAATTTCAACCTCCGGGCGCGGAAATTCGAATCCGACAAGCGCGCCGCCGCCGAAGCGGGCGTCCGGCGGCTGATGAAGGACGACCGGAACATCTACTTCATCGACTCCCGGGGGATGATCGGCACGGACCACCTCGGGACGGTCGACGGTTCGCACCCCTCCGACCAGGGTTTCATGTACATGACCCGCCATCTCGAACCGCAGCTGCGCAAGATTTTCCGGAAATACGGAATCCGCTGATCCGCAGACCGGCAGGGCCGCAGCTTTCGGGCTGCGGCTTTTTCGTTTTTTGGGGCAGGAGGTTGCAAATCTGAAATTAATGCTATCTTTGCTTCCGGTATGACCGAAGATTTCATTCAGGAAAACGAGGATCGGGAACTGTTCCGGCGGATCAAGCAGGGGAGCGAGGAGGCTTTCCGGGTGGTTTACGGGAAGTATCACCGGATACTCTATGCCGTGGCCCTGAAGATGCTGAAGGACCGTTCCGCGGCCGAGAACGCCGTGCAGCACGTCTTCGTGAAACTTTGGATCGGGCGGCAGGAGATGACCGTCATGCTGAGCCTGCGGAACTACCTCTACACGATGACCCGCAACTACATCCTCAATTACCTGCGCAGCCGCAATACCGAGCTGGTGCACAGCTACCGCCTGGCGCAGCTCATTCCCGAGGCTTCGGACCCGCTCGACGCGCAGATCGTGCGCGAGGATCTTTTGCAGATGCTCGATACGGTGATCGCGGGGCTTCCGACCCAGAAGCGGCAGGTCATGTACCTGCGCAAGGCGGGCTATTCGAACCCCGAGATCGCCGAAATGCTCAATCTTTCGGTCAACACCGTCCGTTCGCACTACCAGGAGGGCGTCAAACTCCTGAAGAGCCGTTTCGGCCATATCGTCCTGCTTATCGTCATCCTGCAAACTTTATTTTTATGAACAGACCTTCGGAAGAACTTTTGCATAAGACGCTCGAAAACCGCGCCACCGCCGCCGAGGCCGCTTCAGTCGCCGAGTGGCTCGCCACCGATTCGGGCCAGGCATGGGCCAGCCGCTACATCGGCCGCGACTTCGACCGGCAGGAGTCCTGCGGCGACTACGAGCGGGAGGAGGTCGCCTCGGAGCGCATCTTCGCGCGGATCAAAACCGCCCTCACGCGCAGCCGGCGCCGCCGCATTCTTTTTCGCGTCGCCGCCGTCGTGATTCCCGTCGCGCTGGTGCTGGGCGTCGCCCTGCGTCTCGACCGTCAGGTAGGGGGCATCTTTTCGGATGCGGAGTACGGCGAATTCGTCGTCGACCGGGGGCGGCGTACGCAGTGCCTGTTTCAGGACGGCACGGTCGCCCACCTCAATTCCGAGTCGAAAATCCACTATCCCGTGAAGTTCGGGCTTTTCGAGCGTCGCATCCGGCTCGAAGGCGAAGCCTACTTCGAGGTGACCCACAATCCCCGGCGGCCGTTCGTCGTGGAGTTCGAGGGCGGAGAGATCCAGGTGCTCGGCACGTCGTTCAACGTCAAGGCCTACCGCGACGACGACATCGTCGCCGTAACGCTCGACGAGGGGCGCGTGGTGCTCGACGACCGCCGCGGCGGTCGTTTCGAGCTGTCGCCCTCCGAACAGCTGCTCTACGACCGCCGCTCGGGCGAGGGGCGGATCGTCCGCGGCGCCGACGCCATGCGTTATTCGATCTGGAAGGACGACGTGATCTCGTTCCGCGACACGCCCCTTGCAGAGGTGCTCGAAACCCTTTCGCGGTGGTACGACGTGCGCTTCGAAACCGACGGACAGCCCGATCGCCCCATATCCTACACCTTTGCGACCGACAATACGCTGCTGGATAATGTTTTGCGTGAAATGGAACTGATCTCTCCGGTGCGTTTCGAACGCACCAAAACAGAAATAAAGGTAAGTTTCAGATAAAAAAAAGAGTTTCGGCTCATCGTTTTTTCCCGTTTGCGTGTCTATTCTGTGAAAAGCGCGCAAACGGGCTTTTTAGTAAACAACTACCTAAACTAATCTGTATGAAACGAATCAGACTACTCTTTCTGATGCTGCTTTGTGTAGCCGGGACGGCCCTGACGGCCCGGGCGCAGAAAGTGACGTTGAATTTCCGGAATGCCAAGCTCGAACAGGTGTTCGGGCGGATTACCGAGCAGACGGGCTACACGTTCTACTATGCGCGTCCGACGGTCAATCCCGACAAGGTCGTCAGCATCGCCGTCGCGGATGTCGACGTGCGTGCGGCGCTGAAACAGCTGCTGGCGGACGACAAGGTCGAAATCGAGATCCGCGACGGCAAGATTTACCTTTCCCCCCCCCCGGCAGAGTACCGCTGTGCCGCAATCCGTTAAGGGCGTCGTCCGGGATGCCGCGGGCCAGCCCGTTGTCGGGGCCGCGGTGATCGTCAAGGGAACCACCCGCGGCGTGAGTTCCGGGACCGACGGCTCGTTCTCGTTCGAGGGTCTGGCTGACGGCGCCGTGCTGCAAGTCTCGGCGCTGGGCTACGCCACTGCCGAAATCCCGGTCGGCAACCGTTCGTTCGTCGCCGTGGAGCTGAAGGAGGACGCCACGCTCGTCGACGAGGTGGTGGTCGTGGGCTACGGCACGCAGAAGAAGGCCAACCTGACGGGCGCCGTCGACCAGGTCTCCTCGGAACTTCTGGAGAATCGTCCCGTGGCCAACGTCACGCAGATGTTGCAGGGCGCCGTGCCCAACCTCAATATTTCGCTGGCCGACGGCAAGCCCAACCGCTCGGCGTCGTACAACATCCGCGGCAAGACGTCGATCGGCGCGGGCGGATCGGCTCTGGTGCTGATCGACGGCGTTGAGGGCGACCCCGCGATGCTCAACCCCAACGACATCGAGTCGGTCTCGGTGCTCAAGGACGCAGCTTCGGCCGCCATCTACGGTTCGCGCGCACCCTACGGCGTGGTGCTCATCACCACCAAGGACCCGGGCAAACTCACCGACAAGTTCACGATCAACTACACGGGCAACGTCTCCATCCAGCAGCCCACGGCCATTCCCGACGTCGTGGACGACGGTTACGTCTATTCGCGCCTCTTCTACGACGCATGGTACAACTACCGCTTCAACGAGCCGACGGGCTTCAACAACTCGCAGGACTTTTCGCGTGCGTGGCTCGACACCTTCCGCCAGCGCAAACTCGCGGGCAACAAGCTCGAAACGACGGTCGAACCCGACGGCAAGTATGTCTACTACGGCAATACGGACTACTACGACGCACTTTACAAGGATACGGTGATCGCCCAGACGCACAACATCTCGGTCAGCGGTTCGAACGGCAAGATCAGCCACTACCTTTCGGGGCGTCTGTACGACTACAACGGCCTGTTCAACTTCACGCCCGACACCTACCGCACGATGAACCTCCGTTCGAAGGTCTCCTCGCAGGTGTTCAAATGGCTGAAGATCAGCAATAACTTCGACTATACGCACGACCACTACCGTCAGCCGATGGGTTATTCGAAGGAGGGCGGAGGCGTGCTGTGGCGTTCGCTCAACGACCAGGGGCACCCTTCGTCGTCGATCTTCAATCCCGACGGTACGCTCACCAAGTCGGGCGCCTACGCCATCGGCGGCCTGGTGACGGGCAACAACTGGCTCGACCGCACGACCAAGACGCTCAAGAACACCACCACGCTCAACGTCACGATGCTGGAGAACCGCCTGCGCCTGACGGGCGACTTCTCGTTCCGCACCAAGGACTACACCGAGACCAAAAAGACCACGGCCATTCCTTACAGCGCCTACGAGGGCGAAATCGTCTACCTCGGCACGCCCGAGACCGACGACGTGATGAAGGAGTCGCTGCAACTGACGACCTATATCGCCACCAACGCCTACGCCGAGTTCGAGGACACCTTCGCCGAGAAACACTATTTCAAGGCGCTGGCCGGTTACAACTACGAGCAGCAGGACTACAAGTCGACCTACTCCGAGCGCAACGGTCTTCTGATGCCCGACGCCGACAACATCAACTTCGCGCTGGGCGACGTCATGTCGATCACCGCCGGCGGCAGCCGCTGGCGTTACGTGGGCGCTTTCTTCCGCTTCAATTACGCCTACGACGACCGCTACCTGCTCGAAGTCAACGGCCGCTACGACGGCTCGTCGAAATTTCCGAACAACTCCCAATGGGGCTTCTTCCCCTCGGCTTCGGCCGCCTGGCGCGTTTCGCAGGAGAAGTTCTGGGACGTCAGCCCCAAGGCCGTTTCGAACCTCAAGCTGCGCGCCTCGTACGGTGCGCTGGGCAACAGCAACGTCGATCCCTACACCTACCTCGAAACCTTCGGCCTGTCGACCTTCGGAACCGGTTCGGGCGATGCGGCCCGCTACCTCTTCGGTCAGGCCAAGCTGCGCTACACGAGCCTCCCGGGCCAGATTCCCGACAACATCGGCTGGGAGACCTCCAAAACCTTCGACGTGGGACTGGACGCCGGTTTCCTGAACGGGCGGCTGAACCTCACGGCCGACTACTACATCCGCAAGACGGTGGACATGTACACCGTCGGCCCGACGCTTCCCGACACTTTCGGAGCGACGGCCCCCAAGGGCAACTACGCCGACATGAGCACCTACGGCTATGAAATCGCGTTGAGCTACAACGATTCGTTCAAGCTGGCGGGCAAGCCCTTCAATTTCGGAATCAAGGCGACGCTGGCCGACTATTATTCCATAATCGACCGCTATAACAACGCCTCGCGCAAGCTCTCCGATTACTACGAGGGGCAGCGTCTGGGCGAGATCTGGGGTTTCGTCTGCAACGGGCTGTTCCAGTCGCAGGCCGAAATCGACGCGGCGTTCGGCGGCAAGGGCTACAAGAATGACATCATGCAGACCTCCGAGAAGTACATCACCTATCCGGGCGACATGCGCTTCGAGGATCTGAACGGTAACGACGCCATCGACCGCGGCAGCAGCACGGTCGACGATCCGGGCGACCGGAAGATCATCGGCAACTCCGAGCCGCGCTACCTCTACACCATTTCGCTCAATGCCGACTGGAACGGTTTCTTCCTCTCGGCGCTGTTCGACGGCGTGGGCAGACAGCAGTGGTTCCCCAGCGACGAGAGCCTTTTCTGGGGCATGTACAACCGTCCCTACAACCAGGTTCCGACGTGGCATCTGCAAAACTACTGGACCGAGGAGCGTCCGAACGCCTACCTGCCGCGCTACGTGGGCTACTACGGCCCGATGAACGCCAATACGGTCAACGTCAATACGCGCTACCTGCAGGACGTGTCGTACATCCGGCTGAAGAATCTTCAGTTCGGTTACGAGCTGCCCAAGCGGTGGATCTCGAAGATCGGTCTTTCGAAGGTCTCGGTCTACTTCTCGGGCGAGAACCTCTGGAGCTGGTCGCCGCTCTACCGCCACACGAAGGATTTCGACGTGACGGTGGCCAGCAAGAAATCCGACTCGGATATTTCCAACAGCAAGGGCGACGGACATAACTATCCCGTGATGCGCAGCTTCAGCTTCGGCATCTCGATCACCTATTAAACTGTTTACGTGCTATGAAAAGATCAACCTATATATGGAGTCTGCTCGTGGGCTGCGTTGCGTTCGCCACGTCGTGCGACCTGACGGAGAACGTGCAGGTGAAAGCCGACAAGTCGATGATCTTCGGATCGAAATCGGGTCTCGAACTCTACTCCAATTCGTTTTACAAGGCCCTGCCGACGCTCAAGAACGGCTTCATGCAGGACAAGATGTGCGACGTGGGGGCCGTCAGCAACACCGACACCTTCATCAAGCAGGGGGCCTACAACACCGAGACGGCGACCAGCTGGAGCTGGGGCGCGCTCAAGAACGTGAACTACTTCATCGACGGCTGCAACGACCCGAAATACTGCACCGTCGAAGCCGAGACGCGCGACAACTACCTGGGCATCGCTCGCTGGTTCCGTGCGTGGTTCTACTACGACAAGCTGACCACCTACGGCGAAGTTCCCTGGTTCCCCAACGATATCCAGTCCTACCAGAACGACGTGATGTACAAGGACCGCGACAGCCGCGACGTGATCATCCGCAACCTGATCGCCGACCTCGATTTCGCCTACGAGCACATCCAGGCCACCTCGTCGACCGGAAGTTCGACGCTCACACGCTGGGCTGCTGCCGCGCTCAAGTCGCGCGTCTGCCTCTTCGAAGCGGCTTACCGCCGTTACCACAACCTCACGGGGCTTGAGATAACCCCCGAGGAGCTGTATCGCGAGGCCGCCAAGGCCGCCAAGCTGGTGATCGACAACAGCGGTTGCTCGCTCAACACCGCCGCGGGCAAGAAGGGCGCCTATCGCGATCTGTTTTACAGCGAGACGCCGCTGACGCAGGAGGTGATCCTCGCCGTCTGCGCCAACGAGAAATCCGGCATCTTCGGCGAGCAGAACTGGTGGTTCAACGCCCGCTCGTACGGACTGTGCTGGAGCCTCGTTCGCTCGTTCGTCCACACCTACCTCAAGCAGGACGGCACGCCCTTCACCGCCGCCGCCGACTACGCCGTGAAATCCTTCGCCGAGGAGATGGAGGGGCGCGACCTGCGCCTGGAGCAGACCGTGCGCGGCCGCAACTTCCTGTGGGACGGCAAGACGGCGGTCGCCGACATCAAAAACCTTTCGCTCACGGGCTACCAGGTGATCAAGTATACGCTCGACGAATCGAAGTACGACGGCGGTGCGAAGAACATCAACAGCATTCCGCTGATCCGCTATGCCGAGGTGCTGCTCAACTACGCCGAGGCGCAGGCCGAACTGGGGGTGATCACCGATTCCGAATGGGCGCTCACGGTCGGTGCGCTGCGTAAGCGCGCGGGTATCACGGGCGGCACGGAGACGCTGCCCACGACCGTCGACAGCTACCTGCAACGCACCTTTTATCCGGACGTGACCAGCCCCGTGCTGCTCGAAATCCGCCGCGAGCGGGCCATCGAACTCGTCGCCGAAGGCATGCGCTTCGACGACCTGCGCCGCTGGAAGTGCGGATCGCTGATGGAGACCCTGCCGTGGAGCGGCATTCACATCCCCGGGTTGGAGCAGCCCGTCGATGTCAACGGCGACGGCGTGAACGACTACTACTTCACCGAGGGCGAGGTTGCGTCGGCTCCGGCGGCCTACAAGAACATCGCCGTCCGCGTCAATCAGGACGGCGTGGGGCTTTATGCCGAGGCGAATCCCGTGTCGGGTTACGATCTGGTCTACAAGACCGGTGCGGGCGACCGCTACTGGTATCCCGACGGGCGCCAGTACCTCTATCCGATTCCCGCCAAGGTGATCCGCGATTACAGGAACGCGGGCTATACGATCTCGCAGAACCCCGAGTGGGACAACGAATAAATAAAAAGCAAGACCATGAGAATATTCCGTTATTTACTGACGTTTTCGTTGAGTTTCGCCTTCGTTTTCGCCGCCGGGTGCAGCGATCCGAAGCCCGATTACTCGGAATTCTACAAACCCCAGCCCGGTGACGAACCGGAGGAGCCGGTCAATCCCGGACTTGAGGACAATCAGCTGAGAGTCATGTCGTTCAATGTGCGTTACAGCTCGGGCGACGACGGTGCGAACAGTTGGGACAACCGCAAAAAGGCCGTTCCGGCGATGTTCGCCGACCAGCAGCCGACGGTGCTCGGCGTGCAGGAGGCGCGGCTCGACCAGAAGACCTACATGGACGAGAACTGCGCGGGCTACAAGAGTGTCGGCGTGGGCCGCACCGACGGCCAGAATGCCGGTGAGTTCATGGCCATCTACTACCTCGCCGATGCCGTGAAGCTCGAAAAGTGGGGGACCTTCTGGCTCTCCGACACCCCCGACGTCCCGTCGGTCGGCTGGGACGCCTCGACCTACCGCACGGCCACGTGGGCCTTGTTCACCCACTACAAGTCGGGCCGCAAGTTCTTCTACGTCAACACTCACATCGACCATGTGGGGCAGGTGGCGGCCCAGAAGTCGATGGAGCTGATCGAGGCGAAGATCCGGTCGCTCAACCCCGACAACCAGCCGACGGTGCTGACCGCCGACTTCAACAAGATGCTCGACAGCCCGATTTTCGACGGCGTGAAGAAGTTCATGGCCGACGCGCGCACGACCGCTCCCGTGACCGACAACAAGGCGTCGTTCAACAACTTCGGCGGGGCGACCAACTACCCGCGCATCGACCACATCTTCAGCTCGGGCTTCACGCCCCTGCGCTTCGCCACCGTCGACCAGCGTTACGAGAAGGTCCCCTACATTTCGGACCACTATCCCATCGCGGCCGTGTTAGAGTTCAAGTAATCCTGCAACCAAAGCTCAAAACCGATTGAAATGAAACGATATATCTATATGATAGCCGCTTTCGCCCTCATGGCTGTCTCTTATACACATCTCCGAGCCCACGAGACACTGAGCGATCT
>ERZ1026941.506-NODE-506-length-15042-cov-12.318943_pt1 | contig 15042 bp, 9 predicted proteins | sample MGYA00519305_ERZ1026941 | MGnify/ENA primary metagenome ERZ1026941 (study PRJEB26926, sample SAMN06164614) | human gut metagenome | biome: ENVO:00009003; feature: ENVO:2100002; material: ENVO:00002003 | host: Homo sapiens | place: USA | collected 2012 ...
TCTCCGCCGATTTGAAGGAGCTGGGCGGCTACCACTTCAAGCCCGACTTTGCGCCCGACTACCTGCGCGGGGTCAACTTTATCACGCATCTGGCGGTGTTCAGCCGTCCGCTGCTGGACGCGGCGGGCGCGTATGAGTCGAAGGAGTTTGACGGTGCGCAGGACCATGATTTGATCCTGCGCCTGACAGAAAAAGCACAGCGCATCGAGCATATCAAGAAAGTGCTCTACATCTGGCGTGCCGCGGCCGGCTCCACCGCCGCGGGCATGGAGGCCAAGCCCTACGCCGTCGCGGCGGGGGAGCGCGCCATCGACGCGCAGCTCAAGCGTCTCGGTCTGCCGGGCCACGCCATGGCCGTGCCCGACGCGCCCGGCGCGTTTCAGGTGCGGTACGAGCTGACCGGCCACCCGAAAATCAGCGTACTGATCCCCAGTAAAGACCACATTGACGACCTGGACCGCTGCCTGACGAGCCTGTACAAAAACGCGGGCTACGACAATTTTGAGGTCATCGTCATCGAGAACAACTCCACCGACCCGGCAACGTTTGCCTATTACGAGACACTGCCCAGCCGCTTTGCCGACTGCCGCGTCGTCTACTACAAGGGCGCGTTCAACTTCTCGGCCATCAACAACTTCGGCGCGACGTTCGCCGAGGGCGAGCACCTGCTGCTGCTCAACAACGACATTGAGGTGTTGTCCCACGACTTTCTGCGGGAATTGCTCAGCTACAGCCAGCGGCCCGACGTAGGCGCGGTGGGCGCGAAGCTCTACTACCCCGACGACACGATCCAACACGCAGGCGTGCTGATGGGCATCAACGGCAGCGCGGGCCACAGCCACAAGAGCTACCCGCGCACCGCTGTGGGGGATATGTACCGCCTTGTGACGACACAGGATTACATGGCCGTCACGGGCGCCTGCCTGATGACAAAAGCGTCGCTCTACCGCGCATTTGGCGGGCTGGACGAGGAAAAGTTTGCCGTCGCCTACAACGATGTGGATTATTGCTTAAAGCTGTGGCAGAAGGGGCTGTTGAACGTTTACACCCCGCGCGCCGAGGCCTATCACTACGAGAGCAAGAGCCGCGGCCTTGATACCTTAAGCGAGAACGCCAAGCGGTATGAGCGCGAAAAGGCGAATTTCTACGCGAAATATCAGCAGTATATCGACAATTACGACCCCTATTACAACCCCCATTTCAACAATTTGTTTGAAAATTTCGGGTTGAAGTGATGGAGCCGAAGCGAAAAATCAACCGCCTGACGGAGTATGATTACGCCCAAAGCGGCGCGTATTTCATCACAATCTGCACGCATGGACGGCAGAAGATTTTGTGGGATAGCAATACGTTCACGGAAGCCGAGGATGTAGGGGCGAGCATTGCTCGCCCGCAGCACCCGCCCGCCTTATCCGAAGCGGGAAAAATCGTAGAGCAGTGTATTTTTGAAATTCCGACCCATTATCCGCACATTTCGGTAGAGAAATATGCGGTCATGCCAAACCACGTTCATTTGTTGCTGCTAGTCCAAAACGGGCAGAGCGGGCGACCAATGGTCGCCCCTACAGTCTCTACCGTTATACAGCAGTTTAAAGGTGTAGTTTCCAAACGGCTTTCCCACTCTATCTGGCAAAAATCCTTCCATGACCATATTGTGCGCACGGAGCAAGGGTACTCGCAAATTTGGCAATACATCGATACCAACCCCCGCCTTTGGCACAAAGACTGCTTTTATGAGGAGCCATCCCATGAGCCTTGAAACGAAACGCATCAAAGAACTGTTCGGCTATGCGCGGACGCTGACGAAAGAACAGGGCGTCGGCGTCATGGCCGGGCGGGCCGTCGGCTTTTTTAAGCGGCGGTTCTTCGGCAAAAAAGCGCGGTATCTGCCGTCGAAGCAGACGCTGGAGACCCAGCGTGCCGACGCAGCCGCCCGCGCCGACGGCTGGCCGATCATCAGCATTCTAACGCCGCTGTACAACACACCGCCGCAGTTTTTGCAGCAATTTTTGGACAGCGTGCAGGCCCAGACCGCGCCGAACTGGCAGCTGGTTCTGGTGGACGCCAGCGACGGCGCCCACCCCGGCGTGGGCGAGACCGTCCGCGCCCGCGCCGCGCAGGACAAGCGCATCGTCTACGCCAAAATCGAGAACAAGGGCATTGCCGCCAATACGAACGAGGCCGCGAAGCTCGCAGCGGGTGAGTATCTGGCCCTTGCCGACCACGACGACATGCTCGCGCCTCATGCCGTCTATTGCATGAGCAAAGCGCTGGCCGAGAGCGGCGCGGCGTTTGCCTACAGCGACGAGGCCCTGTTTGAGAAAACGCCCGAGCACCCGCGCGTCGGCCACTTCAAGCCCGACTATGCGCCCGAGTACCTGATGGCCGTCAACTACATCTGCCATCTGGCCGTGTTCAAGAAATCGCTGTTCGACGCCGTCGGCGGTGAGCGCCCGGCCTGTGACGGTGCGCAGGATCACGACTTATTCCTGCGTCTCATCGACGAAATGCAGCGCCGTGACCCCGCAGCCAAGCCGCTGCACATCCCGCAGGTGCTGTATTACTGGCGCGTGCACGCGGCGTCCACCAGCGGTGGCACGGCGGCCAAGCCCTATGTGGAAAAGGCGGCGCAAAAGGCCGTGGCCGACCATCTGGCCGCCACAGGGCGGCAGGGCAGGGTGGAGCCGGGCAAATTCCCGGGCACCTGCCATGTGGTGTGGGACATTCCCGAGCCGCAGCCGCTCGTGTCAATTTTGATTCCCAACAAGGACCACACCGACGATTTGGAAAAATGCCTGCACAGCATCTACGCCAAAACGACCTACGAGAATTTCGAGGTCATCGTCATTGAGAACAATTCCACCGACCCGGCCACAGCGGCCTACTACAAAAAACTGCCGGAGCGGTATGACCGCGCGCGGGTCGTGACTTACAAGGGCGGCTTCAACTTCAGCCGCATCAACAATTTTGGCCGCAGGTACGCGGCGGGCAAGTACCTGCTGCTGCTCAACAATGACGTCGAGGTCATCAACGGCGACTGGCTCACCCAGATGGTGGGCGAGTGCAGCCAGCCCGGCGTCGGCCTCTGCGGGGCAATGCTCTACTATCCCGACGACACGATCCAGCACGCCGGCATCATCACGGGGCTGGGCGGCTACGCCGGGCACAGCCACAAGTACCACAAGCGCGGCGGCAGCGGGTATATGTTCCGGCTGGCCACGGTGCAGGATTTTTCCGCCGTGACAGCAGCCTGCCTGCTGGTGCGCACCGCCGTTTACGACGAGCTGCACGGCCTGGATGAGGAGTTCACGGTTGCCTACAACGATGTGGACTTCTGCCTGCGTGCGCGCGACGCGGGCTGGCGCATTGTCTGGACGCCCTACGCCGAGCTCTACCACTACGAAAGCAAGTCCCGCGGCTCCGATGAGAACGACCCCGCCAAAAAAGCACGCTTTGACGCCGAGCATGAACGTCTCTACGCCGTGCATGGGCGGGAGAATATTTTGCACGACCCCTATTACAGCCCGTCGCTGTCCTTGGACTACGAGGATTTCCGCGAGAGCGGGGATTTGCGGAATCTGAAATGAGTTGATTGCCTTCCCCCGTGGGGGAAGGTGCCCGAGGCCCTGACCGAGGGCGGATGAGGGGCGGGTTTGCCCTATTGCCCGTCAGTGGGAAATTCCCGGTAAGTTTGCCCCTCATCAGTCAGCGGGCGGGGCCGCTGACAGCTTTCCCCCTCTGGGGAAGCCATACTGACAAAAAATGCACGCCGTAAATTTCACGGCGTGCGTTTTTATTATTCTTTTTTATCCGGCGGGTACTCACCCTGCTTTTCGGCTTCCAGGCGGCTCAGGCGGGCTTCGAGCTCGGAGATGCGCTGGTTGACAATATCCGGCAGATCCTGCTGGTCCAGATCGTCCGCCGGGCAGCACTTGATATTGCCGACGCGGACGATCTCCGCGGGTACACCGACGGCAGTGGCGTTGGCAGGCAGGTTCTTCAGCACAACGCTGCCCGCGCCGACGCGGACGTTATCACCGATGTAGACCGGGCCCAGCACCTTCGCGCCCGCGCCGATCAGCACATTGTCGCCCAGCGTCGGATGGCGCTTGCCGGTGTCCTTGCCGGTACCGCCCAGGGTGACGCCGTGGTAGATTGTGCAGTTGTCGCCGATCTCCGTCGTCTCACCAAAGACGATGCCCATACCGTGGTCGATAAAGAGCTTGTGCCCGATCTTGGCGCCGGGGTGGATCTCGATGCCGGTCAGGTGGCGCGCCAGCTGGCTGACAAAACGGGCCAGGAAGAAACACCGGTGGTTGTACAGAAAATGTGCGATCTTGTGCGTGACCAGCACATGAAAGCCGGGGTACAGGATGATGACCTCCGCCACATTGCGCGCGGCGGGGTCCTTATCGCGGATATTTTTTGCATCTTCCCAAAGGCCCATAGTTCGTTCCTCTTCCTATTTACCATACTTATTATAAATATACCACAAAGCCGGACAAAGTGCAATGCTGTACGCGCCGCGCGCGGATTTTTGCGGATTTTGTCAAATCCTCCAAAAGTCAGCGCAAAAATCTATAAAATCCTTACTTTTGCAAAAAGCCCGTTTGCATTGACACCGCCGCCCCTGCATGGTACAATAAGTAAAACGTAGGTAAAGTCATAGGAAGGAGTGTGCCGGGATGATGCGTTTTATTTCTGTCTTTAAAAATCACGGCACAGTGTTCTTTCCCGTCGCCGCTTTGTGTATGACTTTTTGACTTTTCCCTTTTTGGGAAAAGTTTTTTTTTGCAAAAATATCCCTGCGGGATGTTTTTGCATGGGGCTTTGTAGGGGCGAGCATTGCTCGCCCGCAGGCCGTTTGCCTCATGCGCGGCTTTCCCGCAGAAGCTCAACCACGCAAAGTTGACGGGCGAACAATGTTCGCCCCTACACTCTCAGCTATGACAAAGTTTCCTATTTTTAAGGAGGTTCCCACCATGCTGATCCGCAACGCAAAGGACAGCGCGGGCAAGGCCATTGAGGTCTGGCTGCGCGACGGAAAAATTGCCGCTGTCGGTCTGGGGCTGCTTGTCCCGGAAGGGGAGGAGGTGCTCGACGCGAAGGGCCGCACGGTCCTGCCCGCCTTCATCGACACCCACTGCCACTGGCGCACCCCCGGCTTTGAGTACAAGGAGGACATCTCCACCGGCTCCGCCGCGGCTGCCGCGGGCGGGTACACCTTCGTCAACCTGATGCCCAACACGAAGCCGGTCTGCTCCAGTGCCGAGATCGCCCACGCCGTCGAGGCCGAGGCCGCCCGCGTCGGCCTGTGCGACGCAAACCAGACCGTCTCCATCACGAAGGATTTCGACGGCAAAACGCTGGATCATCTGCTGACCCTGCCCGAGGACATCAAGTTCATCACCGAGGACGGCAACGGCGTCATGAACAACGCCGTCATGGCCCGCGCGTTCGCGATTGCCACCGAGCGCGGCCTGACCATCATGTCCCACGCCGAGGATCGCGAGATCAGCCCCTGGGACTACCGCCTGGCCGAGAACATCGAGACCGTGCGCAACTGCCATCTGGCCGAGTACTACGGCACCCGGCTGCACATGTGCCACGTCTCCACCAGGGAATCCGTCGATGCCGTCCGCATGAGCCGGATGCGCGGTGCGCGGGTCAGCTGCGAGGTCACGCCGCACCACCTGTGGTTTGACGACAGCCGCCTGACCTACCGCGTCAACCCGCCCATCCGCAAGGCGGACGACGTGACCGCGCTGATCGACGCCATCAAGGACGGCACCGTGACCTGCATCGGCACCGACCACGCCCCCCACACCGCCGAGGAGAAGGAGAAGGGCGCTGCCGGTATGGTGGGTCTGGAAACGGCCTTCGGCGTCTGCTACACCAAGCTCTGCCGTGAGCAGCGTCTGCCGCTGGAAATGCTCAGCTTCCTGATGAGCGCCGGTCCCGCCGCCGTGCTGGGCCTGGCCGACCGCAAGGGCATGCTGGAGCCGGGCTACGACGCCGACATCGTGCTGGTGGACCTTGACCACATGTACGAGGTTCACGCCGACGAGCTGCACAGCAAGAGCAAGAACTGCCCCTACGACGGCGCACTGCTGTACGGAAAAGTGGTAACCACGATCAAAGGCGGGAAGGTTACGTTCCAGATTGAAGAATAACACCCCTTCACGCACAAAACACCCGTAGGGGCACATTCTATGTGCGCCCGTGCAGGCTGCCGCTGGCACAGTCCCGCGGGCGGATATGGAATCCGCCCCTACGATTCCCAACATTATATAATAGAGCCGCAATTTATATACATCAAACGGAGGAATCAGCATGCTTACCAACATGGACAAGCTCTACGAGAGCGTCGCAGCAAACGGCCCGGTCTGCGTGGGCCTGGACACCGAGATCAGCTACCTGCCCACCACCGACACCGCCAAGACAGCGGGGGAGAATGTCGTCGCGTTCAACCGTGCGCTGATCGACGCCACCAAGGGCGTCGCGGGCTGCTACAAGGTGCAGATCGCCTATTATGAGTCCCTGGGCCTGGACGGCATGCGCGCCTACGCCGAAACGCTGAAGCTGGCCCGCGCCACCGGCCTGCCCGTCATTGCCGACATCAAGCGCGGCGACATTGCCAAGACCGCCGAAATGTACGCCAAGGCGCACTTTACCGGTGATTTCGAGGCCGACATCATCACGCTGGCCCCCTACATGGGCCTTGACTCCATCAGCCCGTATCTGCCGTACTGCGCCGAGCAGGGCAAGGGCGTGTTCGTGCTCTGCCGCACCTCCAACCCCGGCGCGAAGGACTTTGAGTACAAAAAGCTCGACGATGGCCGCCATGTGTACGATCTCGTCGGCGACAGCCTGACCGCCCTTGGCAAGGACTACATGGGCGAGCACGGCTATTCCAGCATCGGCCTGGTCATCGGCGGCACCCACACCGAGGAGGCCACCGCCATCCGCGCGGCCTACAAGGACACCTTCTTCCTGATCCCCGGCTACGGCGCACAGGGCGGCAAGGCGGCGGACATCGCGCAGTACCTGACCAAGGGCAACGGCGGCGTTGTCAACTCCAGCCGCGGCATCCTGCTGGCTTACAAGAAGCAGCCCGGCGTTGCCTTTGACGAGGCTGCCTACAACGAGTGCGTGCGTATGCGGGAGGATATTCAGGGTGAATGCAACAAGCTGTAATCTGACGGTCCTGCGTCAGGAAACCGTCGCAGAGGATATTATGCGCCTTACGGTCCAGTGGCAGGACCGCAGCCGTGAGCCCCACGCCGGGCAGTTTTACATGCTGCGCGCCTGGGCCGCGGACGCCACGCCGATTCTTTCCCGCCCCATCAGCGTTGACGACTTTGACAACCAGACCGGCGCACTGACCTTCCTGTATCAGGTCAAGGGCGAGGGCACCCACAAGCTGGCCGCGCTGAAAAAGGACGACACTCTGACCGTGACCGGCCCCTGCGGCAACGGCTTTGACACTGCCGCACTGGCCGGGCAGTACAAGCGCATTGCCGTGGTCGGCGGCGGCATCGGCACTGCGCCGCTGCTGCTGCTCTGCAAGGAGCTCTGCCGCGCGGGCGTGCGCCCCGACCTGTTCGTGGGCTTCCGCGACACGACCTACGGCATGGACCGCTTTGTGCCTTGGTGCCGCGACATCTACGCCGCAACCGACTCCGGCAAGGAGGGACACCACGGCCTGGTCACCGACCTGCTGGACGTGAGCAAGTACGACATTGTGCTGACCTGCGGCCCCATGGTCATGATGCGCGGCGTGGCTAAGCTCTGCGCCGCCGCTGGCGTGCCCTGCCTGGCCAGCCTTGAAAAGAAGATGGCCTGCGGTCTGGGCGCGTGCCTGGGCTGCACCTGCCATACGAAAATCGGCCCGGTCACCGTCTGCAAGGACGGCCCGGTCTTTAACGCACAGGAGGTGTTTGACTGATGGCAGACCTGCATGTTGATTTTCTCGGCAAGCGGCTGGCCGGGCCGGTCATCGCGGCCAGCGGCACCTTCGGCTTCGGCCCCGAGTACGCGGGTATTGAGGATCTGCGCGTGCTGGGCGGCATCTCCGGCAAGGGGCTGACCCTGAACGGCCAGCCCGGCAACGAGGGTGAGCGCCTCTACGAGACGCCGTCGGGCCTGATGAACTCCATCGGCCTGCAGAACCCCGGTGTGCAGCACTTTATCGACCACGAGCTGCCTGCCATGCGCCGGTGCGGCACCACCGTCTGGGCGAACCTCGGCGGCCACACGATTGAAGAAAACGTCGAGGGCGTGCAGATGCTCTGCGCCGCGGGCGTGGATTTTATTGAGCTGAACATCAGCTGCCCCAACGTCAAGCAGGGCGGTCTCGCGTTCGGCATCCGCGCGGCAGACGCCGGCGAGGTCGTCAGCGCGGTGCGCAAGGTCTGCACCGTGCCGCTCATCGTTAAATTGAGCCCGCAGGCCGAAAGCATCCCCGAAATGTGCAAGGCCGTTGAGGCTGCCGGCGCGGACGCCATCAGCCTGTGCAACACCTTCCAGGCATGCGCGATCGATCTGGAAAAGCGCCGTCCCGTGTTCAACAACACGTTTGCGGGCCTGTCCGGCCCGGCGGTGCGTCCCATTGCCCTGCGCATGGTCTGGCAGGCCGTGGGGGCCGTCAGCATCCCCGTCGTGGGACTGGGCGGCATTCTGACGGGTAAGGACGCCCTGGAGTTCATCATGGCCGGTGCAGCGGCGGTACAGGTCGGCACCGCGAACTTCCTGGACCCGAAGGCCTGCACCCGCATCACGAACGAGATCGGCCAGTGGATGGACGCCCACGGCGTCAAGACGCTGGATGAGATCAGAGGGTGCGCACGGTAAATCACCGGCTGCCTTCCCCTCATCCGCCCGTTCACGGGCTATAACGGCCCGCCCGGCCCTCATCAGTCGGCGGGCGGGCCGCCGACAGCTTCCCCCGCGGGGGAAGCCGCCCCACCATATACGTTTTGCTTGCATTTTTATACAAAATATGCTACTATAAGTTGAATAACATACAGGAGGAACAAATTATGGCACGCGAAGCACTTGAAGTTTTAAAGGAATGTGAAGCATTTTTAGAGGGGCACTTCCTGCTTTCCTCCGGGCGCCACTCCGGCGCTTACTGCCAGATGGCATTTCTGCAGCAGTACCCCGACAAGGCCGCCGAGGTCATGGCCCCGGTTGCCGAGAAGCTCAAGGAGCTGAACATTGACGTCGTGGTCGGCCCTGCCATGGGCGGCATCGTCTACGCCTACGAGCTGGGCCGCCAGATGGGCAAGCGCGCCATCTTCACCGAGCGCGTCGACAACGTCATGACCCTCAAGCGCTTCAGGATCAACCCGGGTGAGCGCTGCATCATCGCGGAGGACGTCGTCACCACCGGTGTTTCCAGCCTCGAGACCAAGCGCGTCATCGAGGAAAACGGCGGCATCTGCGTGGGCATTGCCTGCGTCGTGGACCGCACCCGCGCCGAGGCCCCGTCCCCGATCCCCATCGTCGCCAGCGCCCTCAAGCTCGACCTGCCCAACTACGCCCCTGAGGAATGCCCCATCTGCAAGGAGGGCAAGCTCCCGCTGGTGCACCTGGGCAGCCGCAAAATGAAGGAAGCTGCGAAGCAAACCCTGTAAGCGCTGCTTGTGCAAATAATAAAGAATAAATAATAAATAATAAATGCGGTGAATCGCGTCGCTGCGCTCCGCTCAAAAAAGTCCGTGCAGCTCTGCCCGTGGCACAGCTGCACGGGCGGATATAGAATCCGCCCCTACGGATTTTGTTTTCGACCATAGGGAGAAAACTCCACATTCTTTATTATTTATTATTTCTTATTTCTTATTTTTATTAGGAGATAATTATGCAGGCATATCTGATATTGGCCAATGGCCGGGTGTTCCGCGGCGTCAGCGTAGGCTGCCCCGGTACCACCATCGGTGAGGTCGTCTTTGCAACCGGTATGGTCGGCTTTGAGGAAACCCTGACCGACCCCAGCTACTACGGCCAGATCATCACCCAGACCTATCCGCTCATCGGCAACTACGGCATGAACAGTGAGGATGTCGAGAGCACGAAGATTTGGGCCAGGGGCTACATTGTGCGCGAGGCGTGCAAGACCCCGTCCAACTTCCGCAGTGAAGAAACGCTGGATGCCTTCCTGAAAAAGAACGGCATCATCGGCATTGAGGGCATCGACACCCGCAGCCTGACCCGCACCCTGCGGGAGAGCGGCGTTATGAACGGCGCGATCACCACCGAGTTCGACCCCGACGCCGAGCCCGAGAAGAAGGCCGCGCTGCTGCCCGAGATCGCCGCCTACGCCGTTGTCGACGCCGTCAAGACCGTCACCTGCCGCGAGGCCGTGACCTATGAGCCGACGGCTGCCGGTGCATGGGGCGACACGCCGCTGCACGTGGCGCTGCTCGACCTGGGCTGCAAGAACAACATTGTGCGCTGCCTGCAGAAGCGCGGCTGCCGCGTGACCGTGCTGCCCGGCACGACCACCGCCGCCGAGCTGGCCGCCCTCAACCCCGACGGCCTCATGCTCTCCAACGGCCCCGGCGACCCGGCCGAGAACGTCGAGATCATCGCGAACATCCGCGAAATGCTCTCCACCGGCATCCCGACCTTCGGCATCTGCCTCGGCCACCAGCTGACCGCGCTGGCCGCAGGCGCCAAGACCTGCAAGCTGAAATACGGCCACCGCGGCGCGAACCAGCCCGTCAGCCACATCAGCAAGAGCCGTACCTTCATCACGAGCCAGAACCACGGCTACGCCGTGATGGCGGACACCCTGCCCGAATCCGTCGGCCAGATGAGCTACTTCAACGCCAACGACGGCACCTGTGAGGGCGTCGACTACTTGAAATGGAACTGCTTCACCGTGCAGTTCCACCCCGAGGCCAACGGCGGCCCCAAGGACACCGAATTTCTGTTTGATCAGTTCGTCAGCCGTATGCTGGCCGCGAAAGGAGTAATCAACAATGCCTAAAGACCCGCGTATCAAAAAGGTACTGGTCATCGGCTCCGGCCCCATCATCATCGGTCAGGCGGCAGAGTTTGACTACTCCGGCACGCAGGCCTGCCGTGCGCTGAAATCCGAGGGCGTCGAGACCGTCCTCGTCAACTCCAACCCCGCCACCATCATGACCGACCCCGACATTGCCGATCATGTTTACATTGAGCCGCTGACCGCTGAGGTTATCGAGCGCATCATCGAGAAGGAGAAGCCCGACGCCATCCTGCCGAACCTGGGCGGCCAGATGGGCCTGAACCTGTCGATGGAGCTGGCCCGCAACGGATTTTTGGACCGCAGCGGCGTCCGCCTGCTGGCCTGCAAGCCCGACACGATTGACCGCGCCGAGGACCGCCAGCTGTTCAAGGACACGATGGAGAAGCTGCACCAGCCCATCATCCCTTCTAAGGTTGTGGAAGATCTGGACGACGCGCTGGACTTTGCCGAGGTCATCGGCTACCCCGTCATCGTCCGCCCCGCCTTCACGATGGGCGGCACCGGCGGCGGCATCTGCGAGGACCGCGAGAAGCTGCACGAAATTGCCACGAACGGTCTGCGCCTGTCCCCGATCCATCAGATCCTCGTAGAAAAGTGCATTTCCGGCTGGAAGGAAATCGAGTACGAGGTCATGCGTGACTCTAAAGGCAACGTCATCACGGTCTGCAACATGGAGAACCTTGACCCCGTCGGCATCCACACCGGCGACTCCATCGTCGTCGCGCCCAGCCAGACCCTGTCCGATAAAGAGTACCAGATGCTCCGCACCGCCGCGCTGGACATCATCACCGAGCTGGGCATCGAGGGCGGCTGCAACTGCCAGTTTGCCCTGAAGCCCGACAGCTTTGAGTACGCGGTCATTGAGGTCAACCCTCGTGTGTCCCGTTCCTCCGCGCTGGCCTCCAAGGCGACGGGCTACCCGATTGCCAAGGTCGCGACCAAGATCGCGCTCGGCTACACGCTGGACGAGATCACGAACGATGTCACGGGCGAGACCTGCGCCTGCTTTGAGCCGGCCCTCGACTATGTCGTCGTCAAATACCCGAAGTGGCCGTTCGACAAGTTCGTCTACGCCGACAAGTCTCTGGGCACCCAGATGATGGCCACCGGCGAGGTCATGGCCATCGGCAACAACTTTGAGCACGCCATGATGAAGGCCGTTTCCTCCACCGAGCTCGGCCTGGACACGATGACGCTGCCCGATTTCGAGAAGCTGACGACGGAAGAAGTCATCGAGCACCTGCATGTGCAGGACTCCGAGCGCGCGTTCTGCGTCTACGAGGCCCTCAAGCGCGGCGTGGCGCACGACGTCATTTACGACATCACCAAGATCGACTGGTGGTTCCTCGACAAGCTGCAGCATCTGGCCGACATTGAGATGGGCCTGAAAAACGGCGAGCTGACGACGGAAAAGTACCTGAATGCCAAGAGGTTCGGTTTCCTCGACAAAACGATCAAGCGTCTGGCTGGCGTGGACACCCTGCCCGAGGCCCCGAAGGCCGCGTTCAAGATGGTCGATACCTGCGCCGCAGAATTTGCCGCCAAGACGCCGTATTTCTACTCCACCTACGACGAGGACAACGAAGCGAAGCCGTTCATTGCCGAGCGCAGCGACCCCGACAAGAAGAAGGTCCTTGTTTTCGGCTCCGGCCCCATCCGCATCGGTCAGGGCATTGAGTTTGACTATTGCTCGGTCCACGCGGTCTGGACGCTGAAGCAGCACGGCTGCGAGGCCATCCTTGTCAACAACAACCCCGAGACGGTCTCCACCGACTTTGATACCGGTGACCGCCTGTACTTTGACCCGCTGAACCCCGAGAGCGTCGACCACATCATCGAGACCGAAAAACCGGACGGCTGCCTTGTGCAGTTCGGCGGCCAGACCGCCATCAAGCTGGCAAAGCACATGGACGACATCGGCCTGCCGATTTTGGGCACGCCCGCCGACGCCATCGACGAGGCCGAGGACCGCGAGCGCTTTGACGAGCTGCTGGAGCGCTGCGGCATCCCCCGCCCGGAGGGCCGCACCGTCTTTACGCTGGACGAGGCCCTGCAGGCCGCGCAGGAGGTCGGCTATCCCGTCCTGATGCGCCCGTCCTACGTTCTGGGCGGCCAGAACATGATCGTCGCCTACAACTCCGCCGACGTCATCGAGTACATGGGCGTTATCACGAAGCACGTTGACATGAGCCATCCCGTGCTGATGGACAAGTATATTCTGGGTACCGAGTGCGAGGTCGACGCCATCTGCGACGGCACCGATTATCTGGTGCCCGGCATCATGCAGCAGGTCGAGCGCACGGGCGTGCACTCCGGCGACTCCATCTGCGTCTACCCGCCGTACACCTTCAGCCAGAAGGTCATTGACACGCTGGTCGATTACACGGGCCGCTTTGCCCGCGAGCTGAAGGTCGTGGGTCTGGTCAACGTGCAGTATGCCGTCCAGAATGATCGTGTCTACGTCATCGAGGTCAACCCCCGCTCGTCCCGTACCGTGCCGTACATCTCCAAGGTCACCGGTGTGCCGATGGTCGACCTGGCCGTGCGCTGCACGCTGGGCGAGAAGCTCAAGGACATGGGCTACGGCACCGGTCTGTGGCGCAACGGCAAGAGCCCGTACTACGCCGTCAAGGTGCCCGTCTACAGCTTCTTAAAGCTGCACGGCGTTGACACGATGCTCGGCCCCGAGATGAAGTCCACCGGTGAGGTCCTGGGCATTGCGCCCTCCTTCCACGAGGCCATGATGAAGGGCCTGGTCGCCGCTGGCTACCAGTTCAAGACGCCCGGCCCCGGCTCCTGCGTCATCATCTCGGTCAAGGACAGCGACAAGGCCGAGGCCGCCGAGCTTGCTTGGAAGCTGCACGACTACGGCTACAAGATCTACGGCACGCCCGGCACCGCCAAGTTCCTGAACAGCGAGATGGTGCCCTGCAGCGTTGTGCGCCAGATGAGCGGCGCGCGCCCCAACGTCATCGACCTGCTGGAGAGCGGTCTGGTGGATTACATCATCTCGACGAGTCCGCATGGCCGCGACCCGCACCGTGACTCCGTCAAGTTCCGCCGCAAGGCAACGGAGCTGTCCATCCCGACCATCACGGCCATGGACACTGCCCGCGTCCTCGTCGACGCCCTGCGCGGTGACCATGACATCAGCCAGATGGAGCTGGTGGACATTGCGAACCTGCACCGCGAAGCGGCAAAAGGGGAATAAGTAAGCAGCAAACAAACCGCGTCCGCAAGGATGCGGTTTTTGTTTTTTCTTGCCCCCTTCTGCGAGGGGGCTCCGCCCGCAGGCGGTAGGGGAGAGAACCTTTTCCCCGGTGACTACGACTACATCAGGCAGGGCCGCGGGCACAACGTCTGCCTGGCCGTCAGCCGCGACGGCGCAGAGCAGGCCGTGGACGTCTGCTTTGACCTGACTGCCGCCCCGGCGGGCGACTTCTCACTGGCCTTTGACGGCGGGCTGACGCTGGCTTATGCCGATGCGGACCGTACCTGCTGCCTGACCTTCACCGACGACGCCATGTCCGAGGGCCGCACCAGCCGGTACGTCAAGCTGGATGCGCCCTGCCGCCGCCTGCGCGTGATGGGCGACGCGCCCGCATGGGGCTGTAAGACTTTGCCCGTCCAGAATATTTTTGCATGGAACGTGCATTTTTTGCCAAATGTCACTTTTTGACGAGATGATCGCGAAAATTTTATAGTTTTTGCCGAAAAACGTTTGATTTCCGAAAAAACTCTTGATTCTGCGCACTATTTTCTCTATAATAATAGCGTAATAATACCGGGCAATTGTGTGCCTATAAGAATAGGAGTTAAAAATATCATGACGAGATCTCAGTTGATTACCAAGGTTGCCAACGACACCAACATGACCGCTGCTGAAGTTGAGAAGGTTATGGACGGCATCTTCGGCACCATCGGCGATGTCCTCAAGAGCGGCGACAAGGTCACCATCGCTGGCTTTGGCCGCTTCGAGATGCGTGAGCGCCAGACCAAGAACTTCACCAACCCCAAGACCAAGGTCA
>ERZ1026941.515-NODE-515-length-14930-cov-29.079261_pt1 | contig 14930 bp, 10 predicted proteins | sample MGYA00519305_ERZ1026941 | MGnify/ENA primary metagenome ERZ1026941 (study PRJEB26926, sample SAMN06164614) | human gut metagenome | biome: ENVO:00009003; feature: ENVO:2100002; material: ENVO:00002003 | host: Homo sapiens | place: USA | collected 2012 ...
CCATCACCTTCTGGAAACGGCGTTCGAGGGCCTTGTCCTGCTCGAAGTATTTCTGATACTCGTCGAGCGTCGTGGCACCAATGGTCCGCAGGTCGCCGCGCGCAAGCGCGGGTTTGAGGATATTGGCGGCGTCCATCGCGCCCGACGACTTGCCGGCGCCGACGAGGGTGTGGATCTCGTCGATGAACAGCAGTATTTCGCCTTCGCTGGCGACGACCTCCTGCACGACGGCCTTGAGCCGCTCCTCGAACTCGCCCTGATACTTGGCGCCCGCGATAAGGGCGCCCATGTCGAGCGAGTAGATCACCTTCGACTTCAGGTTTTCGGGCACGTCGCCGTCCACGATACGGTGGGCGATGCCCTCGGCGATGGCGGTCTTGCCCACGCCGGCTTCGCCGACCAGAATCGGGTTGTTCTTGGTGCGGCGCGAGAGAATCTGCAGCACGCGCCGGATCTCCTCGTCGCGGCCGATCACCGGGTCGAGCTTGCCCGAACGGGCCTGTTCGTTGAGGTTGACGGCGTACTTGCCCAGCGCGTCGAACTGCTGTTCGGAGGTCTGCGAATCGACCGTCGCACCCTTGCGGAAGATACGGATCGCTTCGAGAAGCTCCTTCTCGGTGGCGCCGCTGCGCTTGAGGATGTCGGCCGCCTGTCCGCGTTCGGCCACGAGTCCCAGCAGAAGGTGTTCGACCGAAGCGTATTTGTCGCCGAAGTTCTTGGTGAAGTCCACGGCGCGCTGAATCACCTTCGAGGTCTCCTGCGCAAAGAACTGCTCGCCGCCGCCCTCGACCCGCGGCAGGGAGCCGACGGCGCGCTGGGTTTCGTCGCGCAGTCCGCGCACGTTCACGCCGACGCGTCCCAGCAGGAACGTGGCCAGCGAATCGTCCTCGCGGATCAGCACCGCGAGCAGATGGAGCGGCTCGACAGCCTGCTGTCCGCGCTCCCGCGCAAGGTTGAGCGCTGCCTGCAGCGCCTCCTGCGCCTTGATGGTCAATGTGTTTATATTCATAATCGCAAAGTTAAATTTCACACGGTCCGATGGTTCGCGTCCGGGGCCGCAACCTGCGGCTTACCGCCGCGCATGCAAGTCCGACTCACCCTCAAATCCCCGCCCGGCGGGGACTCGTCGCATTGCGACCGGATCGCAGACGCAAACCATTCGTCATCAACATCCGCAAAACACCTGCCAACCTCATTTTTCGGTCATTGTGTCACCTTTTGTCACAACACGCTGTCAAAATGCGCCAATTTGGCGCAACGGCGGACAGCCGCGCAGGGACGGCGGAGGGGACAATTTTTAATCCCGAATTTTCAAATCTTCGCTCATATTTCTTATCTTTGCGGAACTATGAGTGATTTTATCGTCAGCGCACGCAAATACCGCCCCGCGACCTTCGCCTCGGTCGTCGGGCAGAAACATATTACCTCGACGCTCAAAAACGCCATCGAGCGCGCCCAGCTGGCCCATGCCTACCTCTTCTGCGGTCCCCGCGGCGTGGGAAAGACCACCTGCGCCCGCATCTTCGCAAAGGCCATCAACTGCCTGAGCCCCAACGGCGCAGAAGCCTGCAACGAGTGCGAATCGTGCCGCTCGTTCAACGAGGGCCGCTCGCTGAACATCCACGAGCTGGACGCTGCGTCGAACAACTCGGTGGAGGACATCCGCACGCTGATCGAGCAGGTGCGCATCATCCCGCAGGTGGGCCGCTACTCGGTATTCATCATCGACGAGGTCCACATGCTCTCGGCCGCGGCCTTCAACGCTTTCCTAAAGACGCTCGAAGAGCCGCCCGCACACGCGATCTTCATCCTCGCGACGACCGAGAAACACAAGATCATTCCGACCATCCTCTCGCGGTGCCAGATTTACGACTTCAACCGCATCCGCGTCGAGGACAGCGTCGAATACCTCAAATACATCGCCGGGCAGGAGAACATCTCGGCCGACGAAGAGTCGCTGAACCTCATCGCGCAGAAAGCCGACGGCGGCATGCGCGACGCCCTGTCGATGTTCGACAAGGCCGTGTCGTTCTGCGGCACGACGCTCGACTACCGCAACGTGGCCCAGACGCTCAACGTGCTGGATTACGACACCTATTTCAGCGTTACGGAGATGCTGCTCGCAGGCAACTACGTCGATGTGCTGGTCACGTTCGACACGGTGCTCTCGAAAGGCTTTTCGGGGCAGACCTTCACGGCGGGACTCAACCGCCACATGCGCGACCTGCTGATGGCCAAGCGCCCCGAAACGCTGCGGCTGATCGAAATGACCGGAACGCTGCTCGAACGATACCGGACGCAGGCGGGCGCCTGCAATGTCGAGTTCCTGTTCGGAGCCATCTCCATTCTGACGGAGCTTGACGGGAAGATCCGGCAATCGTCGAACCAGCGATTGCTCGTCGAGCTGGGCCTGATGAAGATCGCAGGACTCGGCCAAAAAAAAAATGACGATCTGACCTCCTCCGGGGAGTATTCCCTCCCCGCCCTCTCACCCCGTACGGCCGCAGGCGCGGCGGCGACTCCGACGGCTGCGGCACGACCCGCGCCGCAGCAGAGCGCGTCTACAGTTCAGGCGCAGACGGTTTCCGCGGCAGGACAAACGACGCCGGGTACGCCCCAGTCGGGTGCGGGAGCAACGGTGCAGGCCGCAGTTCGGCCGGAAGCCGGACAAACCGCGGTTCGACCGGACGCAGGGCAGGCCGCAACTCCACCGGCGGCAGGACAAACGGCACCGTCCGCAGTTCAGCCGGGAGCAGGACAAACGGGGCAAGGCACTGTTCGGCCGGAAGCCGGACCGACGGCATCGGCCGGCATACCGCAGGTATCCGGATTTTCCGTACGCGGAGCCGCGATGCAGACGGCGGGTCGGCAGGCAGCGGAAGTTTCCGCTCAGGACAACGCTCGGCAGGCTGCGGCAGCCGGACAAACGATACCGGGCGGAGCGGCGAATCCCGCGGCGCAAGGAGGAATGGCGAATCCGGCGATGCAGAGCGGGACACCAAACCCGACCGCGCAGGGCGGAGCGGCAAATCCGGCAGCGCAGGGAGGAACGGCGGGACCGACGGTACTGGGCGGAACACCGCATCCGACGGCACAAGGCGGAGCGGCCGTCCCGGCGGTGCAAACCGCAGGCGGAACAACCGCTGAAACGGCTCCGCAGCCCGCAGTGCAGACCGCACCGGCTCCGGCACGGCGTCCGCTCATATCGGGCGCTTCGCTCTCGGAACTGCTCGCCTCGGCGGGCAGCGATCCCGACGAAGAGCTTTCGGACGGCGAAACGCCCGACGAAGCCGAAGTCGTAACCGTCGATCCGGAGTGCGCCGAAAAGCTGGAGCATGCCCGCAGCAGGATACTGAACCTCATCAAGGAGAAACGCCCGCGCTTCGTGCCGGCCTTCGAGCTGATGACGTTCCGCGACAACACGATCTCGGTGAGCGTGCCGACGACCGAACTGCGCGAAGAGATTCTGCGCAGCAAGACGGGAATGCTGATGCGCATCGCCGAACTGGCCGGAATAGAGGGAATGATCGAATTGGAGGTCATCGTAAACGAGGAGATACGGGCGGTGCGTCCGATCAAACTCGAAGACCGGGTACGGTACATTACGGAGAAAAACCCGCTGGTGGCGGAGCTTCGCAAGGCACTGGATCTGGAGGTGGAATAACGCACCGATTTACGGCGCACGCCGCAGGACCGGTTCAGGCGAACGGCCGCAGACGGAGGCGCATGCTGACCGCCGGCACAACCGGCCGGACGCCGTACAATATTGATAATCAAGACAAAGAAACAATAAAATGGCAACAAAGAATTTCATCGAAGAACTCGAATGGCGCGGCATGATCCACACGATCATGCCCGGCGCAAAGGAACAACTCGAAAAAGAGATGACGACGGCCTATCTGGGCATCGACCCCACGGCCGACTCGCTGCATATCGGACATCTGGTGGGCGTGATGATCCTCAAGCATTTCCAGATGTGCGGACACCGTCCGCTGGCGCTCATAGGCGGCGCGACGGGCATGATCGGCGACCCCAGCGGCAAGTCGCAGGAGCGCAACCTGCTCGACGAGCCGACGCTCCGCCACAATCAGGAGGCGATCAAGCGGCAGCTCGCCAAACTGCTCGACTTCGAGTCGGACGCGCCGAATGCCGCCGTGCTGGTCAACAACTACGACTGGATGAAGGACATCTCGTTCCTCGAATTCATCCGCGACATCGGCAAGTGCATCACCGTCAACTACATGATGGCCAAAGACTCGGTCAAGAAGCGTTTCAGCGGCGAGGGCGACGGCATGTCGTTCACCGAATTCACCTACCAGCTGGTACAGGGCTTCGACTTCCTGCACCTCTACCAGACGATGAACTGCAAGGTGCAGCTGGGCGGCGCCGACCAGTGGGGCAACATCACCACCGGTACGGAGCTGATCCGCCGCAAGCTGGGCAGCGAAGCCGAGGCGTTCGCCATCACCTGCCCGCTCATCACCAAGGCCGACGGCACGAAGTTCGGCAAGACCGAGAGCGGCAACGTATGGCTCGACCCGCGCTACACCTCGCCCTACAAGTTCTACCAGTTCTGGCTCAACGTCAGCGACGAGGACGCCAAGCGCTACATCCGCATCTTCACGCTGCTGGACCGCGAGACCGTCGAGGCGCTGACCGCCGAACATGAAGCGGCGCCCCACCTGCGCATACTGCAGAAGCGGCTGGCGCAGGAGATCACCACGATGATCCACTCCAAGGAGGAGTACGAAAAGGCCGTCGAGGCTTCGGCGATCCTCTTCGGCGGATCGACCTCGGAGGCACTGCGCAAACTCGACGAAGAGACACTGCTGCAGGTGTTCGAGGGCGTGCCGCAGTTCCGCATCGCCCGCGCCGAGCTGGGGCTGCCGTTCGTGGACCTCTGCGCCGAGAAGGCGCAGGTCTTCCCCTCGAAGGGCGAATGTCGCAAGATGGTGCAGGGCGGCGGCGTGTCGCTCAACAAGGAGAAGATCACCGAAGCGGCGCGCGAGGTGACCGAAGCGGACCTGATCGCCGGCAAGTACCTGCTGGTGCAGAAGGGTAAGAAGAATTACTTCCTCCTGATCGCCGAATAATATGGAGTACCGCATCGTTCTCTCGCGGATGGAGTTCCGGGCGCTGCACGGCTGCTACGAACTGGAACGCAAGGTCGGCAACCGTTTCACGGTCGATCTGGAACTGACGGCAGAGCTGGGCGACGCCGCCGTGCAGGACGACGTGTGCAAGACGGTCAATTACCTGACGGTCTACGAAGTGGTGCGGATGCAGATGCGCATCACGCAGCACACCATCGAACGGGTGGCGATGAACATCATCGAAGCGATTTACGCCGCCTTCGCGCAGGTACGGCATGTAAAATGCACCGTATCGAAACTGGCGCCGCCGCTGGGCGGAAAGCTTGAGAAAGTGAGCGTCGTGCTGGAGAAATAGGACGGGTGTGCGCCATGCGCGCACCCGTTTCCGATAATAAACAGGTTAGGTTATGCATCATAAGGAGAGTCGCGCCACGCTGGGTGGCAAATTGAGCGCCGTGCTCGTCGCGGCGGGCAGCTCCGTGGGGCTGGGCAATATCTGGCGGTTTCCGTACGTCGCCGGAGACAACGGCGGCGGAGCCTTTCTGATTATCTACATCCTCTGCGTACTGCTGCTGGGGCTGCCGCTGATGATCGCGGAATTCTCCGTGGGACGGGCGTCGCACCTCAATGCGGTAGGCGCCTACCGGAAGCTGAACCGCCGATGGAGTTTTCTGGGCTACAACGGCGTGCTGGCGGCATTTCTGATTCTGGGATTCTACTTCGTGGTTTCGGGATGGACGGCCGAATACATGGTGCACTCCGCCACGGGCGAGATCGCCCGCTACTCTACGGCCGAGGAGTACAAAAACCTCTTCGAAACCTTCATCAGCAATCCGTGGCGGCCGGTTCTCTACACCTGTCTGTTCGTGCTGGCGACCCACTTCGTGATCGCGCTCGGCGTGCAGAAGGGCATCGAGCGTTCGGCCAAGATTCTGATGCCGCTGCTCTTCGTCATCCTGATCATCCTGTCGGTCCACTCGCTGCTGATGCCGGGCGGCGAAGCGGGGCTGAAATTCCTTTTCGCTCCGGATTTCTCGAAAGTGACGCCCACGACGGTGCTCGTCGCGCTGGGGCAGGCCTTCTTCTCGCTCTCGATCGGCATCGGGACGATGGTCACCTACGCCTCGTATTTCAAGCCCGACACCAACCTGCGCCATACGGCGCTCAACGTCACGATCCTCGACACGCTGGTAGCCGTTCTGGCCGGCGTGGTGATCTTCCCGGCGGTATTCAGCGTGGGCATCGAGCCTTCGTCGGGTCCGTCGCTGGTGTTCATCACCCTGCCGAGCATCTTCAACGACATGCCCCTGAGCATGGTCTGGTCGTCGGTATTCTTCCTGCTGCTGGTCGTGGCGGCGCTCACCTCGACGATCTCGCTGCACGAAGTGGTGACGGTCTACCTGCATGAAGAGTGGCACCTGAGCCGCAAGACCGCGGCATGGCTGACGACCGCCGCAACGGCCGCGCTCGCATCGCTGGCGTCGCTGTCGCTGGGCGTGCTGAGCGGCTGGACGATCTGCGGACTTTCGCTTTTCGACTCGCTCGACTTCCTGACGGCCAACATCCTGCTGCCCGCGGGCGGATTCTTCACCTGCGTCTTCGTCGGCTGGAAACTCGACCGGCAGATACTCAGGGACCAGATCACCAACAACGGGGAGCTGAAATTCCGCATTTACGGCGTCTTCATCTTCCTGCTGCGCTACGTCTGCCCCGCCGTCCTGCTGCTGATCTTCCTCGACAACCTCGGCGTATTTTAACCGCCGGACCGACGGCAATACCAAAACCTGAAACCAATAACAACCCGAACCATGAAACATCCGCTACTTCTACTGCTGATCTGCTGCGGGCTTTGCACCGCAGTTTCCGCCCGTCCGATCCGGGGAACCGTCAAATGCGGCGGCAGACCGCTCGCCGGAGTCGCCGTAACCGACGGCTACACCTTCGCGCAAAGCGACGCGCAGGGAGCGTTCGCCCTCGACGCCGACGACGAGGCGTTATTCATCAGCGTCGTGACCCCGGCGGGGTACATCGCACCGCTGAAAGAGGGCGTCCCGCAGTTTTTCCTCCCCTACACCCCTTCGGCCAAACGCTTCGACTTCGAGCTGCAGGCGTGGCCCGGAACCGCGGCATGTTACGAACTGCTGGCCATCGCCGACCCGCAACCCAAGACCGACGAGCATTTCGAACGGCTCCGCACCGAGATAATCCCGCCGCTGCAGGCTGCAACAGCCGCGAAAAAGGCGCAGGGAGTCGATCAGGCCGTCATTCTGCTGGGCGACATCGTATGGGACTCGCCGCAGTTGTTCGCCAAAATCAGGGAGCAGTTCGCATCGCTCGGAATCCCCGTTTACGGCGTGATCGGCAACCACGACCACGACCTGAACAAATTCACCGACCGCGAAGCCACCGAAAACTACCGGTCGCATTTCGGCCCCACGTATTACGCCTTCGACATGGGCCGCACCCACTACGTCGTTCTCGATGACATCGTCTACCACGGCGCCCGCAAATACGACGAGCAGATAGACTCGATGCAGCTGCGCTGGGCGGCGGCCTACGCCGAACGTCTGCCGGCGGGTTCGCGCGTCTGCTTCGCGATGCACGCTCCGGCCATGAAGTCGTGGCGCGACGAACGCCGCGTCATGGAGTCGGCCGAAACCCTGATGGACGCCTTTGCGGGCCATGAAATCCATTTCATATCGGGACATACGCACATCAACTCGAATTTCGACATCCGCGAAGGCGCGATGGAACACAACGTGGCGCAGATATGCGGCAACCTCTGGCGGGACCCGATCAACCGCGACGGCACGCCCAAAGGCTGGCAGCTTTTCCGCGAATGCGGCGGGGATTTCGCGTGGACCTACCAAAGTCTGGAGATGCCCGAAGCCCGGCAGCTGCGCGTATGGGGTCCCGGCACGGCAGAGGACTACCCCGCTTCGGTAATCGCCAAGGTATGGAACTGGGATTCCTACTGGACGGTCGTATGGTATGAGGACGGCCGCTACCGCGGCTCCATGCAGCGGATCTGGTGCAACGATCCCGACTACATCGCCAACATCGACTCGCTGAAGGCCGCCGGGAAGACGGTATCCAAGTCGCAGCGGCCGCGCACGACGCACTTCTACTTCAAGGCCCGCCCTTCGGCATCGGCCCGCGAGATCGAAGTCGTCGCCACCGACCGTTCCGGCCGCCGCTACTCGGAGCGCATAACGCTCCCGACAAAGGAATAGGACAAAAGACAGACAGGCCGCCGCAGACAGACAAGGCGGACGGCAAACAGATACACAGACCGCCGCTGCGAATGCGGCCGCCTGAGAACGAAAAAAACGGAGAGTCGCACAACTCTCCGTTTTTCATGTATCTGCATCGCTGCCGATCAGTTGATATTCCGCCGGTCGGGTTCGTGGTCCGGCGAAGCGGCTTCCATCTCGATTTGCAGTTTGACCATATTGACGGCCGTGGCGGCGGCTTCGTCGCCCTTGTTGCCGTGACGGCCTCCGCAGCGGTCCAAAGCCTGCTGCATGTCGTTCACGGTCAGCACGCCGAAGGCGATGGGCATGTTCCACTGGATTTGCAGCTGCGTGATGCCCTGCGTAACGCCCTGACAGATGAAGTCGAAATGACGGGTATCTCCCTGAATGACGCAGCCCAGCGCGATCACGGCGTCCACGTCGGTATATTCGGCGAAGAACTGCGCGCCGAGGGCCAGTTCGAATGTCCCCGGAACATACTTGATCTGGATGTTCAGGTCGGGACATCCGGCGGCGCGGAGCGTCCGCACGGCGCCTTCGAGCAGGGCTTCGGTGACCTCGCGGTTCCACTCGGCCACGACGATTCCGAACCGCATGTCCGCGGCCGAAGGCAGGGGTGAGTCGAATTTGGAAAGGTTGTGATTCTTGGTCGCCATAGTCCCGGTTATTTCACGCTGCCGAGGAGCTTCTCCGCCTCACGCGCATCCGTCGATGCGGGATAGGAGGTCAGAATCTGCTCGTAAAATGCGGCTGCCTTTTCGTTGTTGCCCTGAGCCTGCTCGGCCAGACCCGCCTTGCGCAGGTACATCGGTGCCGTCAGGTTGTTGTCGGCGGCCTTGACGGCCTGCTCGTAGAATTTCACCGCCTTGGCGTAGTTCTGCTGCTCGACGGCGATGTCGCCCTGCAGGCCCAGATTCTGGGCGTTGATGAGCGCTCCGGGAATGCCCTTGACCGGCGAATACTTCGCCAGATATTTGGCGGCGTTCTCCAGATCGCCCGTCTTCAGGTAACAGATACCCGCATAGTGCTTGGCGAGGTTGCCCGAAGGCGTCGAACCGTACTCTTCGATCACGTCGAGGAAACCGGCGCCGTTGGCGTCGCCTTCGAGTGCGAGCTGATAATCCGGATTCTGCTCCTCGAAACGGTACTGAGCCTCGGCGATCCGCTCGGCGGCTTTGGTGGCGCGAGGGGCAACGATCAGTGCGCGGTATCCGAAAATAAGGGCTGCAAGAACCAGCAGTCCCAGAAAAATATACGCCATGTTACGGCCGTTTTTCTCGAAGAAAAGCTCAGTTCTGTTCATTGCTTCGCCGAGGGTCTCCTGCTCGGCTACATGCTGCTTTGCCATATGAAAAATATCTTGTTTTAGTTAAATTTCGGTATGTTAGTCTGCAAAGATACAAAACTATTCAGAATGTGCAATGCGCTGTCCGCTTTTTTTGTATCTTTACAAAAAACAGACGGCGCCCCGCACGGGCGGCGGTCCGGCAAATCGCAAACAAGTTTGCATTTGCACTCACCTTGCATTATCTTTGGGCTATGTTTCTGAAGAAAATATCGCTGCTGAATTTCAAAAATATCGAGCAGGCGGAACTTGCCCTCTGCCGGGGCGTCAACTGTCTGGTAGGCGACAACGGAGCCGGCAAGACCAACGTCATCGACGCGGTCTACTACCTGTCGATGTGCAAGTCGTCGCTGCCCATGACCGACGGGCAGAGCATCCGCCACGGCGCCGACTTCTTCCTCGCCGAAGGGCAGTATCTCACCGACGGGGGAAAGAGCGAAAACATCGTGTGCTCCTTCTCGCGCAAAGGCGGCAAAGTGCTCAAACGCAACGGCAAGGAGTACGAACGGCTCTCGGACCACGTGGGGCTTGTTCCCGCCGTGATCGTATCGCCGGCGGACAGCGCCCTGATCAGCGACGCCGCGGACGAACGGCGCCGCTACCTCAACGCCTTCATCTCGCAGCTGGACCGGAGCTATCTGGCCGCCGTGATGCGCTACAACGCCGTGCTGGCCGAGCGCAACCGGCTGCTCAAGAACATGCCCGACGAGACGATGCTGCAGATTTACGACATGCAACTCGTCGAACAGGGCGAGCGGATTCACGCCCGGAGGCGGGAGTTCGCCGAGCGGCTGCAACCCGTCGCGGCGGAATATTACCGCATACTTTCGGGCGACCGCGAGCAGGTCGGACTGCACTACAAATCGGAGTTGAACGACCGTCCGTTCGGTGAGACTCTCCTCGCCGCGCGGCAGAAGGATCTGGTCAACGAGTTCACCACGTCGGGCATTCACCGCGACGATCTGGTGCTCCGGATCGGCGGCTACCCCTTGCGCAAATACGGCTCGCAGGGCCAGCAGAAGTCGTTCCTGATCGCCCTGAAACTGGCCCAGTACACAATAGTCGCGCAGGAGAAAGGCGAGAAGCCGATCCTGTTGCTCGACGACCTGTTCGACAAGCTCGACGCGGGGCGCGTGGAACAGCTCATACGGCTGGTGTCGGAAGATTCGTTCGGGCAGATCGTCATTACGGACTGCAACCCCACCCGTCTGCGCCGGATTCTGGACAAGGCCGGCGGAGCGTACTCCCTCTTCACGGTCGAAAACGGCGGCATCGGGCAGGAGACCGCAACGGCCGGAGCGCCGGCTTGCGGCGGGCAGCTTCCGGCCGAAGAGCGCGCGAAGGAAGCAGCGGACCGGACGCGGCATGCAGGGCCGCAGGAGGCTGGGGCTGCGGAAGGAATCCGGACGGCAGCGGTGCAAGGCGAAGCTTCGGAGGATTTACGCAACGCGGCGTCCGCAGGCGAAAAATCCGGCGGAAAGGAGGGAGCGCGATGAGACGGACCAAGACGATGCTGATGGGCGACCTGCTGGAAGAGTTTTTCAAACGCCCCTATGTCGCGGCCAAAGTCGCCGAAGGGAAACTGCCCGACACATGGCGCGCCGTCGTGGGCGACCGCGCCGCAGACTTCACCACGGAACTGAAGCTGGAAAACCACATTCTCTATGCCCGCATCCAGTCGAGCGTGCTTCGTTCGGAACTCTTCTACCAGCGCGAAGCGCTCAAGGAGGAGCTGAACCGGCGTTCCGGCGTCCGGATCGTCAATGCGGTGATTATCCGGTAGACTCCCGGAAGGTGCGGGCGACACAGATGACACAGGTAAACACGGGTAACACGGAAGGTGCGGGCGACACGGGTGGTGCGGGCGACACGGGTGGTGCGGGCGACACGGGTGGTGCGAAAAATACTGGAGCAACGGCAAATAAGAGAGATAAGAACACGGCAGGCACGGAAAATACAGGAGATACGACAAAATACGGGACACACGAAAAGGCTGGGGCTGGGGCTGGGGCAGAGACACAAACTGAGACTGAAACAAACTGACTGCCTGAGCAACACGGAAAATGCCGGGGCATACTTTCCGCCCCGCTCCGGATCACACAAAAAAAAGATGCGCCTGATGAGGGCGCATCCTTTTTTTATCCGGCCGGGCCGACCGGGCGAACCGGTCATTCCGTCCCGCGGGGATTACTGGATAATCGCGGCGCGGTTGGCGGCCTGAACCTTCTTGAAGGGATCGGGGGAGTTGCCCTTGCCCTCGTAATTCAACTGTTTGGGATTCACGCCCTTCGATACGAGGAAGTCGTAAACCCGCTTGGCGCGGTGCTCGGCGACGCGCTTGTTGCCGGCAGCGGTACCCGTCTGCTGGTCGGCGTGGCCCACGATCTGGTAAACGGCATCCTTCGAGCCGCTCTTGATCTGCTCGGCGATCAGCTCCAGACGCGTCTTCTCCTGCGGCGTCAGCACCGACATGCTGTAATCGAAGAGAATGATCGAAGTGTCGGCCAGAGCGGCTTCGTCGGCGGCGACAACCGTTGCGACGGCAGCAGCTGCCGCGGCATCGGCGGCGGCGTTCTGAGCGGCGGCAGCCTGCGCCTGAGCGGCGGCGAGCTGCTGGGCCAGCTGAGCGTTCTCAAGCTCGGCGGCTTCGACAGCGGCCATGCTTGCGGCAACGGCGTCTTGGAACGCCTGAATGTCGGCGGCCGTATAGCCCGCTACGCCGCGCTGCCAGCCGCGCTTGTTAAAGCGGTAGGTGAAGCCCGCCGTAGCGCTGAAGCCGAACAGGTAGGAACCGTCCGTCTTCGCGGGGCATACGCGCGAAGGCGCCAGCATGCCTTTCAGCTCGATATTGAAGTCGAACGAACGCGACAAGCGGAATTTGTTGAGCAGACCGTAAGAGAATGCGAAAGCCTGATGCGTACCGGTCATATTGTCCTCTTGGCTCTTGTCCGTGAAGTTCGTAGCCAGATAACCGAAGCCTACGAACGGCACCAGATAATAGGCCCGGTCGTCGCGGTAACCGCCCGCCCAGTTCGAGAAGTTAAGCATAAAGTCGGAGTGCACGAAGAGGTAAGGCCACTTGAGTTTGCCCAGATCGGCGTCGTAGTTGGCAAACTGACCGCCCTGCAACTGCAGACGCATACCTACCACCGGATGCACCCATTTTACAAGCGAAAAGTTCGCTTCGAATCCGAGGCGTTTTCCGAAGGACCCCGAATTGGAGCCGTTCGTCAGGGCTGTACCTACACCGCCGCCCAGCGACATCTCCCAATTATCCCAAAATCCATTGGACACAAAACCTGTAAAGCTCGGTTTTTTGGGCGTCTCCTGCGCCCATGCCGTCGTCGCGAATGCCACGACCGCAAGAATTAGAATAAGTTTTTTCATAGCTAACATTAGTTATTCCCAGTTGTAAAATTATAAATTAATTTTTCAAAATCCATTCATCAACAGCATGAAACGCAAAAACAGAGCCGAAAGCGACTAAAAAAGGCCGAAAACATACGTTTCCAGCCTTTTAATCTCAATATCAAATCTTTTCAGATCAGCCGCATTTCGAATAACCGCACGACATGCAGGTCAGACAGCCGTTCTGGTAGGCCATATTCTCCTGTCCGCAGCTCGGACACTTGCCTTTCGACTTGGTGCCGTCCACGATATATTGCTTCAGCGCACGGCAGACGCCCGTTTTCCACGTGTTGATCGACTCGCTGTCCAGATGGAGCGACTCGATGAGCGAAACGGTCTTCTCGATCGGCATGCCGTGGCGCAGTACGCCCGAAATGAGTTTGGCGTAGTTCCAGAACTCCTCGTTGAACAGGCGCGAGATGCCGCCGATGGTGTTCGTATAGCCGTAACGGTCGGTATACTGGAAGTCGTAACGCTTGGTGCCGTCGTCCTCGCGGACCTTGATGATGAAGCCCTTGTTGATCTTGCGGGGAATATACATGGCGTCCTCCTCGATCTTACCCGTGAAGACCTCGTAGGGACGTCCGTCCTGAAGTCCCACAAAGGCGATCCAGTCCTCGGTGCCGTTCTTGAACCGCACGATGTCGGCAGGAATCGACTTGGGACGCTTCGCCACTTCGCCGGGATGCCCCTCGCACTTCTTTTTCTTGTTCTTGGAAGCCTTGTCGAGCAGCACGCCGTCGCGGCAGCCGTCGCGGTAAACCGTGACGCCCTTGCAGCCACACTCCCAAGCCGTGCGGTACACATCGGCGACGAGCGCTTCGGAGACATTGTTCGGCAGGTTCACCGTCACCGAGATCGAATGGTCCACCCATTTCTGGATCGCCCCCTGCATCTTGACCTTCGCCACCCAGTCGATGTCGTTGGCCGTGGCGCCGTGGTAGGGCGAAGCCGCCACCCACTCGTTCAGCTCGGCGTCCGAGATGGTCTCCAGTTTCGACGTATCGTATCCGTTCGCGTCCAGCCACTTGACGAAATTGTGGTGGTAGACGTTGTACTCCTGAAACTTTTCGCCCGTTTCGTCCTCGTAATCGACGTGCGTGTCGTGGTCCGAAGGGTTGATCTTGCGGCGGCGCTTGTAGACCGTGCGGAACACCGGTTCGATGCCCGACGTGGTCTGCGACATGAGCGACGTGGTGCCCGTCGGGGCGATGGTCAGCATGGCAATATTGCGGCGGCCGTTCTTCTCCATTTCGGCGTACAGCTCCGGATCGGCCTCGCGGATGCGGGCGATCATCGGGTTGTTCTTCTCCTTCGAAGCGTCGTAGATCGGGAACGCTCCGCGCTGGGCGGCCATCCGGACCGAAGCGCGGTAGGCTTCGACGGCCAGCGTCTTCTGCACCTCGACGGCGAAAGCGATCGCCTCGTCCGAGCCGTAAAGCAGCCCCAGCGCCGCGAGCATATCGCCCTCGGCCGTGATGCCGAGACCCGTGCGGCGGCCCTTCTGCGCCATGGTGCGGATCTTCTTCCACAACTCCAGCTCCACGCGGCGGACCTCCTCGTCTTCGGGGTCGGCGGCGATCTTGGCGATGATCTGCTCGACCTTCTCCAGTTCGAGGTCGATGATGTCGTCCATCATGCGCATGGCCTTGCCGACATGCGCCTTGAACCTGTCAAAATTGAACTTCGCCTCCTTGGTGAAGGGGTTGTCCACATAGCTCAGCAGGTTCATCGCCAGCAGGCGGCACGAATCGTAGGGGCAGAGCGGAATCTCGCCGCAGGGGTTGGTCGAAACCGTCACGAAGCCCTCGTCGGCATAGCAGTCGGGCA
>ERZ1026941.529-NODE-529-length-14506-cov-8.340807_pt1 | contig 14506 bp, 15 predicted proteins | sample MGYA00519305_ERZ1026941 | MGnify/ENA primary metagenome ERZ1026941 (study PRJEB26926, sample SAMN06164614) | human gut metagenome | biome: ENVO:00009003; feature: ENVO:2100002; material: ENVO:00002003 | host: Homo sapiens | place: USA | collected 2012 ...
CGAGATCGCTCAGTGTCTCGTGGGCTCGGAGATGTGTATAAGAGACAGTTTTTCCTCTTTCTATAATTTTTCTATCATTCTATTTAAATTCGCTCAATTTCCGGTTCAGCCATTCGATCATTTCACTTCTTCCCTCTTCCGTAAACGGAAATTCCTGTATCTGCTTTTTTTCGTCCTCCGTTTCTTCCCAACAGTATGGCTGCGGATAAACTGCTGCTGACAGAACTGCTTCCTCTTCCTCGTCTTTTTTTCGGATAAGTCGATAACGCATATTTCCATAGCTGCCGGTAAATGCCCTGTTGTATGTAAAATAATTCAGTTTGTAGATATCGGTATCTTTTATCTGCATGTAGAGCCTCCTTGGATGTTTTTTGTATCGTATGTGTGGGGACGGGTCCGGGTTACACCGGTGTTCCCACTTCTATCAGGTTACCATCTAAATCATAAAACCGAACTACTTTTTGACCCCAACTGTCTGTCATAAGCCTGTTCACATATTGAACAGATGGATACAGTTTTTCCAGTTTCTGTACAAACGCTTCTATATCACGTTCCTCAAAATACAATTCACATGCGTTACTCTCTGAAACAATCTCTTTTCCCAGAAAATTTCTCCAGATTTTTTCTTCCTGAAGCACCAGACCTTCGGTTAGAATCATATTCCCATCATTATCTAATACCACATTTAAGCCAAACAAGTCATGGTAGAACTGCTTTGATTTTTCGATGTCTTTTACAACGATTAGTACGTTTTTTAGTTTCATGGATGTTCCTCCGATTTTGTGTTCCTCAATACCTCGTTATCATACCACAAAAAGTCCCATAGACCAAGGTCTATGAGACTTTTCCATATCATATATTCTTTGATTGTACTAATTCACTGTGAATTCTAATTAGCAAACACCCTGTGCTAACATGGCATCTGCAACTTTCTCAAATCCTGCAATGTTTGCACCTGCAACATAGTCACCTTCCATGTTGTAGCGTTTTGCAGCATCGTCTAAGTTGTGGAAGATATTTACCATGATGTTCTGTAATTTTGCATCTACTTCCTCGAATGTCCAGCTTAATCTCTCAGAGTTCTGGCTCATCTCTAATGCGGATGTTGCAACACCACCTGCGTTTGCAGCTTTTCCAGGTGCAAAGAGTACGTTGTTCTTCTGTAAGTACTCTGTTGCCTCTAAAGTAGTAGGCATGTTTGCTCCTTCTGCTACTGCAATACATCCGTTTGCAACAAGCTGTTTTGCATCGTCTAATAATAACTCGTTCTGAGTTGCACATGGAAGAGCTACGTCACACTTGATGCTCCATACTCCACGTCCTTCATGATATTCTGCACTTGGTCTTGCTGCAGCGTACTCTGTTAAACGTGCACGTTTTACTTCTTTTACTTCTTTTAATAATGCTACATCAATTCCTTCCGGATCATATACCCAGCCGGTAGAATCAGATACGGTAACAACTTTAGCACCTAACTGCTGTGCTTTCTGTGTTGCGTAAATTGCAACATTACCGGAACCGGAAACACATACGGTCTTGCCTTTGATGTCATGTCCGTTGCATTTTAACATCTCTTCTGTTAAATATAACAGACCATATCCTGTAGCTTCTGTACGAGCTAAAGATCCGCCGTAGGATAATCCTTTTCCTGTTAATACACCTTCATAAAGACCTCTGATCTTTTTATACTGTCCGAACATGTAGCCGATCTCTCTGGCACCTGTTCCGATATCTCCTGCAGGAACATCTGTATCTGCTCCTATGTATTTGCAGAGTTCTGTCATAAAGCTCTGGCAGAATGCCATAACTTCACGGTCTGATTTTCCTTTTGGATCAAAGTCAGAACCACCTTTACCGCCTCCGATTGGAAGTCCTGTTAAAGAGTTCTTGAAAATCTGCTCAAATCCTAAGAATTTGATAATACCGATATTTACGGAAGGATGTAATCTGAGTCCTCCTTTGTATGGTCCAATAGAATTATTGAACTGTACACGGTATCCTGTATTTACCTGAACCTGACCTTTGTCGTCTACCCAAGGTACTCTGAATTTAAACTGTCTGTCCGGCTCGCAAAGACGCTCTAATAAAGCTTCTCTTCTATATACTTCTTCGTTTGCATCAATGACCGGGCGTAAAGAATTTAATACTTCGGTTACTGCCTGAAGGAATTCCGGTTCAGACGCATTTTTTTCGCGTACTCTCTCAAGTACTTCATCAACATAGCTCATCGTTTTCAATCTCCTTTTTAATTAGTGTACATACTTCGTTAGGGTTATCCATAATCTTTAATAACCGCCTCATCGTTTTTTATTTTATTATGATTTTTGCAATTTTGCAACATTTTTCCTGCATTTTTATTAATTTAATTGATAAAATTTTTTATATTTTATTGACATAGCAGATATAACCACACTCTCTTAGGATTTTCAAATAGGAACTTAGACGCTCAAATGCAGGTTCTGCCCTATCCCCAAACCTTTCTCTCTCCATACATGCCAGCTCATATACTGTTTTTTGCCCGTCCATTTCCTGCCATACATAGCTTCCCATCTGCTCTAATTCTATCATGGAGTAGCGTGGCTTTTTTAGTGTGATTTGCAAGATTCGATTCCAGAATCCTTCATTTTTTACGATAATCTCTACATTGCCGTGTTCATTTAACTGATAAGAATATCTGCTGTTTCTCTTTGGGATATAGTCAAGATAGTTCTCCTGCTTTCTCATTTTTCTTTTCCTTTCTGGATGGATAATATCAATGTTCCGATCAATACCACAAACATGATCAGTGCTCCGATATTTCCAAAATTCATTCTGTCTCCGGCGGCTGCGAGCCATTCCCCTACGGTTCCGCCTCGTTTTGACGGAAGGACGGCAAATACGGCAAGCAGGATTCCGATCAGTCCTTCCCCTGCAATTAAGCCGGATGAATACAGGATTCCGCTCTCGATCATCTGTTTTTGATTTTCTTCCTCTTCCCCTCTCTTTTTTTCAATCCAGAGTCTTACCAGACCACCGACTGCCATCGGTGTGCTAAGATGGATCGGAAGATAGAGACCGACTGCAAACGGAAGGACCGGTATCGTCAGTATTTCTGCTGCAACTGCGAGTGCCACGCCTGCAAAAACCAGATTCCATGGAAGATTACCGCCCATGACACCTTCCACTACCATTTTCATTAAGGTCGCCTGCGGAGCCGGAAGTTCTGACGAGCCATATCCCCAGGCTGCATTGAGCAGATAGAGAATTCCTCCAATTGCCATCGAGGATACCACTACACTGATCAGCTCTCCGTACTGCTGTTTTTTCGGGGTTGCCCCAACGATATAACCGGTCTTTAAATCCTGTGAAGTATCGCCTGCCATTGCGGCAATGATACAGATGATCGTGCCGACTGCGATCGACGATACCATTCCCTCTGCACTTGCCCCACTGCTTTTATAAATTGCTGCGGTAATGATCAAAGTTGCAATTGCCATTCCCGATACCGGATTATTCGAACTTCCTACTAACCCGACCATTCTTGAAGATACGGTTGCAAAAAAGAATCCTAAGACTACAATTAAAATTGCTCCCGGTAAATTGACCGGTATCACAGGGATCAGCCACATCACGATCGCGGTAATTAAAATTCCCACAAGGACGACACGGATTGGGATATCCTGCGCTGTTCTAGATTCCTCTTCCATATTTTTTCCATAACCGCGGACTGCCTGTGCAAAAGTCCGTATGATCAGCGGCAATGCTTTGATCAGACTGAAAATACCTCCCGCCGCCACGGCTCCTGCACCGATATAACGGATGTAATGTCTCCAGATGCCCCATGCTCCAAGTTCGCTGATCGGTACCGTAGCCGGATATAAAACAGCATCTCCTCCAAAAAGTGCGATCACAGGCATAATGACAAACCACGCCGTTACTCCGCCGGCAAGCAGATAGGATGCCACACGCATTCCGCAGATATAGCCGACTCCTAACAGTGCCGGAAGCACATCTATACCGATTCCCGCTCCCTTATAACTTTTTACCTCAAAATCCACTTCACTTGGAAACACCCGCAGACCATCTGCGATAAATTTGTAAACAGCCGCTATCCCAAGTCCTGCAAAAACCGTTCCTGCTTTGGCTCCACCTTTTTCTCCTGCCAACAATACTTCTGCACAGGCCGTTCCTTCCGGATATGGCAGTACGCCATGCTCCTGTACAATGAGTGCGGAGCGCAGCGGGATCATGAAAAATACTCCAAGCGCCCCTCCACAGATACAGATCAGTGCGATTTCTCCTAATCCGGGCATGGTACTTTTTCCTTCCGCTGCCCACATAAAAAGTACTGGCATGGTAAAGATAGCTCCTGCCGCAAGGGACTCTCCGGCTGAACCGATCGTCTGCACCATATTATTTTCTAAAACGGAATCTTTCCTTAAGATAATGCGAATAACTCCCATTGAGATGACCGCTGCCGGGATCGATGCGGATACCGTCATTCCGACACGCAGTCCGAGATATGCGTTTGCCCCTCCAAATAAAACCGCCAGTATGATGCCTAAGATCACACTGGTGGCGGTAAATTCCGATACCCTTTTTTCTGCAGGGATAAACGGCTTAAAGTTGTTCTGTTCATGATGTAAAGAGTCCATCTTCTGTTTCCTTTCACGAAATATTTTTCTTAGTATGTACAGAAAGATTTTCTCTTATTCTTAGATATTCTGATAGGATCTTTTACTCAAAATCACGATAATTCTTTGTCTCGCGCGAAATATAAAGTGTTGAGACAATATCGGAGATGCCACTGTATAACAATCCGATTCCGACAAAGCGAAGTAATGTCATTGCCGTTGAAAACGGATTAAAGATAATAACGCCTCCTAAGATCAGGTTTAAACAGGCGGTTGCTAATACCGTCGTCCATCTTCTGGCTTTCATTCTTGCTAAATCTACTGCCTGCTGCAGTTTGGAAAATCCACTGAACAGGATGACCACGCCTAAGATGATCGGGATAATGGAAACGACAACTTCTGCCTTATAGTAGATCAGCAATCCTACGATCATCAGAAAGATTCCAAGCACCAGTCCGCTGCTGTATCTTCCACTTCCCGGCTCATAGCGGAAGTAGCCGATGACCTGTCCTATTCCCATAAAGAGCAGCATTGCCGCTGCGATATACGCAATCATTTTTGTGGTTGTAACAGGGAAAAACAGCAATACCAATCCTGCAACGATCAGAACTGCTCCCGATATCAGCATTCCACTTTTTATTTTTTGAAAAATGTTCATTTTCTTTTCCTCCAAGTGTTTTGTCTATGACTGTTATATCACAATTATTTCAATTATTCAATCGAAATGAACTTAATCCCGTTTTCTCACATAAACCAACTGATTATGGCTGTCCTTTGCATTCTCCCGACGGATCTCAACATCCCGGAAGGACTCTAACAGATTGCTCAGTTTTGCATAGCCATAGTTACGGCAGTCAAAATCCGGATAGAGCTTTAAGACCATGTTTCCAAGTTCCCCTAAGAACATCCAGCCGCTCTCGTCTGAATTTTCTTTTAACAGTGAAAAGATTGCCGTTTTGATCTCTCTAAGATCGGTGATCGGAGAAATATCTGCCTCATTTTTTTCTTTCTCTATACTCTGCTCCGCAATGTTATTGTTCTCACGTTTATAATAACTTTTTCCAACATTTCTTCCTTTTTTCGGAATCTCTTCCACGCTGCGCATTAAGATATCCAGTGTCTTAAAACGGTCACATGCTTTGACAAACGGTGACGGTGTCTTGCTCTCGCCCATGCCGACCACATATTTTCCCGACTCTCTTAAACGCATTGCGAGTTTAGTAAAATCACTGTCTGATGAGACAATGACAAATCCATCTATTTCTCTTGTATACAGTATGTCCATTGCATCAATGATCATTGCCGAATCGGATGCATTTTTCCCGGTTGTATAGCTGTACTGCTGAATCGGTGTCAGTGAATTTTCCAACAGACATTCTTTCCATGAATGTTTTCCAATCTCTGTCCAGTCCCCATAAATCCTACGGATGCTGACATCTCCTAAGGTCTTGGTTTCACGAAGAACCAAATCCATGTATTTTGGCGATACATTATCCGCATCTATCAGCAGTGCATATTTTTTTTCTGTTTCCATTCTGTTCCTCCGAGATTTCATGATGTTCTTATTCTAGCACTTTGCGAAAACAGATTCAACGCATTTATTCTACGGATTGCAGTTCTTGCACGGCGAATATCCACTCTGTTCTAACTCTTCACGGCTCATCTGTACTTTTTGAAAATTTTCCTCTTTGATCTGTGATACGTTGCCGCAGGTCTCCCGGTGGAATTTTTTCGTATTGGTGTTCAGGACATAGGTTGTCTGCTCTGTGACATTGTCTGCATTTTCCCTGTCAGACTCTGTCTGTTCCCCGCTCTGCCAGGAATCCGTTGCCGAACAGTTCCAGGTGATGTTTTCTCCATCCGAACTTGCGATAATGCTGCCCTGCTCATCGGTACGGAACACCTCTACTCCCATACTCCGCAGCCGGTTTAACACTTCTGCATGAGGATGTCCATAGCTGTTCCCCTCGCCACAGCTTATGACGGCATATTTTGGATGAACAGCATTTAAAAATTCCTGCGTGCTTGCCGAACGGCTTCCGTGATGTGCCACTTTGTACACATCTGCCGAGATATCGATTCCATTCGTGAGCATTTCCGCTTCTGATGCTTCCTCGGCATCTCCGGTAAACAGAAATCTGTTTTTTCCATATTCTAAGAGGATTGCTACGGAATAGTCATTGGCATTGCCACCATAGGAATTGGAATTTGGTGCTATGATCGTAAATTTTGCTTCTCCAAGAGCATACTGTTCCCCTACCACCGGATAGGTGATCTTCATATTTTTATCGTGAATAACATCGACTAACTCCTGATAGGTTTTGGTGTCTTTTTCATAGTCGGGCATAATGACCGTGTCACAGTTGTACTTGTATACGATCACATCCAGACCACCGATATGATCTGCATCCGGGTGTGTGCCTATGACATAATCTAAGGATTCCACGCCCTGTTTTTTCAAATATAATTGTACGGTGGTTCCTTTATTGTTGTTACCGCCATCGATCAGCATGGCATGGGAGCCACATTTTATCAAGGTTGCATCTCCCTGTCCAACATCTATGTAGTGGACTTCCAGCATCCCTTCCGGTTTTGACGTATCCGGTGCTTTTGCTGCTTTTTCCTCCTGCCCGGATTGTAATGTCTTTTCGGATGTGGTGTCCAACCGGTCTTTTCCCGAAGTGGATGTGTCCGGTTGTATAGTTGCGCATGCGGTCAGGCACATGCATAAGATGAGTAGTATGGATAAATATTTTTTCATACTATGATATTAGCATAAATTTTTAAAAATGAAATACACTTTACAAAAAAAGACAGCCTACGGCTGCCTTTTTTAAAAACATCAGATATCCTTATGTCAGTAAATTCTGCATACTTTTCAAGCTGATCACCAGTGTAGAGGTATTGTGAAGCAGTGCCGAAGTTGCCGGCTGGATCACTCCTGCAACACCGAGTGCGATTAAGCCTGTGTTGAATCCTACGATCTGTTTGTAGTTTTTACTGATTTTTTTCATCAGAGCATCGCTGATGAGTTTCAGAGTTACTATCTGGTACAAGTCATCTGCACTGATGGTAATGTCTGCGATCTCTCTTGCTATCTCTGCACCATCACTGATGGCAATTCCAACGTCTGCCGCTGACAGCGCCGGAGAATCGTTGATTCCGTCACCGATCATGATGACTTTTCTTCCGGCAGCCTTTTCTTTTTCCACAAATGCTGCTTTATCTTCCGGCAGCACTTCCGAATAATATTCATCCACACCGACGCGCTCTGCGATCGCATGTGCAGTACGTTCACTGTCACCTGTCATCATGACGATTTTTGACAGTCCCGCTTTTCTAAGCGAGGTGATGACTGCTTCCGCTTCTTCGCGTAACGGATCTTCAATGCAGATGACGGCTGCTAATTGATTCTCAATGGCTAAATAGAGATGTGTATACTCTACCGGAAGATTTTCAAATAATTCCTCTTTTCCCTCCGGAATCGTACATTTTTCATCTTCAAAGACAAAATGGCTGCTTCCGATGACCGCCCGTTTTCCGTTGATAGTCGTGGAAATTCCATGTGCTACAATGTACTCCACCTTAGAATGCATCTCTTCATGGGCAAGGCCTTTTTCTTCTGCCGCCTGAACGACTGCTTTTGCCATCGAATGTGGGAAATGCTCTTCCATGCAAGCTGCAATCCTTAAAAGCTCGTCCGGTTCTCTTCCGTCAAAAGATACAACTTCAACGACCGATGGTTTTGCCTTTGTCAAGGTTCCTGTCTTATCAAATACGATCGTATCTGCCTCTGCTACGGCTTCTAAATATTTGCCGCCTTTTACCGTCATATGGTAGAGGCTTGCTTCACGGATCGCAGAAAGAACAGAGATCGGCATTGCTAACTTTAAGGCACAGGAAAAATCTACCATTAAAACAGAAAGTGCCTTTGTGGTGTTGCGGGTCAACAGATAGGTCAACGCGGTTCCACCAAGTGTATATGGTACTAATCTGTCTGCTAAATGCTCTGCTTTTCCTTCTAATGAGGATTTCAGTTTTTCTGATTCCTCGATCATGGTCACAATCTTCTCAAAGCGGCTTGAACCACCTACTTCTTTTACCAGAATGGTAAGCTCGCCTTCCTCTAAAACGGTACCGGCATAGACATAGTTGCCTTCTGCCTTTCTGATCGGCAGGGACTCTCCGGTTAAGGATGCCTGATTGACCATTGCTTCTCCTTCGGAAACCTCGCCGTCAAATGGGATCACATTACCCATATGTACAACAACTTCATCTCCTGCGGAAATATCATTTACCGATACTAAGACTTCCTGACCGTCTGACTTCAACCATACTTTTCCTACATTTAAAGCCATGGTTCTTGCAAGGTCATCCACGGATTTCTTATGTGTCCACTCCTCTAAAAGTTCTCCGATTCCCAACAGGAACATGACTGAGCCTGCCGTGCCGAAATCTTTACGAAGAACAGATACTCCAATTGCCGTTGCATCTAACACCGCCACTTCTATCTTACGATGCCAGAGTGACTGGATTCCTTTTGCAATATACTTTAAGGAACTCAGTGTAATGTAGGCTGTGTAGACCGGATATGGAAGTACGATCTTTTTGACATACCGCATCAGAACTTTTCCTATCAGTTTTTCCTGATAAACGGCATTGAGTTCTCTGCCAGAATGCTCTAATAAACCTGTCGGAACTTCTGCTTTTTCATAGCAGAAGCCCTGCAATAACTGAATGATATAACTTCTCTCTCCGGTATACGAAATCACCGCATCTCCAGTCCGCTCATATACTTTTGCACATGTAACGTACTTATCGTTTTGTAAAAAATAGAGTAAAATATCTGCCTGTGCATAAGTCATTCTGTTCTGCGAAAGATGAACTCTCATCCTTCCCGTCATTTCATGCTTAATTGAAAATTTCACTTATTCCTCACCTGCTGTATCTTCAAATTCTTCTTCTTTTGCAGCTCTTGCCTCGTTGATATCCTTAGCTTCTGCATAAATGTCGCCTGCATTCTCCTGAATGGTTGTTGCAGTCTTCATCACGCAGTCTTTTGCCCGAAGCACCGCTGCCGTACAGCCTGTGTATACTTTCTTTGCGTCTTTACTGGACAGGATTTTGACTCCGGCTGTTCCAAACAGCGTTCCTCCTGCAAAAAGTCCGATTTTTTTCCAATTAATACTCATCGTTGTTTCCTCCTTACGCATATGCTATTTTTATTTTACTCTATCATAGTACCTCCCATCGGCATTTTCCACGTTTTTTATCTTATTGAAAAATTTTATCAACAGGCTCTTTTTTAGTCACGATTGATGATCCGTGCCAGTCCGATTGCCGGCAGGCTCTCGTCTTTTTCTTCGCTGTAACGCTCGATCCGGTTACGGATCTCTCCCATCTTCTTGTCCCAATCGGCAATGACATTTGCACACTCGGTCAGTTCTTCTGCCATCTGTACTGCCTCTGCTTCCGGGATCTCTTTTTTGTAACGCAGCTTATGCTCCAAACTTGCCCAGAAGTCCATTGCAATAGTGCGAAGCTGTACTTCCACCTTCATCGGTCTCTTCTCGTTTTCTAAAAAGATCGGTACTTCCACGATCAGGTGCAGACTCCGGTAGCCGCTTGGTTTTGGATTCTTGATGTAATCTTTTTTCTCGATGAGCCGGATGTCATCCTGCTGTAACAGACATTCCGCTAACAGATAAATGTCCTCCGGAAACGAGCATACCACACGGACTCCTGCAATGTCGTTAATATTTTCTTCAATGGATTCTAAGGAAAACGGAATCTGTTTTCTCTTGACTTTTTTCAGGATTCCATCAAAAGATTTGACTCTCGTCTTGATCGTCTCGATCGGATTTCTGTCATATTGCAGTGAAAACTGTTCATTTAATACCCGAAACTTGGTCTCCACCTCCATGATCGCACAGCGATAGTATGACATCAGCCGCTCAATCGGCAGAAAATTCTCCTGCATCCGGTTCATAAATTCATCCGATAGCACGATATCCGTGATCAGTTCTTCTCTTGCCTGTTCTATCAATCTCTCTATTTTCATCTGCTGTCCCCTTTACCTTCTGTTATCTTTCTGTCTACTCCATAATCTTAGAGGTATATGCTTCTAATAAGACCTCATACTCTTTGCCCTGATAAGAAAAATGTAATGTCTCTGCATGATCTGTCAGGTTAAGTGCGATAACTTTGTACTGCTCACCACTTCGTCTTGCAAAAACGAACTGTTTATTGCGGACTAATACCTCATCATATGCCCCATATTTTACCGCATCGGACTCTTTGCGGATCTTTGCCAGTTCCCGGATATGCGCCGGCAGATCCGTTTCTTGGGCGCACATTTCCTCTAAGTCCAGCTTTGGTCGAAGCGGCAGGTCAGCATCCATTCCCTGACCTTTCACTCCTTCAATCCCCCACTCACTTCCGTAATAAATGGACGGGATTCCCGGCATCATGTAAAGCAGCGTATAGGCATTCTTTAAGTTCTCACGCTGTTTGAGCAGACTTCCGATCCGGTTGACATCATGGTTATCCAAGAAGTTGTACAGGCAGAGATTTTCATAAAGACCTCCCTGCCCAAACTGACGCTTCAACGAATAGGCAATCTCAAAATAATTCTTGTCATTGTGGCTTGAATAAATGCCCTTCCAGCACTCATAATTCGTAACCGAATCTAACATCTCATCGTTTGCCCAGACACGGTAATCGCCATGAATGATCTCGCCCATCAGCCAGAAATCTTCTCTCTTTCCTTTTGTAAAGCTATGGAGTCGTTTAAAAAATTCCCGGTCTACGCAATCGGCTGCATCCAGACGCAGGCCGTCAATGCCCAGCTCGTCCATCCACATACCGACTGCTCCAAGCAGATGTTCACAAACTGCCGGATTTCTCAGGTTCAATTTAACAAGTTCCGCTGCCCCATGCCAGTTCTCATAGGAAAATGAATCTCCTAACGGACTCTGCCAGGAAAAATTCAAATTACAGAACCAGTCTTTATAGTCTGACTGTTCCAGATTCTTCTGCACATCCAAAAAAGCAAAGAATTTTCTGCCTACATGATTAAAGACTCCATCCACGATAACACGGATGCCGTTTTCATGTAGTGCCGTAAAGACTTTCTTAAAATCCTCTTTACTTCCCAGTCTGCTGTCTGTCTGATAATAATCTGTCGTATCATAACCATGGGAAACAGATTCAAAGATCGGTCCAAAATAGATCGCATTGATCCCAAGCTCTTTGAAATGCTCTATCCAATCTAACACCTCTAAAATCCGTCCGCCTGCCGTTGCTTCCCCTTCGTTACGAAGAGGTGCTCCGGTAAATCCGAGCGGATAGATATGATAAAACATTGCTTCCCTGATCCAGTTTTTTTCATCAGCCATTGCAAACACTCCTTTGTATGCTTTTCACTTACTCTCTTTATTTGTTATCTGCCTTGTTCTGGAATTTTTCATTGTCGATGATAAAACGCTCATGCTCGCCTTCGCCGATTTTTCCACGTTCATCATACGCTTCCACATGGAAAACCAGTTTTCTTCCATCGACTTTTACTAACTCGCTCTTTGCTGTTACTTCCATGCCTACCGGAGTCGCAGAAATATGGCTGACATTCATCAGTGTTCCGACAGTTCCCTGTCCTTCCTCTAACTCTCCTGCAACACTTGTATAAGCTGCCTGCTCCATCAATGCGATCATTGCCGGTGTCGCATATACTTTTAATGCACCGCTTTTCATCGTAAGAGCTGTGTTTTCCTGTGTTACCTGTTCTTTCTTTTCACCTTGAATTCCTGTTGCTAACATGCTGTCCTCCTGCTGTTTGTTTGACTTTTATTTTTAGCTATTTAAGATAAATGTTTCTTTTTTTCAAAGAAATCCTTTGTCTCCTTGATCACTACTCCACTTAATGCGAAGATTGCTATCATATTCGGTATCGCCATCAGACCGTTGAAAATATCTGCGATCGTCCATACTGCCTCTACTGTCATGTATGGTCCGATGAATACTGCTAAAATGTATAACCAACGGTATACTTTTACTGCTTTCATGTTACCGCCTGTTAAATACTCTAAACATCTCTCAGAATAGTAATCCCATCCCAGTATCGTGGTAAATGCAAAGAATACCAGACACAGCATTAATAAGAAGGAAGATACACTTGCCGGTATCGGAAGTCCCTGGTTGAATGCGTAAGTTGTAACCCGAACACCTTCTAATCCTTCTACCTGCCATGCTCCGGTTAATACGATGGACAATCCTGTCATCGTACAGATGATGATTGTATCAATAAAGGTTCCTGTCATGGAAACAAGTCCCTGTCTTACCGGTTCTTTAGTCTTTGCTGCTGCTGCCGCGATCGGAGCAGAACCAAGTCCTGATTCATTAGAGAAAATTCCTCTTGCCACACCGCTCTGCATTGCGATAAACAGTGTTCCCACTGCGCCACCCGTAACTGCTGACGGATTGAATGCTCCTTTTACTACTGTTACGATTGCTGCCGGGATCTCTGTAATATTGCAGATGATCAGTGTCAGACTGATCACTACATAAATGATCGCCATAAACGGTACAACAATCTGTGACACATTTGCAATACGTTTGATCCCGCCGATCAAAACCAGTGCCACACAGATACTGAGTACTAATGATGCAATGACAACTGTCCAGGAATAAGTTCCGATTCCCGGGATTGCAACGGTGTGCTGCTGGTTCGGGTCAAAGAAATTATTGACTGCGGATGCAATACCGTTTACCTGTGAAAATGTTCCGATTCCAAAGAGTCCTACACAAATTCCAAAAAAGGCAAAGATCATAGCAAGCCACTTCCATTTTGAACCCATTCCACGCTCTATGTAATAGAAAGGTCCACCTAAAGCGTGTCCCTCTTCGTCTACCACACGATATTTCACTGCCAAAAGACCCTCTGCATATTTAGTCGCCATTCCAAAGAATGCTGCAATCTCCATCCAGAATAATGCTCCCGGTCCTCCTGCACAAATCGCCGTTGCGACTCCTACAATGTTTCCGGTTCCAATCGTTGCCGACAATGCAGTACACAACGCTCCGAAAGATGTCACCTCTCCGTGACCGTCTTCCTCATTTTTTACCATCCACTTTAATGCCAGTGGCAGTTTTCTTGTCTGAAGGAATCCCATTCGTATGGTCAGATAAAGACCACCGGAAAGGATGAGTACCATCAACGGTACGCCCCACACAATGCCATCAATTTTTGACAGCACTTCATTAATTGTCTCTAACATTTTCTTTCCCACTCCTCATTACTTCTATTTGCACCGATACTCCTCTATCCGTGCCCTTGTCTAATATATTTGTATAAAAATGCAATATACTAACAATACCACATTTTTGTACAGTCTGTAAATGTTTATAAAGTTAATGTCATTTCATGCCATTCCTCGCCGCCCCATGAGGAACCGGAGATGCCTTTATCTATAAGTCCCATTTTTTCATACATTGCCACTTTTTCCGGCAGGCAGGTCAATATCAATAGATTTCTCTGATTTGCTTTCTCCCGCTTGCTGTACTGCGACACAATTTCTCTCGCCAAACCCTGTCCGCGATACTGCGGCAGCACATCTAATCCCAGTAGCATTACATTTTTTCCATTCGGTTTATGCTGACTGATATCCGTAAAAAATTCGTCCCTGAAAATTTCTTCATCTGTCGCTACCCCATTTAAGAATCCGGCTATTTCTCCGGTACTTTTTTCGATTGCCACCATAAACAGCTCCGGTGCGTTTGCGATTCTTGTCTTCATACTTTTTTCGGAGCATGCTTCGTGCGGTGGAAAGCATATCTGCTCAATTGCCACCTGTCTCTTATACACATCTCCGAGCCCACGAGACACTGAGCGATCTCGT
>ERZ1026941.530-NODE-530-length-14487-cov-5.735172_pt1 | contig 14487 bp, 10 predicted proteins | sample MGYA00519305_ERZ1026941 | MGnify/ENA primary metagenome ERZ1026941 (study PRJEB26926, sample SAMN06164614) | human gut metagenome | biome: ENVO:00009003; feature: ENVO:2100002; material: ENVO:00002003 | host: Homo sapiens | place: USA | collected 2012 ...
CGAGATCGCTCAGTGTCTCGTGGGCTCGGAGATGTGTATAAGAGACAGTCTTCATGCTTACCGTACTGCTGGGTGCCGGCATGGGGCTGGGACGTCTGTTCCGGGCACAGCTGGGCGACATGTCGACCAACACGCTGCTCATACAGCCTTCGCAAACCTCGCTCCCCTACAAGGGCATGCCCAAGAACCGCTGGTGGCGCATGAACAACGACGACGTGGAAAACGTCCGGGGGCTCAAGGAGGTGCAGTACGCCTCGGGCGTCTACTGGGGCGGGGAGATTCATTGCAGCTACAACGAACGCAAGGGCGACTACTCGTTGATGGGCTACATGCCCGACTACCAGCAGATCAACCCGCAGAAGATCATCTACGGACGCTTCATCAACGACGTCGACATGGCGCAGAAACGCAAGGTCTGCGTCATCGGCACCCAGATCCAGAAAGACCTGTTCCCGGGAATGGAAGACCCGACCGGCAAGGTCATCAAAGTCAACAACAGCTATTTCACCATCATCGGCGTCATGCGGCGCCAGAGCACGGCCATGTCGTTCAGCAACGTCGAACGCACGGTCGTAGCCCCGATCTCGCTCGCGCAGCAGATGTACGGCGGGGGCAACTCGATCCACATGCTGGCCATCGCCGGCCGGGAGGACACCCCGAGCAAAGAGGTCGAAACCGCCTGCAAGTCGGTGATCTTCGCCAAGCACCTGATCTCGCCGGACGACGAGAAAGCCGCCTGGTGCATGGCCACGGCCGAAATGTTCGACAAGGTGATGAGCCTCTTCTGGGGCATCGGGTTCCTGACATGGATCGTGGGCCTGGGGACACTGCTGGCCGGCATCGTCGGCGTGAGCAACATCATGCTGGTGCTGGTCAAGGAGCGCACGCAGGAGATCGGCATCCGCCGCGCCCTGGGCGCACCGCCTACGGCCATCATCTCGCAGATACTCTCCGAAAGTTTCATCCTCACCTTCATCGCCGGGGTGGTCGGCCTCACGGCCGCGGTGGGCGTACTGTCGGTGGCCGACTCGATCTATTACCAGGCGGTGACCGTGGCCCAGGAAGGTGCCGAAATCTCGTGGCAGATCTCGTTCGGGACAGGCATGCTGGCGCTTTTCATCCTCGTCGCAGGCAGCCTGCTGGCGGGCGTCATCCCCGCCTACCGGGCCCTGAGCATCAAGGCTGTGGATGCAATACGTGAAGAATAACAATCAAATTCAATAGATTACGGCTATGAAAAAATTTCTGAAAATCTTTCTGGGTGTGCTCTTTGCGGCGCTGTTGCTCGGAACGTTCGTGTTCCTGTGGCAGAAGACCCGTCCGGTAAAGGTAGTCTACACGATCGTACAACCCAAACTCGACACGCTCAAACAATTCGTGGTCGCCACCGGCAAGGTCGAACCCCGCGACGAGGTGCTGATCAAGCCCCAGATTTCGGGTATCGTTTCCGACGTCTACAAGGAGGCCGGCCAGATGGTGCGCAAGGGCGAGGTGATCGCCACGGTTAAGGTCGTCCCGGAGATGGGACAGCTTTCGAGCGCCGAATCGCGCGTTTCGGTAGCCGAAATATCGCTGGCGCAGACCCGCCGCGAATTCGGCCGCACGGAAACACTGCACGACAAGGGCGTCGTCTCGGACGAGGAGTTCGAACAGGGGCGCACCGACCTCCAGAAAGCCGAGGAGGAACTGCAGAACGCCAAGGAGAACCTGGAGATCGTCAAAAACGGCATCACCAGCCGCTACAAGGAGCTCAGCAACACGCAGATCCGATCGACGATCGACGGTATGATCCTCGACGTGCCGATCAAGGTCGGAAACTCGGTGATCCAGGCCAACACGTTCAACGACGGTACGACCATCGCCTCCGTAGCCGACATGTCGAACATGCTCTTCCGGGGCAACGTCGACGAAACGGACGTCGGCAAACTGCACGAGGGCATGCCCGTGAAGCTGACGATCGGCGCCCTGCAGAACGTCGAGCTGGACGCTACCCTGGAGTACGTTTCGCCCAAGGCGACCGAGGATAACGGCGTCATCATGTTCGAAGTGAAGGCTGCCGTGAAGATTCCCGCCGACGTCTTCGTGCGCGCCGGGTACAGTGCCAACGCCAGCATCGTGATCGAAAGCCGCGAAGGCGTGCTGACGCTTCCCGAGAGCACCGTCGAATTCGAGGGCGAAAAAACGTATGTCTACCTGCTCACGAGCGCCGAGGACATCGCAGAGCAGACCTTCGATAAACGCGAGGTCAAGATAGGCCTTTCGGACGGCATCAACATCGAACTTACCGAAGGCGTGACCGCCGACGACAAAGTCCGCGGCGCGAAGGAAGACAAGAAGAAATAACCCCAAATGCACCGCAGCATGAAAACCAGCACCCTATTCGCCGCTCTCTGTACAGCTGCCGCCGCTCTCTGCGCAATGCCCGCGGGGGCCCAGACCGCACCAGCTGCACCTCAAGCCTCCGCAGCACCGGCACCCGGCACGCCCTGGTCGCTCGACGACTGCATCGGGTATGCCCTGGCCAACAACATCGACGTGCAGCAACGCGCCCTGCAGGTCGAACAGAACGAGGTGGAACTATCGACGGCCAAATACAGCCGCCTGCCCGACCTGAACGCCTCGATCGGAGGCGACGCATCGTTCGGCCGCGTACTCTCGAGCGACAATACTTATAAGGACAACAACCAGACCTCGGGATCGCTCAACATCTCGACCAGCATCCCCGTATTCCAGGGCATGCGCATCAACCGCCAGGTCAAAGGCGGCAAACTCGACCTGGCCGCAGCCATGCAGGATCTGGAACGTGCCCGCGAAGACGTGTCGATCAACGTCATGACACTCTATCTGGAGGTACTTTACAACAAGGAACTCACCGACGTTGCCGAACGCCAGCTCGCCCTGAGCACCCTGCAGGCCACGCAGAGTCGCGAACTGGTCGCCGCCGGCAAACAGCCGGAATCGGCCCGGTACGAAAGCGAGGCGCTCATGGCCAAAGACCAGCTGAGCCTGACCCAGGCCCGCAACGACCTGCAACTGGCACTGCTCAACCTAAGCCAGGCCCTCAACCGCGAGAGCGCCGCAGGGTTCGACGTCGTGGTTCCGGAGCTCGACAGCGTGACGCTCGCCTCGCTGCACCGGCTGGGCACGGCAGACGGGGTCTACAACTATGCAGTGGAAAACCGTCCGCATATCAAGGCGGAGCGGCTGCGGCTCGAAAGTTCGGAGAATTCAGTCCTCATTGCCAAATCGGCACTCTACCCCTCCATCTCGCTTTCAGGCGGCTACGGCACGGGGGTGTACAGCGCCGACAGCGATAAGTTCTGGGCCCAGATGCGCCATAACAGCCGCGAATACGCCGGCGTCCCGCTCGACAACCCGATCTTCAACCGCCGGGCCGCGCGCAACGACATCAGCAAGGCGCAGCTCGCCGTGCGCAGCCAGCAGCTCGCCGTCACCCAAACCGTGCAGGCCAAATACGAGTTCGTTTTCCGTCGAAGATTCCCGATTTCCACCGCGGGAAGCCGTTGCAACTCTGAAAACGGGAGATTCTGATAAACGAATTCAAACAAAAAGGGTGACCTAAAACGGTCACCCTCGCTGCTACCCGGAACATCAAGTTCCTGAATAATCCGGGCGGCTGCCGGATTGGATCCCGGACCTTCTCCGGCAGAAAAGTCCTTCGTGCGTCACTGATGATCTGTGTTTATCCCAGCAATACAAAAGTAGACAAATTATCCCAACCCACAATAGATAGAGCGTTTTTGTAATAAGGCTCGACCAAAATGTCATACCCCGAAAAGGCAAAATAATACGCCCGGGCGCATACGGACCACTTTTCGTTCTGCAAAAAAGCGGCAATCCGGAAAATTTGACCTACTTTTGCAACGGTTTCAACAGTTGAAGGAATGGAATGGCTTAAAGAATTGTTCGTCGAGCACTCGGCTTTGCAGGCCGTCGTGGTGGTTTCGCTCATCTCGACGATCGGTATCGGACTGGGAAAGATCCGCTTTTTCGGAATCTCGCTCGGAACGGCCTTCATCTTCTTCGTGGGCATTCTGGCCGGGCATTTCGGGCTTTCGCTCGACCCGGCGATGCTGACCTATGCCGAGAGTTTCGGACTGGTGATCTTCGTCTACGCCCTCGGCCTTCAGGTGGGGCCGGGCTTCTTCAGTTCGATGCGCGCCGACGGACTGCGGCTCGTCTCGCCCGCCATCGCCATCGTGCTGCTCGGAACGGCCCTGGCCATGGCGATGAGCTACGCCTTCGGAGTCTCGATGCCCGACATGTCGGGCATTCTGTGCGGCGCGACGACCAACACCCCGGCGCTGGGCGCCGCACAGCAGACGCTGCAACAAATGGGCATCGACGCCAACGGAGCGGCGTTGAGCTGCGCCGTGGCCTACCCGCTGGGCGTCGTGGGCGTAATTCTGGCCGTGGTCTTCCTGCGCAAGCTCTTCGTGCGTCCCTGCGACATGCCGGGACCCGACGCCGAACACCGCAAGAACGTCTTCATTGCCAGCTACCACCTCACCAATCCCGCGGTCTTCGGCAAGAGCGTCCACGAAATCGCGACGCAGAGCCACCACCATTTCGTCATTTCGCGCCTGTGGCGCGACGGGCGGGTTTCGATCCCCACCTCGGACAAAACCCTACAGGAGAACGACCTGATCCTGGTCATCACCACGCCCGGCGAGGCCGACGCCCTGCGGCTGATCTTCGGCGAGCAGGAGACCAAGGACTGGAACACGGAAAACATCGACTGGAACTCCGTCGACAGCCAGCTCATCTCGCAGCGCATCCTCGTGACACGCCCCGAAATCAACGGCAAGAAACTCTCGCAATTGCGCCTGCGGAACACCTACGGCATCAACATCAGCCGCGTGTACCGCTCGGGCGTGCAACTGCTGGCCACCCCCGACCTGCGTTTGCAGCTGGGCGACCGTCTGACCGTGGTGGGCGAAGCGGAGGCGATCCGCAACGTCGAGAAAATCCTCGGCAACGCCGTCAAGAGCCTCAACGAACCCAACCTCGCGGCGGTGTTCATCGGCCTGATCCTCGGCCTCACGCTGGGAAGCATTCCCGTGGCGATCCCCGGGATTTCGATTCCCGTGAAACTGGGTCTCGCGGGCGGCCCGATCATCGTCGGCATCCTGATCGGCACGTTCGGCCCCCGGCTCCACATGATCACCTACACCACCCAGAGCGCCAACCTGATGCTGCGCGCGCTGGGCCTTTCGATGTACCTCGCATGCCTCGGGCTGGATGCCGGAACCCACTTCTTCGAGACCGTCATGCGCCCCGAGGGGGCCTTGTGGCTCGGCATCGGATTCGCCCTGACGTTCGTGCCGGTGGTGCTGGTGGGGCTGTTCGCCCTGCGGGTGCTGAAGGTCGACTTCGGATCGGTCTCGGGACTGCTGTGCGGCAGCATGGCCAACCCGATGGCGCTCAACTACGTGAACGACACGATCGAAGGCGACAACCCCTCCGTATCCTACGCCACGGTCTATCCCGTGTGCATGTTCCTGCGCGTGATCATCATTCAGGTGATGCTGATGCTGGTGCTTTAGCCTCCTCCGGGGCGGGCTGTTCCGCCTGCGGCCTTTGCGGGGCGGCCGGCCGGGATGCATGCAGGGGCGGCGCATTTTGCGGGGCGGCCTGTGAGGAGGCCGGCGGTGACGCCTGCGGGGGTGTCTGCGGGGGTGTCTGCGCGTTTGGAGAAAACGCATTGCGCAGCGAGGCGACGTCCTCCCCCGACGGATTCTGAAAGACCCGCAACCCGAATTCGGGAATCACGGCCAGCACATGATCGAAGACATCCGACTGAATCCCCTCGTAATCCACCCACACGACCGTATCGGTAAAGAAATAGAGCTGCATCGGAAGCCCCGTTTCGGTGGGCTGCAACTGCCGCACCATCAGCGTCATATCCTTGTTCACCGGGACCTCGTTCCGAAGGTAGCGGACCAGATAGGCCCGGAAAACCCCGAGGTTGGTCTGATGCAGGCCGTTGATACGCCGTTCCCCGGAGCCGATGCCGTGCGCGGCGTTGTACTCCTCGACACGGCGTTCGGTCTGATCGACGTAGTCGCGGATCAGGTCGATCGTACGGTAGTGGTCCAGCATCTCGGGGGTGCAGAAACGCACGCTCGTCATGTCGATCGCCACGGAGCGCATCACGCGCCGCCCGCCCGAAAGCTGCATGGCGTGCCAGTTGGTGAACGAATCGGTCGTCAGCAGGTAGGGCGGCAGCATGACAAGCGTGTTGTCCCAATTGCGGATCTTGACCGTCGTGAGCGACACCTCCTCGACGTTGCCGTCGGCCCCGTACTTGGGGATCGAAATCCAGTCTCCGACCTTGAGCATGTCGTTGGCCGCGAGCTGAATGCCCGAAACGAAGCCGAGGATGCTGTCACGGAAAATCAGCATCAGCACGGCCGCCGAGGCGCCCAGTCCCGTCAGCAGGATGGCGGGCGACTTGTCGAGCAGGATCGAAACGATCAGAATCGTGCAGATCAGCAGCGCAATGCCCTGCGCCGTCTGCCGCAAGCCCTTGATGGGTTTGTTCTGCCAGGCGGGACGCGCCGCAGCGATGTGGAAGGCGGCATAGAGCAGGGCGTTGACGAAGCGGAAAACCGAAAAGACGATATAGGCCTCCATGAACCGCAGGACGATGACGCGCCCGGTGGATTTCTCCTCGAAGACCACCGGGAGCACGACGGCCAGCAGAATGGCGCTCAAAATATGACACATGCGCCGGAGAACCGGAACGCTGAAAAGCGTGTCGTCCCACTTGGCCCGGGTGCGCTCCACGAGTTTCCGCACCCCGTGTACGATGCCCAGTTGCAGCAGCAGGTCGAAAACCACGGCGGCCAGCACCACGAGCACGAAAGCCGCCCAGCGGTCGAGCGCATCGCCGGTGGCCGAAGTCAGGCCCAGCCATTCGAGCAGGGCGTGCGTCCAACGTTTCAGAAGTGTCTGCATACCCGTACCCGCATCAACTTTCGGGCCTCAACCGCAGCGGCGGCCGAAAAACCGGAAACGACGCCGGCGCGGACAACGGAATCACCCGAGAATCAATCCGGCCTCGCCTTCGAAGTTGGGTGTGAAAACACCCTGTCCGAGGTTTTCGCGGATTTCGTCCGGGGACCAGAAACGCCCGCCGTCAAGCTCCCCGCTCGGACGGACCTCGCCGTCGTAGACCGTGCGGAAGACATGGACCAGTTCGTATTCGCGTTCCGAGCGGAACGGATAGACCGCAACCGCCCCGGGCACGAAATCCGTGATGCCCAGCTCCTCGCGCACCTCGCGCCGCAGGGCTTCGGCGATCGTCTCGCCGTAGTCCACATGGCCGCCCACGGCCGTGTCCCACCGTCCGGGCTGAATGTCCTTCCAGGCGGGGCGTTTCTGCAAATAGAGTTCGCCGCGCGAATTGAAAACATGGAGGTGCACCACCGGGTGCAGGAGCATCGACCCGCCGTGGCACTCGCCGCGCGTGGCTTTGCCGACGACGTTCCCCGCCGCGTCGACCACGGGAAAGATCTCTTCGCTGTTATCGCTGTTCATGCCGGGGATATTTACGGATGTAGATCATGGCGGCCGTCATCCCCAGCAGCACGAAAGCCGCGCCGGGAAGCGCCGTATATTCATAGCCGAGCCCGTGCCCGATCGGCAGGCCGCCGACGTAGGCCCCCAGGGCGTTGCCCAGGTTGAAAGCCACCTGCACGAGCGCCGCGCCGAGCATCTCGCCGCCGCGCGAATTTTCGAGGATCAGCAGTTGCTGGGGCGACGATACGCAGAAGAGGCAGGCCGTAGTCAGACACATCAGCGCCAGCGAAAGATAGCGGACATGCGCCCCGAAAAAGATGCCGACGAGCGCCAGACAGGCCATGCCGAGCGTGAAGCGCACAACCCGCTCGGGCGTGAACCGGTCGGCATAGTGACCGCCGACGATATTGCCCGCAAACATGCCGAAACCGGCCAGCATGACGATCAGCGTCAGGTCCTCGGAACGGAACCCCGAGGTGTGGACCATCAGCGGGCTGACGTAGCTGTACCAACAGAAGATGCCGCCGTTGCCCAGCATCACCGACGCCAGCACCAGCCACGAAGCGGCGCTTTTCAGAAACCGGAACTGCCCCTTCATCCCCGTATCGGGCAGCGCGGGCAGAGCCGGAACCCACAATTTCACGAGCAGCATGGCCACGGCTCCCCACACGGCGACGATCCCGAACGTGGCGCGCCACGTCACGACGCCGCTGATATAGGTTCCCAGCGGCACGCCGAAGAGGTTGGCGACGGTCATGCCCACGACCATGATCGACACGGCCTCGGCCCGCCGGCCCTTGTCGGCGACGCGCTCGGCGACGATCGACCCCACGCCGAAGAAGGCCCCGTGGGGAAGTCCCGAGACGAAACGCATGGCCAGCAGGGTCCAGTAGTTCGGCGAAAGCGCCGCACAGGCGTTGCCGAGAATGATCAGGCCCGTGAGGGCCAGCAGGATGTGTTTCAGCGGCCGCGTGCGGGCCACCAGCACCGTGAGGGGCGCCCCGAAGCAGACGCCCAGCGCATAGGCGGAGATCAGGTGCCCCGCTTCGGGGATCGAGACGCCGAGGCTGCGGGCGATGTCGGGCAGAATGCCCATCATCACGAACTCCGCCATACCGAGCGCCAACGTCCCGAATGCCAGGGCGATCAGACTTTTCTTCATGGGAAAACAGACATTAACGGCTAACCGGCTGCAAAAATAGCACAAAAAAGGTGAAAAGTTTTTGCGTCTTTTCACCTTTTTCCAATTTTTCAGAGCTTGGGTCCCGATTCCCGAGGCTGGCCCACCTCGAAGCCCAGCGCCCGCATCCACTCCACGGTGGCGGCATCGACCTGATCGTTGCGGTCGGCCCAGCGGCGCTCCTCGATCAGCTGCTTCTTGCGCTCCTCGAGGGCTTTCAGAAGCGGGAAATCCGGATGTGCGAGATGCGACTTCTCCTCGCGCTGCGAGGGCCGGACCCTGCGGTCGAAAACCGCCCCCTGCGTCGGACGCCGCGCGCCCTCCCACTTGAACCCCTTGAGGTAAAGCTCCTGATCGGCGGGAATCTTGTCCATCGGATAGATGTTCCAGTCGGGGTCCTTGCGGTAGACGATCGTCACGACCTGTTTGTCCTCGATATAGAACGAACAGTCGCCGCTCTCGATGACGCCCATGCCCGTGATCTGGGGCGGCTCGCCGTCCTGCATGTAGTAGATCGTCTGGGCATTGCCGTTCACGTCGTTGCGGTAGATCTGATTGTCGCGGAACCACGCCGTCATCTGCTTGCCCGCCACCTGGTTGTAATGGACCGTGTCGAGCTGGGAGACCATCATCGGAGTACCGATGAACTCGGCGCGCGTGATCTGCTGGTTCTCGGTGAATATGTCCATCACGTCGGAGGTGATCTGGTTACCCTGGTTCCACAGCACGGGATTGATGTAGAGGTGGATCGTCGAATCGGTGCTGATGGCCGTCATCGAGTCGCATACGGCCTGGAAATCGGAACGGAAAATGCGCACATTGCGGAAACCCTTCATCAGGCGGTAAACCGAGTCGGCGGAGTCGGTGAGCGAATCGACCGAGTCGGCCGGAATCCGCATCGCCAGCGAGTCGGCGGCCAGCGAATCGGCCATCTGCAACAGCAGCGAATCCATCTCCCGGTCGTTGCGGGCGATCAGCGAGTCGATCTCGCGCAGGGCCGTGGAATCGACCGGAATCACCTTGCCTTTGCGGGCGGCGCGGGCCTGACGGGCGCGGAGTTTCGACTCGGCCTTGAGTTTGCGCGCAGCGAGACGCCGCTCCTCCCGCTCCTTCTGGGCCAGCAGTTTGGCCGTCGTCTTATCCTGGCGTTTTTGGGCGATCTCCTCCAGTTTTTCCTTCCTGGCCTTGGCCGCAGCGGCTTTTTGGGCCGCCTTCAACTTGGCGGCCTGCTCCTTGAGGTAGGCTTTCCGGGCATCGCCGACCAGCGTGTCGAGCGGATCGACGGCCGGAACGGCCAGCGAATCCGGGACGGAAACGCCCAGCAGCGAATCGGGAACCTCCCGCCGGGCCAGCGAATCCGGCCCTGCGGCGTCTTCCGGCGAACCGGGACCGACGGCCGGAACGCGGGGACTTCCGAGCGAATCCGCCGCAGGACGGCCTTCGGGAAGCTCCCCGGCCGGGTGGTGCGGCGTCCCGAGAAGGGCGAAATCGGTTTTCAGACGCGCCAGCGAATCGGCTTTGGCCGCAGCGGCGGCCCGGCGCAGTGCGTTTTCATTGATCGTGAAGAGGTACATCGAATCGGCGCGCATGAAAAGCGAGTCGCCCTGCGAAAGGTCGTAACTCACCACCGCGGGCCGGCGCGTGAGGAACGCATTTCCCGGCTCCTTCCAGTACTCGCCATAGTCGCCGAAGGCGATCACCTTGTGTTCGGCGTCGTCCAGCTGCAAATCACGCCGCAGGATCACATGGTCCTCGGCGCGGTAGTAATGGAGGCTGTCGCTCCAGATCTCCTGCTTTTCGGTCAGGATATAGCCGTTGCGCGTCACGATGTAGAGCGTATCGGCCTTGTCGTAGGAACCGCGGTCGGCATAGAGGTAGTCGCCGTCCTTGTTCCAGATGTTGGTGCGGTCGAAGAAAAAGGCGTTGTCGGTAGCCATGTTGTAAACCACCGAATCGCCCTTGAGTTCGTATTCGTCGTTGCGCATTTCGACGCGGTCGACGGCGATCAGCTCCTTCGTGTCGGCATAGTAGTAGCCGCGGACCGATTCGAGCAGGTTCTCGCGGTTGAGCATCACCCCGCCGTCGGCGAATTTGCCGATATTCTTCTTCGTGTTGAACAGGAATTTATAGGTGTAGAGCGTGGCGTCGCCGTCGACGACCTTGACGATGTCGGAGTAGACCCGCGCCTCGTTCAGCTCGCCGTCGTACTCGGCCCGGTCACCGTAAATGTAGGTCGTATTCTTGTTGATGAGCACGTTGCCGAAAAACTCGATGCGCATGTCCGAGTAACGCACGGCCGAGTCGCACGTGATGACGGCGCCGTTGTGCTGTGCGGCGAAGTTCCCCACCAGGAAAACCACCGAATCGCCCGGGGCGATGGGGCCCATCAGGTCCGACTTGAGGTCGATGAGCTTTTTCTCGCCCTCCGGCGCCTGCATGCCGCTGCGCGCCGCGACCACGGCGGCGGCCAGCACCACTACGGCTATGGACAAGAGCCTGCGCACGGCCTATTTCACCCAGTGTTTGTTCTCGAACTCCCCGTTGCGGAATTCGGGCGAGATGTAGACGTACATGCCGTCGATCTTCTTCGAAAGCCACTCCTTGAAAACCCGCTCCTGCTTGTCCTGCAAGGCCATCTCTTCGAGCCGCAGGTAGTCCTCGTTGAGCGAAGCCGTATGCGTGGGGATCACCTCGACCAACTTGACGATCTTGGCCATCTGGTTGCCGAGCATGTCTTCGGTGAGGTAGGCCTCCGAAATCTCGCCGGGTTTGAGCCGGTTCAGGGCGTTGTAGTCATCGAGGCTCTTGAAACGGCCGAAGTCCTCCTTGAGGAATTTCGTGACGGTCAGCTTGGCGTCGAAGGCGTTGAAACGCTCCAGGATGTCGTGGTTCGAGACGATGCCGCCGTTCATCTTCGACTGCGCGTCGTCCGAATAGAGCAGCGCAGCCCTCTCGAAGGTGATCGAATCCTTGCGGATCACCTTCACCAGACTGTCGAGCGTATTGAGCGAACCGCCCAGCTCCTCGGTCGTGTAGACCGGACGCAGCAGGATGTGGCGGAAATGATAGAGCCGGCCGCGCTTGTCCAGAAGCTGGATGATGTGGAAGCCGAACTGCGACTCGACCACCTCGGAAATCTGGCCGGGGCGCATCTTCTCCAGCGCCGCGCCGAATGCGGGGTCGAGCTGTTCGAGCGTCGAGGGGTCCATCTCGCCGCCGCGCATCATCGTGCCGGGGTCCTGCGAATACATGCGGGCGAGGTTTTCGAACTTGGCCTTGCCCGTGATCACGCGTTCGCGCATGTCGATCAGCCGTTCGCGCGTACGCTGCTTGGCGGCGGTCATCGACTTGGGAAACTTGGTGATCTGCGCATAGACATACTGGTCGGCGACGAGCGGCAGGCTGTCCTTCGAGATCGACTTGTAGAAACGCTCCACCTCGCCCGGAATCACCGACACCTTGTCGACCACCTCGGTCTGCATGGAGTTGGCATAGGCCTGCTCCTCGTAACGCTGGCGCATGATCTCGCGGATGTTGAAGATCGGCATGTGGTGCTTGGCTTCGAGCTGGGGGATCGAGCCTTCGGCCTCGACCATCTGCTGCACCTGCTCCTCGACGCGCGCCATGATGTCGGCGTCGTTGACCTTCACCGAGTCGATCTGGGCCTGGTTGTAGAGCAGCTTCTGGGTCATCAGCGCTTCGAGCGCCTCGTTCATCGGGTCGCGGTCGGAAGTGTAACCCTCCTGACGGCGCTGTTCCGTCAGCTGGCGCGCATAGTCGTCCACCTCGGAGTAGAGGATCGACGATCCGCCCACCACGGCCACCACCTTGTCGAGCATCACCTGTCGTTTCTGCGCAAGGGCGCCTGCGAACAACAGGGCGAGCGCCGCGGCCATCATAGCTTTTTTCAACATCTTGGTTTCGTTTATCGTTTTATTTTTATTCGTCTTTCTTCGGTTTCTCGTCGGCGAAAATCTTCACCTCGCCCATCTCCGCGGCCCGGGCGCAAAGCTCCTCCTCGTGCGCGCGGATGATCTCGCCCTTGCGCTGGTTGAACAGGATGCGGCGGATCGTTCCGCGCAGCCGTTCGAGCGGAATCGGCTCGCCCTCGCGCAGCACCGCATCAATCTGGAAATAATAGTGCGCATGGCTGTCGCGCATCTCCTGCACGGCAGCAGTCGCCAGCACCGAATCGTAGCTCTGCGAACGCAGCGTCGGGAGGTAGCTCAAGAACTCCGGGAAATCAATCCACTGGTCGCGGAAATCGTCCACCGTGAAATCGTTCTTCTCGCAGATGTCCCTGAAATCCTGCTGCTGCGCCTCCGACCTGGCCCCCATCAGCGTCTTGAGCTTCGCGGCCTGCCGGTACCCCTCACCGAAACGGACGATGCGCCCCTTGACGATCGTGCGGTCGAGTTTGAAATCGGCCTTGTGAGCGTTGTAATAGGCCGCAATCTCGTCGGCGGTGAACACCGTGTCGATCGAACGGTCGACGTAATGCTGGTCCAGCTGGCGGATCAGCAGCGCCTGGCGGTACTCCTCCACCATCTTGTCGATGTCGCCCGCCGAAGAGGAAAAGAGCGTCTCCGCCTCCTGGAGCTTGAGCTGCTTGAGCACCCAACGGTCGATGTAAACCTTCATAAAGGCCGCGCTGTCGTCGCCCGAAAGCCCCTGCGGGACCACCGACCGCACGTCGCCCAGCCGCAGGTCCTTGCCGCCGGCCCGCGCAATGGTCGTGTCGCCGGCAAAATAACGCGGCAGCTCCCGGCATCCCGCCAGCAGCAGCACACCCGCCGCGACCGCTATTTTCGCTCGCAAATTCATATTCCGAAGGGCAAAGATACGTTTTTTACTTGTAAGTAACGCAGTGCGGAGCCGGATTATTACGCCGCGGACGGATTTTTCTCCGCCTCCTTCATGCGCCGCAGCGTGCGCAGCATCATATAGCCCGACACGGCGGAGAGCGCCAGCGCCGCGATGTAAATCAGCACGTAAAGCGTCCGGCTGCCCACCAGGTCGATCAGCAGCGCATTGCCGTGCCCGGTGGCCAGCGCCAGATAGGCCACGGCGTTGTTCAGCGCATGGAGGATCATCACCGACCACAGCGAATCGGTCGCCAGGTAAACGTAGCCGAGCACCAGGCCGATGACCGTGGCGTTGATCACCTGCACGGGCTGGCCGTGGAGCACGCCGAAGAAGAGCGACGAGACGAGCCATGCGGTCGTCACGCCGAACTTGCCGCGCAGCGACCCCAGCACGACGCCGCGGCAGATCAGCTCCTCGAAGATCGGAGCGAAGATCACCAGCGAAAGGATGGTCCAGAATCCGCGGCCCACTTCGAGCGACAGTTCGGGCATCAGCCGCAGCAGCGGTTCGAGCACCACGCCGACGGCGAACATCAGCACGAAGGCCCACAGCAACAGCGCGGGATTCAGCCCCCGGGCCGAGAAACGCGCCCACGGACCGCTGCCGCCGCGCGCGCGGCGGTAGCAGAGGATGCCGGCAAGCGTGATCGACATCGAGCAGAAATAGAGCGCCGCCATCACCTTGCCCAGCGCAGCCGGCTCCAGCGATTTGAAATCAAGCCCGTGCCCGGCGAAAAGCAGGAAGACCATCGCTGCGGTCCCCACGACGATCTGCGCCCCGAAGGCGATACCCAGCATGGCGAACAGGTCGCCCACGGTCGGGAATTTCCGGCGGCCCGGACGCAGCTCCTGTCTCTTATACACATCTCCGAGCCCACGAGACACTGAGCGATCTCG
>ERZ1026941.536-NODE-536-length-14392-cov-6.693032_pt1 | contig 14392 bp, 13 predicted proteins | sample MGYA00519305_ERZ1026941 | MGnify/ENA primary metagenome ERZ1026941 (study PRJEB26926, sample SAMN06164614) | human gut metagenome | biome: ENVO:00009003; feature: ENVO:2100002; material: ENVO:00002003 | host: Homo sapiens | place: USA | collected 2012 ...
TAAATTATCGTTTATTGCCCTTGTCGCATTGCGAGCGACCACGCGCTGTCAAAACGCGGTATAATATGATTTGAAAATGGGAGGTATGTGCAATGGATATACAAGAAACAATCAGTCGCGTCAGAAAAGAATACAAGGATTATCTGCGTGAGAAGCATCCTGACTGGGCAGAAAGCAGTCTCAGCACCCATGTTTCTGATGCCTTCTACCTGTATCAGAATACCATTGCCCTCTCCTTCTGGAAGTGTTTTGAGAGCGACGAGTCGATGGCAGCGGCAAAGCAGGATATACTCGAATATCTGAAACATGATGTGATGTCGGAACGCGCTGAGGAACGCACAGCCGGTTATTTCAATGATCTCAAGATGCTCAAAGAGTTCCTGGACACCAAAGGCGGTGTGAGAGCCTATGTGGGACCGGAGTACGATTGTGAAGTGACTGTCTACAAATACGCAAAAATGTCCTACGATGGAGCGCTTTCTTCCGATGACGCTGTTGCGGCCATGTGCAAGGAAGTTCCGTTCTTCGGGGAAACATCCCATAAGCTCATGGTCATGCTGTTTGCATCCATGATGGAGGGAACAAGATACACCCGCCGGGGCAATACAGAAACAACGATTTACTTCATCGCCCATATCGGACAGGACTATGGCAAGGATCGCATGGTCAATGCCTTAAAAGCAACCCACGAAAACATAACCTACTACTACGAGCAGACCGGAAACAAGTCAAACAGCATCCGCCGGGGCTGCACAAAGGTAGCCAAGGACAACAATATTGTTATGGATTTCAGCGAGAAGATGTTTGTGGGCATCATCCCGAAGGAATCCTCTGATACTGCCCTCACGGTCGATGACACAGCCGTCCGGTATTGGCTGTATGCTGCTGGCGATGGCTCGGTCAACTGGGAGAACGATTATGACGAGGGCATTATGGCTATCGGCTGGGATGACATGGGCGATCTCATGCAGTACAGCTCCAAGGAAGAAATGCGAGCTAAGATGCGGGAAGTCTATGGGGGGACAAGCTCGTATAAAAATCAAGTTCACGCCACATGGCAGTTTGCAAACGACATCAAACCCGGCGACATCATCTTCGTCAAAAAAGGCAGAAAAGAAATCATTGGCAGAGGCGTTGTTGAGGGCGAGTATGTATATGATCCCACCCGTGAGCACTACCGTAACACCCGTACTGTCCGCTGGACAGACAAAGGTTTATGGGAGCATTCTGAGCAGTTGGCGATGAAAACTCTGACCGATGTAACGCCTTATACCGATTTTGTGAAGAAGACGCAAAGCCTTTTTGATGGAGAAAGCACAAATGTTGCTATCCAAGACGAGGATGAAGAGGAACGGACATACGATCCATATACCGCCGACGATTTCCTGCATGATGTGTTTATGGAAGAAGACCGCTACAACATCCTCAAGGCTCTCTTGCTGACGAAGAAGAATGTGATCCTCCAAGGCGCACCGGGCGTCGGGAAAACCTTTGCGGCAAAGAGGCTCGCCTATTCTATCATGGGCGAGAAAGACACGAACCGCGTCAAGATGGTGCAATTCCATCAGAGTTACAGCTACGAAGACTTTATCATGGGCTTCCGCCCCACGGAAACAGGCTTCGAGTTGAAGAAAGGCGTATTCTATGAGTTCTGCCGCAAGGCCGCAGAAGATGACCGTCCCTATTTCTTCATCATTGACGAGATCAACCGAGGCAACTTGAGCAAGATTTTTGGCGAGCTGTTCATGCTCATTGAAAGCGATAAGCGCGGAGTTGAGTTACAGCTTCTCTACGCGGACGAGCAGTTCTCTATTCCAAGCAATGTTTACATCATCGGCATGATGAATACCGCAGACCGTAGTCTTGCCATGCTGGACTATGCACTGCGCCGCCGTTTTGCGTTCTTTGAGATGACACCGGCATTTAACTCGTCTGGTTTCAGGGCATATAGGGCGAAGATCAACAACCCGAAGTTCGACCGCCTAATTGCCACAGTGGAGCAGCTTAATGATGTGATAGCGAATGATGATTCGCTGGGCGAAGGTTTCTGCATCGGCCATAGTTATTTCTGTACGAACGCCACAGTCACAGACGATTGGATGAAGTCCGTGGTAGAGTTTGAGCTGATCCCGCTGCTCAAAGAATACTGGTTTGATGAAGCCGCAAAAGTCAAGGATTGGAGCCGTACTCTTCGTGAGGTGGTCAAATGATTCCCATTCGCAACATCTACTATATGCTGGCCTATGCGTTCCAAGTGTTGCACGAGCAAGGCTATAAGGATGTTGCCGCTGAGGATTTCCGAAACACCGCAGAGTTGCTGGCTGCTATCCTATGCAAAGGCGTGTCTGTTCAGATTAAGCGGGGCTTATGCAGACAGTACATAACAAAGGAAGAGCCGCTGGCTTCCCCAAGAGGCAAGCTTGAAATTGGAGAATCCATCAAAACCCAAGTCCTTCGTAAAAAACAGCTCGTCTGCGCCTATGATGAGTTTTCGGTTAATGCCTATACAAATCGCATTATCAAAACGACAATGGCCGTACTGCTCCGTGCAGATATTACCAAGGCGAGGAAGAAGGAGATCCGCAAGCTGCTTGTCTTCTTCGATGGCGTAGATACCTTGGACGCTCATAACATCAACTGGAACATACAATATGACCGCAATAATCAGACCTACCGGATGATAATTGAAATATGCCGGTTTGTTCTGAAAGGACTGCTGCAAACGACCGCAGACGGATCTACCCGTATTATGGATTATGCGGATGACATGACAATGGCAAAGCTGTATGAGAAATTCATACTGGGCTATTATCAGCGGGAGCACCCGGACATCCGTGCGTATTCCCCGCAAATCGCTTGGCAAGTGACAGATGGGTACAGAACGCTTTTGCCTACCATGCAGTCCGACATCGTGCTTTCAAACAAGAAAACTGGAAAGACGCTTATAATCGACGCAAAGTTCTACACGCACAATATGCAGATGAAAGCACCCTATATGACGCAAACGCTCCACTCAGGGAATTTGTATCAGATTTTCACCTATGTCAAGAACTGGGATGCAGCGCCCGGAGAAACGGTAGCGGGGATGCTTCTATACGCCAAGACGGATGATGCCGTTCAGCCGGATGGAGATTACCAGATGAGCGGCAATCAGATCAGCGTAAAAACGCTTGATATGAACTGCGAGTTCGCTGTGATCGCAGGACAGCTTGACACGATTGCAGAAAGGGTTAGATGATAACACAGCAGATCGAACAAAGGAGCAACGGAAATGGCAGGATATTATACCGAATCAAATTACGAGAATGCAGTTCTCCAATTACTTAATGAAGGGCTTGGCTACACCTATGTCTACGGACCGGATGTGGAGCGTGATTATCACTCTCCGCTCTACGAGGATGCCCTGTTGCCCGCCTTGCAGCGCATCAATAAGGGCTTGCCTCTGGATGCTATCAACGAGGCCATCTACAAGCTCAAGAACTTTGCGTCCGGCTCGCTGTTGCAAAAGAACATGACCTTTACCGACTATCTGCAAAACGGTATCTCTGTAAAATACTTTGTAAATGGCGAGGAACGCTCCACCCTCGTCTACCTTGTTGATTTCAAAAATCCTGCCAATAACGACTTTACCGTTGCCAACCAGTGGACTTTCATCGAAAATTCCGAAAAACGCCCTGATGTCATTCTCTTCATCAATGGTCTTCCCCTTGTCGTAGTGGAGCTGAAATCTCCCTCCCGCGAAGAGACAGATGCTTCCGACGCATATCGCCAGCTCCGCAATTATATGTACGAGATCCCCTCCATGTTTATTTACAATGAGGTCTGCGTCATGAGCGATATGACCACCTCAAAGGCCGGAACCATCACCTCCGGTGAAGACCGCTTCATGGAGTGGAAAACAACGGACGGCAGCTACGAGAACACACAGTACGCAGCCTTTGACACCTTCTTTGAGGGATTGTTTGAGAAGAACCGATTCCTCGACATCTTGAAAAACTTTATCTGCTTCAATGTGGACGGTGAGAAAACATTCAAAGTGCTTGCCGCCTACCATCAGTATTTTGCCGTCAAGAAGGCGATTGCTTCCACTCAAAAGGCAACCGTCACAGATGGTAAAGGCGGTGTGTTCTGGCACACGCAGGGCAGCGGGAAATCGCTGTCTATGGTGTTCTATGCCCACTATCTGCAAGAGGCATTGGAAAGCCCGACAATCGTTGTGATCACAGACCGAAACGACTTGGATGACCAGCTCTACGGCCAGTTTGCCCGCTGCAAGGATTTCTTACGCCAAACGCCGCAGCACGCCCAAAGCCGAACCCACTTGAAAGAGCTGCTTGCAAACCGTCAGGCTAACGGCATCATCTTCACTACCATGCAGAAGTTTGAGGAAAGCGGTGAGCCTCTTTCTGAGCGTCGGAATATCATCGTCATGGCGGATGAGGCGCACCGCAGTCAATACGGATTAACAGAGAAAGTTGTAGTGCGCCAGAAGGAAGACGGCGAGGTCGAGGCCAAGACCATCATTGGTACTGCCCGAATCATCCGTGATACGCTTCCAAACGCTACATACATTGGCTTCACCGGCACTCCCATCTCTTCAAAAGATCGGAGCACCCGTGAGGTGTTCGGTGATTATATCGACATTTACGATATGACTCAGGCAGTTGAGGATGGAGCGACCAGACCGGTTTACTATGAAAGCCGCGTCATCCATCTCAAGCTTGATGAAAAGACGCTGCATCTTATTGACGATGAGTATGACCTGATGGCAGAGAATGCCGATCCTTATGTTATCGAAAAGAGCAAAAAGGAACTTGGCCAGATGGAGGCAATTCTGGGGGCTGACCAGACGATAAGCTCTCTGGTGGACGATATTCTCGACCATTATGAAAACTATCGTGCCAATATTCTGACCGGAAAGGCGATGATCGTTGCCTACTCCCGCCCCATCGCCATGAAGATATACAAGCGGATTTTGGAACTGCGTCCTGCTTGGACAGAAAAGGTCGCAGTTGTCATGACGCAGGGCAACAACGATCCCGAAGAGTGGCGTGAAGTGATCGGCAATAAGGCTCACAAAGAAGATATGGCGAGAAAGTTCAAAGACAACGACTCGCCGCTTAAAATCGCTATCGTTGTGGATATGTGGTTGACCGGCTTTGATGTTCCTTCCCTTGCCACAATGTATGTCTATAAGCCGATGGCCGGTCACAACCTCATGCAGGCTATCGCTCGTGTCAACCGCGTTTTCAAGGACAAGGAAGGCGGCTTAGTTGTTGACTATGTGGGTATCGCCGCTGCGCTGAAACAGGCCATGAATGACTATACGGCGCGGGACAAGAAGAATTACGGTGACACGGATGTCAGCAAAGCTGCATACCCGAAGTTCCTTGAAAAGCTGTCTGTGTGCCGTGATCTATTCTATGGTTATAACTACGATAAGTTCATGACCGGAACTGACCTTGATAAGGCGAAGGCGATTACCGGAGGTGTAAACTTTATCCTCGGCAAGAGCGTTGCAGAGCAAGACCTTCCTGACAAGGAGAAAACTCAAAACATTTACATAAAGGAAGCTTTGCTTCTCAAACAGGCACTTTCGCTGTGCGGTAGCTTGGTGGATGAAAAGACACGCTTTGAAGCAGCATTCTTTGAATCTGTCAGAACGATGATTGTCCGCCTTCTGTCCGGTGGTACGGGTAAGAAGTTTACGCTGCCGGAAGTGAATGAGCGGATCAATGAGCTGCTGAAACACAGTATCAAGAGCGAGGGCGTAATCAATCTCTTCTCGGATGTGAAGGCGGAGTTTTCTCTGTTCGATCCGAAGTTTCTTGAAGAGATTGCCAACATGAAGGAGAAAAACCTTGCCGTTGAACTCTTGAAAAGGCTGATTGCCGAACAAGTGTCGGTTTACCGGCGAACCAATATCGTCAAATCCGAGAAGTTTTCTGAGCTTATTCAGAGCGCAATGAACCGCTACCTGAATGGGATGCTGACCAATGAGGAAGTCATTCAGGAGCTTTTGAAGCTGGCAAAGGAGATCGCCGATGCTAACGCCGAGGGCGAAAAGCTTGGATTGACCGCTGACGAGCTTGCATTTTACGATGCCTTGACCAAGCCCCAAGCCATCAAAGACTTCTACGAACATGACGAACTGATTGCAATTACAAAAGAGCTGACCGATCTGCTCCGTAAGAACCGGACAATAGACTGGCAGAAGAAAGAAAGCGCCAGAGCCGGTATGCGCCGGTTGGTCAAGCGCCTTCTCAAAAAACACAAATACCCGCCAGAGGGCATGGATGACGCAGTTCAGACCGTGATGAGCCAATGTGAAATGTGGACGGATAATGTAATGACTGTGTGACTATTCATCGTCTACTGTTCGTTATCAACGCTATGCCTCGAAAGGAACATAATATGGATGTCCGCGAAACAACAGAGCTGGATGAAGATGAGCGCATTATCACGATTGCAGATGGCAGCGATACTGGAATCGTCAATGCTCAAGTCCCCGAAGCAGATATAATCAGGTATAAAGACAGCACCTATGAGATTATTTCTAAGATTGCCTATTTGATTGGTGTGCCAAAGCGGATTTTTGAGAATGAGCACGAGCCGCCGAAAATGGAAGTTTATGAACGGCTTGAACAGGACAAGGCGGCTCGGATAATCCGCCACCTTTGCATTATCCGAACGGCCATAGAGCGGAATTTCAAACACATCAATGAAAAGATGCGGTTTGACTATACTTCAATTTATAATCTCCCTGAATATATTCCGCCAGATAGCATGACACAGCTCAGTGCTGATGGAGTCAATTTTGTCCGAAAGAGCAGCAAAAAACTTTGCCATCATGTCATTGAGATCAACAAGTTGATAGCTGATAGAATTAACAACTGCAAAAAGCTATTTCCTCTTTGGCTAAATTGGCAATATGTAAAAAATCTTTTTGTGATGCCCAATGGTCTAACAGAGGATGGGACAAAGGCCGCTGCGGATATTTACTACTCGCATTTACTTTTCTATCCGTATCAGGTTTATATCAACTGGACTCCTAAAGAAGAAGGGAACATTCTCTATAACGACAAGAAATTTGTCACCTTGCTCTACCAATGGAATAATGACTATTTCACAGAATATAGCAAGGTATCAGACGCAGGGAGCTATGTTAAGGGAAGCATCTATGAGTTTATAGAAAGCAGCGAGAAAGTTGTCATCGTGGTAGATTGCGAAAATTCAGACCCATACAAACTTTGTGCAACGCTGAGGAATCTTGACCGTCAATATACAAAGAAGATTTCTTCAATCATCTTGTTTGATGATGTTCATGCTGCATCTGCGTGGCGCATTTTGGAAAGCTTCACCGCAATCCCTGTTGAGCACATGATGATCGAACGAGTGAAGCAAAATAAATCCCTTGTTGATGTGATGCTCATTTCAAGAACCTGTCAGGAACACTATAAAAACAATGTGGATTCCTTCATCCTTGTGTCAAGCGACTCGGACTACTGGGGGCTGATTTCGTCTCTGCAAGATGCCCGTTTTCTTGTCATGATCGAACGGGAAAGCTGCGGGCCAGACTTGAAAAATGCACTTTCAGATGCCGGAATATTCTACTGCTACATAGATGACTTCTATTCAGGGAATACCGAAGACATCAAGCAAGGCGCACTCTTTAAGGAGATGTATCGGTACATCGACAATGCCCTCAGACTCAACATATTTGAGATGTTTGATGAAGCAATACGCACAACACGGATTGAAATGAGTTCGGCGGAAAAACAGCAATTCATTTCTCAATATGTGAAAACGATGCAGATGAGGATCACCGACAGTGGCGATGTGGTCTTGGAGTTCAAACGAAAATAAGCGGAGGTGTAAAAATTATGACGGATGAATTATGGCGCGAAGAGGAAAAGAAAACATTAGAGAGGATTGCCAAGCTGACCGAATTGGGAAAAGTTAAATGGGAATGCGTAGAATACAATCCGCTGTGTTTCATGAATGAGGACAAGGTGGATGAAACCTCTGCTTATTTGTGCCAGATGTTTACTCTGACAGCGGAAATCGGTGGGATGCCTTACGAGCTTGAAATAGCCGAATACATTACCGTACCTGACGGGAAGGGCGATATTGCGCTTACTTTAACGCGAGATGTCCCTGATGATTTTATGAAGATTGATTCCATACTGTCCAGTGATGTTGATGAATATGAAAACTGTGAGCCGAGCGAGATAGGTAAACGATACAAAAATGATCCTGCCATGCGGCTAACAGAAGCCATCGTCCCCGTTGTAATTGAGTCCGAAGCTGTTCAGGACACTTTTGAATGGGCTAGGTTCATCAATGAAAATGGAATTGCAGATGAGATTCTTAATCATCCAGTGGTTCGGCTTGCCGAAAAGCTGTTTAATAAACACCGCCTTCTCGACTACCACCGGATTCTTTTCGACATCCCTTATAGGGAAAAATTGATCTCAGAATAAAGAATAAGCCGCAGTACCCACAATGGGAACTGCGGCTTATTCAATTCATTGCTGGCTAATTACCAGATTATATGTTTTCTACCACAAGCGTTATGGGATTGATGACACGCACCGGCTTACCCTGCTGTTGCGCATACTGTACGGTTTTCCCTGTGCCACTCGGTTTACCGTTCCATACTGCAATAATGTAATCAGCCTGGTCAACCATATAACGATTGCGCTTGTGCATACAATCCGGGGTATAACGCTGCTGCAAAAGCGTTTCTTTGTCGCATTTGGAGGCTATATCGAAGTACCGATCCCTGAGCGCCTCGCTCCATTTCTCAGCTTGTGTTTCGCAAGGGATGGCACACTCAAGCGTAATACCATTATAAGCCGATTTCAAGCCAAGGACGATCTCAGCCGCAAACATATCAACGCCAATTGCCATACCGGTGATAAAGTGCGTAACACCATTCTCTTCAATCTGCCTGATTATTTCATCTCTGAGCTTCTGCTTGAGTGCAATACATCTTTCGTCTGCCTCATTGAATCCAAACGGGAGGCTCTGGGGTCTGTGGCCTGTAAATGCACATTTCTTTGTCCTCATATCTCATCTCTCCAACTGTGTGTTTTAGCGTTATTCTCATTCGCTTATCCATAGTATAGCATGAAGAGATGCAGAAGTCAGTCGAAATACGCGGTAAAAGAAAAAACTGCGCCGAATAAGCGCAGTTCAATGACGAATGTTATTTTTCATTCTCTTTTTCTTGACGGATCAGGAGTTCAACTATTTGGAGAATGCGATTTTGAGCATCAACCGAAAGTGTGCCCAATTCATTCGAGAGCTGTGTTGCCTTATACTCTGTCGTGTGGTCGAGTACATCACAGAAGATGGCATCCGCAGATACCTCAAGAGCGTTAAGCAACAATATCAAATTTTCACAACGGGGAAAAGATGCGCCCCGTTCTAATGTTGAAATATAGTTTGCAGTGAATCCGGTCTTTTCGGCAAACTCTTCCTGCGTAAGACCGAGGCGTTCGCGGCACTGCTTGATCCGCTTGCCTATTCGCTTATCTATCATGACAACTACCATGCCCTTTTCTGTATCGTTCATAGTAATTATATGGACAAGCGGCACAGTTATACAGAAACGCTAATCCACTCTCAATGTATTAGCGACATAGTTCTGGCGAAATTCGTGAAAGAATCACAAAAAAAGAGCCTCAGCCGACACCCGCAAGGGCATCGACCGAGGCTCTTCGCTTTTGATAGAAAATCGACCTTTATTCTGACATCTCAGGCGTTTGGCGCTTAGACAGGAAAACATACGGGGCAATGCGTCATCTCTGCTCAGAAGGCAGGAAATCAACGATTTTCAACCTTTACCACGACATTTTTTCCTTATACTTAGTTAGCTTTGAAGTGAGTTAAGCGCTTTGCCAATATCGCCATCAATGCAGATTGATCGCTTTTGTATTTCCTTCGGGCAGTACGCCTCTGATAGATTCACACAGGCATACACAGCCTTGGGATTCTGATAGGTCATTCGCCAGAAAGGGTACTTAATTATTACAGGTGTATTCCCGCCAACCCCAAGTTCCAGATACAGGATATGCGCTCCGGCATGGCGGCGAAGGAAGTCCTCATACCGCCGGGCGGCGGCGTGCCAACCCTCATCCTCCACAAAGGTTTCGTCCGCCCGCAGGTTCATGGACATAGGCTTGCCACAAATGGGGCAGTGTGGCACCAATTTGGTGGGGACCGTCATGGCGGGAGAAACGCCATCCGGGAGCGTCAGCCCTTGCTCCGTGATGTTGAATCCCTGAGCTTCCACCATCATACGAATGGTTTCCTCATTGTCGTAGGTCTTCTGGTGGCACGGCTTGGAACATTGCCACAGGCCGTAGTCGCCCTGCGTATAGAACAGGCGGTGCTTGTCAAATCCGGCCTTCTGAAATTGGTGATCTACATTGGTTGTGAGGACAAAATAGTCTTTCTCCTGCACGAGCTGGAACAGGTCACTGTACACCGGCTTCGGCGCATCCATATAGCGGTTGATAAAGATATACCGGCTCCAATACGCCCAATGCTCTTCAAAGCTGTCAAACGGGTAGAACCCGCCTGAGTACATATCGCGGAAACCATACTTGGCGATAAAATCCGCAAAATACTTTTGAAAGCGTTCGCCGGTATAGGTAAATCCGGCGGAAGCGGAAAGCCCTGCTCCCGCTCCGATCACCACTGCGTCCGCCGTCTCAAGCTCCTGTTTCAGGCGGGATTTTTTATCGTAACAGGCGTTCATAGATTTTGCGGTCGCTGTCCTTAAAAACATTGAAAATCACCTCCATCTGATTTGCGTTTTGCTTTTGCCAATCCGTGACCGTCTGGATGGCGATCTGCGCGGCGAGTTCGTTCGGGAAATGAAATTCGCCTGTGGAAATGCAGCAGAAGGCCACGCTGTGCAGGCCATATTCCGCCGCAAGTTCCAAACAGGAACGGTAGCAGCTTGCCAACAGTTCCCGGTCTGTTTGGGTGACGATGCCATGGATGATCGGGCCAACCGTGTGCAGCACATAATGGCAGGGCAGGTTATAGGCTTTTGTGATTTTTGCGCCGCCGGTGGGTTCTTCTTCTTTCTGCGCGGACATGACATGGGCGCATTCCAAACGGAGTTGCACCCCTGCATAGGTGTGGATGGCATTGTCGATGCAGCCGTGACAAGGCACGAAACACCCCAGCATTTGACTGTTTGCCGCATTAACGATGGCATCCACAGCCAGCGTCGTGATGTCGCCCTGCCAGAGATAAAGTCCGGGCTGTGCCGATCTCATGTCTTGAAGCCTTGTGACACCGCGCTCTGCAAGACGCGCTTGTAAATATGCGTCTTGTACGGCTAAAAATTCCGCGCTGGCCGGGACCGGCGGGCGCACATTCATCAGGCTGCGCAAAAGGTGGCGCTTTTCCGCCATGCCATCCGGCAACTGGATGTCTGCGTATTCTTTACGCTCTGTCAGCAGATAACGGAGCAGATAGTCCAATCTCTCATCCTGTGTCATGGCCTTACCTCCGTTCAATCGCCCTTGCTGGGCAGATTTCATAGCAATTCCCGCAATGCAGGCAGTGTTCCTGCTGTATGACTACGGGCTTTGTCGAAATGTCAATGCACTTCTGCGGGCATTTGGAATAGCACAGCTTGCAGCCAATGCATTTGTCTGTAACAAAGTAGCCGTTTTCCTTTGCCCGCGCCCCACCGAAGGAAAAACTGGCGCGTTCAATCGGTTGCTTGGAAAGGTCAAACCATTCTCCTGTCCCCTCGTAAATCTTGAAAACCGTCAGGGCGCTGCGGGAGCGCACATCGGGATAAATCTTCTCCATATAGGGATTTTTGCGGAACAGATCGGGAAGTTTCTCCGGCCCGATTTCTTTCGCCTTGCCCTGCACCGATACTGCCACGCAGGACAGGGTATCTTCACCCTTCATAGCGGTAAAGGCGATGTTCTCATTGGCTTTCAGCCGGTCATAAAAGTTCTTGCCTTTGGCGGTCAGGAAGTAAAGGCCGGTTTCATCATAATCCATCATGTCGATGGCACAGGTAACAGGCCGCCCTTCACCGCCCACGGTGGCAAATACGGTGGAGTGGATCTTCTCAACAATGTATTGCAGATAATCATTCGCTTGCATAATGAACCTCCTAATTCTGTCTGCCCTTCAAGATGGGAGTAAGCCGTTTGTAAAGCAGCATGGTGACAATGCTAATTCCAATTCCTTTCAGCAAATTAAATGGGAAGGCATTGAACAGCACAACATCCAATTTTGTTTTGATGAATGGAATAAACTTGCCAAAAGAAGCAATCAGTTGGTCGAGCGGCATAAACGCTTCAAATACGGAAAGAAGAATAAAGTAGTTGACGATGGCAGCTACAATTCCCATCACGACGCTGGCGGTCAGGCAGGCAATCAGCGCCGTTTTCTTCGTCTTGTGGAATTTATAAATAAGCCCGGCAACCGCAACAAAACTGCTTCCCATGATAAAATTGGCAAGCTCCCCGATACCGCCGGTGGAGGAAGTGAGCAGTTGCAAGGCGTTTTTTACAAGTTCAATCAGTATTCCCGCTGCCGGGCCATAGGCAAAGGCTCCGATCAGCGCAGGCAAGTCCGACAAATCCATGCGTGCAAAGGATGGGGACAGCGGAACAGGAAATTCAAAAAAGGCAAGCACAAAGGCGATGGCAGAAAGTACAGCAGTCATGGTGAGCGTCCGTACATTCTGGATAGATGATTTCTTTTGTATGGCTACGGTTTTCATAATTCTCCTATCGAGATATGATTTGGATTAAGAACAAGCCCCGCAAAGTCTGACACTTGCGGGGCTGCTCTTGTCATATCCTCTCTCATCCGGACTTTTACCGTCGGTAACGGAATTGCACCGTTTCGGCTGCTTTTGCAGTTCGCAGACTGTCACTGCCGGTCAGGGATTCCACCTTGCCCCGAAGATATTTGGGATATTTTCTTTACAGGTCGTACTCCTGCGGCGGGTTGCCGGAGAAGTCGGCGATCACGGCATGGGCGTCCTTCAGATAGAACACCTCGAAAATGGGGTTGGTAGCTTCGCCGTACTGTCCCTTGACGATGGGGTTCTGGATGCACATTTCCTTGGCGGCCATGTTGTCCTCGAACACAGCCTCGCCATTCAGTCGAATCCACGCATAAGCGGGGCTGGAAACGGAAACTTCAATGTTGGGGTTCTGCTGCATATCCTTGTAGACATCCTTGGTGTTGTTGGTGCAGAACCACAGCTTGCCGTCCATCTCACCGGCAAACATGAAGGGGCGGCACTTGGCTTTGCCGTCACGGCCTACGGTAGCGAGATACTGCACGGGGTTCTCCTGCAAAAATTTTACGACTTCGTTCATGATAAATACCTCCTGATTTTGAATGTGGGTTTTGGGGATTGCAATTTTTATCTTGCAAGATTATAATAAATCCGTAATCACCGATTGTAAAGTAAGCACTTTATTGTGCCGTAGTTACCAAAAGGAAACTATTGAAAGGAAGGGATACAATGCAGCAAGCCAAAGAGTTGCCCGCCTGCCCGGTAGAAACAACACTTATGCTGATTGGGGACAAATGGAAAGTCCTAATCCTGCGTGACCTCCTGCCCGGGACAAAGCGGTTTGGAGAGTTAAAGAAATCCATTGGCAGCGTGTCACAGAAGGTACTGACCGCCCAACTTCGCGATATGGAAGAAAAGGGGCTTGTCAATCGCCATGTGTATGCAGAGGTGCCGCCACGGGTGGAGTACAGCTTGACCGATTTGGGAAAAAGCTTGAAACCGATTCTGGATGCTATGTGGACATGGGGTGAAGGCTACAAAGCGCAAAACAGTTAAGAGCATAAAAGCAAAAAAGAGCCTCAGCCGACACCCGCAAGGGCATCGACCGAGGCTCTTCGCTTTCGATAGAAATTCGACCTTTATTCTGACATTTCTGGCGTTTTGAGCTTAGACAGGAAAACATACGGGGCAATGCTTCATCTCTGCTCAGAGGGCAGGAAATCAGCGATTCTCAACCTTTATCCCGACATATTTTGGCTTTGTGCAGAGCGCTTGGAAAAGTAATGCGGACAGGCGACGATAACAGCGCGGAAGCTCTGCTTACAGGGATGAATGCAGCGGCGGCACAGGTCATTGTATTTGCGCCGACCGTCGCTGCCTAAAAAGAAGCTCCATTCGAGCTTCCATTTCTTACTTCGGCTCATAACTCACGCTCGTTCTTCTTCTCCTTGTGGGGAGAAGGCTTATCCGTATGCTGGGCGGTTTTGGCGGATTTCAGCCGATCCATGATAGAGGTTTTCCTGCCTTTCTCGTTCGCTTTGTCTTCCTTCGGACCGTTGTTGATGATCCCGTCAATCATGCCGTAGTCATCCT
>ERZ1026941.537-NODE-537-length-14388-cov-28.174772_pt1 | contig 14388 bp, 10 predicted proteins | sample MGYA00519305_ERZ1026941 | MGnify/ENA primary metagenome ERZ1026941 (study PRJEB26926, sample SAMN06164614) | human gut metagenome | biome: ENVO:00009003; feature: ENVO:2100002; material: ENVO:00002003 | host: Homo sapiens | place: USA | collected 2012 ...
ACCACGTCGCCCTGCGTCGTGGTGATGCGGTACGACACGTTGGGCACGGTCGTGATGACGTCCATGTCGAATTCGCGGTAGAGGCGCTCCTGAATGATCTCCATGTGGAGCAGTCCGAGGAATCCGCAGCGGAATCCGAATCCCAGCGCCAGCGAACTCTCCGGCTCGAATGTCAGCGACGCGTCGTTCAGCTGGAGTTTCTCCAGCGACGCGCGCAGGTCTTCGTACTGGTCGGCTTCGACGGGATAGACGCCCGCGAAGACCATCGGCTTCACGTCCTCGAATCCGGCGATCGCTTCCCGCGCGGGGTTCGTCACCGTCGTAATCGTGTCGCCGACCTTCACGTCCGACGAGGTCTTGATGCCGGAGCAGATATATCCTACGTCTCCGGCCTTGATCTCGTCGCGGGGCTGCATCTTGAGTTTCAGCACGCCCACCTCGTCGGCATCGTACTGACTGCCCGTGTTGAAGAACTTCACGTGCTCGCCTTTGCGGATCCGGCCGTTGAAGACGCGGTAATAGGCGATGATGCCGCGGAACGGGTTGAACACCGAGTCGAAGATCAGCGCCTGCAGCGGTGCGTTCTCGTCGCCCTCAGGAGCCGGGATGCGCTGTACGATCGCTTCGAGCACCTCCTCGACGCCTAGCCCCGTCTTGCCCGACGCCAGCAGGATGTCCTCGTCTTTGCATCCGATCAGGTCGATCACCTGATCCTTCACCTCGTCGATCATGGCCGAGTCCATGTCGATCTTGTTCAGTACGGGGATGATTTCGAGGTCGTGTCCCACAGCCAGATAGAGGTTCGATATGGTCTGCGCCTGAATGCCCTGCGTGGCGTCCACCACCAGCAGCGCGCCTTCGCACGAGGCGATGGCGCGCGAAACTTCGTACGAGAAGTCCACGTGTCCCGGAGTGTCGATCAGGTTGAGCGTATACAGCTGTCCGTCGCGGGCCTTGTATTCCATCTGGATCGCGTGGCTCTTGATGGTGATGCCCTTTTCGCGTTCGAGGTCCATATCGTCGAGCACCTGCGCCTGCATTTCGCGCTGGTTCAGGGTGTTGGTTTTTTCCAACAGACGGTCCGCCAATGTGCTCTTTCCGTGGTCGATGTGGGCTATGATGCAAAAATTGCGTATGTTCTTCATATATTCATCTAAAAATGTGTGCAAATATACGAATTATTTTGGATTTCCGGGGATGCGTCCGCCCTGCCCCGCCGGAAAATCGTGCGATCCTGATTTTCCCCTTTCGTCGCGCCGGTGCCGCCCCGCTTTTCCGGCCCGTCCCGGCAATCAGCGATCCGTTTTGCGATTACCCTCGGCTTTCGCTATCTTTGCAGCCGCAAACACCCTTTCCGCATGAATACCGTATCGAAATACCTTTCGCTGGTGAAGTTCGCCCATACGATCTTCGCCATGCCTTTCGCCGCCGTTGGCTTCGTCTACGCCTATGCGACGCTGCCTGCCGGGGCGCACGACGCGGCGTGGTGGCTCACGCGCGCAGTGCAGGTCCTGCTCTGCATGGTCTTCGCCCGCAATACGGCCATGGGCTTCAACCGCTGGGCCGACCGTCGCATCGACGCCGAAAATCCCCGCACCGCGGGCCGCGAAATCCCCGCCGGCGTGATTCCGCCCCGGCATGCCCTTCGCTTCGTGGCGGTCAATGCCCTGCTGTTCATCGCCGCCGCTTCGACGATCAACCTGCTGACGGCCCTGCTGTCACCCGTGGCGCTGTTCATCATTCTGTTCTACAGCTACTGCAAACGCTTTACCGCGCTGGCCCATCTGGTGCTGGGGCTTTCGCTCGGCATCGCGCCCGTCGGGGCCTATATCGCCGTCACGGGGCGTATCGCCCTCGAACCCTGCATCCTCTCGCTGCTGGTGATGACGTGGTGCGGCGGCTTCGACATCATCTACGCCCTGCAGGACGCCGCCTTCGACCGCGAAAGGGGCCTGCACTCCATTCCCGCGCGCTTTTCGGCCCGCACGGCGCTGGCGTTGAGCTGCGGCCTGCACGCCGTGAGCGTCGCCGCCCTGTTGTGGTTCGCCTCCTGCTGCCCCGGTTCGGCGTGGTTCTGGACCGGAGCCGGGATTTTCACGGGCCTGCTGGTGCTCGAACACCTGCTCGTGACGCCCTCGCGCCAGCGCAATATCGGCATCGCTTTCGGCACGCTCAACGGCCTTGCGAGCCTCACGCTGGCCGCCGGAATAATCGCGGATTTGCTCAAATAAACCAAATAGCTTATATTTGCAACTTCAATCAGGTAAAAGTTAGGATAAAATGCTGAGCAGACAAATCGCACAAAAGCTTCGGGGCTACGAAACCCCCTTCTATCTCTATGATACGGCGCTGTTGCGCCAGACCCTCGAAAGCGTCGTCTACGAGTCCAAAAAGTACGGCTACAAGGTGCATTACGCCATCAAAGCCAACTACGACGACCATCTGCTGGCTATTATCCGTGAATACGGGCTGGGCATCGACTGCGCGAGCGGCAACGAGCTGCGCAAGGCCGTCGAAGCCGGATTCGACCCCAAGGGCATCGTTTACGCCGGTGTCGGCAAGCGCGACAAGGAGCTTCGCTACGCCATCGGACAGGAGATCATGGCGATCAACTGCGAATCGATCGAGGAGCTGGAACTCGTGGACCGGCTTGCGGGCGAGGCCGGCAAGAAGACCGACGTGGCGCTGCGCATCAACCCCGACATCGACCCCAAGACCAATCACTGCATCGATACCGGTCAGGCCGACAGTAAGTTCGGCATTTCATATGAAGAGGTGCTTGAGCATGCCAAGGAGATCAAATCGCTCAAAAACATCCGGATTGTAGGCATCCACCTGCATATCGGTTCGCAGATCCGCGAGCTGCATGTGTTCGAGAACATGTGCAACAAGGTGAACGTCATCGTCGAGAACCTCGAAAAGCTGGGCTTCTCGTTCCGCTTCGTCGATGTCGGCGGCGGCTTGGGCGTCAATTACGACGTGCCTGAGAACGAGCCTATTCCCAACTTCGCGTCGCTCTTCTCGATCGTGCACAACCACCTCGCCGTCGGCGACCGCGAAGTGCATTTCGAGTTCGGCCGTTCGATCGTCGCCGAGTGCGGCGAGCTGATTACGACGGTGCTTTTCAACAAGACCACCGCCACGGGCCGCAAGCTGGTGATCGTCGATGCCAGCATGACCGAGCTGATCCGCCCTGCGCTCTACGGTTCGTACCACAACATCGAAAACATCACCTCGGAAGACGAGGCGCGCGAAAAGTACACCATCGTCGGCACGGCCTGCGAATCGACCGACGTATTCGACGAAAACGTCACGCTTCGCAAGACCCGCCGCGGCGATCTGCTGACCCTCAAGTCGGCCGGGGCCTACGGCATGTCGATGGCGTCGCGCTACAACCTCCACGACCTTCCGGGCGCGGTTTACAGCGACGAAATCCGGTAGACGGGCCGTCTGTAACCCGAACCGCCGAACGCTCCCGAACCGAACCGGACGTCAATCCGCCGAATTCGCATTATGTGGCTGACCCTCGCCTTCACCTCCGCCGCGCTGCTGGGCTTTTACGATGCGGCCAAGAAGCAATCCCTCACGGGGAATGCGGTGCTTCCGGTGCTGCTGCTCAACACCCTCTTCTCGGCGCTTTTCCTGCTGCCGATGATTGTCTCGGCCGAGTGCGGCTTCGGGTGGTTCGACGGCACGATACTGGCCGCCTCTTCGGGCACGCTCCGGGCGCACGGATTGGTGCTGCTTAAAGCGGTCATCGTCCTCACTTCGTGGATTTTCGGCTATTTCGCCATGAAACACCTGCCGATTACCATCGTCGGTCCGATCAATGCCACGCGCCCCGTCATGGTGCTTGTCGGCGCCATGCTCATCTTCGGCGAGCGGCTCAACGCCTGCCAGTGGACCGGCGTCGTGCTGACCCTCCTCTCGCTCTTCCTGCTGAGCCGTTCGAGCCGCCGCGAAGGGGTCGATTTCCGTCACAACGTCTGGATACTCTGTATCGCGGTGGCGGCTCTGGCCGCCGTCGTAAGCGGACTGTACGACAAATATATCATGGCGCGTCTCGACCCGGTCTTCGTGCAGGGCTGGTGCAACCTCTATCTGTTCGGCCTGATGTCGGTCGTCGTCGGCATCCTCTGGTGGCCGCGTCGCCGTACGACCACCCCGTTCCACTGGACTTGGGCCATTCCGCTGATCTCGTTCTTCCTCGTGCTGGCCGATTTCGCCTATTTCTACGCCCTGCACCAGCCCGACGCCATGGTCTCCGTCGTGTCGATGGTCCGCCGCAGTTCGGTCGTCGTCTCTTTCTTGTGTGGCGCCGTGCTGTTCCGCGAGCACAACCTCCGCTCCAAAGCCTTCGATCTGGCCTTTATCCTCGTCGGCATGTTCTTCCTCTGGCTGGGGTCGAGGTAATGACGACCGTGTCGAAGCGCGGGATTTGCATGCACACCCTTCCGTTTGGATGCAGACCGGCTTCCGGTCCCGAAACCGCCGGTGTCAAAATAAAAAGACAACCCATTGCGGGCTGTCTTTTTTTATTTGCGGTATCGTCGGTCCCGGTCATATCAGCTGCTCCAGCCGGCTGACCGTCTTTGCGATTTCCGCATCCCCCGGCGCATAGTCTTTCAGCGCTCCCGCCAGATACTGTTCGTAGGCGTAGAGGTCGATCACGCCGTTGCCTGAGAGGTTGAACAGAATCGTCTTGGGCGTCCCCTCCTCTTTGGCCTGCATGGCTTCGCGGATGGCCGCGGCGATGGCGTGCGTCGATTCCGGCGCCGGGATGATGCCCTCGGTCTTGGCGAAGAGAATGCCTGCGGCGAGGGTCTCGGTCTGCGGCAGCGACTGCGCTTCGACGAGTCCGTCTTTGAGGAGCTGGCTGACGATCGACCCCGCGCCGTGGTAACGCAGTCCGCCCGCGTGGATGTCCGACGGCTGGAAATCGTGCCCCAGCGTATACATCGGCAGCAGGGGCGTGAATCCCGCCACGTCGCCGAAGTCGTACTGGAAACTGCCGCGCGTGAGTTTCGGGCAGCTCGACGGCTCGACCGCCACGATCCGGATTTTTTTGCCTTCCGTGAGGTTCTTGCGCAGGAACGGGAATCCCAGTCCCGCGAAGTTGCTGCCGCCGCCGAAGCATCCGATCACCACGTCAGGCTCGGCGTCGGCCATCTCCATCTGCGCCACGGCTTCCTGTCCGATCACGGTCTGATGCAGGATGACGTGGTTCAGCACGCTTCCCAGACAGTACCGCGTATCTTCGGGGTGTTGCAGCGCCACTTCGACCGCCTCCGAAATGGCCAGTCCGAGGCTTCCCGAACAGTTCGGGTCGCGTTCCAGCGCCGCGCGGCCCGATGCCGTGAGCGTGCTGGGCGATGCGATGCACTCGGCGCCCCAAGTGTTCATCATCAGCCGCCGGTAGGGTTTCTGGTCGTAGCTGACCTTGACCATGTAAACCTGCAGGTCTATGCCGAAGTGCTTGGCCGCGAATGCGATCGCCGCGCCCCACTGCCCCGCGCCCGTCTCGGTGGTCAGGCGGCGGATGCCCTGCTTGTAGTTGTAGTAGGCCTGCGGCACGGCGGTGTTGGGCTTGTGCGATCCGGCCGGCGAGACGCTCTCGTTCTTGAAATAGATTTTCGCGGGCGTGCCGAGCGCCTTCTCCAGCCCCGTAGCCCGCACGAGCGGCGTGGGTCTCCATATTTTGTAAATCTCCTGCACCTCTTCGGGAATGTCGATGAACCGCTCCGCGGACATCTCCTGATCGATCAGCTCTTCGGCGAAAATGGCGCTCATCTGCTCTTTGGTTACGGGCTGCTTGGTCGCGGGATGCAGCGGGGGCAGCGGTTTGTTGGGCATGTCGGCCACGATGTTGTACCATTGCGTGGGCATCTGATTTTCGGTCAGGCAGAATTTTTTCGTTTTCATACTCTTTTTTATTTTTCCGTTTGTTTCGTGAAAGTGCAAAAGAAAAAGCCCGCTGTTTACTCTCTCGTAAACAACGGGCTTGTGGCTGGTATCAGGTTTCAACTATACACGCACGGAGCCGCACTCATTGTCCACGAGAGTCAACGAGCGCCACCACCAAGCCTGTATGTTGAAATTGCGAATCATATTCTTTTCGGCAAATATAACGGGTCCGATCCTTAAATCCAAATTTTTCGGCGGATATTTTCGATACCTACATATATGGCGTCGCTCCCTTTTCCGTGTCCGCCTGCCGAAATGCCGGTCCGAAGCGCCGGCGCGATTTAGTGCGCCAATCTCGACGAGATTAACAATTTTTATGTATCTTTGTTCGATTTTAGCATGCCGTTCCGGACGCTGTGACGGCGGCACTCCCCGCCAAGGCGGGGATTCCGGGGCGGCCGGACCTGCAAACGCGGCCTTCCGCCGCGGGGAAGGCGGTCCGGCATGTTGAACTGCAAGAGGAACATTAAAGCTTTTAATTATGAATATTTCGTATAACTGGCTTAAACGCTATCTCGACACCGATCTTCCGGCCGAAGAAATCGCACGGATACTGACCGACATCGGACTCGAAGTCGAGGGTTTCGAGAAGATCGAGACCGTAAAGGGCGGGCTTCACGGCGTCGTGGTCGGCGAGGTGCTGACCTGCACGGACCATCCCGATTCGGACCACCTGCACCTCACGACGGTCGATGTCGGCGCCGGTGATCCCCTGCAGATCGTCTGCGGCGCGCCCAACTGCCGGGCCGGGCTGAAGGTGCTCTGCGCCACGGTCGGCACGGTGCTCTACCCCGGCGGCGGCGACGAGGAATTCAAGATCAAACGCAGCAAGATCCGCGGCGTGGAGTCGCTCGGCATGCTTTGCGCCGAGGACGAACTGGGCATCGGGGCCTCGCACGACGGCATTATGGAACTTCCGGCCGACGCCCGCGTCGGCATGACGGCCAAAGAATACCTCGGCATAGAGGACGACTACCTGATCGAGGTGGGACTCACCCCCAACCGCGTCGATGCCGCGTCGCATATCGGCGTGGCGCGTGATCTGGCGGCTTACCTCAGGAGTCAGGGCCTGAACGCCGAAGTGAAGATGCCCGACGTCTCGGCCTTCGCTCCCGACAACCATGACCTGCCGGTGACCGTCCGCGTCGAGAACCACGAAGCGGCCCCCCGCTACGCGGGCGTGACGGTGAAGAACTGCAAGATAGGCCCTTCGCCTGAGTGGATGCAGAACTGCCTGCGCGCCGCGGGCATCAATCCCAAGAACAATCTGGTCGATATCACCAACTTCGTGCTCTTCGAGCTGGGGCAGCCCCTGCACGCGTTCGACGCGGCGAAGATCGAAGGCCGCGAAGTCGTGGTCCGCACCTGCGCCGAAGGCACGCCTTTCGTGACGTTGGACGGCGAGGAGCGAAAACTGACGGCCGACGATCTGATGATCTGCTCGGCCGAGCGTCCGATGTGCATCGCCGGAGTCTTCGGCGGACTGGATTCGGGCATCGGCGACACGACGACCGACGTATTTATCGAGAGCGCCTATTTCAACCCCGTGTGGGTGCGCAAGACGGCCAAGCGTTTCGGCCTGAACACCGATTCGTCGTTCCGCTTCGAGCGCGGCGTCGATCCCAACATGCAGGTCTATGCCGCCAAGCGCGCCGCCCTGCTGATGAAGGAGCTGGCCGGGGGCGAGATTTCGAGCGACATTACCGACATCTATCCCAATCCTGTTGAAGACTTCAAATTCGACATCTCTTTCGCCCGCATCGACTCGCTGATCGGCAAGAAGATTCCCGAAGATACGGTCCGCACGATCCTCGCCGCGCTGGAGGTGAAGATTCTCGCCGAGAAAGAGGGTGTGCTGAGCGTCGCCGTGCCGCCCTACCGCGTGGACGTGCAGCGCGAAGCCGACCTCGTCGAGGATATTCTCCGCATCTATGGCTACAACAATGTCGAGATTCCCTCGCGTGTCCGCTCGACGCTCTCCTATGCGCCGAAGCCCGACCGCAGCAAGCTGATGAATCTCGCTGCCGATTTCCTGACCTCCAACGGCTTCACCGAGATCATGTCCAACTCGCTGACCAAGGCGGCTTACTACGAGGGGCTGGAATCCTACAAGCCCGAAAACTGCGTGCGCATCCTCAATCCGCTGAGCGCCGACCTGAACGTGATGCGCCAGACGCTGCTGTTCAACATGCTCGAAGCCGTGCAGCTCAACGCCAACCGCAAGAACGGCGACCTGAAACTCTACGAGTTCGGCAACTGCTATTTCTACGATGAGTCGAAACGCTCGGAGGAGAACCGCCTCGCGACCTACTCCGAGGAGTACCGTCTGGCGATCGCCGTGACGGGCGTGGCCGAGCCTGCGTCGTGGAACGCCCGGCCGCAGGCCGCGTCGTTCTTCACGCTGCGCGCCGTGGCCGAGAAACTTCTGCGCCGCTTCGGCATCGATATCTATGCGCTCCGGACCGAGACGCTGCAAAACGACCTCTTCGGCGAGGCGCTCTCGATGTCGCTTGGCGGCAAGGAGCTGCTGCAGATCGGCACGGTAAGTGCTAAAATCCGCCGCCGGCTCGATGTCAAGCAGGATGTTTACTATCTGGAGATGAATTTCGACGCGCTCGTGAAATCGACTCGCAAGCATAAGATCGCGGCCGAGGAGCTTTCGAAGTTCCCCGAAGTGAAACGCGACTTGGCTCTTCTGATCGACAAGCAGGTGACTTTCTCGGCGCTGCGCGACGTGGCGTTCGCCACTGAGCGCAAACTGCTCAAGAGCGTTTCGCTGTTCGACGTCTACGAGGGCGACAAACTTCCCGAAGGCAAGAAATCCTACGCCCTGAGCTTCATCCTCGAAGACAAGACCCGCACGCTCGACGAGAAGACGATCGAAAAGGCGATGAAGAACCTCACCGCGCAGTTCGAACAGCGGTGCGGAGCTCAGGTCCGCGGTTGATCCCAATCCGAATGCCGCTCGTCGCATCTCGGTGCGGGCACACGCCCGCCACGGTCATGCCGACGAGCTTATTGACCATAATCGAAGCCGCCTGTACGTTACGAACAGGCGGCTTTTTTACCGAAACCATGCAACGAACCTCCCGAACGCTCTGCCTGACCACGCTGCTTTTTGCAGCCGGCGCCGCGCTGTTCTTTACCAACGCGGCGGTGATTCCGTACAAGGTCGCTTATCCGGTCCTGCTGCTGTCGCTGTCGCTCTTTTATCTCCGGCTGAAACCGCTGATTCCGGTCGGCGCGGCGCTCTTGTTGTCGGCCGTCGGCGATGCGGCGGGCGCCGGAGGGATGTTCATTCCGCAGATGCTGTTTTTCGCTTTGGCGCACGGAGCCTACATGTGCTACTTCTTGCCGCAGGCGCAACTTGCGCCCCGGCCTTTTGTCTGGCCGGTGCTGACGGCCCTGCTGCTGTTTCTGTTCGTCTGCATCGTTCCCCGCGCCGCCGATCCGGCCGAACGCGCGGGCGTCGCCGTCTACGGACTCGTCGTCGCGGGCATGCTGTACAGCGCGCTTCAGTACCGCGGAGCGTATGCCGCATGGTTCCGCCTTGCGGCCCTGTTGTTTGTCTTTTCCGACTCCGTGATCGCATGGGGACGCTTCGTCGCGCCCGTTCCCTGCCGGACCTATGTCGTGATGATTACCTATTATGCCGCGCAATACCTCTTCTACCTCTTTGCCGTCAGAGCGGCGACTCTTTCCGACTCTCCGCATTGATACGGCCGTTGAAATGCCGAGCGGTATTGTAGTGCGATATTGTCATCGCTTATTTAGGCCGGAGGCACACTGTTCGCGTTAGTTGTCTCCGCCAAGGCGGCTCCTTCCGTGTCATAGTCGCTTTTTCGCTCCGTCTTACAGTACCGGCTTTATCTGCGGCGGCTGGATCGTGACGTAGGGCGTGCCGTTGTCGTCGCAGGTCGAGACGATGCGTACGGCTTTCACCGGCCGGCCGGGCTTTAAAGTTATACTGCCCTTTTCCAGATCGCCCGCGCGTTCGTATGTCGTGCCGTCGTACGACACCTCTGCATAACCGGTGGTTATAATGGTTTTGGGCAGCTGGCGGTTTCCCGTCTGCAAAAACATTTCGCGGCACTTCACCGGCTGTTCATAGGTGTAGAGTATCCAGTCCTGCTGACGGCAGGCGCGGCGCGTGCGCGCAAGTCCCTTGTAGGCCGAGGCGTTCGTGTAGGGGAACTGCGTGCTTTCGCCCATCGAGGTGGTGATCGTCACGGCGGGCGCAAGGGTCCTGTAGTAGGATTTGTCGGCCGCATAGGGACTGCGTCCCGTCTTGTAGCGCGTCAGGAAGCGGTAGAGATGCGGTTTTTCGGTTTTGACGGGGCCGGTGTACCGATGCTCTTCGGGCGAATCGCCTTCGAGGTAGAAGATTTCCGAGCCGTCGTCCGCCACGACGGTGAAGGCGCCCTCCTTGTAGCTTACCTTGGGCGGGAAAAGCCGGAAGCGGATGCCCATGGCCGCCATGCGGTCGTAATGGTCGGTCAGCTCCCTGTAATAGGCGTCCCAGCCCTCGCAGTTGCCGCGCCAAGCTATGCGGGCGAGCGCGCAGATGCGCGGAAAACACATGTAGTCCAAATAGTCGGGCTTTTCGGGCTCGTGCGAAACGTAGGCTTCGCTGAAGAACGTCCCCTGCAGGCCGACGACGTTGCGCATCTGTTCATCGCTGAAGCCCTTTTCGGTGAAGTCGAATCCGAAGGCCTTTTTAGCGTCGAAGACCGCCGCCCAGTCGTGCCCCTCCTCCTGCGGCGTCTGCCGCATGTCGAAATAGAAGTATTCGCCCGGCATCACCACGGTCTTGTAGCCTTTCGCCGTGGCGTCGAGACACGCCTTGACGCTCTGCCAGCCGTATACGAGACATTCGCGCGAGAGGCCGCCCGTGGTCACGGCTTCGTTCCACACGCCGGGACGCTTGCCGTTGGCCGCGAGAATCGCCGCCATGCGCTCCATGAAGAGGTCTTCCAATCGGTGCGGATCGGTCATGCCCCGCCGGCTCATCAGCGCCTGACAGTCGGGGCAGCGGTTCCACTGGGTCATGTCCACCTCGTCGCCGCCGACGTGTATGTACTCCGAGGGAAACAGCGCGCATAACTCGCCGAGAATGTCGGCCAGCAGCGCGTAATTCTCTTCGCGGGCCACGCACCACGCCGAACGGTAGTCGTAACCGTTGGTCGAAACCGTGTCGGGCGGATAGTTGCAGCGTATTTCGGGATGCACCGACGCGATGTTGCGGCTGTGCCCCGGCAGGTCGATTTCGGGGATGATCTCGATGTTGCGCGCCGCCGCATAGCGGATCAGGCCGCGCATCTCGTCCTGCGTGTAATACCCGCCGTACTTCTCGTCCCATTTGCCGTAGACCGGACGCACGGGCGAATCGCCGCCGCGGAAGCCGCCGATTTCGGTCAGTTCGGGGTGCGATCTGATTTCGATACGCCACCCTTCGTCGTCTGAAAGATGAAGGTGCAATTTGTTGATCCCGTGATAGGAAAGCAGGTCTATATAACGTTTCACTCCAGCTGCGTCGATCCACGTGCGGGCCACGTCCAGCATCATGCCGCGGTACGGGAAGCGCGGCGCGTCCTCGACCTTCGTGCAGGCGATCTCGACCGGAAGCGGACAGTTCTTGGCGTATATTTCGGCGGGCAGCAGCCGGAACAGGGCCTGCACGCCGTTGAATACGCCGCCGTACGAACCGCCCGCGATTTCGATCCGCTGCGGGAGCACCGTCAGGCGGAAGGCTTCGCCGCCCAGCGTCGGATCGGTCGAAAGCACGATCGCGTCGTCGGCCGACATACTGTCGCTGGCCGTTTCGACGTTGATATATTCGCGCAGGTAGGCGGCCAGCGGCGCCAGCGGCGTTTCGTAACAGAGCATCGTCCGGGAGCTGATGCGGCAGGCGCCCCCGTAGAAGGCCTGACGGGCCGGCGACGGCTGGGCGTATGTCGAGAGGCAGGTGCAGAACACCCCCGCAAGGGGCAGCAGGTATCGCAGTTTCATGGCGGTACGGAATTTTGTTTCGGACAAAGTTACTTTTTTTCCGCCGAATTGCTACCTTTGCTGAAAATAAATTCCGGCATGGACGGGCGCGCTCAGGCAGATCGGCCGACTCCGCTTCCCGAACAGCCATTGCCGTAAACTGTAACTGAGCATGGAAGATAAACGACTGGAGGCTACGGCCCGTTTGCTCGAAGTGATGAACACGCTGCGCCGCGAGTGTCCGTGGGACCGCGAGCAGACTTTCGATTCGCTGCGGAGCAATACCATCGAGGAGACGTACGAGCTGGCCGACGCCATCACCGACCACAATATGGAGGGCATCAAGGAGGAGCTGGGCGACCTGCTGCTGCATGTGGTGTTCTACTCCAAGCTGGGCGAGGAGGCGGGAGCTTTCGATTTCGGCGAGGTCGCTGATGCCCTGTGCGACAAGCTGATATACCGTCATCCGCATGTCTACGGCGATATTCACGCCAATACGCCCGACGCGGTCAAGGAGAACTGGGAAGCCCTGAAACTCCGCAAGAAAAACCGCAAGAGCGGCACGTTGGGCGGCGTACCCCGCTCGCTTCCGGCCATGGTCAAGGCTTTCCGCGTGGGCGAGAAAGCCGCCGCGACGGGTTTCGACTGGCAGCGGCGCGAGGATGTGTGGGACAAGGTGAAGGAGGAGATCGCGGAGGTCGAAGCCGAGATGCGTTCGGAAGCCCCCGGCAGCCGGGAGAAGCTCGAAGGCGAATTCGGCGACCTGTTCTTCGCGCTGGTCAATGCGTCGCGGCTCTACGACATCGACCCCGAATCGGCACTGGAACGTACGAACAAGAAGTTCATCCGCCGCTTCAATTACATGGAGGAAAAGGCTGCCGCCGAAGGACATACGCTCCACGAGCTTCCGCTCGAAAAGATGGAGGAGTACTGGCAGGAAGCCAAACACGAAGAGACATTCAATAGCATGTGTCCGCACTAATGCCAAGTCCCCTCCGAGGAGGGGATTTAGGGGATGGTCAGACCTGAAAACACGGCTCTGCCGTGAATGTCCGCCCTCGGACACGCGGAGACGATACAAAAGCGAAGTGACATTTAATAGCATATAAACTTATGGCTTTGATTAAAAAGGTGCGGGGACATACGCCCGCAATCGGTGAAAATACCTTTCTGGCCGAGACGGCCGTCATTCTGGGCGATGTGACCATCGGCCGCGACTGTTCGATCTGGTACAACGCCGTATTGCGCGGCGACGTGAACAAAATCGTCATCGGCGACCGCACGAATATTCAGGACGGCGTGGTGCTCCACACGCTTTACGACGGCTCGCCGCATCCGTCGCAGACCATTATCGGCAGCGACGTGTCGGTGGGCCACAACGCCGTCATCCACGGTGCGCGCATCGGCGACAACTGCCTGATCGGCATGGGCGCTACCCTGCTGGACAACGCCGTGGTTCCGTCGGGCTGCATCATCGCGGCCAACGCGCTGGTGCTCTCCAACGCCCAGCTGGAACCCAATTCGGTGTATGCGGGCGTGCCGGCCAAGAAGGTCAAGGAGGTGACGCCCCAGCAGCGCGAGGAGATCATCCGCCGCACGGCCCGCGACTACATGCTCTATGCGTCGTGGTTCAAAGAGGAGGAGTAAACGGCGGATGGGGCTGCAACCGAAATATTCCGACCTGATTCTCAACCTGCTGGTGGCGCTGGCCGTCAGTCTGGTCGTCAATTTCTCCTACGTGCTGCTGCTGATCGTCGATCAGAAGAGCGACGGACAGCAGCGTCCGGCCAAGGCGAGCGTCATTGCGCGCGGCGAGGAGGGAACGCTGCGGATAAGTCCCGACGGCCACGGCTACATCGTCTACGAGAACGGCGACAGCGTCTATGTGATGATGCAGCGCATCTACCGGATGAACCTGAAGGACGGCGACCGTCTGGTGGCGAATCTGGCCGCGCCGCGCCGTCACGGGGCGCATCCGGTGATGACCGAACTGCGCATGCGCAACGGCGAGGAGTTCGATTACAGCACGCTTTTCAACCGGCCTTCGAAAACGACGGAACTCGCGCTGCAGCTCTTCTATTATCTGGTCGTTTCGTTCATCATGCTTTCGATCCTCACCTCCGTCCGCCGCAGGTACACGCCGGGCCGCTTCGTGCGCCACTGCATATGGTGCGTGCTGGCCGCCGCCGCGCTGTATATGGTCGCGCCGGTCACGGAGTGGCGTTCGGGACGCATCATGCTGAACTGCATGGGCGACCATATTTTCGACTACATGCTGCTGCTGAAGTGTTCGTTCGCCGTGGCGGTGTCGATGCTCTACGGCTGGGTCTACGTGCTCAATTCGAAGCAGCAGGCCGTCGTCATGGAGAACGAGCGGCTCAAGAACGAGAACCTCACGACCCGCTACAACATGCTCGTGGGACAGATCAACCCCCA
>ERZ1026941.538-NODE-538-length-14348-cov-5.017911_pt1 | contig 14348 bp, 9 predicted proteins | sample MGYA00519305_ERZ1026941 | MGnify/ENA primary metagenome ERZ1026941 (study PRJEB26926, sample SAMN06164614) | human gut metagenome | biome: ENVO:00009003; feature: ENVO:2100002; material: ENVO:00002003 | host: Homo sapiens | place: USA | collected 2012 ...
TCGGCAGCGTCAGATGTGTATAAGAGACAGGCGGAACGCCTTGTCGTCCAGAGCGATGCTCACCGTCCTGCTCTCGCCGGGGGCGAGGAAGACCTTTGCAAAGCCCTTCAGCTCCTGCACCGGACGGAAGACTTTGGCGTCCTGCTTTGCGACATAGAGCTGGACGATCTCGGCGCCGGCACAGCTGCCGGTGTTGGTGACAGTGAGGGTCACGCCCTTCTCGTCTGCCTTCAAATCATTGTACTCGAAGGTGGTGTAGCTCAGGCCGTAGCCGAAGGGGAACGCCACCGACACACCAGCGGTCTGATAGTACCGGTAGCCCACATACAGGCCCTCGCGGTACTCCACGTTCCGGCCCTCGCCGCCGAAGTTCGCCTTGGCGGGGGTGTCGTCGTGCCCCTGCGCCCAGGTCTGGGACAGCTTGCCGCAGGGGCAGAGCTTGCCGGTGAGGATGTCTGCGGCCGCGCCTGCACCTGCCTGTCCGCCCAGTGCGCCGTAGACCAGCGCCCTGCACTGGCCGGCCCACGGCGTCTCTATCGGCGCACCGGCGCTCAGCAGAACGACGACGTTCGGGTTGACGGCAGCCACAGCGGCCAGAAGCTGCTGCTGGTTCTCGGCCAGCTTCATGTCAGAGCGGTCGAGGCCTTCGCTCTCCCGCAGCTCATCGAGGCCGAGGCAGAGCAGAACGGTGTCAGCCTTCTTTGCGAGGGCCACAGCCTCTTCCAGCTTCTCGGCGTCAGCTGCACCCTGACGCTCGAAACCGGAGGCATAGCCCACGAGGGTGATGCCGCTGTCGTCGGCCTTGATGCTGTCCAGCAGGGTGTCCACCTGCAGGGCGTTGACGGCGCTGGAGCCTGCGCCCTGATAGCGGGGCGTCTCGGCAAAGTCGCCGATGACGGCCAGCTTCTCATTGGGCTTGAGCGGCAGGATGCCGCCCTCATTCCTGAGCAGGACGATGCTCTCTGCGGCCGCGCGGCGGGCAAGCTTATGGTGCGCGGCCGCGTCGAAGGTGCGGGGCGCTTTTTCCACCGCAGCGTGGGTGGAAAGCACCAGTTCCAGCATCTCGTCGAGTCGGGCATCCACGTCGGCCTCGGAAATTTTGCCGTCCCGTACGGCCTTCATCAGCTCCCGGATGGAGTCGCCGCCGGGACAGGGCATTTCGAGGGTGGAGCCGTTCTTCACGCCGAGGGCGTGGTCATTGGAGCCGCCCCAGTCGGTGACGACAGCCCCGTCGAAGCCCCAGTCCTTCCGCAGAATGTCCTGCAGCAGGTGGGCATTCTCGTTGGCGTAGGTGCCGTTGATGAGGTTGTAGGAGGTCATGATGGTCTTGGGCTTTGCCTCTTTCACCACGATCTCGAAGCCGGTCAGATACAGCTCCCGCAGGGTGCGCTCATCGAGCACCGAGTCGCTGGCCATGCGGCGCAGCTCCTGACTGTTGACCGCAAAGTGCTTGGGGCAGGCAGAGATGCCGTTTTTCTGGATGCCGCGCACATAGGCAGCGGCCATCCTGCCCGCGAGGATGGGGTCTTCCGAGAAATACTCGAAGTCGCGGCCGCAGAGGGGGCTGCGCTGGATGTTCAGGCCGGGGCCGAGCAGGACAGCCACTTCCTGTGCGGCGGCTTCCTCGCCCAGTGCCTCGCCCACGGCTTCGCCCAGCTTCTCATCCCAGCTGCACGCAGTGGCGGAAGAGGTCGGGAAGCAGGTTGCCGGAACGCTGGGGTTGAGGCCCAGATGGTCGGCGGCGCCGGCCTGCTTGCGGACTCCGTTGGGGCCGTCCGAAAGGGTGATGGCCGGGATGCCCTTGCCCGGCAGAGCCCGGGTGGTAAAGACAGTCTCGCCCGAGAGCAGAGCGCATTTTTGCTCTAAGTTCAGTTTCTGGATGATGTCGGTATGCTTCATCGCATTTTCCTCATTTTATCCTGAGCAGGGCAAAGGCCCGCTGTCTGGTGCAGCGGGCCTTTGCCGTTGGTTCAGTTCAGGTGCTGCATGGAGAGAGTTCGGTTTAGACTTCTTCCTCTTCTTCCTTGCGCTTCTTGTAGTTCTTGATGGCGGTGTACTCCAAGCCAACGATGAGCAGCGCGGCCACGACGTCAGCGCCGATCATGATGACCTTCCACTTTGCCATGCCGGGGTTCAGGTTCTCAGCCTCATAAGCGCGGCTGTTGACCACGGTGTAGAGGATGTTCTTGGCAGAGGTGCGCAGTGCCTGCTTGCTGCTGTTGGTCAGAACGGTCACTTTGTTGTAATCGTTGCCGGTGGTGCAGAGCATCAGGTCGCCGCCGTTGCGGACAGCCTGATCGGCGGTCATGTAGCCGTAGACACCGAAGTAGTCGGTCTCGACGAAGCCGAGGAAGCCCCACTCGCCGCGCAGGACGTTCTGCAGCAGCTCAGAGCAGCCGCCAGCCCAGCGATTGCCGATGTAGTTGAAGGAAGACATGACAGCATGGCAGTCAGCATCCTTGACAGACATCTCGAAGGGCTTGAGGTAGATCTCGCGGATCGCCTGCTCGTTGGACCAGGTAGCCACCATGCAGTTACGGTTGCCTTCCTGATCGTTCAGGGCAAAGTGCTTCATGTAAGCGTAGACGCCGTGCTCCTGTGCGCCTGCGATGGCGTTTGCGGCCATAGCACCGGACAGGACACCGTCCTCCGAGTAGTACTCGAAGTTACGGCCGGAGAATGCGGTGCGGTGGATGTTCATAGCCGGGCCATACCAGCCGGAAGTGTTCATCTCATTGGCCATCTTGCCGATGCTGTCGCCGAAGTCGTGGGCCAGATCCTTGCTCCAGGTCATACCGATGAGGGTAGCAGCCGGGAAACCGACAGAACCGACGCCGGTGAAGTTGTTGTTGATGGATGCAGGGCCGTCACAGTCGTTGGTGCGCACCTTGCCGATGCTGTCCACGGCTGCGGTCTGGTAGCCGCCGAAGCCGATGGTCTGCTGCAGGTCGTCGATGCTCATCTCATCCAGCAGGTCATCCCACTTGGAATCGTTGTAGTCCACGCCGCGCAGGTCAGCCAGCTTGAGGCCGTTCTTTGCGCCGGTGGTGATGTCCTCTGCGTTGGGGTCATCGTCCTTCTCGTAGTTGACCTCAGTGTAGGTGTGTGCGTTGTCGAAGACAGCCTTGACCTCATCGCTCATGTTGTAATCAGCAGGAGCGGCAGTGGCCTCAGCATAGTTTGCAAAACCGTCCGCACGGGACAGATAGGTGATCTCGCCCTCTGCGAAATCGAACTGATTGGTCGCTGCAACAGCGTCGCTCTCGCGCTTGTTGGACTCGTTGTAAACGATGTCGGAAGCAACAGTGTAGGTCTTGGAATCCAGAACATTGTGGGAGTCAGAGTTGGTGCTGATGATGTAATCGCCAGCCTCCAGCACATAGCAGCCGTTGTTCTTGTAATCGTAGGAAGCCAGATCCTCGACCGGGATGGTGAAGTCGATGGTCTCGCTCTCGCCGGGGGCAAGCTCGCCGGTCTTGGCGAAGTCCAGCAGGTTTGCGGAAGCCTTCTCAATGCCGCCGTTGGTGTACGGAGGATCATTATAGATCTCCACAACATCCTTGCCGGCAGCAGAGCCGGTATTGGTGACGGTGACAGAGAACTTCAGGCTGCTGCCGTCGCTGGTGATGTCGCTCATCTTCTGGGTGAAGGTGGTGTAGCTCAGGCCGTAGCCAAAGGGATAGACAACTTCCTTGTCATAGTCGATGAGGCCCTCATCGGCGGCAGTCTCATAGAACTTGTAGCCGACGTAGATGCCCTCAACGTAGTTGACGAAGGAGGGAGTGGTACCCTCGGGGTCAAAGCCACTGGCGTTGGAATTGAACTCGGAAGTGTTGGTGTACTTGAAGTCGCCGAAGTTGTTCCACCACGGAGAAGCGGTCAGGTCAGCAGCATAGGTGTCAGCGGTACGGCCGGAGGGATTGACCTCACCGGCGACCACGCGGCCAAAGCCCTCAAAGCCGGACTGACCGGTGCCGGGGCAGAGCAGGACGCCCTTGATCTGGGGGTAATCCTTGACCCAGTCCATCTCGAAAGCGTTTGCGCCGTTGTAAACGACGACGACGTTGTCGAAGTTGGAAGTGACGAGGTCGATGAGCTCTTCCTCGCGGTTGGACAGCTGCAGGAAGTGGTCGCCCTTATCCCAGTCATTGCCCTCGTTCAGGGTGTCATCATAAGTGCCGTTGTAGTAGCCGGCACCCTTTTCACTGCCGCGATACTCAGCCACACGGCGGATCCAGCTGCCGTCCACGACAGCAGACATGTCGGTGGGAAGGTCTGCGCCCTCACCGCCGACGCGGGTGATGACGACCATGGCGGTGTCAGAATATGCCTTGGCGTTTGCCATCATCTCGTCGGTGTACAGGCTGACATTCGGCTCGGGCAGGGTCCAGTCCTGCTGTGCCATGCCGACGCTGGGGCGGGTGGAGCAGTAATCGGTGTAGAACTTGCTCAGCTCGTCGTTGGTCTCGATGCCTGCATCATGCAGACCGGTGAGCAGGTCGGTGACAGGGTAAGCGTCGTTCAGAGCGCCGGAACCCGTGCCGCCGTAGCAGGGGCTGGTGGAAGCCCAGCCGAAGACGTTCAGCTTGGAGCCAGAAGCCACAGGCAGGATGTTGTCATCGTTCTGAGCCAGAACGATGCCTTCCTGGGTGATCTCATTGACCAGCTCGGTGGCCTCTGCGGAAGTCTCCTCACTGATGGAACCTTCGCCGGAGACCAGGTCCAGCATGGTGGACATGGGGCCGGTGCAGATGAGGTTGACGACAATCGCCAGCGCCAGCAGAATGGCGAGGCCGGACTGCGCACGGATCATCTTCTTTTTCGCTTTGGGCATCTTCCGCACCGCGAACATCACGAGGAGCGCGAGTACGAGGACGACGCCGAATGCAATCAGATAGTTCTGAATGTTCGAAACTACCTGCATTACATCATCCATATTGATGGACAACATAATTTTCTTCCTCCTTATTCTGAATCCATATTTTCCGGGTACAGCTCCCGGAGCGTTGCCACTATTATAAATGGATTCAAAGAAAATTCACAAACATCTTCACAATCTGTCATTTTGGAGGCATATTTTGCAGAAGTTTCAATTTGGTTTCAAATTTTATTGTGCTAATCCACAATTTCGAGCGCGGTTTTATTGTGCAGAATAACAAAACCTCTCCGTCATCGCTACGCGATGCCACCTCTCCTATCGAGGAGAGGCCTTGGCATAACGCAAAGCTTTTTCTCTTCGCCAGAGGCTCCCCTCGGTAGGGGAGCTGTCGAGCGGCAGCGAGACTGAGAGGTTATTCCTATTATATTTTACTTTTCCGGGACCGGCAGCAAGATCCGCAGGGTGAACCAGCCGTCGGCCCAATGAAGGGTCATGGTGCCGTCGTGGCGCTGGGCGGCCGCCTGCACGCCCTGCAGGTCGTAGCCGCCGTGGGCGTTGTGGACGGGCAGGCCGTCCGCGCCCAGCTCCACGGGCTGGGCGCAGTAGTTCTCGAAGCGGAGCATCACGCAGCCGCTCTGGTTATAGATGGCCACCCGCAGCAGACGCTTTTCGGGGTCGGGCTCGGCCAGCACGCTCTCGATGGCGTTGTCCAGCGGCGCACCCACGAGGGTACACAGCTCCCGCGTGCTCAGAAAGCCCAGCTGGCTGCCGTCGGCCACGCTGGTCATGTTGATGCCGCGCTGCTGGCAGTCCATGCTTTTGGCGGTCAATAGGGTATCCAATACCGGGTTGCCAGTCTTGTTCTCGGCCTCATACTGCCGGAGGCCGCTCTCCATCCGGGCCAGAGCCGCGTCCTGCTTGGCCCGGTCGCGCTCGGCGCGGATGTCCGCGATTTGAATTTTCAGCGCATGATAGCGGCTGTTGATGAGCCGGATGCCCTCTTTGCTCCGCTTGTACTGCTCGTACTGGCGGTGGAGCACCTCGTCCATGGCGGCAAGCTCACTGTGGAGCGCCGCCTCCCGCAGCTGCTCGTGCTGAACCGTCAGGATGAGCACGCCGCAGATGTCCACCAGCGTGCGGATGTAGTAGACGCTCATGTCCACCTCGCGGTCGCCCAAGAACAGCAGATTGCTCACCGCGAAGACCATCGCCGCCATGACGACGGCCACGAGGGCCGCTTTTCCGCTGATGACGATATGGCCCTTGGGGCTGGTGTGCTTATGCTCCAGCACCCAGATGCAGCCGAAAACGCCGCCGTAGACCACCACCAGAAGCAGCAGTGACAGGCCGTCGGCCCCGCTGCGCTGAGGCCAGAGGAAGCAGTGCAGCTGCCACTCGGCGCTGGCCGCCAGCTCTGCCAGAACGAAGGCCCGGGCGCAGACATAGCCCGCTTCCAGCAGGGAGATGGTGCGGGTGACCCAGAGGTATAAATACTGTATCCCCACAGCTGCCGCCATGCAGGGGATCCACCACGCCAGCGGAACACTGCCCGTGGCCTGCAAAAAAGCACTCAGGGCCAGCGCCCATGCCGCACTGGCAGCGATGGTGGCCGTTTTGCCGAAGCGGATGCCCAGCGGCAGGGCGTAGATGCCCACGGCCAGACACTCGGCCAGCGCCGTATACAGGCGCGGGATGCTGGGCAGTGCCGTCATGCGCCCTCACCCCCGATGTGGTCGGCCAGCGCCGCGAGGAAGGCTTTCCGCCGGGGGCGGCTGACCTGCAATTCGTAGGGTCCCACCTGCACCATCCCCTGCTGCACACTCTTCACCTGTGCCAGATTGACAAGGTAGCCGCTGTTGCAGCGGGCAAAGGGCCGCTCGGCCAGCTTTTCCTCGAATGCTTTCAGGGTGCCTGCCGCCACGAAATCGCCCTCTTCGGTATAAAAATGGACGCGGTGTCCCTCGCTTTCCAGATAATAGATGAGGGACGAATCCAGCCGCCGCATCCCGCCCTCCACCGGCAGGGCCAGATAATGCCGTGCGCGGCGGCGCAGCTGCTCTTCGGCCTTGCGCAGCTGCTGCGAAAACGCAAAATAAGGCACCGGCTTGAGCACATAATCCAGTGCGCCCACGGCGTACCCGCCGATGGCGTACTGCGCCATATTCGTGATGAAAACAATGATGACGTCCTTGTCCAGCTCCCGCACCCGCCGGGCCGTCTCCATGCCGTCCAGATGCTTCATCTCCACGTCCAGAAACAGGATGTCGTACACCGGGCGGTAATCATCCAGCAGCTCCATGCCGTCGGCGAATTCCGTCACCGCGAACTCGGTGCCGTACTGCCGGGTGTGCCGCTGCACATAGCCCTGAAGCTGCGCCCGCACCTCTGCCTCGTCCTCGACCAGAGCAATGCGTATCATTGCCGCACCTCCTTTTTCCGCAATTTTTCCAGTTTTTATTGTAACACGAAATAGGGCGTGTGGCAAATGGGAGAACGAAAGGAGGCCCCGCAAAGCGGGGCCTCCCGACAGCTTATTCGGTTTCCTCTTTGATGCTGTCTCCAAACAGCACCCGCAGATAGTCTCTGCGCCCGTAAAGCACACGGTCGATAAACACATCACTGCCATTCACATGGTAAAAGATCCGATAGCTTCCGCTGACCAGAAACCTCTCGTCACTGTTTGCGTCGGAGACGGAGGCTAACGGCGCTCCCATCAATGCATGTTCCTGCAATATCCGAATTTTCTTTGTAATTTTAGCCACTGCCTTTTTAGCCGCAGCTGTATTTTGCAACTCATCCGAAATATAATCCCGAATCTCTAAAAGATCACCTTGTGCTTTCGGTGCTACTATCACTTTATTCATCGGCAATTCCGAGATTTTTCTCTACGGCCTCCAGCGTCAGCCAACCTTCCGTCTCCCCTGAACGGCGGCCCTTGGCAATTTCGTTCATGAGCCGGATGGTAGCCTGTGCCTTTTCATAATCGTGCATGTCCACGATGGCGTACCGGCCGCGGCCATTCTTGGTCAGGAAGACCGGCGCACCCTCTTCGACGTCCCGCAGCACCTCGGTATAGTTTCTCAAATCGGAAATAGGCTTGATGTTCGGCATAAGATCAGCTCCTTTCAAGTCTAGTATAACAGATGTGCTGTAAAATTCAACAGCAAATTTGCAGCGCAATAAAACAGCAGCCCCGCTTCATCTGCCGCGAGGCTGCTGTTCTGTGATTGGAAAATTTCAGGCTCAGTTCGTCTTGACGGCCACAAGGATACGGATCTTCCTGCCGCCGGAGCAGCCGAAGTTGTCGTACCAGCCGATGAGCTTATAATCCTCGGTGTTGATCTTGGGCAGCGAGGTGGCGAAATACTGGCCGTTCGACCACAGATACACCTGCATATCGTCGGCGGTCTCATAGCGCTTGTCGCCGCTCATGACCGAAGCTGCGCCCAGCTTATCGATGACTACCGGCGAGAGCTGGAGCATCCGGTTGATGGCCTTGCCGTCGGCAGAACGGCCGATGGCGATGCCGCCTGCGATAACGGGGTACTTGGTGGCGGTGCTGTAGGCCACCTGCTTGCCGCCGGAGTAGCAGACGTAGGTCGCGCCCTCGCCCAGATAGTTGAGGAAGTCGCCCAGCGTACCGCCCACGCTGTCGCCGGTGCGGCGGAGCACATAGCTGAACAGCTGGTCCGTCTTGCCGGTAAGGGTGTTCCAGGTAGAGCTGACGACACTGCCGTCGATGAGACCGTAGAGCACATCGCTGGTGCTGGGAACAAGGATATTCTTCACATCCTGGAAGGTCTCCTCATCGGTCTTGGCTACCTTGGTGGTGGTCGTGGTGGTCGCAGCGGGGAGGCCTGCGGCCTCTCTTGCGGCGTCCTGTGCCTTGTCGCTGATCTTTTTGTCGATCTTCTTGGCGGCTTCGTCCGTCAGGCGGCGGACAGAATCCAGCGCAGCGTACTCCCACAGGTCACCGGTCACATCGTCGAGGATGACCCGGTCGATCTGGCCCGCAGAATTGGTGGTGTAGTAGCGGACGTCGCTTTCGCTCAGAGTTACCCCCGATAGGCGGCTGGGGCGAACTGCCCCAGCCACACCCTCCGACGTCGTATCAATGATCTGCACGTTGTCTGCAAACGGGGTGTCGCCCAGCGCGGTGCCGTCGGCGCTGACGGTGCCGCTGGTCGAGCGGGGCGAGATGGACTGGACGCTTTCGCCGTCACCGTCCACGCTGATCTCCACCAGCTTGCCGGCCGGGAAATTGAGCTTATTATCCACGTTGACAGTGCGGGCGGTGCCGTCGGTACACATGACCGAGACAGCCTGCTGCACCTCAGCGCTGTTCGTCTCCACAAGGGTGCGGGATGAGGACTGGACCACGCCGTAGAACACAGCGTCTGCCGCGTCGCCGGTGAGGACGGAGACAGCTGCATCGTTCATGCCCAGCAGCAGAGTGACCACCTGGCCCACGCCGCCGCCGGACAGGGAGGACAGCTGGTAGGCCACAGAGGGCGAGGCGATGGTGTAGGTGACGCCGGCCACGGTCACAGAGGTCGGAGCGCTGGCCGAGGGCGAGACAGCCGTCACGCGGCCTGCGGCGCGCTTGTTGTAGAGCCAGACGGTGCGGGCGCTCTCGTTATAATAGTAGACATCATAGAGAGAGAGGGCCGCAGAGGTGGTGACTTCGTCGTTGCGGTAGATGGCCGCCGGGGCGAAGGGCAGGACGGTGGAAGCATCTGCCACGAAGGGACCCTTGACGTTGTCCAGCAGGACAGAAGAGATGTCCACCTGGCCGTTGCTCACGGCAAAGCCCAGGGTGGAAGCGTAGACCTGACCGCTGCCGTTCATGGCGGTGAGGGCGTTGTAGAAGAGCATGGTACCCTGCTCGAGGGTCAGAGTCTCGCCCTGACGGGCATTGATCTCATTGCGCAGGCCCAGCGCGCCGGCCTTGCTGAGCTGAGCTGTGGGGAAGGTACCGCCCAGCTTTGCCACATCATAGCCCAGCAGGCGCAGCGCCATGGTGCAGGCTTCTTCCAGCGTGACAGTGTTATCCGGGCGGAAGCTGCCGTCGGAGTAGCCGGTCATCCAGCCGTTCTGGACAGCGGTGCGGATGTAGACCGCATAGGGAGAGTCGCTGTCTACATCGCTGTAGAGGCGGCCGGTGCGGCCCTGTGCCGTGGTGGTATCGCGGTAAGCAGAGAATGCGGTGAGGAGGCGGGCCGCCTGCCCACGAGTGAGGGGCGCACCCAGAGAACCGGCCTGCCCGGCGGTCAGACCGCCCAGTGCCGTCGCCGTCTGGACTGCCGCGTTGGAGCCGACCGCAGAGGCGGGCAGCACCAGCATAGAAACAGCCACGCAGACAGCCAGCAGGAATGCGAGGAATCGTTTTTTCATGGTAAACTCCTTAATCATATCTGAGCGCTTCGATGGGGTTCAGGCTGGCGGCACGGCGGGCCGGCAGGAAGCCGAACAGGACACCGATGCCGCAGGAGATGCCCACGGCGATGGCTGCTGCGCCCGCCGAGGGGGTGACGTTCAGGGTAATATCCGTCAGGATATACGGAAGGATCTGGTTGATAATGGCCGACACGACGTAGCCCAGCACGATGCCGAGGCAGCCGCCCAGCGCCGACGTGACGCCGGCCTCCACGACGAACTGGGTCAGGATGGTGCTCTCCTGTGCGCCCAGTGCCTTGCGGATACCGATCTCACGGGTGCGCTCGGTGACGGACACCAGCATGATGTTCATGATGCCGATGCCGCCGACCAGCAGCGAGATGCCTGCAATGGCCGTCAGGACGCCCACCATGACGTTGATCATGGAGGACATCTGCGCCATTGCCGCACTCAGGCTCTGGACGTAGACATAGTCGTCCTTGCTGACCAGCTTCTTGATGCTTTTTTGCATATACTCCTGTGCCTCATCCGAGTGGTCCGCGTCCTGCAGGACCACATAGTACTGGCTGACACTGCTGGTGTTGTTGACGCTCATCAGGGTGGTATAGGGGATAAGAACAATGTCGTCGTTGCCGCCCTCGTACTGGGCGGCGGGTCTGGAGCGGCCCTCCAGCACGCCCACGATGCGGTACTCGCTGGCGCCTACCTTGAGGGTGCTGCCGAGACCGTTGCCGCCGAAGATCTTGCGGTCCACATAGTCGCCGATGACACAGATATTCTTGTTGTCTATCAAATCGGTGTACTGGATGCCCCGGCCCTTGGCCACCTTGTAGTTGTTGATGGTCGTGTAATCTTCGTTGACGCCGCTGATGTAGGTGCGGCGGTACTTCTCGCCCGCCACCCGCAGCGTGTCGTTGACACTGGCAATCGGCGAAAGGCCCTTATAATACTCGGGCTTCTGGTTGATGATGTTATACACATCGCTGACCTCCACCGTGCGGGTGCTGGCGGTCATGATGTTGACGCCCAGAATATCGCTGCCCATGTCGGAGTAGAAGTCCTGCATCATGTGGGTCATGCCGTTGCCGAGGCCGACGATGACGATGACGGCCATGACGCCGATGATGATGCCCAGCATGGTGAGGAAGGTGCGGACTTTGTTGCTCAAGACGTTCTGGACGGCCTGTTTGAAGGTCTCCTTTATCATGCCTGCGTCCCCTCCTCTCCGGCTTTCGGCTCTTCCATCATAAAGTTCGGCTGAACGACTGCCTCGGGTGCGTGGGAGTCGCCGTCGTAGACGACGCGGCCATCTTCGAGGCGGATGATGCGCTCGGCCTGCACAGCAATGGAGTTGTCGTGGGTGATGAGGACGACGGTATTGCCCTGCTTGTGCAGATCCTGGAGCATTCCCAGAACTTCGCGGCTGGTGTGGGAGTCCAATGCACCGGTCGGCTCGTCGGCCAGGATGACCGCCGGGCCGCGGGCCAGCGCACGGGCAATGGACACACGCTGCTGCTGACCGCCGGAAAGCTGGTTGGGCAGGTTTTTGAGCTTATTGCCCAGACCCACCCGCTCAAGGGCAGCCTTTGCCGTCGCGTGGCGCTGTGCGGCGGGGATGCCCGCATACACAAGGGGAACTTCCACGTTCTCCAAAAGGGTCAGCTTCGGCAGCAGGTTGTACTGCTGGAAGATGAAGCCCAGCTTCTCGTTCCGGATGTTTGCCAGCTCGCGGCGGCTCATCTTGCCGACATCCCTGCCGTCCAGCAGATAAGTGCCTTCGGTAGGCACATCCAGACAGCCGATGATGTTCATACAAGTGGATTTACCAGAACCGGACTGGCCGACGATGGCCACGAACTCGCCCTTGTTGATTTTGAAAGAGACGTGGTCGGCGGCCTTTACGAGGGTGTCGCCCATCTGGTAATACTTGCAGACCTCATCAAATTCTATCAGCGTGCTCATTCGTCATCTCCTTCGGCGGAGGCCATCGTGTTGCTGTAGAAGTCGGTCGCGCTGACGCTGGAGTTGTCGTAAGCGATGGTATCGCCCTCCTGCAGGCCGCTCTTCACTTCGATGTAATCGTCATCGCTGATGCCGGTGGTCACCTTGACGTAGACGAAGCCGTCGGGAGCGGTCATGGAAGTCTCAGCATTGGCAGCGCTGGGCGAATCCTTGGTCACCAGCACATAGCTGCCCCGGACGAGGGCGGCGTTGGGCAGGGCCAGAACATTCTTGACGCTGGCGGTGGTGATCTTTGCAGTGGCGTTCATTCCGGGCAGCAGCTCGCCCATGTCGTCGATGCGGACGGTGACGGGGTAGCTGGTGGAGCCGTTGGCGGTAGTGCCTGCCACGAGGATGCTGCTGATGACGCCCTTGTAAGTCTCACCCGGGACGGCGTCGGCGGTGATGTCCACCTCCTGGCCGACCTTGAGGGAGCGGATCTTCAGCTCGTCCACGTTGAGCTTCATTTCCAGATGGCTCATATCGTAGATGGTGCAGAGGTTCTGCATGGCGGTGTCGTTGGCGCTGAGCTTGTCGCCGGCCTTGACCTTCTTATCCACGATGGTGCCGCTGATCGGGGCGTCGATGGTATAGTGGCTGATGGTCTTCTCGGCAGAAGACATCTGCAGCTCGGCAGAGCGCAGGCTGTCAGCGGCGTTTTTGGTCTGCTTGTCCAGATCCTTGCCGGTGATGCGGAGGATGACGTCATCCTGACGGACGGTGCTGCCCTCCTTGACGCAGAGTTCAGACACGGTGCCGGAGGCAGCTGCCGCGACAGTCTCCTCGCGCTGGTAAGTAAAGTGTGCGGAGTTGAGGGAGCTGACGCCGTTCACCTGTGCCACAGCGGCCTGTGCGGTGGTCAGGCTGCCCGCGTTGGGAACAGCGATGGTGACGGTGCAGGTCATCAGGCTGGCGTCGCCGGCAGGGTTTGCACCGGAAACGGAGCGGATGGTGCCGTTCAGCGTCTCAAAGGTGGTGTCCGGCATGACCTGTGCGGCCTGACCGGCGACAAAGCTCTGGGCCTCTGCGGCAGGGAAATCCACGGCCAGCAGCATCACGGAGGTGTCGCGGATGGTGGCCACAGTCTGACCAGCCTGCACGGCGTCGCCTGCGGCGACTGCAAAGGAGCTGACCTCGCCGCTGATCCTGGTGCGGACGTTCTGCATATCCGCAGCGTCATCGTAATTGCGCTGTGCCTGCTCCACCGAGAGCTGTGCGCTCGCGAGGTTGTTTTCCACATCCGAAATGTCGATGGTGTAAAGAATATCGCCCTTCTCGATGCTGTCGCCCAGCTCAAAGTCGGCGGTGAGCACCGTGCCGGTGACGAGGGACTTGACGGTGTAGGAATCGGCGGCGTTGATGGTGCCGCTGCCGTCGTAGACGTTCACGATGTCGCGGCGTCCCAGCTTCTCCTGCGTGTAGGCAAGGTCTGCCGACGCACTGCGGCTCCTGCGCGGCACGATGACCGCCACCAGCACCGCTGCGGCTGCCACCACCGCGATGCAGCGCTTTTTGTGGGTCTTGATAAAGTGGAGCACCTTATTTTCTCCGCCGGTATTCTCCTGCGGAGAAGCGTCCTGTGTCTTCTTGTTGAAACCTAGCATGAAAAGCCTGACCTCCTGTGTTTCATGAAAAAGAAAAGTTCTTTCTGCCTGTTTTCATTCGTTCTGCGCTTTCCCCCACGGCGTCCGCCAAAAACGTCCTGTCTGCGAGATGCTGCCCCGGGTTAGCGGCGCAAACCGTTATAATGATACCACCTAACAAAACGGACTACAAGAAATTTTTCCTGCAAAATCTGCAACTTTTTTGAAAATTTTTCCATCATCTCTGTGTCTGGAAGCCGGAACATCAGACAGAGCTTTCGGATGAAGAGCTCATCCACTCGCTCCGGCCCTTCGTGCAGCGGCTTTTGGGATACCGTCAGAAATAACCTGACGATCCGTGCGATGACGGCTCTGATGGGCGGTGACAGCATGATGGAGCAACAAACAGAAAAAGACTTCCGCTTTGAGAATGTGAACTGCACCCCATTTGTTAGACAGTATGGTATACTGTTTAGGAAATGGGGTGT
>ERZ1026941.562-NODE-562-length-13976-cov-25.986854_pt1 | contig 13976 bp, 10 predicted proteins | sample MGYA00519305_ERZ1026941 | MGnify/ENA primary metagenome ERZ1026941 (study PRJEB26926, sample SAMN06164614) | human gut metagenome | biome: ENVO:00009003; feature: ENVO:2100002; material: ENVO:00002003 | host: Homo sapiens | place: USA | collected 2012 ...
TTGGAGCTATTGCTGTTTATTTTTTAAAAAAGGAGAAGAAAAAATAGAAAACTTCAAGTTTACCAACTTTCCCTTTGAGAAAGAAGTGCTGAAAAAAGCCGGGAAAAAGGATATAATAGCTACCAAAAATATCGGGAAAACTTTGTGAAAATAGAGGATTGCGTTTTGGCAGAGTCCTATGTAAAATAATCGGAAAAGGATGAAAAAAAAGGAGATTCTTATGGGAACAAATGAAAAAAATATGACCACTGGATCACCTGGAAAACTGATCATTACTTTTGCCATACCACTGATGCTTGGAAATATCTTTCAGCAGTTTTATACGATGGCAGATACCATGATCGTCGGACAGGTGGTAGGGGTTGAAGCACTGGCGGCAGTAGGCGCCGGAGACTGGCTGGTATGGCTGGTGTTCGGTATCATGACAGGTATCACACAGGGTTTTTCTATTCTGGTAGCTCAGTTTTATGGAGCAAGGGAAAAAGAAAATCTGAAATGCGCGGTGGCGAAAAGCTATATCATGACAGCACTGCTTTCTGTGATTGTACTTGCGGTAAGTGAAGGGGCAGTTTATCATGTTCTTTTGTTTTTACAGACACCGGATAATGTCATTGACCTGACAATGCTATATCTTCGGCTGATCTTTGCCGGAATTCCGATCATAGCGGCTTATAATATATTTGCAGCGATTCTTCGAGCACTGGGTAACAGCAGATCTCCACTGATAGCAATGACCGTAGCAGCGTTGATCAATGTGGGACTGGACCTGTTATTTGTGGCAGTTTTTGGCTGGGGTGTAGCCGGAGCAGCAGTGGCGACAGTCATCGCACAGGGATTTTCAGCCCTGTACTGTCTGATGGTGTTACGGAAAATTCCGGATATCCGACTGGAAAAACAGGACTTCTACAGACAGCCGGCAATGAGTCTGCGGCTTTTGAAAGTGGCGACTCCTCTTGCGATCCAGAATTTGATCATCTCTGTAGGGGGGCTTACAGTACAATATGTAGTCAATGGATTTGGATTCCTGTTTGTGGCTGGATTTACAGCATCAAACAAATTATATGGAGTTTTAGAGATGGCTGCCGTTTCATACGGATATGCAATTACAACCTATGTAGGCCAGAATCTTGGTGCAAAGAAATATCAGAGAATCCGGAAAGGTGTGCATAGCGGAACTTATATGGCATTACTTACTTCTGTTGTGATCTCAGGTGTGATGGTGTTATTCGGACGCAATATATTGTCACTGTTTGTATCCGGCGAACCGGAACAGATCCGACAGGTGTTAGACATTGCATATAAATATTTGTTTATTATGGCAATTTTTCTATGGGTACTGTATCTGCTGTATGTATATCGTTCGGCGATTCAGGGTCTGGGTAATACCCTGATTCCCCTCGCCAGTGGCATTGCAGAATTTGTGATGCGTGTCAGTGTTGCATTATTGTTACCAAAACTGATCGGTGAAGACGGAATTTTTTATGCGGAAATTTGTGCCTGGACCAGCGCAGCTGTTTTATTGTTTATAAGTTATATGATTATTATACGAAAATACAAAGAATAAGGTTTCCTCTTCTAATTTATCCATTTCATGGTATGATAACAGAAATTCAGCGTTTTCAAAATGACTATACCATACACTTCAGGGGCTTCTTTGACGGCGCTTTATCATTGTATCTCGCGCGGTCACACACAAACTTCCGCTCACACCTGCGCGCTTCATTTACGGCAGTTCTTCTGCTTTCTGTGCGCCTGATGGCAGGTCACATCAAAGAAACTTTCATCTTATTATTTACAATGGCCGGCGTCTGCCTCATCGTCTTCCTGGTTCCCGGACTTTTCGTCCTTTTTCCCGGAATCCTCTGCGGCATCGCCAGCCATCTGATTGAGCCTGGTTTAAAAGAGGCTCTTGCTATTGATTAATCCAGTTCTTTATAGTCAAAACTGCGGAATTCTGCTGTCTGATCGTATCCGGAGTAGTCCACGCATGCCATGCCGACAAATGCTCCGGTGAAGAATCCACCGTATGACTGGAGTACGTAATCATCGGACAATACAGCGGCATCCAGTGTGCCCGGAATCTCTGTATAGTTCTTTCCGTCAAAGGAATACTCGTAGCTGTAAGACTGCTTTCTTACTTTTGTGCGAAGCCATACAAATTCAACATCATCCGGTACCGGAATCGCATCGTCGCGAAGGAACGAACGATATCCGCCACGATTGCACTCTGCCACTTCGATCACGCGGCCATTTTTCTCATTCCACGTAACGAAAGCGAATGACCAGTGCTTATCATTGTAAAAATTTGTCAATCCAGCCATCTGCTGATAGTTGAACGGATCAAATTTCACTTTCACTTCGGCATCAAAGTTAAATGCCTGCCAGCGTTTTGCCACCAACGAAAGCTCATGCTTATTGCAGAGGGATCCTTTTCCGACCAATGTCAGCCTGCCATCCCCTGTCGTACCCATTTCCTCGGTAAATGGTACGCGGAGGGTATTCCACTCATCATGAAGTTTTGGTGTGTCAAATTCATCATGCATCGAATGATCTGCCGGTGCTTCTGTCAAGATTGCATCTTTCGGCGCATCCACAAGCACTTTTCCGCCATGTCCGCCCTCGATACGAGGCCAGCCTTCTTCATCCCAGTATACTTTCTGAATTGCCGTCTCACGGCCAAGCGGACACCAGCCGCGTGGGTCGATCGAACTTTCATTTTCGTGGTGCCACGGTCTTCCACACAAACTTGCATAATACCACTCACCGCCGGGAGTCTCTACGAGAGCACCATGTCCCTGCTTCTGGATCTCAAGTTCCGGCGTATCAAAGTTTGTAATAAACGGATCGCCAGGCTCTGTCTCAAAACTCAACGTATCTAACGTCTTTGAACGAGCTACTACTTCCTGATGTGTCCAAACGGTTCCACCCTGTGCAGCAAACAGATAATAATATCCGTTGATCTTATACAAATGTGGTCCCTCAACCAGTTTAACGTCCGTTCCGGCGTAGATCGTACGTGCTGTCTCCGGTTTTAATTTCATTGTCTCTGTGTCAAATTCTGTCACTGTAATACCGTCAAAAGCATGGTGGTATTCGCGATGATCCCATGTCTGCTGAACAAGGTATTTGCGTCCGTCATCATCATGGAACAACGATGCGTCAAATCCCACACCATTGACACGGATCGGATCCGACCATGGTCCGCGGATATCTTCTGCCGTCGTCAGATAATTGATCATATCTTTGAACGGTCCTTCGGTTACTTTTACATCCGTATAAATCAGCCAGAATTTTCCATCTGCATAGGAAAGATCCGGCGCCCAGATACCTCCTGATGACGGATTTCCTTTCATATCAAGCAATGTCGTCGTGGACAATGCGGATGGAAGAAGATTCCAATGTACTAAATCTTTTGACTCGTGCAGACGAACTCCCGGAAACCACTCAAACGTAGAGTTCGCAATGTAATATGTATCATCCACACGGATAATGGATGGATCTGCATTAAATCCCGGCAAAACAGGATTTTTAATCTGCAACATAACTGTATGCCTCCTTACTGTTAATCTATCTCTATCATACAGGAAAATGGGGGATTTGCAATGGGAAAAAGAAGAAAAAGAAGAATTTATACATGTTCTGATAAAATTTTATGCGGTCTTGGAAGAATGTATGCCGGTGGAGGAGAACTTACGGAAAAGATTCCGCAACCGGATGATTCCGATTAATCTTCTCAAACTCCCTTCCTCCCAGGGTATTGTGGGTGAGAAGTCTTTTGTTGCTTCCCGCTGATGCATTTTTCCGGTATTGTCCAGGGGTACAGCCGTTATGCTGACGGAACTGTCTGCAGAAATGCTCTACATTATTATAACCACATTGCTCGGAAATGTCGCGGATGGAGTATTCGCTGCACTCTAATAAATCCTGTGCACGGCGCAGACGTCCTTCGATGACATTGTCCATGCAGGAGGAGCCAAATTTGCGGTGATAGAGAGTCTGAAGATGACTGGGACTTAAGTGAAGCTTCGCAGCCATCATGTTTATATTCCATGGAAGCTGAGGATTATTGTAGATCATCTTATGCAATGCAACCAGCTCATGATCGTGAATACCCGGGGACTCATTCTGGATTCCTTCTCTTAATTTGGAGAACAGAACCCGCAGCAGGTGAGTAATGTTTGCTTCGCTTTCAGAGGAGAAAAAGGCGGACTCCCAGGTTAGTAATTTAAAAAGCTGATGACAGTATTCCGGATCTGTTACGGGAAATGGGGTATTTGTTAACGGAAACAGCTTCACGAAGGAGTGATCGGAACGAAAACGAATCCAGTCATTCCGGTATTCTTCACCGGCAGCACGGTAATAAATCCTGCTTCCTGGTGTATACAGAATAGCAGAATTGGCGGCTGTCCGTATTAGTCTTCCGTCTATGAGCAGCTCCGAGGGAGAGTCGAAAAGAAGCAGAAGATAGCCTGTAAAGCCATTCGGAACATCATATATAAAATCTGAGGGGTGAACGGCACTGTAGCCGACAAATTCAATTTCAGTCATCTGGAATCTCCGTTCTGATACATAAGAGGATATATCAATTTTCTTATAGTATAAATCATTGGAAACTTTAGATCAATGCGATATTATCAGATTAATATGGCAATCGTCATCAGAGAGCTGCGGATCGTGCAGCGGTCAGACATCTTATGCGTGACTGCATAGGAACATGATTTAGAAGAAGGAGATACATGCATGGTAAATTTTGGTGGAGCAACAGAGAATGACAGAAAAAAAATCGTGATTACAAAGGATTCAAAGGCCTTTTTTCACAATAATGTAGATTATTGTGTGGGAACCGGAAGAATGGGGCTTGCATTGACAGAAGAATATCAGGAGGAGCTGCGCCTGGTTCAAAAGGAAATAGGGTTTAAGCATATCCGGGGACATGGATTATTCTGTGATGATATGGCGATCTTTCAGACCTATGAGGAGGATGGTAAGGTAAGGGTCGAGTACAACTATACTTATCTGGATAGAGTAATGGATGCCTATAAGAAGGTGGGGCTGAGACCTTTTCTTGAACTGGGTTTTATGCCTAAAAAGTTGGCAAGTGGAAGCCAGACTATCTTTTACTGGCAGGGAAATACCACTCCTCCAAAAGATTATGATATGTGGTGTAATATGGTGCATTCATTGCTGCGGCATCTGATGGGACGCTATGGAGAAGAGGAAGTTATTCAATGGCCCATTGAAGTATGGAACGAGCCCAATCTTTGCGGCTTCTGGGAAAATGCGGATATGCAGGAATATTTTAAGCTGTTCCATAGAACCTTTGATGCCATAAAGGAAGTGAATCCGGGATTCCGTGTAGGAGGCCCTGCTGTTTGTGGAGGAACGGATGAGAAATGGATTCAGGCATTTATGGAATATTGCCATGAGAATCACATACCTGTGGATTTCGTAACCAGACATCATTACACCATTGATCCGCCGGAATGTATTGGACATTATGCATATTCTGAACTGATGAAGGCAGAGGACGGCTTTGCCAATTTAAAAACAACCAGAGATATTATTGACAGTTTCCCGGAATATAAGGGTCTGCAGATTCATATCACGGAGTTCAACAGCTCCTATACTCCTCAGGGCGTCATTCATGATACAAACCTGAATGCGGCCCTTATAGCACAGCAGCTTTCCAGATTGGGAGATGTGAATGAATCCTATTCCTACTGGACATTTGGTGATGTGTTTGAAGAGCTGGGAGTCCCTTTTACACCATTCCACGGCGGCTTTGGACTGGTTGCCAATGGCTGTATTACCAAGCCGACCTTCTGGACATTTGCTTTTTACAAAAAGCTGGAGGAAAGTGAAGCCAATTGCGTATATAAGGATGACAATATTGTCGTTTTGAAACGAGCAAACGGTGATTATCTAGGTGTAGCCTGGAATATTGCCCGTAAAAGTACAGAACAGGGTAAAGAAAAAATGATGTTGGAGTTTACATTTCTGGCTGAACAGGAGGAGTACTGCTTCCTGACTAAGACGGTAGATGAGGAAACATGTAATCCCTTGAAGGTATGGCATGATATGGGAGAACCTGCCAATCTGAGTGAGGAACAGACGAAGCTGATTCGGGAATCATCCAGACCTTTTGTAAAAACAGAGCGTAAAAAGCAGGAGGACGGAAATATCTGCGTAGAGCTTCCTGTAAACGAAAACGGTGTGGTTTATTTCGAACTGAATGCCGGAAAGGTGAATCCGGATCGAGGATATGACTATGATCGTGTGGTCAGCTTGAAGGCTTAAACCAGCACACGGTAATTTGCTTTATGAAACAATGTACATGTATTAGGCTTGCAAAGGAGGATATCAAAGTGAAAAAACAAGCGTTTAACCCATATTTACCGTCCTGGGAGTATATTCCGGACGGAGAACCTTATGTTTTTGGCGATCGCGTATATGTTTACGGATCCCATGATTACTTTAACGGATATGTTTTCTGCATGGGAGACTATGTGTGCTGGTCAGCTCCGGTCGATGACCTGGGCAACTGGAGATATGAGGGGGTGATTTATCCGAAGACAGCCGATCCACTGAACCCGGAAGGCAAAATGTGTCTGTATGCCCCGGATGTTACGGTGGGACCGGACGGAAGGTACTATCTTTATTACGTGTTGGACAAGGTTTCGGTAGTTTCAGTTGCTGTATGTGATACTCCGGCAGGAAAGTATGAATTTTATGGCTATGTTCATTATGAAGATGGCACACGTCTGGGCGAAAAGGAAGGTGATGAGCCCCAGTTTGACCCGGGGGTTCTGACGGAAGGAGATGTGACATATCTTTATACCGGATTTTGCGGAAAAGGTGATAAATCCCGTACCGGAGCTATGGCTACGGTGTTGGGAGCAGATATGCTGACGATCAGGGAAGCTCCGGTGTTTGTGGCCCCCGGCTGTGAATATGGTGCCGGTACCGGATTTGAGGGACATGAGTTTTTTGAGGCACCTTCCATCCGTAAAGTAGGTGACACCTATTATTTTGTCTATTCATCCATATTAATGCACGAATTATGTTATGCCACCAGCAAGAATCCTACCAGGGACTTTGTCTATGGCGGAGTTATTGTCAGCAATTGTGATCTGCACATCGATACCTACAAGCCGGCAGATATGCCAACAGCTTACGGTGCCAATAATCACGGAAGTATTGTGCAGATCGGAGAGGACTGGTACATTTTTTATCACAGGCATACCAATAATACCTGGTACAGCAGACAGGGATGTGCTGAAAAGCTGCAGATTATGCCGGATGGCAGTATTCCACAGGTAAAAATTACCTCCTGCGGTTTAAATGGAGGGCCGCTTGAGGGTAAAGGCGAATACCCCGCTTATCTTGCATGTAATCTGTTTACCGATACCCCATCAGTTTATGTGGGCGAAGGGAATTTTCCACGAGTAATGCAGGACGGCAGGGATGGAGACGAAGAAGTTGGATATATTGCCAATATTACAGATTCAACTACTATCGGCTTCAAATATTTTGACTGCCATGATATTCGTGAAATCAGTATTTGGATCCGGGGCTATGCAGATGGCACTTTTGAAGTAAAGACAGCATGGGATGGAGAGGTACTGGCGACATTAGAGGTTCAATATACCAATGTCTGGGAAAAGTATACCGCACCGGTTACGATTCCGGATGGAATACAGGCGCTTTACCTGACCTATCGCGGTAACGGAAATGCTGCATTAAGATCATTTGAGTTATCATAATCTATGTTATTGCATATACAGGCAGTGATCAAAACTCTTGGAATGTAAAAAAGGAGACTACAATGAGCAAGTTAAAGATTAAAACAAAGGAAAGACGATTTGAGACAGCCAGGGATTTATACGGAATCTTTTTTGAAGACATTAACCGTGCCGGAGACGGAGGACTTTATCCGGAAATGCTTCGAAACAGAAGCTTCGAAGATTCCGTTTTACCGGAGGGTTATATACAGCAGGAGGATGGCATCCATGTAAAAACCGTATCCGGATGGCTGGATGAGTTTTGCAACGGAGAAGGCTTATGCCGCTGGGTAAAGGACAACAATATTTCGGAGACAGAAATACCGGCATGGTATACACACAATGCAAAGATGGAACTGGAACTGACGGATACCCTGAATGAACATCGGGACGCAGCTCTGCGTATACAGTTTGAAAAGGGCGGATCTCTGACTAATACCGGTTACTGCGGTATATCCGTAAAGGCTGGAGAAAGTTACTCTTTGTATTTATTTGCAAAAGCAAAGGAAGAAATAGGACTGGACGTAGCGATCGAATACCAGGGAAAAGTACTGACTGGAAACAGTCTGGTGGTTTCCGGTCGGGAGTATACAAGATATGACATGAAGCTGACAGCAGCTGAGGAGTGTCACGAGGCACAGCTTACTATTTCATGCAAAGAAGGCGGAGAGGTTCTGCTGGGATTTATTTCACTAATGCCTGACAATACCTACATGGGGCATGGACTCAGAACAGATCTTGTAGAAAAGCTTAAGGGAATGAGTCCAAAGTTTATGCGTTTTCCCGGAGGCTGTATTGTGGAAGGAACTACACCGTCCACAGCGATGAGATTTCGGGATACGGTAGGTCCGGCATGGGAAAGACCCAGTAAGCTGTTTTTATGGCATTATAGAAGTACATTAGGACTTGGCTTTCATGAATATCTGCAGCTTTGCGAGGATCTGGGGATGGAGCCCATGTATGTATGTAACTGCGGAATGACCTGTCAGGGAAGAAAGAGTGTCCTTCTGGAAGGAGAGGCTCTTGATGAAATGGTACAGGATACACTGGATGCCATTGAATATGCTATCGGCTCTAAGGAAAGCAAATGGGGAAGGCTTCGTGCTTCTATGGGGCATCCGGAACCCTTTAAAATGACCTATCTGGAAATTGGTAATGAAAACTGGGGTCCGGATTATGAAAAGCGATACAACATGATTTATAAGAAGGTAAAGGAACTGTATCCCCAGATTAAAACCATAGCCAATGAGCATGTAGAGAAAAATGGTTGTCCTGCCGAGTGCGTGGATGAACATTTTTACAATACAACAGAGTTCTTTGCAGAACGTGTAAATTATTATGATGACTACGATCGTAAGGGACCAAAAATCTTTGTAGGAGAGGTGGCTGTAAACGAAGGCAACTATATGGGACAGTTGTATGCGGCTTTGGGAGAAGCGGCTTTCCTTATGGGTATTGAGAAAAATCAGGATATCGTAACATTGGCCTCTTATGCTCCATTATTTGAAAATGTAAATTACAGAGCGTGGTATCCTAATCTGATTCGTTTCAATAATCATCAGAGCCTTGGAATTCCTACTTATTATGTCTGGAAAATGTTCGGTGAAAATCGCGGAGAATATGTGGTGCGATCCGAAGATGAGGGAGGACGTGTTTATCGTCCGAGAACCGGAATGGCATCTTTAAAATCCAATAAGGAACTTCGCTTCAGAAATCCCATTTGGAATGGAGAAGAAGCAAAGATTACTCATGAATTAATGGGACATGTGCAGGATACAGAGGATGGCCTCCTGCTTCAGCTTCCGGATGAGGAGCAGAAAAAGGAATTTCACAGTATTCTGGAATGGGCTGATGAGACCAAGAGCTTTGTGGTATTTGGAGAAGAAGACCAGACTTATGGAAGATTTGAGACCGATATTTTTGTTGAGGAAAATGCTTACTTCGAGTTGGGTATATTCAGTGCCAGGGTGGTTCGTTCCTATTATGAGGAGCAGCTCGTGATTACGGCCGGAGTGGAAAAAGAATGGGATGCAGCTCTGGTGCGTCCGTTTCTTTGGAAGGTTAATGGAGGACAATGTTCACTGGAAGAGTTTGGCTATATGCATGACAACAAGCTGACTGAGGACTTTGCTATTTCAGTAAAACCGGGAGAATATCACCGCTTTGGATATGAAACGGACGGAAAACAGATTCGTCTGTATGTTGATGGTGAGCTTCAGAAGGAAATTTCGATTCCCTACGGACCTGCTTTTGTTTCGGTAGTAACTGACACCAAGGACGAAATCATTATTAAGGCGGTTAATTTTGCAGGAGATGTGGATCCGGTTTCCATTACACTGGACTGTCAGGTACAGGGCGACTATACCGTAACACTTCTTAGCGGTGAAAAGGGGGATGAAAACAGCTTTGAAGAGCCGGAGAAGGTGAAGAATATTACCGTGAATATGCATGGCGCTTCCTCAGAGTTCGTATACGAGGCACCGCCATATTCTGTCAGTGTTTTGCGATTGAAGAAGTGCGAAGCGTTTTAGAGGTTGACGCTGAACAGAAGATAAGAGCATGATCACCATCGGTGTCAATATGACCGATACGACAAAAAACTGGAGAATCCGTCATGGAGCTTTTGACAGAGATACTTCGATTGCGATTCCTGTAATATTGGCAACAATGTTAAAGAACAAAGGTTATGAAGTGGATTTTTCATTGCCGTGGGGATTACCGCATAGCGGAGATTATGATCTGGAAGAATTGTTTGCATGGATCGATAAGCTTGCCAAATAATGGAACAGCCGAATTACGTGTTACAGTTTAAAGAAGGCAGCTATGTGCTAAAGCATGAATCAATATTAAGAAATAATTTTCTCGGCATATGTTATGTTGGGAGAAGAGTTCAACCTTTTGCTTCGATGTACCTTTATGTGTATTAATAAGCATGGAAAGAGATATAGTTTCTCTCTTCTGCATAGTTCCGTAATGATTGCTGCTTGACAGTCTCCTTCAAGTTCGCTATAATGATAAACGCAAAATTTTAGTGGACTTTTCCGGATTCGGTCATCTTTTTGCCACACAGCTATCTTGTGATAGTTGTGTGGCTTTTTTGTTGCTTGTATCTCGGAAGTATTAGCAGAATGGAGGACTATAATGTTCGGACAATTTGTGGAGAAGAGGGAAAGCATGCAGACAAATAACAAAATGGCGGTTGCGCCCGTTGGAAAACTCATCTGGCAAATGTCGATACCGCCGCTGATTTCCATGTTTCTGCAATATTCCTATAATCTGATAGACAGCGCGTTTGTAGCGCGGCTGAGTGAAAATGCTTTGACGGCGGTTTCCCTGTCGTTTCCTATTACAACTTTGATGAATGCGACATCTATCTGGATCGGCGTTGGCGTGAATGTACTGATTGCAGGGTATCTTGGACAGGGAAAGCAGAATGAGGCAAATACTACCGTCACACATGGATTGTTACTGGCCTTTGGAATTGGTGCTTTGCTCAATCTTCTGTCATTACTGATTATGAAACCCTATTTTAGGGCATTCACCAATAACGAAGAAATTTATCAGTTGAGTCTTGCCTATATGAGCGTATGTTCGTTCATGCAAATTCCCAACATGGTGCATATCGCAATCCAGAAGATGATACAGGCTACCGGGAATATGATTGCTCCTATGTGGTTCCAGATTGCAGGAGTGGTCGTTAATTTTGTATTTGACCCACTCCTAATTTTGGGTATTGGTGTTTTTCCAGCTATGGGAATCCGTGGCGCTGCGGTGGCTACTGTTGCGGGCTATTTGTTATCCATGATTTTGGCTTTTGCCTTGCTGCTGGGCAAAAAGCAGAAAGTGCGGATAAAGATCAAAGAATTTCATATACAAAAGTGGATGATTGCCCGTATATTCGCTCTTGGTTTACCATCTTTCATTATGAATGCCCTCAGTTCGTTTATGGTGACATTCGTCAATCTGTTTCTGGTGGCGTATTCCGATACGGCGATTGCATTTTTCGGTGCGTATTTTAAGGTGCAGCAGCTGATCGTTATGACAGTAAACGGCTTGATTCAGGGCTGTTTGCCTATTATGCGGTTTAACTACGGTGCGGGAAACAGAGATAGGCTGCACTCCGCTTTCCGATACGGAACCGCTTTGGTCTCCGGTATGATGATACTGGGAACATTGACCGTCAACTTCTTTCCGGCGCAGCTTTTGGAATTATTTACAGCGTCAAAAGCCATGCGCTCCTTTGGCATATCCGCCATGCGAATTATGGCGGCAAGCTATCTGTTTTGCGGTCTCTCTACCATGATTTCCACCTATTTTCAGGCGACAGAAAAAGTAGGTTCCAGCATTGCGATTCAATTATGCAGACAACTGCTTTTCCTTGTTCCGGCTTTATGGTGTCTGGACAAATTATTTCAACTGAACGGAATCTGGCTTGCATTTCCTGTTGCGGAAACCGCCACTATGCTCATTGCTCTCATAATAATGGCATGGTATCGCCACAAAAATATCTTATAACATGTTCCAAGGAGGAGAAATGATGAACGATACTTTTATGAAAGAAAAACCGGTATTGCCGCTGATTTTATCCATGGCCATGCCTATGGTTTTATCAATGCTGGTTAATTCTCTATACAACATTATCGACAGCTTTTTCGTTGCGCAGATCAGCGAGGAAGCTATGACGGCATTATCACTGGTTTACCCGGTTCAAAATTTTATCAATGCTGTTGGAATTGGATTTGGCGTTGGAATCAACGCAGTGATCGCCTTCTATCTAGGCGCTGGAGATAACAAAAAAGCAGATCAAGCTGCCACGCAGGGACTTGTGCTTGCCATGATTCACGGCGTTGTTTTGACAGTCTGCGGTATTACAATGATGCCGGCTTTTTTAGGAATGTTCACTTCATCCAAGACAGTGATTGAACTTGGCGTCCACTATTCTGTTATTGCGTTCTCTTTTACATTGATTATAGTTGTTGGTGTTACATTCGAGAAAATATTCCAAGCTGTAGGAAACATGAAAACAACTATGATCAGCCTGATGTGTGGGTGTATAATAAACATTGTCTTAGACCCCGTTCTGATTTTTGGCTATGGTCCATTCCCTGAAATGGGAATCGAAGGCGCCGCGCTGGCAACCGGCATAGGGCAGACATTGACGCTTGCGATTTATCTGGTCGTTTATTTTGTGCGGCCAATTCGCGTGCATATCCGCAGGCAGTACATTTTGCTCAGCAAAAAGATGGTAATAAAGCTGTACTCCATCGGCATTCCCGCAACCTTGAATCTTGCGCTCCCATCTCTTTTGATTTCGGCGCTCAATGCTATTTTGGCGGCATATTCCGAGGTGTATATTCTGGTTTTGGGAATATATTACAAATTGCAGACATTCATCTATCTTCCGGCTAATGGCATTGTTCAGGGGATGCGCCCCTTGATCGGCTATAACTACGGTGCGGGGGAGAACAAAAGAGTCAGCCAGATTTATAAAATCGTCTTGTGCATGAGCGGTATCATTATGGTGCTTGGAACAGTGATATGTCTGCTAATCCCCGGCCAGCTTATGGGGCTGTTTACCCACACAGAAGCGACAATCCAGACCGGGAAAACAGCCCTGCGTATCATCGGCGCCGGTTTTATTGTCTCGGCGGTTTCCGTTACATCTTCCGGCGCACTGGAGGGACTTGGAAAAGGCATTCCTTCATTACTGATTTCACTTTGCCGGTATGTTGTTGTTATCATCCCAACTGCGTTTTTTCTCAGCAGGCTTTTCGGAGCGGTTGGCGTCTGGAATGCGTTTTGGATCACGGAAGCGATTACAGCAATCATTTCTATTTGTGTTTACTACAAGGCAATAGCACAAAGCCAGCGGAGCCAGCCAACAGTAAAATGAACGTTGCTTTCCCCCTTGGTGAAAATATCTTTTTTTGATACTGTAATAAAAAGAAAATGTAACTATTGAATATGGGCATGAAAATATTATATTTATGCCGCAATTGAAATAATAAAATAAGATAGTATAATAGAACAGAAAGGAAGGACAAAATGATTTTTGAAAGCCTGGAGGTGTTAAAATGGTAAAAATTATATCAGACAGTACATGTGATCTATCACAGGAAGTTTTAAAGAAATACGATATCGATATTATTCCGCTTCATATTGTAAAAGGAGATGAAGAACTGGAGGACGGACCGC
>ERZ1026941.563-NODE-563-length-13973-cov-6.450639_pt1 | contig 13973 bp, 9 predicted proteins | sample MGYA00519305_ERZ1026941 | MGnify/ENA primary metagenome ERZ1026941 (study PRJEB26926, sample SAMN06164614) | human gut metagenome | biome: ENVO:00009003; feature: ENVO:2100002; material: ENVO:00002003 | host: Homo sapiens | place: USA | collected 2012 ...
GAGTCGGAGAACGTCAACGTCGTGCAGCTGGGCGGCTCGGTGCACAAGAAGTCGCTGTCGGTGCTGGGCGAAGAGGCCGCGCGCGAACTGGACGACTGCATCTGCTCGAAGGTCTTCTTCGGGGTGGACGGCATCGACCCCGAGCACGGCATCACGACTTCGACTATCGACGAGGCGAAACTCACGCGGCGGATGATGCACGCCGCCTCGCAGGTCATCGTGCTGGCCGACTCGTCGAAATTCGGACAGCGCGGTTTCGGCCGCATCTGCGCGCTGGAGGACATCGACGTGATCGTCACCGACGAGCGGATTCCCGAACAGATGATCTCGATCATCGAGGAAGCGGGCGTCGATCTGATCATCGTCCGATAGTCCGCTCTCCGGGGCGGGCGGTTCCGGGAGCCGGGGCCTGCTGCGCCGGAAATCCGCGGACATGCGCCTTCCGGTCCGCCGCATGCGGAGTGCGTGCGGTGGGGCGTATACGGCATGTTGAAAAATTTTTCCGGAAAAAGTGTTGCAGAGGCGGCGAAAATGCCCTATCTTTGTGCACAATTATAGCGACACCTGAATCCTATGAATTGTAAACCCAACATAGCATCGGCGCAAGCGTTTTGGCAGCAGGATTACTGGTCGGGTTTCCAGTCTCCGACGGATTCGGGCATTATTGTTTTATTAGGGTAACTGTTTTGGTTGCCCTATTTTTTTGTGTCCAGCGACGAATGAAGACATTTTACACCAACGCGAAGATTTTCCGCAACGGTCGTTTCGAACCGGGGCTGATCGCCGTCGAAGGGGGCCGCATCGCGGCCGCCGGGGAACCGCGCCCGGGCGACCGGGTGGTGGACCTCGGGGGGCGGCACCTCGTGCCGGGGCTGGTCGACGTGCATGTGCACCTGCGCGAGCCGGGCTTCCCGCAGAAGGAGACCATTGCGACGGGTACGGCCGCCGCGGCCCGCGGGGGGTATACCACGGTCTGCTCGATGCCCAACCTGAACCCTGCGCCCGATACGCCGGCGACGCTCGGTGAGCAGCTGGAGATCATCCGCCGCGACGCCGTGGTGCGCGTGAAACCCTACGGTACGATCACGATGGGTCAGCGCGGATGCGGCGAACTGGTCGATTTCGCGGCCTTGGCCCCGCAGGTCGTCGGCTTCTCGGACGACGGCCGCGGCGTGCAGTCGGCGGAGCTGATGGAGGAGGCGATGCGCCGGGCCGCGGCTGTCGGTAAACCGATCGTGGCTCATTGCGAAGTCGATGAACTGCTGCGCGGGGGCTATATCCACGACGGGGTTTACTGCCGCGAGCACGGGCACAAGGGCATCTGCTCCGAGAGCGAGTGGCGGCAGGTCGGGCGCGACATCGCGCTGGCGGAGAAGACCGGCTGCCGGTATCACGTCTGCCACGTCTCCACGAAGGAGAGCGTCGAACTGGTGCGCCGCGCCCGGGCGAAGGGGCTGCGCGTGAGCTGCGAGACGGCGCCGCACTACCTGCTGCTGTGCGACGAGGATTTGCAGGAGGAGGGTCGCTTCAAGATAACCCCGCCGCTGCGGAGCCGCGCCGACCGCGAAGCGCTCGTCGCGGGCATTCAGGACGGCACGATCGAGGTCATCGCCACGGACCATGCCCCCCACACCGCCGCCGAGAAGGCGCGCGGACTGGCCGGGAGCGCCATGGGCATCGTGGGGCTGGAGACCGCTTTTCCGCTGCTTTATAAATACCTGGTGCTGGAGGGGGTGATCACGCTCGAAAAGCTCGTCGCCCTGATGTCGGTGAATCCCCGCCGGATTTTCGCGCTCGAAGGAGGCGTGGAGGAGGGCAATGCCGCCGATTTTACGGTGCTGGACCTCGGGGCGGAGTATGCCGTGGACCCCGGGACGTTCCTTTCGAAGGGGCGGGCCACGCCCTTCGCCGGATGGAAGGTGCAGGGCCGCGCCGTGCTGACGGTGGTGGGCGGCAAAGAGGTTTATGACGATAACTACGAATCAAACAGATAAGGATGAAAGCTTTTACGAAAAAAATTGTCTTGGAGAACGGCCGCGAGTTCTACGGATACGGTTTCGGCGCCGACCGCGAGGCCATCAACGAGATCGTCTTCAATACCTCGATGGTGGGGTATCAGGAGATCATGTCCGATCCGTCGTATACGGATCAGATGGTCGTGATGACCTACCCGCTGATCGGCAACTACGGTATGGCCGACGAGGATTACGAGACCAAAACGCCGACCATCGGCGGCATGATCGTGCGTGAGTACAACGACTCGCCCTCGAACTTCCGCTATACGAAGACGCTGAACGAGGTCTTCGAGGAGCACGACATTCCGGCCATCTGGGGCGTGGACACCCGCGCCCTGACGCGCATCATCCGCGACGAGGGGTCCCAGAAGGTGCTCATCACCGACGTGGCGACGCCGCGCGACGAGGCCCTGCGCAAACTCGGCGAATACGTCATGCCGCGCGACATGGTTTCGCGTGTGAGCTGCAAGAAGCGCTGGATGTCGCGAGTCCCCAACCACAAGTACGACGTCGTGGCCGTCGACTGCGGCATCAAGTACAACATCATCCGTCTGCTGAACCGCGTGGGGTGCAACGTGACCGTCATGCCCTACAACTCCACCGTGGAGGAGATCATGGCCTTCCATCCCGACGGGCTTGTGCTTTCGAACGGCCCCGGCAATCCCGAGGACGTGACGCCGGTGATCGAACTGGTGAAGCAGCTCCGCGGCAGGCTGCCCATCTTCGGAATCTGCATGGGCCACCAGCTGATTTCGCTGGCCTACGGCGCCCGGACCTTCAAGATGAAGTTCGGCCACCGCGGCGCCAACCACCCGGTGAAGAATCTCGTGACGGGGAAACTCGAAATCACGAGCCAGAACCACAGCTACGCCGTGGATGTCGATTCGCTCGCCGGCACGGGGCTTACGCTGACGCACGTCAACCTGCTCGACGGCACGGCCGAGGGCGTGGAGTGCGCCGCCGACCGGGTTTTCTCGATGCAGTACCACCCCGAGAGCGCTTCGGGTCCGCAGGACAGCGCTTATTTGTTCAAGAAGTTCACAAAAATAATGGAGGAGCACAAAAATGCCTAGGAGAAAAGATATCAAGAAGGTTCTGGTCATCGGTTCGGGTCCCATCGTCATCGGACAGGCCGCCGAGTTCGACTATGCGGGTACGCAGGCGTGCCTCGCGCTCAAGGAGGAGGGTTACGAGGTGATCCTCGCCAACTCGAACCCCGCTACCATTATGACCGACACGCACATTGCGGACAAAGTCTACATGGAGCCGCTGACGCTGGAATACGTCGCCAAGATCATCCGCTTCGAGCGTCCCGACGCCATCGTCCCGGGGCTGGGCGGACAGACGGGTCTGAATCTCGCCGTGCAGCTGGCCAAGAAGGGCATTCTGAAAGAGTGCCAGGTCGAAATTCTGGGCACGTCGTTCGAGTCGATCGAGCGCGCCGAGGACCGCGAGCTGTTCAAGGAGCTGTGCGAGTCGCTGGGCGAGCCGGTGCTTCCTTCGCACATCGCCATGTCGATCGAGGAGGCCGTGGCGGTGGCCGAGGAGATCGGCTATCCGGTGGTGCTGCGCCCTGCCTTCACGCTGGGCGGCACGGGCGGCGGTTTCGCCGACGACGAGACCGAACTGCGCGAGATGATGCGCAACGCCCTTTCGCTCTCGCCCGTGCACCAGGTGCTCGTCGAGAAAAGCATCAAGGGCTATAAGGAGATCGAGTACGAGGTGATGCGCGACCGCAACGACACGGCCATCTGCATCTGCTGCATGGAGAACATCGACCCGGTGGGCATCCACACCGGCGACTCGATCGTCGTTGCCCCGAGCCAGACGCTCACCAACAAGGAGTTCCAGATGCTGCGCGACTCGGCGCTGAAGATCATCCGCGAACTGAAGATCGAGGGCGGCTGCAACGTGCAGTTCGCACTCGACCCGCTCTCGTTCAAATACTACCTGATCGAGGTCAATCCCCGCGTGTCGCGCTCCTCGGCCCTGGCGTCGAAGGCCTCGGGCTATCCCATCGCCCGCGTCAGCGCGAAGATCGCCGTGGGACTCACGCTCGACGAGATCCGGATCGCCAATACGCCGGCTTCGTTCGAACCGACGCTGGACTACATCGTGACGAAGGTCGCCCGCTTTCCCTTCGACAAGTTCTCCGACGCGTCGAACAAGCTCGGCACGCAGATGAAGGCCACGGGCGAGGTGATGTCCATCGGCCGCACGATGGAGGAGTCGCTGCTCAAGGCCGTGCGTTCGCTCGAAACGGGCGTCTGCCACATCTACCACAAGAAATTCGACAAGTGGTCGAACGACAACCTGCTCGCCTACATCAAGGGGGGAACCGACGACCGGCTCTATGCCATCGGCCAGTTGATCCGTAACGGCGTCGACCTGGCGCTGATCTACGACAAGACGAAGATCGACATGTTCTTCCTGGAGAAGTTCAAGAACATCGTCGAGTTCGAAAACGTCGTCCGCGCACACCCGATGGACGTCGAGACGCTCCGCGCTGCCAAGCGCATGGGTTTCAGCGACAAGTACATCGGTCAGCTGTGGGGCCTTTCGCAGAACGAAATGTACCGTCTGCGCGAGAAGAACAACGTCTTCCCGGTCTACAAGATGATCGACACCTGCGCCAGCGAATTCGCCTCCTACGTGCCCTATTTCTACTCGACCTACGAGGAGGAAAACGAGTCGATCGTCAGCGGGAAAGAGAAGATCATCGTGCTCGGTTCCGGTCCGATCCGCATCGGCCAGGGCGTCGAATTCGACTACTCGACCGTGCACGCCATCTGGTCGATCCGTGCGGCGGGCTACGAGGCCATCATCATCAACAACAACCCCGAGACCGTCTCGACCGATTACACCACCAGCGACAAGCTCTACTTCGAGCCGCTGACCGTGGAGGACGTGATGAACGTCATCCATCTCGAAAAACCGAAAGCCATCGTGGTGTCGCTCGGCGGACAGACGGCCATCAACCTCGCCGAACCGCTCGCCGAGCTGGGCGTGCCCATCATCGGCACGGACACGCAGGCGATCAAGAACGCCGAGGACCGCGGCTGCTTCGAGAGGATCATGGAGGAGCTGGGAATTCCGCAGCCCGAGGCCGAGGCCGTTACCGACATCGAGTCGGGCGTCCGGGCCGCGGCGCGCATCGGCTATCCGGTGCTGGTGCGTCCGAGCTACGTGCTGGGCGGCCGCGCCATGCAGATCGTCTCGAACGAGGAGCGCCTGCGCCACTACCTGCAAACCGCCGTGGAGATCGACGTGGACCAGCCGGTGCTGGTCGACCGCTATATCATGGGCAAGGAGCTGGAGGTGGACGCCATCTGCGACGGCAAGGAGGTCTTCATCCCCGGCATCATGGAGCATGTCGAGCATACGGGTATCCACTCGGGCGACTCGATCAGCGTCTATCCGACCTTCAGCGTGAGCCAGAAGGCCAAGGACAAGATCATCGACTATACGGTCAAGCTGGGCCTTCGGATCGGTATCGTCGGCCTGTACAACATCCAGTTCATCGTCGCCGGCGAGGACGACGTCTACGTCATCGAGGTCAACCCGCGCTCGTCGCGCACCGTGCCCTTCCTCTCGAAGTCCACGGGCGTGCCGATGGCCCACATCGCCACGCAGGTGATTCTGGGCAAGTCGCTCCGCGAGCAGGGCATCACGGAGGTCTACGGTCGTGAGAAGGAGCGCTGGTACGTCAAGGCTCCGGCCTTCTCGTTCGCCAAGATCCGCGGCATGGATTCGTATCTCTCGCCTGAAATGAAATCGACGGGCGAGGCCATCGGCTACGACGACAAACTGACGCGCGCGCTCTACAAGGCGTTGCAGGCCACGGGCATGCACGTCTCGAACTACGGAACGATCTTCGTGACGATCGCCGACCACGACAAGGAGCAGGCGCTTCCGCTGGTGAAGCGGTTCTACGACCTGGGCTTCAACATCGAGGCGACGACCGGGACCGCCGAGTTCCTGCGGGCGCACGGCATCCGCACCCGTACGCGCCGCAAGCTCAACGAGGGCAGCAACGAGATCATCGAGGCGCTGCGTCAGGGGCATGTCAGCTACGTGATCAACACCATCGACATCAACCAGCACAACACGCGCCTCGACGGTTACGAAATACGCCGCACGGCCGTCGAGAACAACGTGACGGTCTTCACGGCGCTGGAGACGGTGAAGGTGCTGCTGGATGTGCTGGAGGAGATCACGCTGCGCGTTTCGACTATTGATTCGAAATAAAATTCCGACAAGACGCCGGAGCCGTCAACGGAATGCGGACTAAAAGCGCGAGAAACGGGGCCGGTTTGCTTGCAAACCCGCGAATAGGCGCCCGTTTCCAGCGTTAGGTCGCATGAAGTAGGCGAAGGCGATCGTCGGGCCGGTTTTGGACACTTTTGCCGGATCAAAAGTGCTGAAAAAATTATGTATAAGAAAGGTATCTATAAGATTCTCACGAACGAGCCGCTGACCGACGCGGTGTGGCGCATGACCCTCGCGGGCGATACGCAGTGGATCTCGGCGCCGGGGCAGTTCGTCAATATTGCGCTGGAGGGCAAGTACTTACGCCGCCCTATCTCGATCTGCGATTACGATAACCGTTCGATTGCGCTGATCTACAAGGTCGTGGGCGGGGGAACGGAGCAGATGAGCCGCATGCTGCCGGGCGAAACGCTCGACCTGCTGACGGGTCTGGGCAACGGATTCTCGACGAAGAACGACGCGCGGAGACCCCTGCTCGTCGGGGGCGGCGTGGGCGTGCCGCCGCTCTACAACCTGGCGAAAAAACTCCTCGCCGAAGGAAAGCCCGTGCAGGTGGTGCTGGGCTTCAACACCGCGTCGGAGGTCTTCTACGAGGAGGAGTTCCGCGCGCTGGGCTGCGAGGTCGCCGTCTCGACGGTCGACGGTTCGCGGGGCGTCGGGGGCTTCGTCACGACGGCCATCGCCGAACGGGGACTGGATTTCGATTACTTTTACGCCTGCGGGCCGCTGCCGATGCTCCATGCGCTCTACAACGCCGTGGAGCAGGACGGCCAGCTGTCGTTCGAAGAGCGCATGGGGTGCGGATTCGGCGCCTGCATGGGCTGTTCGTGCAAAACCAAATACGGCTACAAACGTATCTGCAAGGAGGGGCCGGTCCTTACCAAGGATGAAATCATCTGGTAAGAACAATTCACAATTCATAATTCAAAATTTACAATTATGACAGATACTTCGGTTGAACTCTGCGGCCTCAAATTGGACAATCCGGTCGTGCCGGCCAGCGGAACCTTCGGCTACGGCAACGAGTTCCGCGAGTTCTACGACATCAACATCCTCGGGTCGTTCTCGTTCAAGGGTACGACGCGCGAGGCGCGCTTCGGCAATCCCACGCCGCGCATCGCCGAGTGCGGTGCGGGGATGATCAATGCCGTGGGGTTGCAGAACCCCGGCATCGACGCCGTGATCCGCGAGGAGCTGCCGCGGTTGAAAACCTTCTTCCGAAAACCCGTCATCGCCAATATTTCGGGTTTCTCGGTCGAAGAGTACGCCTATTGCTGCGAGCGCATCGACAGGCAGGAGCAGGTGGGGCTGATCGAGGTCAACGTCTCGTGCCCCAACGTGCGGCACGGCGGCATGTCGTTCGGGACCTGTCCGGACGCCGCCGCCGAGGTGACGCGCGCCGTGAAGGCCGTGACGACGAAGCCCGTCTTCATCAAACTTTCGCCCAACGTGACGGACATCGTCGCGATCGCCCGGGCGTGCGAGGAGGCGGGGGCCGACGGCATCTGCCTGATCAATACGCTGCTGGGCATGCGTATCGACATTGCGCGCCGCCGTCCGGTCATCGCCAACACGATGGGCGGATTCTCGGGCGCCGCGGTCTTCCCCGTTGCGCTGCGGATGGTCTACCAGGTGGCCCGGGCGTGCCGGATTCCCGTGATGGGGTGCGGCGGCGTCACGACGGCCCGCGACGTGATCGAGATGATGATGGCCGGAGCCTCGGCCGTGCAGGTCGGGGCTGCGAACCTCGTGAATCCCTATGCCTCGAAGGAGATCGTCGAGGCGCTGCCCGGCGAAATGGAGCGGCTGGGCATTGAAAAGTTGAGCGACATAATCGGCTGCATCGAGTGATCGCGCGGCACCTTCGGCGTTTCCCTCGTCGGCTCCGACAGCCACATGCGTCGAATATGTTCTGCGAAACTCCGAATTTGCCGCACGCTGACCCGATGTGAAAAATAAATGCTAAATTTGTATATTATGCAACACGATGTAATCATAGCCTGCGACTTCAAGTCGGCGGAAGACACCTTCCGGTTCCTCGACCTCTTTAAGGACGAGGAGCGCAAACCCTTTCTGAAAATCGGCATGGAGCTGTTCTATGCCGAGGGACCCGCCATCGTGCGGGAGATCAAGCGCCGGGGACACCGGATTTTCCTCGATCTGAAACTCCACGACATCCCCAACACCGTGAAAAAGGCGATGGCCGTGCTGTCGCGGTTGGACGTGGACATGTGCAACGTCCATGCGGCCGGGACGATCGAGATGATGCGAGCCGCGCGCGAAGGCCTTACGCGCGAAGACGGCACGCGGCCCCTGCTGATCGCCGTGACGCAGCTCACCTCGACCAGCGAGGAGCGCATGCGGGAGGAACTTCTGATCGACGCCTCGATCAACGACACGATCGTGAAATACGCGCAGAACACCCGGGCCGCAGGGCTGGACGGCGTGGTCTGCTCGCCGCTGGAAGCCGGCATGGTGCACGGGGCGTGCGGCGAGGAGTTTCTGACGGTCACGCCCGGCGTGCGTTTTGCAGATGGCGACGTGGCGGACCAGGTGCGCGTCACCACGCCCGCCCGCGCCCGGGAGATCGGTTCCGACCTGATCGTCGTGGGACGCCCGATCACCGCGGCGGAGGACCCTGTGGCGGCTTACCGCCGGTGCGTCGCCGAGTTCGTCGGATAGACCGTGGTTCTGGTTGCCTTGTGGTCGCGATGCGACAAGCCCCTGCTTGAGGCGGGGGATCGGATTTGTAAACGCCCCCATAGGCGGCGAATACGGCATTCGGCTGCGTGAGATGGAACGATATTACAAAAATTGTTAATTCTATGAAACCGGTAAAACTTTTCTACCTGCGCTCGTGCCCCTTCTGCAAGAAGGCGCTGCGTTACATCGACGAGGCGCGTGCCGCCCATCCGGAGCTGGCCGCCGTCGGGATCGAGCTGATCGAGGAGTCGGAGCAGCCCGAAGTGGCCGACGCGTTCGACTACTATTACGTGCCCACGTTTTACGTCGACGGCGTGAAGGTCCACGAGGGCGGCATTTATCCCGAGGAGGTGGAGAAGATTTTACGTTCGGCGCTGGAATAAATGAGTGTCTTGCTGCGTGTTCTGCCGCTTGTCGCGGCCGTTGCCGGGCTGTTGTTGCCTGCCGGGGCGCAAGTCCCGGTGAAAGGCGGCGAGGTCTCCGATTTCGACTTCGCCGTCGGCGTCGTGGAGCGCGCCTATGCGGGCTATCCGGACAAGACGGCGAACCGCGCGGCGGAGTACGGGGCGCTGAAAGAGCGGCTGCGGAGCGGGATCGCTTCGGGGCGCGACACGTATGACGCCGTTGCCGAGTATCTCGGCTGGTTCGACGATTCGCACCTCGGAACGGAGGGCGTGAGGGCTTACCGGCCCAAATCAATCCGCCGACCTTCGGATTACGCGGCACGGATGGAGCGTTATGACCCGCAGTTCACCCATTGTCGGGTGGACGGCGAAACGTATCTGATCCGTTTCCCGTCGTGCGACCTGAATGAAGAACAGACCGCTTGGGTGCGGACTGCCGTGCGGGCTTATCTGGCCTCGGGGTGTGAAAACCTGATCCTCGACATCCGCGGCAACGGCGGCGGGAGCGACAGCGCCTATGAACCGCTGCTCCGGCTGCTCTACGACCACGAAGGGGCGGAGGATGCCATGGAGTACCGCGTTTCGGACCTGGCCGTCGCCCACGTGCGGGAGTTTGCCGGAGATACGGAGCGTGGACGCGGGAAGATCGCACGGATGGAACGCACTCCGGCCGGGGAGTTCCTGACGGACGGACCGAAAACCTACCGGATACACTACGATTCCGTCTCGCCGCGGCCTCGCCGGGCGGGGCTGCTGATTGATGGGAAAGTCGGCTCCTCGGGTGAACAGCTGGTGCTCGAAGTCAGGGCCAGCAGTCGCCGCACGACCGTTTACGGGCAGGATAACACGCTCGGGTGCCTCGATTTCTCGAACTGCGAAATACTTTATTTTCCGCAGGACCCGACCCGGTGGATGATGCTCCCCACGATCCGTTCCTGCCGGGTTCCGGAAGGCCGCGGGATCGACTCCGCGGGCATCGCGCCCGATGTGCGCATTCCGCTGCCGCTGCCTGAAGTCCTGACCGACAACGTCGATACATGGACGTTGTGGGTCGCCGAAGATATGAAAACTGAAAAACGAAAAGAATAAATGGGTTTCCGCCCCGAAGTCTCCCTTTGCCAAAGGGAGATTTAGTGGGAATGTCAATATGAAATCGGCATCGCAGATGCCGTTAACGCAGGTTCGGCGGATTTCATGGTTGACACTCTTCCCATGGGGAGGGGAAAGAATGAAGAATTTTGCCGAACCTGCGTTCAAGTAAGATGGAGAAGAAAATTGCTAAAGACCTGCTGTCGATCGGCGCGGTGTTCCTGCGCCCCGAACAGCCTTTCACCTGGGCGAGCGGCATCAAAAGCCCGATCTACTGCGACAACCGGCTGACCCTGACGGCTCCTGTCGTCCGCGGCCATGTCGAGGCGGGCCTCGCCGAAATCGTCCGCACGAAATTCCCCGAAGCCGAGGTGCTGATGGGAACCTCGACCGCCGGAATCGCCCATGCGGCCATCACGGCCACGATCCTCGACCTGCCGATGGGCTATGTGCGCAGCGGCTCGAAGGACCACGGCCGCGGCAACCGGATCGAGGGCCGGCTCGAAAAGGGCCAGAAGGTCGTCGTGATCGAGGACCTCATCTCGACGGGCGGTTCGTGCATCGAGGTGGTCGAGGCTCTGCGCGAAGCCGGCGCCGAGGTGCTGGGCGTGGCTTCGATCTTCACCTACGGGATGCAGAAGGGGCTTGACCGCATGCGGGAGGCGAACGTCACGAATTACAGCCTTTCGAACCTCGACGCGCTGGTCGAAGTGGCCGCCGAGGAGGGGTATATCAAGCCCGAGGACAAGGCGCGGCTGATCGCCTTCCGAAACAATCCGTCGGACGAGAGCTGGATGCAATAATTCCGATTTTAGCGGGCGATTTTCGTCCTTCCCCGCTCGTCCCGAATGGGCAGTGCCTCATGTACAGCCCATCCGTGCCGATCACCGGGCAGGCTAAAAATCGCTCCCCTAAAATCAGAATCAGGGTTTGCCGCGATCGCCCGGCGCCTTCCGCCGATCCGTTGCGTGCCGCGAGCGGGAAATACCGACGGCGCAATGAAAGCGGAACAATGCGGATACCCGCGCAGCCAAAGTCTCCGCCGAGGCGGGGATTTAGGGGCGGGTCCGGTTTGCAAACACGGCGGAAGGCCGTGAATCGGGACCGACCGAAAAGAGGGACCGTTGAAGAATTTAAAATCCGAACTTCTATAAATAACTTATGCGACATTTGATTGATCCCACAGACCTCACGGTTGCCGAAACCGAGCAGATCGTAGCTCTGGCCGAGGACATTATCGCCAACCGCGCCAAGTACAGCGAGGCGTGCAGGGGCAAGAAACTGGCCACGCTCTTCTACGAGCCTTCGACCCGCACGCGGTTGAGTTTCACGGCGGCGATGCTCGAACTGGGCGGGCAGGTCATCGGCTTCTCCGACGCCAACTCCTCGTCGGTGTCGAAGGGCGAGACGGTGGCCGACACCGTGCGCGTGATCCGCTGCTTCGCCGACATCATCGCCATGCGTCACTTCAAGGAGGGTGCGCCGTTGGTGGCCTCGCAGTATGCGGGCATCCCGGTCATCAACGCCGGCGACGGCAGCCACGCCCATCCCACGCAGACGCTTACCGACCTCTTGACGATCAAGCGCGAGAAGGGCCGTTTCGACAACATGACGATCGGTTTCTGCGGCGACCTGAAATTCGGCCGCACGGTCCACTCGCTGATCAAGGCGCTGTCGCGCTATTCGAATATCAAGGTGATCCTGATCGCTCCGCAGGAGCTGCGCCTTCCGGACTACATGCTCGCCGAGATGGCCGAGAACTCGCGTCTGGAGTTTCGCGAGGTCGAGACCATGGAGGAGGTGATGCCCGAACTGGACATCCTCTACATGACCCGCGTGCAGAAGGAGCGTTTCCTCGACGAGGAGGAGTTCGACCGCGTGAAGAACAGCTTCGTGCTCAACCCCGAGAAACTGAAGACCGCCAAGGAGGATATGATCATTCTCCACCCGCTGCCGCGCGTCAACGAGATCACGCGCGCCGTGGACAACGATCCCCGCGCGGCTTACTTCCGCCAGGTCGAGAACGGAAAGTTCGTGCGCATGGCGCTGATCTATACGCTGCTGCGCTGGGCCGACGAGAACAGGCCCTTCGAACGCACCCCGGTCTTCAGCGAACGGTATGTCGTGAACGAATACGAGTGCCCGAACCGCCGCTGCATCTCCGCCACGGAGGATGTCGACCGGCTGTTCCACCGTCAGGCGGACGGGACCTGCCGCTGTGCCTACTGCGAGGCGAAAGCCCGGTAGCTTGTCTTTTTACTCAATCCGGTAATTTGGAATAAAAAAATGAAGAACCTCATACTGTTGTTTTTTTCGGCTTTGGCCTGGGGCTGTTGCGAAACCCCGAAACACGAAATTTCGCTGCGCCCTTCTGAATACGTCACGACGCTCGTGGGCACACAGTCCGACTACTCGCTTTCGACGGGCAACACCTATCCGGCCGTGGCCCTGCCGTGGGGCATGAACTTCTGGACGCCCCAGACGGGCAAGATGGGCGACGGCTGGGCCTACACCTACGGATCGCACACGATCCGGGGCCTGAAGCAGACGCACCAGCCCTCGCCGTGGATCAACGATTACGGACAGTTTTCCATCATGCCCGTGCGCGGCAAAGACAAGGTTGATGAAAATGCGCGCCAGAGCTGGTTCTCCCACCAGTCGGAGACGGCGAAGCCCTATTATTACTCGGTCTATCTGGCCGACCACGATGTCGTGGCCGAAATGGCTCCGACGGATCGCGCCGCCGTGCTGCGCTTCACCTTTCCCGAGTCGGACGAATCGGGTGTGGTGATCGACGCCTTCGACCGCGGGTCGCAGGTCAAAGTCATGCCCGACAGCCGCACCGTCGTAGGATACACCACGCGCAACAGCGGCGGCGTGCCCGACAATTTCCGCAACTGGTTCGTCATCCGCTTCGACAAGCCGTTCAGCGGCTTTCGGGTATTCAACGGAAAGAACGAACTGAAAGGTTTCGAGGCCGAAGGCGAACATGCCCTTGCGGCGGTCTATTTCACCACCCGCCGCGGCGAGCAGGTGACGGCGCGCGTGGCCTCGTCGTTCATCTCCGAAGAGCAGGCTTTGCGCAACCTCGAAACCGAGGTCGGCGATGCCGATTTCGAGACGGTGAAAGCCCGTGCGCAGGAGCGCTGGGACGAGGTGCTGGGGCGGATCGAGGTCTCGGGCGGCACCGAAGAGCAGTACCGGACCTTCTATTCGTGCCTCTACCGCTCGACCCTGTTCCCTCGCAAATTCTACGAGATCGACGCCAAAGGCAATCCGGTGCATTACAGCCCCTACAACGGCGAGGTGCTGCCGGGCTATATGTATACCGACACGGGTTTCTGGGATACGTTCCGGTGTCTGTTCCCGCTGCTGAACCTGGTCTACCCGTCGGTCAACGCCGAGATTCAGGCCGGGTTGGCCAACACCTACCGCGAGAGCGGCTTCCTGCCCGAATGGGCCTCGCCGGGCCACCGCGGCTGCATGGTGGGCA
>ERZ1026941.568-NODE-568-length-13841-cov-7.868635_pt1 | contig 13841 bp, 7 predicted proteins | sample MGYA00519305_ERZ1026941 | MGnify/ENA primary metagenome ERZ1026941 (study PRJEB26926, sample SAMN06164614) | human gut metagenome | biome: ENVO:00009003; feature: ENVO:2100002; material: ENVO:00002003 | host: Homo sapiens | place: USA | collected 2012 ...
GAGCGCACCACGCGCAGGAGTTCCCGCTTCGGCTTCATCTCGCGGCAGCCGAGGCATTGCCGCATGGGTATTTTCTTCTGCACGGCTGCTCACCCTCCTTCAGGCGGCGTTCCGGCCGGGTTCAAACCTCGGCGTCGGATTTTATATCTATCTTGTAGCCTGTCAGCTTCGCGGCGAGGCGGGCGTTCTGCCCCTCCTTGCCTATAGCCAGCGAGAGCTGGCTGTCCGGCACTATGACGCGGCAGCTCTTGCCCTCGTCCAGCAGAGTCACGCTAACGACCTCCGCCGGAGCCAGGGCCGCGGCGATGTATTCCTCGGGCTGCTCGCTGTACTTCACGATGTCTATCTTCTCGCCGCCCAGCTCTTCCACTATGCTGGCCACGCGGCCGCCCCTCGGACCGACGCAGGCGCCGATCGGGTCCACAGCCGGGTCCTCGCTCCAGACGGCCATCTTCGTGCGGCTGCCCGCCTCGCGGGCGATGGACTTTATCTCCACGGTGCCGTCGAAGATCTCGGGCACCTCGAGCTCGAAGAGGCGCTTCACCAGGCCGGGGTGCGTCCTCGAGATGAGCACCTGCGGGCCGCGGGTGGACTTGCGGACCTCCACGACGTAGACCTTGATGCGGTCCCCCTCGTGCAGCTCCTCGCCCTTTATCCGCTCGCTCGCGGAGAGCATGGCCTCCGTGAACTCGGAGTTGGAGCTTATCTTGATGGACACCCCGCCCGTGCGCGGCTCTATGCGGGAGACCACGCCGGTGAGTATCTCGTGCTCCTTGGACGTGAACTCGTCGTAGATGATGCTGCGCTCGGCCTCGCGGATGCCCTGGATGATGACCTGCTTTGCGGCCTGGGCGGCGATGCGGCCGAATCTCTTCGTCTCCACGGGGATGGCGATGACGTCGCCTATCTTCGCCTTCTTGGAGAACTTGTGCGCGTTCTCGAGGTCGATCTCCTCGGTGGGCTCCTCCACCTCGGCGACGACGGTCTTGTTGATGACCAGCTCTATGCGCTTTTTGTCCTCGTCGAGTATGACCTCCACGTTCTCGCCGTACTCCGGGTTGTCCTTGCGGAAGGCGGCAAGCATGGCCTGCTGGATCTTTTCGTACATGTACTCGCGGGGAATGCCCTTTTCCTTTTCAATGTCCTCCACCGCGGCGAAGAATTCTGCGTTCATCTTTAAAGCGCCCCTTCTGTCATATCGTCACGCTCAGCCGCACCTGGGCGACCTGCGCTTTTTGGTAAGTCTTTTCCACGCCGTTTATCTCTATGGTGACGGCGCCGTCCGCATAGCCGCGGAGCGTGCCCGTGTGCGCCTTCGCGCCCTCCACGGGCTGATAGTGCCGGACCTCGACCTGCGAGCCCAGGAACTTTTCAAAGTCCCGCGGCCGCTTGAGCTCCCGCTCCACGCCCGCCGACGAGACCTCGAAGATGTAGCTCGTCGGGATGGGGTCCGCCTCGTCCAGCACCGGGTCCAGCGCGCGGGACACCGCCTCGCAGTCGTCTATCGAGACGCCGCCGGCCTTGTCTATATACACCCTCAGGTACCAGGCCCCGGCCTCCTTGACATATTCGACGTCCCAGATCTCGCAGCCCTCGGCCTCCACGACCGGCTGCGCCAGAGCCAGGACGGTATCCGTGATCTTGCTCATCGCGCGCTCCTTTGCCACATTCTGACAGTTTATTTTATTCCAACAAAAAGAGTGGGCGGGACCCACTCAAACGAAAACTACATAACTAACATTAGTATATTACCATATACCCGCTTTCAATGCAAGCATTTTTTCTCCGCAAAAGGAGGGCCGCGCGGAGGTATCCGCGCGGCCAAAAAAGAGGATCATGAAATGAAAAAGAAGAAACCCTTGCTTGCAGGACTTATATTACCCGCAATATGTTAAGAGAACAATCTCCTTCTTGTTACAAAATCATTAAGTTTGAAAAAACCGGCCCGGAGGCAGAGCTTCCGGGCCGGGGCTTGGGATTATTACAGCGCGTTGGAGCGGTTCACGAGGACGGAGAGGTCCACGTACTCCTCCGGAGCCGACTCCATCTCCTCGTCCGTCTTGGACTCGAAGTTGCGGTAGACGGCCAGGCCGGAGCCCGCGGGGATGAGCTTGCCGATGATGACGTTCTCCTTCAGGCCGACAAGGTGGTCCACCTTGCCCTTGATGGCGGCCTCGGTGAGGACCTTGGTGGTCTCCTGGAAGGAGGCGGCAGACAGGAAGGACTCGTTTGCCAGAGCAGCCTTGGTGATGCCCAGCAGCACCTGCTGATACTCGACCAGCTTGATGCCCTGCTCACCGGCGTCGATGCGCTTCTGCAGCTCGGCGTTGATGTTCTCGACTTCCAGACGGTTTGCCAGAGCACCGCCGATGAGGTCGGAAGAACCGGAGTCGGTCACGCGGACCTTGCGGCACATCTGACGGACGATGACCTCGATATGCTTATCGTTGATCTCAACGCCCTGCAGACGGTAGACCTTCTGGACCTCGCTGATGAGGTAGTTCTGAACATCGCTCAGACCCTTGATGGCCAGGATGTCCTGAGGATACAGGACGCCTTCACGGGTGATGATGTCGCCCTTCTCCACGCGGTCGCCCGGCATCACACGTGCGTGCTGGGTGAACGGGATGGAGTAGCTCTTGACGACCTCAGCGCCGTTCTCGTCCTTGCCAGTGACCTTGACGACGACGTTCTTCTTGGTATCGTCGTGAGAGACGACACCGGAGATCTCGCTCATGATGGCCATGCTCTTGGGACGGCGGCTCTCGAACAGCTCCTCGACACGGGGAAGACCCTGAGTAATATCTTCAGCAGATGCGATACCGCCGGTATGGAAGGTACGCATGGTCAGCTGAGTACCGGGCTCGCCGATGGACTCTGCAGCGATGACGCCGATGGACTCGCCCAACTGGACGGGCTCACCGTTTGCCATATCGCTGCCGTAGCAGTGTGCGCAGACGCCGATCTTGGCGCGGCAGGTCAGCAGGCTGCGGATCTTCAGCTTGGTGATGCCTGCGGCCTCGATGTCGTTTGCATCGTAGAGGTCGATCATCTTGCCTTCGGGAACGATGACCTTGCCGGTGACGGGGTCGAGGACATCGCCCACGGCATAACGGCCGATGATACGCTCACGGAAGCTCTCGATCTTCTCCTTGCCCTCGTGGATCTCGGAGACCCACAGGCCGTCGGTGGTGCCGCAGTCGATCTCGCGGACGATGACTTCCTGAGAGACATCGACCATTCGACGGGTCAGGTAGCCGGAGTCAGCGGTACGCAGAGCGGTATCGGCCAGACCCTTACGAGCGCCACGAGCGGAAACGAAGTATTCCAGGATATTCAGACCTTCGCGGTAGTTCGCACGAATGGGCATCTCGATGGTCTTACCTGCAGTGTTTGCCAACAGGCCGCGCATACCGGCCAGCTGCTTGATCTGGTTCATAGAACCACGCGCACCGGAGTCTGCCATCATGAAGATCTCGTTGTCCTCAGGCAGGTTTGCCGCCAGAGCCTTGGAGACCTTGTCGGTGGTAGCCTGCCAGATGTTGATGGTCTGGGAGTAGCGCTCGTTCTCGGAGATCAGGCCGCGGTTGAACAGCTTGCTGACCTGAGAGACCTGCTTGTCGGCGTCGGCGATCAGCTCGTCCTTCTGGGGCGGGATGACAGCGTCACAGACAGCGACGGAGATAGCGGACAGCGTAGAGTACTTGTAGCCCTGTGCCTTGATGGCGTCCAGCATCTTTGCACACTTGCGGCTGCCGTTGCGGGTCATGCAGCGGGAGATGATGTCGGGCAGGGTCTTCTTGGTCACGCGGAAGCTGACCTCGTACTCCAGCCAGTGCTCAGGGTCGGTGCGGTCGATATAGCCCAGATTCTGAGGCACGGGGTTGTTGAAGATGATGCGGCCGACGGTGGCGTCCACCAGACCGGTGCGCTCCACGCCGTCGATGACCATGGTGCGGCGCACCTTGATGGGTGCGTGCAGGGTGACGACGTGCTCAGCGTAAGCCATCAGAGCCTCGTTCTCATCGCGGAACACCTTGCCTGCGCCCTCTTCGTTCTCACGAACGGTGGTCAGGTAGTAGCTGCCCAGGATCATATCCTGCGTAGGAACGGTGACAGGTGCGCCGTCAGAGGGCTTCAGCAGGTTGCCGGAAGCCAGCATCAGCATCTTGGCCTCGCGGCAGGCATCCTCGCCCAGGGGCAGATGGACTGCCATCTGGTCGCCGTCGAAGTCGGCGTTGAATGCGGTACAGGCCAGGGGGTGCAGCTTGATGGCACGGCCCTCGACCAGCACGGGGTTGAATGCCTGGATGCCCAGACGGTGCAGGGTAGGTGCGCGGTTCAGCAGGACGGGGTGGCCCTTGATGACAGTCTCAAGGCTGTCCCAGACCTCGGGCTTTGCGCGCTCGACCATCTTGCGGGCAGACTTGATGTTGTTGGCAACACCCTTCTCGACCAGGTCCTTCATGACGAAGGGCTTGAACAGCTCCAGAGCCATCTCCTTGGGCAGACCGCACTGGTCCATCTTCAGCTCAGGGCCGACGACGATAACGGAACGGCCGGAGTAGTCAACACGCTTGCCCAGCAGGTTCTGACGGAAGCGGCCCTGCTTGCCCTTCAGCAGATCGGAAAGGCTCTTCAGTGCGCGGTTGTTGGGGCCGGTGACGGGACGGCCGCGGCGGCCATTGTCGATGAGGCTGTCAACTGCTTCCTGCAGCATACGCTTCTCGTTGCGCACGATGATGTCAGGAGCGCCCAGCTCCAGCAGGCGGCGCAGACGGTTGTTGCGGTTGATGACGCGGCGGTACAGGTCATTCAGGTCGGAGGTGGCGAAGCGGCCGCCGTCCAGCTGGACCATGGGGCGCAGGTCAGGCGGCAGCACGGGCAGCACGTCCATGACCATCCACTCGGGGCGGTTGCCGGAAACGCGGAAAGCCTCGACGACTTCCAGACGCTTCAGGATACGCACCTTCTTCTGGCCGGAGGACTTCTCCACCTCGGCAGTCAGCTCAGCGCTGAGCTGGTCGAGGTCGATCTCCTTCAGCAGGTCCTGAACGGCCTCAGCGCCCATAGCAGCCTCAAACTCGTCGCCGTAGCGCTCGCGCATCTCGCGGTACTCTTTCTCGGTCAGCAGCTGCTTCTTTTCCAGCGGGGTCAGGCCGGGGTCGGTGACGATATAGCTTGCAAAGTAGAGGACCTTCTCCAGCAGGCGGGGGCTGATGTCCAGCATCAGGCCGATGCGGCTGGGGATGCCCTTGAAGTACCAGATGTGGCTCACAGGAGCGGCCAGCTCGATGTGGCCCATACGCTCACGGCGGACCTTGGCCTTGGTCACCTCGACGCCGCAGCGGTCGCAGATCTTGCCCTTATAACGGATGCGCTTATACTTGCCGCAGTGGCACTCCCAGTCCTTGGTAGGTCCAAAAATGCGCTCGCAGTACAGACCGTCGCGCTCCGGCTTCAGGGTGCGGTAGTTGATGGTCTCAGGCTTCTTCACCTCGCCATAGCTCCAGTTGCGGATCTGGTCAGGAGAGGCAAGGCCGATTTTGATCGAATCGAAGACGTTGTTTTCCATGAAACGAACCCTTTCTTAATCTTTATAGTCTCGATGATAACAGTTGACGTTGGAAGACCCGCTGCCCTCCCCTGCCCTGCGGCGGCAGCACGCGCACCGCGCAGGGAAACACAGCTTTCTCAAAGGGGCCTTATTATTCGTCGATGTTCACTTCGTCAGAAGCGGACTCTGCAGCGGCAGAGTTGTCATCCTCCAGCACGGAGGGATCATCGAAACCAGCATCGGCGTCCTTGATGGTGTAATCGTTCAGCAGCTCGTTCTCGTTGGCGACAGTCTCGGTGCCGGCAACATCACGCATATCGAAGCCGGTCTCTTCGTCGTCGAAGTTCTGGCGCATATCGATCTCGTTGCCTTCCTTGTCCTGGACCACGACGTCCAGACCCAGAGACTGCAGTTCCTTGAGCATGACGCGGAAGGACTCGGGGATGCCCGGCTGCGGGATGGGCTCGCCCTTGACGATGGCCTCGTAGGTCTTGACACGGCCCTCGACGTCATCGGACTTGACGGTCAGGATCTCCTGCAGGGTGTAAGCAGCACCGTAAGCTTCCAGAGCCCAGACCTCCATCTCGCCGAAGCGCTGGCCGCCGAACTGGGCCTTGCCGCCCAGAGGCTGCTGGGTGACCAGAGAGTAGGGACCGGTGGAACGGGCATGGATCTTATCATCAACGAGGTGATGCAGCTTGAGGTAGTACATATAACCGACGGTAACGCGGTTATCGAACTTCTCACCGGTACGGCCATCGTAAACGGTGGTCTTGCCGTCGCGGTCCAGCTCGATCTTGGAGAAGTCGATGATGTGGCCCTTCTCGCCCATCAGCTTGGGGAGCTTGGTGGGATATGCAGGAGCATTCTCGCCGTGCCACATCTCGCGGGCGGTATCGAAGGTATCGCCGATGTCAGCCTCGCGGGCGGAGTCGAAGACGGGGGTCATGACCTTGATGCCGCAGGCCTTGGCAGCGTAGCCCAGGTTGACTTCCAGCACCTGACCGATGTTCATACGGGAAGGAACGCCCAGGGGGTTCAGCACGATGTCCAGCGGGGTGCCGTCGGGCAGGAAGGGCATATCCTCCTGCGGCAGAATGCGGGAAACAACACCCTTGTTGCCGTGACGGCCTGCCATCTTATCGCCGACGCTGATCTTACGCTTCTGGGCGATGTAGCAGCGCACGCACATACGCACGCCGGGCTGCAGCTCGTCGCTGTTCTCGGGGGTAAAGACCTTGACGTCGACAACGATGCCGTAAGCGCCGTGGGGCACACGCAGGGAGGTGTCGCGGACCTCGCGGGCCTTCTCGCCGAAGATGGCGCGCAGCAGGCGCTCCTCGGCGGTCAGCTCGGTCTCGCCCTTCGGGGTGACCTTGCCGACGAGGATGTCGCCGGTCTTGACCTCAGCACCGATGCGGATGATGCCGCGGTCGTCCAGATCTTTCAGAGCGTCGTCGCCGACGTTCGGGATATCGCGGGTGATTTCCTCAGGTCCGAGCTTGGTGTCGCGGGCCTCGGTCTCGTACTCTTCGATATGGATGGAGGTATAAACATCCTCGCGGACAAGCTTCTCGTTCAGCAGAACGGCGTCCTCGTAGTTATAGCCCTCCCAGGTCATGAAGCCAACCAGGGCGTTCTTGCCCAGGCTGATCTCGCCGTTGCGGGTCGCGGGGCCGTCCGCCAGCACGTCGCCGGCCTTGACGGTCTCGCCCACGTTGACAATGGGGCGCTGGTTGTTGCAGTTGCCCTGGTTGGAGCGCATGAACTTGATGAGTTCGTAGGTATCGGCCGAACCGTCTGCGCAGCGGACAACGACCTTTTCAGCATCCACATACTCAACCGTGCCGTCGCGGGCGGCCAGGACGCAGACACCGGAGTCGGTGGCAGCCTTGTACTCCATGCCGGTGGCGACCAGCGGCTGCTGGGTGACCATCAGAGGCACGGCCTGACGCTGCATGTTGGAGCCCATCAGTGCACGGTTGCAGTCGTCGTTCTCGAGGAACGGGATGCAGGCCGTAGCGACGGAAACCATCATACGCGGAGAAACGTCCATGTAGTCGACCTGAGAAGCGTCGAACTCCTGGATGTCGTTGCGGTGGCGACCGGAGACGCGGGGACGGACGAAGTGGTTGTTCTCGTCCAGCGGCTCGTTGGCCTGAGCGACGATATACTCGTCCTCCTCGTCGGCGGTCATATAGACGACCTCATCGGTGACAGTGCCGGTGGCCTTGTCGACCTTGCGGTACGGGGCCTCGACGAAGCCGTACTTGTTGATTTTGGCGTAGGTGGCCAGATAGGAGATCAGACCGATGTTCGGGCCTTCAGGCGTCTCGATGGGGCACAGACGGCCATAGTGGGTGTAGTGAACGTCGCGGACCTCGAAACCTGCGCGGTCACGGGACAGACCGCCGGGGCCCAGAGCGGACAGACGGCGCTTGTGGGTCAGCTCGGCCAGCGGGTTGTTCTGGTCCATGAACTGAGACAGCGGGCTGGAACCGATGAACTCCTTGATGGCGGCGACGACAGGGCGAATGTTGACGAGGCTCTGCGGGGTGATCTCGCCGTTTTCCTGATTCTGCAGGGTCATGCGCTCGCGGATGACGCGCTCCATGCGGGAGAAGCCGATGCGGAACTGGTTCTGCAGCAGCTCACCGACGCTGCGGACGCGGCGGTTGCCCAGATGGTCGATCTCATCGGTGGTGCCGATGCCGTGATCAAGGCCCAGCAGGTAGTTGACGGAGGCAAAGATGTCATCGACGGTGACGGTGCGGCTGATCAGAACATCATGGTTCTGGCGCAGCAGCTCCTTCTGCTCCTCCACATCGGAGGTGGTGTCGAGGATCTTGCGGATCTCGGCAAAGTTGGCGCGCTCATTGACACCGGCCTCGGCCTCGACGTCGAAGCTGAAGAAGTTCTGGGCGTTAACGCAGCCGTTGGAGATGACAATGAACGGACGGGGCTCCTCGCCCTTCTTCTCAACGAGGATGGTAACGCGGGTAACACCGGCGTTATCGATCTCCTCGGCCTTGGCCATGTTGATCTTCTCGCCCTTGGCGGCCAGCAGCTCGCCGGTCAGCGGGGCGATGATGTCCTCGGCAGCCTTATAACCGGCAATGCGGCGGGTCAGGCTGAGCTTGTTGTTCATCTTATAGCGGCCGAAACGAGCCAGGTCGTAACGGCGCGGGTCAAAGAACAGGTTGTTCAGGTGCGCGCGGGAGTTTTCCACCGTCGGGGGCTCACCGGGGCGCAGCTTACGGTAGACCTCGAGCAGGCCCTCCTCGGTGTTGTGGGTGATGTCCTTCTCGAGAGAGGCGTTGATCTTCGGCTCGGAATCGCCGAAGAACTGCTTGATCTGCTCATCGGTGGACAGGCCCAGGGCACGCAGCAGCGTGGTAACGGGCAGCTTGCGGTTCTTATCGATACGGACGTAGTAAACGTCAGAGGAGTCCGTCTCATACTCCAGCCAGGCACCACGGTTGGGGTTCATGGTGGCGGTGAAAAGGTCCTTGCCGGTACGGTCCTTGCTGGAGCCGTAGAAAACGCCGGGAGAACGGACCAACTGGGAGACGATGGCACGCTCGGCACCGTTGGAGATGAAGGTACCGGCGTCGGTCATGAGCGGGAAGTCGCCCATGAAGATCTCCTGCTCCTTCACCTCGCCGGTCTGCTTGTTGAACAGACGGGCCGTGACGTACAGGGGTGCCGCATACGTGGCATCCCGCTCTTTGCATTCTTTAATAGAATACTTGGGGTTCTTGTCCAGCCGGTAATCGACGAACTCCAGCACGAGGTTGCCGGTGTAGTCCTCGATCGCGGCAATGTCGTGGAAGACCTCATGCAGGCCCTCCTCCAGGAACCAGTTGTAAGAGTTTTTCTGGATCTCGATCAGATTGGGCATACCAATCACTTCGTTGATGTGAGAAAAGCTCATGCGGGTCGTTCTGCCGTTTTGTACGGGCTTGACCTTTACCATAAAACGCGACCACTCCTATTCCATAGATTGACAAAGTTGGCAAAAGCGACCCGAAAGGCGGCTGTGAAACTGCGGCATATTCGTCGTTTTTCACAAACTTTTTGATTTTACAGATTTTGCAAAATTCCTTTAGGGCGCTCTATTCCATTTTTGTGATACTGTTTTAGTATACAGGGTAAATGGCTTGCTGTCAAGGGTTTTTCGGCTTTTTTATGAAGTTTTTTCGTTCTATCGAACGCCCGGGTGGGTGTAACAAAATTTCGGCAATTTGCTGATTTTGCACCGTTTCCCTCCGCTTGACAAATTCGGTACAGCGGTTACAGGGTGCGGTTTTTGGCAGTTTTCACAAGGTTGGGTGTGATATTTTAAACAGGTTGTCTCTTGACAGGTGGGGTGGTTTTACGGGATAGTACTATACAGAATCCTTATTAAAAATTGAAAGGCGTTTTGCACATGAATCTTCTCGGCCAGAAAATCACCCTGCGGCGCATCCTTGGCATGATTGCGGGCGTCGTCATCATCGGCATCGGCATTGCGGTGTTCAAGTTCTCGCGTCTGGGCAACGACTCCATCAGTGCGCTGAACCTTCGGTTGGCGGAGCTGGTCGGCCTGCCGTTCAGCATCGAGAATGTGCTGATGAACCTCTGCCTTTTCGTGCCGCAGCTGCTTTGGGGGCGGCGGTACATCGGGCTTGGCACCATCATCAACAGCTTCTGCATCGGGTTCATCGTCACGTTTACCGGCGACGCGATGACCGCCGTCTTTGGCGCTGCCGACACGCTGCCGGTGCAGCTGCTTTGGGTCGCTGTGGCGGTGTTGGTCATCGCGCTGGGGTGCTCGCTGTACCAGACGGCGGATTTAGGCGTCGCGCCGTATGACGCGCTCTCGCTGATGCTGGCAGACCGGCTGCCTGTCCCCTACTTCGGCTGCCGCGTGTTCACCGATGCGCTGTGTGCGGTGCTTGCCTTCCTGTTGGGCGGACTGATCGGGCTGGGCACCCTGATCTGCGCCTTCGGGTTAGGACCGTTCGTGCAGTTCTTTACAAGGCATTTTTCGGAGAAGGTGCTGCGGTACAAGCCGGAGAAGAAATAGAAGCATCATAGGGCGGGGTGCCTCCGACGGCCCGGCAGCGCTCCGGCTGCCGCAACGCTTCTGCGGGCGGGCAGTGCTCGCCCCTACGATGCACTTTTTCGACAGGCTGCGGGTGCCTGCGGCCTCGGAGGCCGTAGGGGCGGATTCTGTATCCGCCCGCGGAGCCTTGCCCTGCATCTCTAATAAAACAAAGAAGGACCGTCTCCACACCCGGAAACGGTCCTTTTCTGTCACATTTTAATGATTCCAAACGCATTGGCCACCGAGCTTGCCAGAATGACGGCGGCAAAGACCGGGCAGAGCCAGCGGATCATGAAGCGGAAAATTCTCTTGCGGCGGAAGGGCTGGCCGTCCAGCTCAACCTCCTGCTCGATCTTGTCCACGCCGATGACGCGGGAGACGAGCAGACAGGTCGCAATGGCCGCAATCGGCATCATGACCGAGTTCGTCAGGAAGTCGAAGAAGTCGAGGAACTGCATTCCGATGACCGTGACCCCCGCCAGCGGGCCGTAGCCCAGGCTGGACAGCGTGCCCAGCGCCACCATGATGACGCCGACGAGCACCGTGGCCTTTTTGCGGCCCCAGCCCAACTCATCCTCAAACGTTGAGACAGCACTCTCGGTCAGGGCAATCGAGCTGGTGACCGCTGCAAACAGCACAAGCACAAAGAACAGCACACCTACCACCGTGCCCAGCCCCATGCTGGCAAAGACTTTCGGGATCGTAATGAACATCAGCGCGGGACCGGCCTGCAGCGTGTCGGGGTCGCCGCCGGAGAACGCAAACACCGCCGGAATGATCATCAGGCCCGCCATGACGGCGATGAGCGTGTCAAAAATCTCGACGTGCTCGGTGGATTCCTCAATCGAGACATCCTTCTTCATGTAGGAGCCGAACGTGACAAGAATGCCCATGGCGATGGACAGCGAGTAGAACATCTGCCCCATGGCCGTGACGACGGTCATCCACGAGAAGTTGGCCGGGTTGGGCACCAGGAAATAGGCAACACCCGCCAGTGCGCCGGGCCGCGTGACCGAGTAGACCGCAATGATGACCGACAGCACGACCAGCACCGGCATCATGAGCCTGGAGACGCGCTCCACGCCGTTGCGCACGCCCGCAAAGATGATGCCCAGCGTAAAGAACGCAAACAGCAGGAAGCAGACCTCGGCGGACGCGCCATCTGCAATGAACGCGCTGAAATAGCCGTCCTCCGCAAGACCCTGGGCGTTGCCGCGCAGATATTCAAACAGATATTTGATGACCCAGCCGCCGATGACCGAGTAGTACGGCACGATCAGCACCGGGATAACGGCGTTGATCCAGCCGCCAAAGCCGAGAAACCCGTTTTTGCGTCCCGGCTTTGCAAACGCACCGTAGGCGCTGACCGGGCTTTTGTGGGTCATACGGCCCAGGGCAGTCTCGGCCATGATCATCGTGTAGCCGAACGTCAGCGCCAGCACAATATAGATCAGCAGAAAAATACCGCCGCCGTACTTGGCCGCCAGATACGGGAACCGCCAGATATTGCCCAGCCCCACCGACGCCCCGGCAGCCGACAGCACAAAGCCGAGCTTGCCGGAAAACGAGCTTCTGTTTTGTTTTTGTTCCATGATTCTCCTGTTTCCTCCCAATTTCGTAATTCGCACAAAGGCAAGTGTAACACAGTGGCGGAGCATTTACAATCGAGCATTTTTCAAGGGAACGTTGACGACTACGCAACATTTGGGTGTATGATGACAAGTCCGTTACCGCATTATCGGGGCGTAGGGGCATCTCCCCTACGCGTAGGGGCGGATTCCATATCCGCCCGGGCGTGCTCTCCCCTGCTGCAACCGAAAAAGTGGACATTGACGGAGAAAAAGTAGACATTCAGCCCCCCTCAACGAAAAGAACCGTCACCGGGAAAGTGGCGGTTCTTTGTTATTAGCGTTTTATTCCACGTTTAACTTTCTTTTCGTGATAACATCCAAAAGCCCATACTTACTGCTGGAACTCAATAACCACTTTATAAGCAGGCGAAATGGTGCGGACGATTGCCTGATACATTTCATAGGTTTCCAATTTAGCAAAACGGTCGGCCTCTGCAAAACGTTCGCTTTCGCTCAATTTCGCTTCCAGTTCCTGCTTTGCCCCGACTTCAAACACATTCTGTTGTTCTGCTGTCAGTTTGAGATCTCCGAAGGCCAACCATCCTCTCTGCAAATCACCTATCTCTGTCTTTTCCGGGTCATAGCTCACATTATGTAGTTTTGCATGCGGTATACAAATAGTCAACTCATAGTTTTCCTCATCAAGGCTTATGTCCCGCGCCTTTACTTGGGTTAAGTCGATTGTGTACTGCCCTGTACCGTGAATTGTAAGCATCTGTTCTTTATTGAACACGCCTAAATTAAACAGGCCTGTTTCCGTAACCGACGTTCCGACATATGCTTCTTGTTCTTCCACAATCAACAGTCGCTGCTGTACCGCTTTTTCCAAAACAGGTTCTTGAAAATCGACGACTGTAAAGCCAAATATGCCATTGTTTTCCAGTGTCAAATCAAGTTCCTCTATTGGTGTCACATGCTCGCTTGCCTTTTGCATTTCATACCATTTGTACCCCATGAACAACACCGCAATAAGCAACACAATGGACACTATTCCGCTTAATGACAGTCCGAATCCCCGACGTCCTCTGCCGTACTTTTTGAAGGCACGTTCAACGGATGAGTCCACAGAATCCTCAATCATATATTTAAGTTCCTTTTCGCGGATTTCTTCCTCTGTCATTTTGGGCCTCCTTTAATTTTCCGACGGTTGTCTTATATCTGCATTATATTTTATCCTATCATATTTTGCAATGCAGATTTTTTCGGAAGTCAACTTTTCCTATAGCATTGCAAACCGTCGTTACCTTCCCGGGCGCATATGGAATGCGCCCCTACGAGTGGGGGGGATGCCAAGCATCGTCTCGAGAAGGTCGCAGTTATCGCAACGTTCTGCGGGCGGGCACTGCCCGCCCCTACAGCCTCTACATAGAAACTCCGCCCCGCTTGTTCCTCACAAGCGGGGCGGAGTCATTTTTACTTATCTATCAATCCAGGAAATCCCGCAGTTTCTTGCTGCGGCTGGGGTGGCGGAGCTTGCGCAGGGCCTTGGCTTCGATCTGGCGGATGCGTTCACGGGTGACGTTGAACTCCTTGCCGACCTCCTCCAGCGTGCGGGGGCGGCCAT
>ERZ1026941.577-NODE-577-length-13644-cov-6.195820_pt1 | contig 13644 bp, 8 predicted proteins | sample MGYA00519305_ERZ1026941 | MGnify/ENA primary metagenome ERZ1026941 (study PRJEB26926, sample SAMN06164614) | human gut metagenome | biome: ENVO:00009003; feature: ENVO:2100002; material: ENVO:00002003 | host: Homo sapiens | place: USA | collected 2012 ...
AGATCGCTCAGTGTCTCGTGGGCTCGGAGATGTGTATAAGAGACAGCTGCAAGGTCGCCCCCAACTCGCACTACCACATCCAGGACGTCAACCGTGCCGGAGGCATCTTCGCCATTCTGGGCGAGCTTGACCGTGCCGGACTGCTCGACACCTCGGTCCTGCGCGTCGACGGGCGCACGCTGGGCGAAGCGATCCCGGCCTGCGACATTCTCAACCCGGCAGCCGCCGACGCCGCGCGACGCCGCGCGCTCAGCGCCCCGGCAGGCCATTACAGCCGCGAGCTGGGCGCACAGCACTCCTACTACGAAGAACCCGATACCGATCGCACGGCGGGCTGCATCCGCGACGTGGAGCACGCCTATTTCCGCGACGGCGGACTGGCCGTGCTGACGGGCAACATCGCCCGGCAGGGCTGCGTCGTCAAAACCGCCGGCGTGGACGAAAAACTGTTCGTCTTCCGCGGCCCGGCGCGCGTTTACGAATCGCAGGAGCAGGCCATGAACGGCATTCTCGCCGACGAGGTGCAGCCGGGCGAAGTGGTCGTCATCCGCTACGAAGGCCCCAAGGGCGGCCCGGGCATGCAGGAGATGCTCTACCCCACGTCGTACCTCAAGTCGAAACACCTCGACAAGGCCTGCGCGCTGATCACCGACGGGCGTTTCTCGGGCGGAACCTCGGGGCTTTCGATCGGCCACGTCTCGCCGGAAGCCGCCTCGGGCGGAGAGATCGCCGTCGTCCGCACGGGCGATGAGATCGAGATCGACATCCCCGGCCGCTCGATCCGCCTCGCGGTCGACGACGCGGAGATCGCCGCCCGCATGGCCGCACAGGAACGCTTCCGCCCCGCCGGCCGCGACCGCCGCGTTCCGGCGTCGCTGCGCGCCTATGCCCGGCTGGTCAGCTCGGCCGACAAAGGCGCCGTACGTATCGTCGACGATAACGAAGAATAAAAAACGGACCCGCAATGAATACCTCTCAAACACTCCGTCCCGAAGAGCGACGCGCGGCCTCCGATCCCTCGATGACGGGATCGAAGGCCCTGATCGAATCATTTCTCCAAGAGGGCGTCGAAACCGTTTTCGGCTATCCCGGAGGCGCGATCATCCCCGTCTACGACGCGCTTTACGACTACCGCGACCGCCTGCGCCACATCCTCGTACGTCACGAGCAGGGCGCCGTGCACGCCGCACAGGGCTATGCCCGCGTCAGCGGCCGCGTCGGGGTCTGTCTGGTGACCTCGGGTCCCGGCGCCACGAACACCGTGACGGGGCTGGCCGACGCGCTGATGGACTCCACGCCGCTGGTGCTCGTCACCGGACAGGTCGGCTCCGCGCTGCTGGGCACCGACGCCTTTCAGGAGACCAATTTCATCGGCATCACGCAGGCCGTCACCAAATGGAACTGCCAGGTCAAGCGCACCGAGGACATTCCCGCGGCCATCGCCAAGGCCTTCTACATCGCCCGCTCGGGCCGTCCGGGTCCCGTCGTGGTCGACATCACCAAGGACGCACAATGCGGAACAGCTCCGTTCCGCTACGAAAAAATCACCTCGATCCGCAGTTACCTCCCCGCGCCCGTCCCCGACGCGGAACGCATCGCCGAAGCCGCACGGCTGATCGACCAGGCCCGCCGTCCGCTGGTCATGGTGGGTCAGGGCGTCATCCTGGGCAACGCCGAAGCCGAGCTGCGGGCACTGCTCGACAAGAGCGGCATGCCCGCCGCCTCGACCCTGCTGGGTCTCTCGGCCCTGCCGACCGACCATCCGCAAAACGTGGGCATGCTGGGCATGCACGGCAACTACGGACCCAACATCAAGAATCAGGAGTGCGACCTGCTCGTGGCCGTGGGCATGCGTTTCGACGACCGCGTGACGGGGAATCCCGCGCATTTCGGCGCCAACGCCAAGGTGATCCACCTGGAGATCGACCCCGCGGAGATCGGCAAGATCATCCCGGCCGACGTGGCGGTCGTGGGCGATGTGAAACGCTCCCTGCCGCTCATCACCGAGCGTATCCGCAAACGCGACCACAGCCAATGGATCGCCGGATTCCGCGCCTGCGACCAGATCGAATACGAAGCCGTCATCCGCAAGGCCGTGCATCCCGCCGAGGGGCGTATCCGCATGGGCGAGGCGGTCGCCGCCGTGGCCCGGGCTTACCGCAACGACGCAGTGCTGGTGACCGACGTAGGCCAGCAGCAGATGAACGCCGCACGCTATTTCGGATTCCGCCGCACGCGCAGCGTGGTCACCTCGGGCGGTCTCGGCACGATGGGATTCGGACTTCCGGCGGCCATCGGGGCCAAGTTGGGCGCCCCCGACCGCGAAGTCGTCCTTTTCGCCGGCGACGGCGGCCTGCAAATGACCATTCAGGAGCTGGGCACGATCTTCCAGTCGAAGATCCCCGTGAAAATCGTCCTGCTGAACAACTCGTTCCTCGGCATGGTGCGCCAATGGCAGGAGCTGTTCTACGACCGCCGCTACTCCTTTACGGAGATGGTCAACCCCGATTTCGGGTTGATCGCCCGCGCCAACGGAATCGAATACCGCTGCGTCGAGCGACGCGGGGAGCTGCCGCAGGCCGTCGCCGCCATGAAGGCCCATGCGGGCGCCTATCTGCTCGAAGTGCGGGTCGAAAACGAGGAAAACGTCTTCCCGATGGTTCCGGCCGGCGCTCCGGTCGCGGACATCCGGCTCGAATAACAACGACAGTATGGAACAGGAATACATCATCACCGTGTTTTCGGAGAACAAGGTGGGCCTGCTGAGCCAGATCACCACCGTCTTCACCTGCCGCGACGTGAACATCGAGAGCCTCACGACCTCGGAATCGGCGTTGCAGGGCATCCACAAATTCACCATCGCGGTCCGCACCACACCCGACCAGGTCGACAAACTCGTGCGGCAGGTCGAGAAGAAGATCGACGTGCTGAAGACCTTCGTCTACACCCCCGACGAGGTCGTGCAGCAGGAGATCGCCCTCTACAAGGTGACCCGCAGCCGGGGCGTCGAACAACTCGTCAGGGAACACAACGTCCGCATTCTGGAGATCGACGAGGACTACATCGTCGTCGAGAAAACCGGCCACAAGGCCGACACGCAGGCGTTGTTCCGCCTGCTGCAACCCTACGGCGTACAGCAGTTCGTGCGCAGCGGCACGGTGGCCATCATCAAGTCGCGGCGCGAGCTGCTGAACGAGTACCTTGAAGAAATCGACCGTTTAAGGGCCGAATCCGATGAAGAAGGGAGCAAAAGCGAAAAATAACTTTCAGAACATATAACAAACTCAAAATCACGAAAATCATGGCAAAGATCAATTTCGGCGGCGTCGAAGAGAACGTCGTAACCCGCGAGGAATTTCCTCTGGAAAAAGCGCTCGAAACACTCAAGGACGAGACCATCGCCGTCATCGGCTACGGCGTGCAAGGCCCCGGACAGTCGCTCAACCTGCGCGACAACGGATTCAGGGTCATCGTAGGCCAGCGCGAAGGCTCCGCGAGCTGGGACAAGGCCGTAGCCGACGGCTGGGTGCCGGGCCAGACGCTTTTCGGCATCGAGGAGGCCGCCGAGCGCGCCACGATCATCCAGTACCTGCTCTCCGACGCCGGGCAGATCGCCGTATGGCCTTCAATCAAAAAGCACCTCACGCCGGGCAAGGCCCTCTATTTCTCCCACGGCTTCGGCATCACCTACAAGGAGCGCACGGGCATCGTGCCCCCGGCCGACGTGGACGTGATCCTGATCGCCCCGAAAGGCTCGGGAACCTCGCTGCGGCGCATGTTCCTCCAGGGCCGCGGACTCAATTCGAGCTATGCGGTGTTCCAGGACGCCACGGGCCGCGCCTTCGAACGCGTCGTGGCGCTGGGCATCGGCGTGGGTTCGGGCTACCTGTTCGAAACCGACTTCAAGCGCGAGGTCTACTCCGACCTCACGGGCGAGCGCGGCACGCTGATGGGCGCCATCCAGGGCATCTTCGCCGCCCAGTACGACACGCTGCGCGCCAACGGCCACACCCCCTCGGAGGCCTTCAACGAAACGGTCGAGGAGCTGACCCAGTCGCTCATGCCGCTGGTCTCGGAGAACGGCATGGACTGGATGTACGCCAACTGTTCGACCACGGCCCAGCGCGGCGCGCTGGACTGGTGGAAGAAGTTCCGCGACGCCACGAAACCCGTCTTCGAAGAGCTGTACAGGGAGGTGGCCGCCGGCAACGAGGCCCAGCGTTCGATCGACCTGAACAGCAAACCCGACTACCGCGAGAAGCTCAACGAGGAGCTGCGCGAGATGCGCGAAAGCGAGATGTGGCAGACCGGCGCCGTCGTGCGCAAGCTGCGTCCCGAAAACAACTGACACAAGGCAAGGTCCTGAAAAAGGCCGGCGGCAGCAGTCGCCGGCCTTTTTCGCGCAATTCGGTTTTGCACCCGTTCAATTTTTATGTATCTTTGCCTGCCGGAACACCGGCAATCCAAACAAAACTACTCAATATGTACAGCCATGACAACCGGGTGGTCATCACCCTCGACGCCGGCGGCACGAACCTCGTTTTCGGCGCCATGCAGGCCAACAAATTCATTGTGGAGCCGATCACCCTCCCGTCGCATGCCGAGAACCTCGACAAATGCCTCGCGACGATGGTCGAAGGGTTCCAGGCCGTCATCGACCGTCTGTCCGAAAAACCCGTAGCCATCAGTTTCGCATTCCCCGGCCCGGCCGACTATCCGAACGGCATCATCGGCGGTTATCTGCCCAACTTCCCGTCGTTCCGCGAAGGCGTGGCGCTGGGTCCGTTCCTCGAAGCGAAATTCGGCATCCCGGTATACATCAACAACGACGGCGACCTGTTCGCCTACGGCGAGGCGCTGGGAGGCGCCCTGCCCGAGGTCAACGCCCGGCTCGAAGCGCTGGGAAGCCCGAAGAAATACAAAAACCTCGTCGGCTACACCTTCGGCACGGGACTCGGCGTGGGCCTTGTGATCGACAACCGGCTGAACCGCGGCGACAACTCATGCGTCGAGACGTTCTGCCTGCGTCACAAGAAAATGCCCGAAATCATCGTCGAGGACGGGGCGTCGATCCGTGCCGTGAAACGCGTCTACGGCGAAGCTTCGGGCGACGTGAACCACACCTTCGAACCGAAAGATATCTGCGAAATCGCCGAGGGTAAACGCCCGGGAGATGTCGAGGCCGCGAAGAAGGCTTTTGCCGAAATGGGCGAGATCGCCGGCGACGCCATGGCTACGGCCGTGACGCTGGTGGACGGCCTGATCGTCATCGGCGGCGGCATCACGGCGGCCCGCAAATGGATCATGCCCAGCCTGCTGAACGAGCTGCGTTCGAAGATGCACCAGCTCAACGGCAACGAGTTGAACCGCGTGCAGATGAAGGTTTACGATCTGGACGACGAGACTGAATTCCGCGAATTCGCCAAGGGCGCGCAGCGGCCCCTGAAAGTCTACGGCACGGACCGCTACGTGGCCTACGACCCGCAAAAACGCATCGGCGTGACCATTTCGAAACTCGGCGCGAGCCAAGCCATTTCGGTCGGAGCATACGCTTTCGCCTTGAGCCAGCTCGACACGGAAAACGCATAAAATAGATCGACCATGTATAAATTTCAACCGATTCTGAAATCCCTGATCTGGGGCGGCGAGAAGATCGCCCCTTACAAGGGAATCGCCACCGACCAGCGCAACATCGGCGAAAGCTGGGAGCTTTCGGGCGTCAAGGACAACGAGTCCGTCGTCGCCGAAGGCCCCGAAGCCGGGACATCGCTCCCGGAACTGATCGCCCGCCACGGCGCGGCGCTGTTGGGCAAAGCCAACTACGGGCGTTTCGGCGAGGAGTTCCCGCTGCTGATCAAGTTCATCGACGCCCGGCAGGATCTCTCGATCCAGGTGCACCCGAACGATGAGCTGGCATGGGAACGCCACAAATCCAAGGGCAAGACCGAAATGTGGTACGTGGTGTCGGCGGATAAGGACGCGCACCTGCGTTCGGGCTTCTCGAAGCAGGTAACGCCGGCCGAGTACGAGGCCAGCGTCGGGGACAACACCATCACGGACATCCTGGCCGACTACAAGATCGCACCGGGCGACGTGTTTTTCCTGCCCGCGGGACGTGTGCACTCGATCGGCGCGGGGTCGTTCATCGCCGAAATCCAGCAGACCTCGAACATCACCTACCGCATCTACGATTTCAACCGCCGCGATGCCAACGGCAACACCCGCGAACTGCACACCGAACTGGCGAAGGGCGCCATCGACTACACCGTGCTGCCCGATTACCGGACGCATTACGAGCCGGCGCAGGACACGCGCGTGGAGCTGGTGTCGTGCCCTTATTTCACCACGTCGCTCTACGATCTGACCCGCCCCGAGACGCTCGACCTCGCGTCGCTCGACTCGTTCGTCGTGGCGATCTGCATCGAGGGCCGCGGCACGCTCACCGACGACAGCGGCGCAGCGGTTCCGGTGCACCAGGGCGAAACGGTCCTGATTCCTGCTTCGGCCCGTTCGCTCGCCTTCACGCCCGACGGCGGCATGAAGATTCTGACAAGCTGGATCGGCTGATCCGCCTCTTCGGCTCAACGAAAAAACTCCGGCCTGCGAAAATGCAGGCCGGAGTTTTTCGTTACGGCAAGCCGGAATTACTCCGCCTTGAACCACGCCTTCGTGCCGTAGGTCGCTCCCGCACCCGTCTTCACCACCGAAGCGTCGACCGGGAAATACCCCTTCGCCGCATCCATCGAAGAGAACGGAGCTTCCACGCCGTCGCCCATCTGGTTGTTTGCAGGCGTGTAGCTTCCGGTATGCTTCGCCGACCAGAAATTCGTATCGCTGACCGGCGCGGTGTAGAGGTAATTATAGGTTACCTCCGCCTTGTCAGCCGTAAATCCGGCCGTGTCATACACACCCGTCAGATAATTTTTCGCGGTAACACCGGTATAATACCCGACATTCTTGGTCACGGTCAGCCCTGCGAGGACATAAGCCCGGATCATAATGTTCGGCTGGTAAATGTTATAAATCGTATTGTTCGTCACCTCGACCTGAAGCCGGGTCGTCTGGAATGCCTGCGACCTGTCCCCGCAGTTGATCAGGTAATTCTGCAAAGGCGTTTCGGCATAAAATACGTTGTTATCCAGACGAATCAACTGCTGCATATGCGCGTCCTTCGCCTTGGTCGAATAGAACGGCTTGTTGGCGACGGTCATCTTCACGATCGAATTCCCGAAATAAACACTCTTGAAATTCTGCGTATTGTGCGAATCGTAAACCACATTGTAGGCGGCATCCACGGTACAATCCTCGACATGCAGCGTCGGATCATAGGTGGCATTGGTCGTCGTAAAGAGGTTGTAATTGCCCGAGGCTGCGATATGCAGGTTCTTGAAAGCCGCATTGTACTTGCAACGCAGTTCCGGCCCGGAGATCGTCGCCTGCGCACGTTCGGGATAACGGCCGATCAGCACGATGTCGCCCATATTGATCGACGCGCCCGAAATCGTGAACGACAGATCGGCAGCATCGGAGTTGTCGACGAAAATCAAACCTCCGGCCGTAATGATCGCAGCGGTCAGTTCGGAGGGCTTGAGCAGCTGCGCTTCCGGATAGACCGTCTTATTGATCGTCAGGTCGCCCAGCGCGATGTCTTTCCCGTCCTGATAATCCTGGTAGTAGTCCGTCTCGGCGGTAACGGGAGCCTCCGCCGTCGTGTTCCCGACGCTTGCCACCTCGCTCGTCAGATCGCCGGCATAGGCGACCACGTAGATCGTATAGGCCGTATTGGCTTCGAGATTCCCGACCGTCACGCCCGTACCCGCACCGGCCGTGCCTTCGGCAAGAACCCTGGCGGCGTCGGGAGCCGCTTCCGTCGATTTGAGGCAGAGGTATTTCCAGCCGTCGGCATTGGCCGAGGGCGCAACGTCGAAGGTCAGCGCCGACTGCGTGGGTTCGACCGTCGCGGAGTTGGTCACCGCAACCGTCGGAGCGGCGGGAGCCGTTCCAGTGCTCTCGACCTGGATTTTGGCCACCGTCGAAAGCCCGCCGGCCGCAAAGGCCTCGATCGCCACGTCCTTCGACGTGTCGGCCGTGGCGCGGGTCACGGCTGCGGGGGCCGTCACGATCAGTTCGGCCCTCTCATCCACGGCATCGGTCAGGCGTGCCGACCAGCCCTCGGGAGCCGACAGTTTCACCTGCTCGACACCTCGGATCTCCACCACGAAACGCTTGGTGGCCCCGGCGTCGAACGTCTGCACGCCCTCGGTCGGCGTGACGATCCGGCAGAAGAAATCGCTCACGATCGGAATGCGCAGTTCCTCGCCGCCGAGCAGCCTGATATAGAGGTCGCCGCCGTCGACCTTCACCTCCTCGAAGAACTTGTCGGTCACCGTACCCGAGCCGATGGCCTTGACGGGCTGCCCCTTGGTGTCCTTCACATTTTCGAAGGAGGTGCCGCCGTCGTAGCTCACCTGCCAGTAGCCGGTGGCCTCGTCGATGCGGAACCGGGGCGTCGTGCCGTCCTCGGCCACGGCCTTCACGCCGAGCGAGGTGAACGTGGCTCCGTTGTCGGTCGACACCTGCCACTCGCCCTTGTCGTTGATCGAGACGATCGGAATCACGGCCACGGCCTCGCTGCCCTGCACCAGTTCGATGGTCTCGCCGTTGGTCAGCGTGACGACGTATTTGCCATCGGAGGTCTCGACCTTGGAGATCGTGGCGCCGCCGTAGAGTTTCTGCAACGCCTCGATGTTGCCGTTCAGCGCGTCGACCTGCGTTTCGAGCGCCTGCACGCGGCTCTTCAGGTCGTCGATCGCATCCCACAGGTCGTCGTTGTTGTCGCACGACTGGAAAACCGCAGCCAGCGCGACGAAGATCAGGATCAGATACTTTTTCATAATATGTTTGGTTTTTTATTCTATTTCAATGAATTGAGCCATGCGGGGACATACCCTAACCGCTGGCGCAGCTGCGCTTCGTAGAGCGACAGCGGCTCGACGGCCGCGCCGTTGCTTTCGAGGTATTTCACCTGTTCGGCGCTCTCGTCGAAGGTGACCGCCGCGCCGTGGAATCCGACGATGATCGGCGGCATGGTCTTCCACCACTTGTCCGAGGAGAGCCACCACTTGAACGGTTCGGCCCCGAAATCGTGCGCCGCACGCGTGGCGTTCAGATTCCAGATCGTCAGGTCGCCCAGGTGGTTGGGCACGTTGGTTTCGTCGCCGCCGAAACGCCATTGCACGAATCCGCCCGTGCAGCGGTCGACGAGCGTGGCGCGCGGCTGCCTGGAATGCGACTCGAAGAAGGCGTCGTCACCCCACGTGTTGTTCCACAGCACGGCCCCCAGCGAGGTGTTCGACACACCCGAGGCGTGGTACTGTCCGGCGTTTTCGAAATACCCCGTGCTCGTATAGGGCGGCGAGACAGCCTGCCCGCGGCTGCGGTCGCAGACCTTGCCGATGAAGATGCGCGACGAGGACTGCGAGCGCACGCCCGAGTGGCCGCGGTTGCCGCTGATCTCGATGTCGTAGGCCGAGCAGTTGGCGCTCGACACGATCGACAACGCCTCGCTGACGCCTCTGAAATCGACGCGGCGAATCCACGAATCGGTCAGACGCATCATATTGAGCGGCTTGTAGGCCCCGTCGTCCTCCCACGAAGCGTGGTGGCCGAAGTTCTCCTTCGAGCGGCCCTCGAACGTGAGGTCCTCGACGCCGACATGTTCATAATGGGGATACTTGCGGATTTTCCAGCCCCATTTGGCCTCCACGGCGTACATGATCGGTTCGGCGAAGGTCACGCGGTTGCCGCTTACGGAAGCCACCTGGTGATAGTCCTCGACCGTAATGGTCTGAATATCGGTCATGTTTCCCTCGACCCGGTGCGGCGCCAGCTCCTGCGCCACCAGCGTCGGGTCGTTGTTCGAAAGCGAAAGGCACACCCAGTCGCCCTTCCCGATGCCGGCCGCCGAAGCCACCTCCACCGAGAACGTGCCGCGTGCGGCGTCGCCCGTCACCGTCGTGAGGTCCGAAAGTCCCGAATTGTGCTTGATATTGATCATCATGGGCGACGACCACATCTGCTCCGAGTTGTTCGGCAGGTTGGGCGTGTCCATGACGAGCGTCGTCTTGCCGCGGCCCGCGCCCTTGAGCACGAAATACCCACCGCGAATGAAAATCTCCTCGCTGCGGTTGTTCCCCTTCGAGTCGGTGTATTTCTGGTTGGCGGAGGTTGGGTCCACCACGTTGTCGTCGTCGTTGTGGAGGACGAAACGCCCCTCGGGGAAGTAGATCACCGCCCGGGCATTGGCATTCGCGAGGTTCGCCCCCGCATCGCTCCGCCCGGAAAGTTTCAGCTCCTTGAGCAGCGCAGCCAACGCCCCGCGCGAGGACCTGACGCCCGTGGGATCGGCGCCGTAGTCGACGACGTTGTAAACCTTGTAACCCAGTCCCCAGACATCGGCCGGAGCCTCCTCGCCGTGCTTGTAACCGGCATACGAATAATCGAGCAGGACGTTATCCGCAGTTCCGGCCTTAAAATTCCGCCATGCCAGAGCGGCGTTGGCATCCACCTGCTCGTCGAGCAGCGTCACGTTCAGCGTGACGAGTTTCCGGTATTTCCTGTCCGAATAGACCGTCACCGAGACCGCCGCCTGCTGCGAAGCGGCGTCGAACGTCGCGGGAGCCTTGACCGTCAGCGTCGTCTCGCCAAGCACGGCCGTCCAGCCCGCAGGCGCGTCGATCACCGCCTCGGCGACGTTGTTCTGCACGACCTCGAAGGCCCGGGTCTCCCCGAGGCGGAAAGTCTCGTTGTCGGAAGCCGTCACCGTCAGTCCGAAATCGTCGAAGACGGGAAGCGTAAGTTTTTCGCCGTCGAGCAGTTCGACCGCCAAAAGTCCGGTCGTCGCATCGTAAGTCACCGACTTGAAAGCCGAACTGTAACTGACGACGACCTTGTCGCCCAGCGCGTTGACGGGCAGCCCGTCCTGCAGCAGCGGCGTGTAGGTCGCCCCGCCGTCGAGGCTCACGAGCCACTCCCCGTCGGCCGAAACCTTCAGCTGCGGGGTGACGCCCTCGGCGCCGGGCTTATGGTCGCCGCCCGAAACGGGCCATGCCGAAACGTACTCTCCGCCGACCTTCAGCCGCTCGGAAGTGGCTCCGCCGTCGAGGCTCACGGTCCAGTAGCCCTCGGCGTCGATGCCCATGACGGGAACCAGCGCCTCGATCTTCTCACCGAGGATGACGGGCAGCCGGGTTCCGTCGCTCAACTCGATCTCGTACCCCTTTACGTTGGGTTCGATCCCGACGATGATCGTCGACTCGTCCATCAACTTGTGGAGCGCCACGATGGAGGTGTTCACGCTGCCGATCTTCGCCTCCAGCGCAATCACCCGGTCGCGCAGGCTCCCGATCTCGTCGCGGATGCCGTCGGTGTTCTCACACGATTGCAGCACAAAGGCCGAGGCCGCTGCAATCCACAAAAACAATTTATTCATATCCGATTGATTGTTAGTTATTCGTATCATAGGGAACCACGTCGGACAAGACGCCCTCGCGGAACCACACGTCGTCGTTGTCGCGCAGCAACACGGCCAGTTCGCGGCACAGCGCGGCGAACAGCGCGGGATGCTCCTCCGGCGCGAGGTTGTGCAGCTGGTAGGGATCGGCCGCATCGTCGAACATCAGCACGCGTTCGAGCGTCCCGTCGCGGCCGATACGCAGCTCCATCGTATGCGTTGCGGTCTTCACGCCGCGCGCCTGGGCGAAGAAGCCGCGGACCAGGCCGTCGGCATCGCGCCCGCCGTCGAGGTTGCGCATGTAAAGGGCTGCGCGCGGGCGTTCGGGCTGCACGGCGTCCTGCCGCAGCACGGCCGAGTAGTCGCGCCCCTCTACACCCGCGGGAATCCGCTCCCCGAGGCCCGCCAGCCCCAGCAGCGTCGGCATGATGTCGGGCGTCGAGAGCAGCAGATCGTCCACACGGTGCGGCACCCGCCCCGGATAGCGCACCAGAAAGGGAATGTTCAGCGATTCGCGCCAGATCGAGTTCTTGGGGTCGTCGGTCGAATGGCTGGTCATCGTCTCGCCGTGGTCCGAAGCGAAGACCACGATCGTGTTCTCCGTAAGCCCCGCCCTGTCCAGCGCAGCGAGCAGGCGGCCGAACTCACGGTCGATACCGCTCACGTTGGCGAAATAGTAACGCACTGCGGCGGCCTTGGCCATCGTCGTGTCGGCGTTGTCGCGCACGAGCAGTTCGGTCAGCGACTTGTCCTTGTAACGTTCATATCCCTCCAGGTCGCAGTCGTCGGTCGAAGCGTAGGGCGAATGCGGCGGATTCATGCCGATCATCATCAGGAACGGTTTTTCGGGATCGCGCACGCCGCCCTTGTTTTCGATATATTCGATGGCTTTCGAAACTTCGTGCCGCGGCGACCACTCGTCGACATCGTGACGGTTGCCGTCGGTATCCCAGTAATGGGGATGCTTGTGCACGTCGTAGGTGCCGTAGGAGTACCAGTAGTTGAACCCGTGGCGGCGTTCGGGCGGCGTGTAGGCGTCCCACTCGGGAACGGCGTCGCTGACGTAGGTTCCCGGACGCTGGGGGTTGTTCTTCGTCGGGAAGTCGGCGTGCAGCTTGCCGATGTAGGCGCAGTCGTAGCCCGCCGCCGAGAAGACGTCGCCGATACACTCGACGTCCTCGCGCAGCGAACTTTCGGGACGCTCCGACATGCAGTTCAGCACCACGCCGTTCCGCTCGGGATACATGCCCGAAAGCAACATGCCCCGGTGGGGGCTGCTCACGGGGAAATTGCTCACCGCCTCGGTCAGCACCGTGGCTTCGCGGGCGAAGCGGTCGAGGTTGGGCGTTGCGACCGGATCGCCCTTCCACCCCACCTCGGCGGCGAACTCCGGATCGCTCCAGAACCCCAGCGAGGAGTTGCGATACTGGTCCGGAAATACGTAGATCACGTTGGGGCGCCCGGCCTCCGACTGCCCGCAGGCCGTCAGGGCGAGGCCCGCAAACGGAATTGCAATTCTAATTTTCAACATCGTGTCTTATTTCATTTCAATCAGGTTCACTTCGCGCGTCGCACCTTCGCGGCTCGTGAAGATCAAAGCGGTGTTTTCGCCCGCGGGTTCGATCCGGCACTCCGGCCTATCGTCTGCGGACTGCCAGCGGCCGCGGATCACGACCTCCAGCTGCGACTCTCCCGAGGGATTGTCGATCCACTTGCGGGAGTAGACGCTCCGCTCGGCGCGCCTGCCGTCGGCATCGAACACCTCGTCGCTCGGCCCCTCGTAGAAACGCAGGTCGGGGTCCGCAGCGCTCACCGTCAGCCCTTCGCCATCCCCGCCGATCATCACCAGCGAAGGCAGCGAAACGCTTTCCAGCAACCCCTCGCCCACCTTACCGGCGGCAAAAAGGGCATAGCCCGTAATGCCCGACGGCTTGTCGCGCAGGATATGCGCCGAGGCGTCGCGGCGCAGCACCTCGTAGGGAAGTTCCCGCGCGTAGCGGACCGCCTCTTCGTCCGAAGCGTGCACGGCCAGCATGTATTCGTACCCGCCGCCGCTGACGGACCCGCTGCCGTGATCTATCCACCTGTCTCTTATACACATCTCCGAGCCCACGAGACACTGAGCGATCTCG
>ERZ1026941.588-NODE-588-length-13524-cov-4.727448_pt1 | contig 13524 bp, 6 predicted proteins | sample MGYA00519305_ERZ1026941 | MGnify/ENA primary metagenome ERZ1026941 (study PRJEB26926, sample SAMN06164614) | human gut metagenome | biome: ENVO:00009003; feature: ENVO:2100002; material: ENVO:00002003 | host: Homo sapiens | place: USA | collected 2012 ...
CGAGATCGCTCAGTGTCTCGTGGGCTCGGAGATGTGTATAAGAGACAGGTCTGTTCATTGCGTCATAGGCAGAAGCGGTTTTTAGGGTTCGGTTATGGGGTAGGCGGTTGTTTTTCGTATCGTCGGCTGGTTTTCGTCCGTACGTGGTTTTTCCGGTCATTGCCCTTCGTTTTGCGGGGCGAGGCCGAAGACCAGCCGGTGGCGGCCGCTTGCGATCTTCGTCCCGGGCGATTGCGGGGCCAGCCTGCGGCCGTCGAGCCGCCCCCGGCAGGCGCCGGCGGGTGTGATCGCCGTGGCCGTGACGCCCGGGGGCAGGGTGACGTCGATCCGGAGTTCGCCGTCCGCGAGCTCCCAGCCCAGGTCGATCCGGCCATAGGGGGTTTCCTTGCCGATCCGGCACCACTCGACTCCTTCGGGAATCTGGGGGTCGATGAATACATGCTCGTAGCCGGGGTGGCTGCTGTCCGTGCGCAGGCCGCCGAGGGCCTGGTAGAACCACGTGCCGATGCCGTTGTAGCAGTTGTGCACGCGGCTGCGCTCGCCGCTCCAATACTCCCAGGTGGCCGTCGCACCGTGGTCGATCATATGCAGGTAGCCCGGGTAGCCGCGCTGCTTGAGCATCCGGTAGATGAATTCGGGGTTGTGCGATCTGACCGCCCAGCGGGTGATGACCGGTACGCCGACCAGTCCGCCGCCGATATGATCCTTCATCACGTCGTGCGTCGATCGGAAAAGCCGTTGTTCCACGCCGGTGCGGAGCGAATCGGGCGTGGCGCCCACCAGCATCGGGTAGGTCATGTCGAGCTGCGAGCCGGTGGCGTAGGTTTGCGTCGCCGGGTCGTAGAACCGGGCGTGGATCGTGCGGTTGAGCGCCTCGCGCCGCGCTTCGAATGCGGCCGCTTCGTCGTCGTGCCCCGTGAGCCGGGCCATCTGTGCCATCCTGGCGTAGCAGTCGCTGACAAAGCAGTTGTTTACCAGCGACACCGAAGCCTCGCTGCCCGTGTCGACCCCGTGCGGGGCAAGCCAGTCGCCGAGGAACCAGTCCCGGTAAGGCGTGTCGGGCCAGCGGGTCAGCAAGCCGTCTTTCATGTACCGTTCGACATAGCCCATCCATTCCCGCATGGCGGGGTAGTGGCGGTCGACCAGCGTCCGGTCGCCGTAGTTGAGCCACGTTTGCCAGGGGGCCATGACGATGAACCCGCACCAGTAGGGGCCGCCGCCTCCCGCACCGGCGTTGGGGGCTACGTGCGGCAGGCTGCCCCCGGGGCGCATGGCGTCGTCCCATGCCTGCACCCAGTTGCGGTAGAGCGGGGCCGCACCGCAGAGGGTTTGCAGGATCTCGGTGGAAGAGTTGCCGTCGCCGCCGTATCCGGCGCGTTCGAGGTGGGGGCAGTCGACCATGTACCCGTTGTAGGCCAGACAGCGCAGTGTGTGCGCGATCATGTCGTGGATGGCGTTCAGGTCGCTATCCGACGAAGTGAACGTCGCCTCGGGCCGGTAGTCGGTGTGGATGGCGAGCGCCCGGAAATCCTCCCGGCGGGGCCTCTGCGCCAGTCCGCGCACCTCGGCGTAACGGAAAGCATGGTGGTTGAACTTGTTGCAGAACCGCTCCCGGCCGTCGCCGCGGGCGATGTAGGTGTCGCGCTGCCGCTGGTCGATGAGGTTGCCGTCGCCGTCCGTCTCGTCGCTGTATTCGATCTCGACGCGCGCCCCGTCCGGAAGCCCCGAGAAATGAGCCTCCAGCCAGCCGGTGACGACCTTGCCGAAGTCGATCCGCCATACGCCGGGTGCCGCCTCGTCCAGCACGCGGGCGGTCAGCCGCTCCTGGATGCGGTCGGGCTCGACCATTTGCGGCGTCGCCCGGTGCCCGGGCTTCCGGGCTGTGATTACCGGCTGCCATGCCAGCGCGTCCAGGTCGGAGGGGGACATCGAGCGCGGGTTGCGCCGGGCGTCGATCTCTTCGCCTCCGAAGTCGAGGGCGTTCCACGACCCCGTGTCGCGGTAGCCGCTCAGCGCGGCACGCCATGCGGTGTCCGTGCGGCAGGCGGTCTGCCAGGTGTTTGCGGTGCCTATGTCCAGCTGTGCCCGCACAAGCGGTTCGGTGTAGGGTTCGTCGGGCTGCCAGCGTCCGAACGTGCCGCGCTTGTACCAACCCTGCCCGAGCCAAATCACCAGCTCGTTGTCGCCTTCGAGCAGGTAGGGACTGACATCGTAGGTCACCCACAGCGAGCGTTTGTCGAGCTGCGAGAGGGCGGGGGCGAGGCAGGCGTCGCCGACTTTGCGGCCGTTGACCCATATTTCGTGGTATCCCAGCGAATTGACGTGCAGCAACGCTTCGTCTCCGCATGCCGGGAGGGTGAATGCCCGGCGCAGGAGCACGGCCGTGGCGCCCGATTCCGCGCAGCCGATGAATTCACCCGAGACGGATGCCGGGTCGGTCAGGCCGATGCCGAAGCGGGCGACGGGGGAGACGGCTTTCCGGTTGCCCTTTTCGGTGCGCGCGGTGACGCGCCACCAGCATTGCGTCCGGGCCGTCAGCGGAAGCCCCTCGTAGGCGAATCCCACCGAACGCTTCGACCGTACCCAGCCCGAGTCCCACAAGTCGGCGTCTCCGGCCAGCAGTCGCAGGCTGTCCGAGGCAACCTCGATCCGGTAGCTGCGCTGGGCATCGCCCCGGCGCCCGGAGCGGAGCTGCCACCCGAAGCGGGGTGTCGCCGTGTCGATGGCGAGCGGATCGGTCAGCCCTTCGCAGGTCAGCCGCCGCAGGCAGGGCTTCGCGCCGTGCCCGGCATTGCCGGCCGGACCGGCCGCCAGGAGGCAGGGGCCGGAAAGGAGCCCGGGCAGCAGGAGCAGGTATAGCAGGGTTCTTTTCATGGGTTCGAAATTTTGTGCTGTCGTTTTCAGCGGTTGTAAGCCTCGGCCCGAACCGTGTAGCGGTCGTCGGGAAGCAGGCTGGCATCGAATTCAAAGTCGATCTGCCGGCTTTCGCCCTGCAGGAGCGTGAAGTAGTTGTCGTCGGCCACGTAGGGCAGGATGCGCTCGCCGTCGGATCGGCGGTAGGGCTGCACGTGCACGGCGAAGGCCACCGAACGTCCGACGTTCCTGACTGTCGTGCGGATGACCTTGCGGCCGCCTGCGGCGGTCAGCTGCGAACGTACCTGCAGCTTGGCAGGGGCGAGCGTGTTGAGCGCCGTGTAGTCGCCGCGGCGGGTCGCACGCCAGTAGAAGTTGTCCGAGAGCAGGCGCCCGTCGCGGTCGGTGAGCTCCAGCCGGATGAAATGCACGGGCGAGAGTTTCGGCGCTTTCGCGTCGCGGCGGTAGACTTCCATTTCGTAGAGCGAGTAGCCCCATTGCGTGGCACGCCGGAGTCCGAGCATCCTGACGTAGCGGGCCTGCTGCAACGGCAGCGGGATCGTCTGTTCGCCGCCCTGCGCGTCCTGCGTTTCATAGACGTCGCGCCACGTGCGGCCGTCGTCCGAGAGTTGCAGTTTGTAGGCTGCGGCGTGGGCGTCCTCCCAGCGGAGCACGACTTCGGTGAAGGCGCGGCGCTCGCCCAGATCGACCTCGATCCACTGGTCGTCGTTGTACTCGCTCGCCCAGCGGCTCGAATCGTTGCCGTCGGTGAGCGCCCCGGCACCTGCGCCGTCGGGCGATGAGGAGGATGCTTTCACGGGCCGGTTGCGGGCCAGGTTGCCCTCCGAGAAATTCAGGTCGAACAGGCTGCGGGCCGTATTGGCCGCGAGCGAGACCCTGAGCTGCTGCGTGAATTGCGGCAGGAGCCGCCCGTCGAGGTCGTAGACCCGTGCCGTGGCCGTCGCTTCGAGCGGTTCGCGCGTCGTATTGACCGCCTTGACCGAATTGTCGGCATGGCTCCACTGGATATGCACCGGTTCGCACGCCTTGCGTATGCCCCAGTAGGCACCCGTCGGGTCGAGGTAATAGTCGTAGGTCTGCCATACGAGCGACGGGTAGGCCGGCTGGCTCATCCAGGTCATGATGCCCGTGGCGTCGTCCCACATGTGGTGCTGCCAGCCTTCGTACATGGCTTTGTTGACCTCCAGGTTGAGCAACTGCGCCTTGCGGCAGAAATCCTCGATCCCGTCTGCCTCGCCGTAGTTTTCGGCCACGGTCTCGAAATATTTGTCCGGGGCGGCGTTGGCCGCCGACTTGCCGAAGAAATGTTTGTCCCACATGTCGTTGCGGGGCCACCACGACTCCTCGGGCATGAATTTGCGGAAACTCTCGAGGGTCGTGAATACCGCCGTGCCGATTTCGGTGCGGAAACCCCATGCCGGGCGGCCTTTGTAACCGTAGGGCATCGGGTAGGCGGTGAAGTACCAGCCGGGGTAGAAATTGGCCCACGGCCCGCTTCCCGAAAGCCCCTGCGCATTGGATATGGACTGGTAGAGGCGGTCGCCGCCGTCGTAGTGGGCGACGTCGCCGCGCAGCCAGTCGTCGAGCGGGGCCTGCGGTACGCCTTCGTTGTCGCCGCACCAGACGGCGATCGAAGGATGGTTGCGCAGCCGCTTGATCTTCTCCACGGCGTTCTGCTGGAAGGCTCCCAGGTCGTGCGGCAGGTTGGGGTGCGAGTTGAGCCAGAAGTCGTCCCATACCATGATGCCGTGGCGGTCGCAGGCATCGTAGAACTCTTCGTCGGTCGTCGAGCCGATCCAGTTGCGGATCATGTTGAAATGCATGTGCCGGTGGAGTGCGACGCGGGTGTCGTACTCCTCGCCGCGGCAGCGGAGCAGCCATTCGCTCATGCCCCAGTTGCCGCCCTTGACATAGACCGGTTCGCCGTTGATCTTCAGGCGGAATATGCCGTCGTGCCACTCGTAGCCGTATTCGCGGATGCCGAACGTCACTGTCCGTGCGTCCGATTGCCGCCCGTCGGTTTCGAACGCCAGGCGGCAGGTGTACAACGCGGGGTCGCCCATGCCGTTGGGCCACCAGAGCTGCGGATGCTCTACGGCCAGACCGGGAACCTCGCGCTCCGTGAGCCGGATCGTCCGCCGCTCGCCCGCCTCGAGGCGGACGGGGTGCGAGAAGGCGATGCCTCCGGGGCGGATCTCGCCCCGCAGCACGCCCTCGCAGGCCTTGTCAGAGCGGTTCTCCACGTCGGTAAGGAGTTCGACCTTCGCATGTTCGCGGTCGGGAACCTTCGTGCGCACCCACGGTTCGATGAGGCGTACGTCGCCCGAGAGAGACAGGTAGACATCGTCGGTGATGCCGCTCAGCAACCCCGGGGCATAGGGCATCCAGTCCCACCCGGCGCTGGAGATATAGGTCGGGCTCCGGAAATTGGGCACGGGGTATCCCACCCATTCGACCTCGATTTCGAGGCGGTTCTCCCCGTCGGGTGCCACGAGCCGGGTGATGTCGTAGTCCCCCGGCTGCATGAAGCCGTCGAGGTGCCCCAACTGATGGCCGTTGAGGCGGACGGTACCCTTGCGGTTCACCCCTTCGAAGCGGAGCCACAGGGTGCGGCCTTCGCCGACCGGGGGCGTTGGGAAGAGCCCCGTGTAGCGGAAATTGCGGTCGTAGCGGCTCTTGTCCGTGCGGTAGGCGTTGTCGCCGAAATTGGGGTCTGCTTCCACGCCGGCCGCAACGTACGACGCGAAGACGCAGCCGGGTACGATGGCCGGGACGGCGGGCAGGGCGTCGCCTTCCGACGGCCGTACCTCCCAACGGATATGTCCGCTGCGGCTGTCGAGCGGGATGCGTTCCTGTGCGCTGACGCCGCTGGCGAGCAGCGAAAGGCAGAGTGCGAAAATTCGTTTCATCATGGCGTGCGTTTTTTTCGGACGGGGGAGGGTGCGCACTCCGCTCCGGCGGGGGAACGGAGTGCGCGCGGATCGCTATTCCTCCGTTCCCGTGCCGGAATCGTCGTCCGAGTCGTAAACGTGTTCCCAGTTATATACGCGGAAGAAGTAGGGCCGGTAGAAATCGGCGCTGCCCACGCGGTTGAAATTGTCCCAGAAGTTGGCCGGGTCGCTGTTGGTCGAGAATACCAGCTCGCCCTGGCGCGAAAGCGCCGGGTGGAGGTTGATCATGTACCAGCGCTGGTGGTAGGGACTGCCCAGCTTGTCGAGCGTCGCAGGCAGCGTGAAGAGCAGCGTCCGGTCGGTGAAGGGGCCGTAAGGCGTCTGGCTGCGGAAGAGGTAGATGTCGCGGCCGAAGGGGAAGGCTTCCATGCACATGTAGTAGACGCCGTCTTTTTCGAAGACCCACGGCATCGAGCCCGATTCGGCCGTGATGTAGGAACGTTCCATCTCCTCGTTGCTCGGCACGGAGCTCTGCCAATGGTAGTCGCCGCTCAGGTCGCGGATGTAGTACGACCACGGGCTGCCCAGGTCGAGCGTCTCGGTGCGGGCCACCAGCACGCGCGAAACGAGGTTCACCTGTTTGGTCGTATAGAGGTAGATATGTCCCCCTTCGGTGTCTTCGAACATGGTCGAGCCGTAACCCAGGCCGTCGGATTTGAAATTGTAGTCGGTCGAGAGCACCGACATGTACTGCCCGTCGCCCGGCTCGCCTTCGAGGCTGTACTCGCGCAGGCACCCGTCGATGTTTTTCAGCGACCCGGGTTCCACGCCCGTCCAGAGCATTTGCAGGATCTTTCCGTGCGCGGGGTCGTCATATACGACGGCATCGCCGGCCCAGTAGCAGTAGTCCTGGTCGATTTCGCCTTTCTGGATCTCGGCATCGGAGAGGGAGGCTTTCGGATGGCGGATGTGGGTGCGGGCCTGGTAGTAGCGTTCGCCCGAGGGGTTATCCGTCTGCACGTAGTCGGCCAGCCACACCAGGTCGTTGTCGCTCTCCTGCCCGGAGGCGATCGTCGCCCCTTTCTGGATCATCAGGCTGTTGCGCGGGAAGCTGCAACTGCCCCGGGCGCGGGTCTTGCCGTCCACCACGCCGTAGAAACTGTCGTTGAACGACCAGAAGACATGGCCGCCGGGCAGTGCCGTGGTGAGCACGCCGTCACCGCCGTTCCAGCCCAGCGTACGGGTGAAGAGGGCATCGTATTTCTTGTCCTTGTAGACGAAGACATGGGGATCCTGCCCTCCCTCGTCGGGCATCTGTACCAAATTCCACGACGGGTCGATGGCGGGCGGAACGGGGGCCGGGGTAACTTCAGGCGCCTCGTCGTCGGGGATCGCCGGGTTGTCGAAGTCGTTGCACGCGGCCAGGGAGCCCGTACACAGGCAGAATATGCAGAATGCTATGATATTTCTTTTCATGGTTCGTTGCGATAAGGATTAGTATTGGGAGCGGGTCATCGTCTCGCGTACTTCGTGCCAGGTATTCCCGCTTTCGGTGGCGAGCTGGTAACGGTAGTAGAGGTAGAATGTGCCGGTCGCAGGGTCGTAGGTAGAGTCGTTGAGCGGCGAGGCCGAGACACGGATGGCATCCTGGCTGTCGAGATAAGGGGTTATGGAGACTCGCTGCATGGGTACGACCTCGTCCGTGATTTCGCCTTCGACGTAGACGGGGACGTTCACCCACGATTCGGGGTCGACCGTCACGCGCAGGCTGTTGTTGCGGGTCGTCACCTTGTCGTTGGCGGCCGTGGCGCCCGGGAGGATACGCACCGAGCGCTCACCCACAGGGATGACCAGCTTCGAGGAGTTGATCGCCTGGCGCCGGGTGTTCGAGCCGAAGATGTTGTCGACGATCCAGCCGGTCTGCGTGGTGCCGGTCATGGTGTAGTAGGTGCTGCTCTTGGTCGTGGCGTAGTCGTTCCTGCGCTGGATCTCGAAAAGTACGAAATTCTTGGTGGCCGAGGGCATGCAGGCCGATACGGACTCGATGCGCAGCGGAATGAAATAGGTCTGGTCGGGGAGCAGCTCGTCGACTCTGACGTTGATCGGGAGGCTCGCCGAACAGCTGCCGGCCTCCATCTCGACGCTCATGGGGTCGATCGTATAGTATTCGGCGGGAAGCTCCATCGCGTATTCCTCGAACTTCGTGTCGAAATTGCGTTTGTTGTACTCACCGATCGCCTCGAAGTCCAGCCCGAGTTTGACGGTGACGTTCTGGTCGAGCCCCGTCGTGCCGCTGGCATAGATGGCCAGCTCTCCCTGGAAGCCCTTCTCGCCGTATTCGAACTCCTGCCCGAGGATGTTGTTTTCGCCGCTGACAATGAATATCTCCTTGCGGTAAAGCTCCTCCTTGTAATACTCCATTTCACAGGAGCAGAGGAAGGCGGCCGCAGCGGCGAGTATCGTTATTTTGCTGAATGCTTTCATCTTCTGAATTTTTTGGAATTGACTATTTCTCCCAGCCCGGGTTCTGATCCAGGCTCGGTACTTTGCGCAGCTCGTTGCGGTGCAGCGGCATGAACATGTATTTGGACTTGAATGTCCGTTCGCGGATCGTACGGTACGAGATGACCGTCGGGGCGTAGAATCCCTCCCATTTCCCGGCTTCGACGTTCAGCCCTGTCAGCGGCTCGCGTTCCAGTTCCTCGAAAATGCCCCAGCGGCAGATGTCGTAGTAGCGGCGGTTCTCGTGGAGGAACTCGACCATGCGTTCGCGCCGGATCAGCTCGTTGAAATTGGTGGCGTCCACCAGTTCGCCGGCATCGGCGCCCGGGGAGCCCGGCGCGGTAACGCACTTGGTTGAAAGCCTCGGCCATGGCGGTCAGGTCGCGCGAGTAGCTTTGGCCGTTGATCTCGTGGGTCTTCGTCAGGTTGTTCAGCGCCTCGGCGTAGGAGAGCAGGATTTCGGCGTAGCGGATCAGCGGGAAGGTCTTCTGAACCGTTCGGGCGTTGCTGCCCGTACGCGCGTCGCGCGGGTGGACGTACTTGTAGCAGGTGTATCCCGTCAGGTTGTAGATGTTGGTCACGCCCGCCTGGTTTTTGCCGGCATTGGCGCCGTTGTAGTACTCGACGATCTTGTTCCGCATCTCTTCCGAGGTCGTAGACTGCATCTGCCACAGGGTGCCCGAAAAACCGATGCTCGCGTAGAACCGCGGCTCACGGTTGTCATAGGCCTTGTAGGTGCCGCCGGGCAGGGTGTAGTTCTTCGATATCTGCTTGTCGGCTGCGGTGACGCAGGTCTGGTCGTAGGGGCGATCCTCGTAGGGGTACTCGGCGCTCGCGTTGTTGATGTCGCGGCCGTCGGCCATGCGGTAGGCGTCGACGATGCGTTGCGGGATGCTGATCGAACTGTTGCCGCCCAACTTGAGCGGGAATACGACGTCCTGCTGGTCGGTGATGTTCTGCGTCGTGCCCCAGATCAGCTCCGGGTTGGTCACGTTCGTCGTTTCGCCGGTGAACATTTCCGAGTAGGAACGGAAGGGGTCGATGCCGCCCGCACCCGCAGGGAAGGGATCGGAGGGGACGTTCGAGGGCAGTGTGAGGGTGTATTCGTCGGCCGGAACCGTATGCAGGCGGTAGATGCCCAGGTCGATGACGCGCTTGGCCGCCGCGGCGGCCACAGCCCACTTGCTTTCGTCGTAGGTCTGGGAGATGTAGTGCACCCCGTCGGATTTACGCTTGAAAGCCCCGAAATAACGGCGTGCGGCGGCTCCGCCGTTGAAAAGCGGGCTCGCGGCCTGCAGGCGCAGGCGTGCGACCAGCGCCAGCGCGGCGCCTTTGGTCGGGCTGCCGAAGAGATCCAACGGCTGCTCGGTTTCGAGGCTTTCCGCAGCGGCTTCAAGCTCGGAGCAGATGTAATCCACGCATTCGTCGTAGGTGCTGCGCTCGGCCTGGTAATAGTCGGGCGTTTCGTTGGTGTTGAGAACCTGGTCGCCCACGAGGATCATGGGGCCCTGGTTCTGGAGTATCCAGTAGTAGGCATAAGCCCGCAGGAAACGTGCGCGTGCACGGAACTCCATTTTGTCGAAGGCGTTCATGTCGGGCACCTCGTCGATGTGGGGCAGGATGGTGTTCACCTTGCGGATGACCTTGTAGCAGTTGGGCCAGACATTGAAATTCCAGTCCCAGCCGCCCGTCTCGGTGTAGGTGATCTTGTCGGTGGTCAGCTCCGTGCCGGGGAAGGAGACGTCCAGGATGCCGTTGTAGAATGTCCCGCAACTGACGGCCTCGTCAGATCCGGTGGCGCCGGGGACGCTGCACCAGTAGTAGATGCGGCCCTCTTTGGGCAACTGGTTCACCGCACCGTTGAAATAGCGCTCGATGTTGTATTGGCTCTCGAAGATACGCTCTTCGGAGAAGGTGTCCTCGAAATAGTCGTCCACGTTCAGGAAGTTGCACGACGCGGTGAGCAGGCCGACCAGCGCGAGGGGTATGATGAATGATTTTTTCATGGTAGTTTATGTTCTTAGGAGAGATTCGGGTTAGAAGTTCAGGTAAATCTGCAGCGAGAAGCGGCGCGGGATCGGGTAGGCGTGCCCGGTCTGCATGGCCTGCTCGGGGTCGAAAATCTCCACGCCGTCCCATACCGCGAGGTTCTCGCACATGATCTGGAAGTCGATGGATTGCAGGCCGAGCGCTTTGCGCAGTCCCGGCGTGTGCAGGTTGTAGTTCAGGCTCAGTTCCTGCAGGCGCAGATAGCGGGCATTGCCTTTCCAGAAGGTCGAGGGTTTGGTGTTGTTGGCGTTGTTGCCGTAGGAAAGGCGCGGGAACCGCGCATTGGGGTTCTCGGTCGCCCGGTTGCCCGAGTAGTCGGCCGAAGTCCAGCGGTTGGCCGGATTGTAGGCCAGGGCCAGTACGTTGCCCTTGTATCCGCCGTTGAAGGGAATGTAACCGTCGAATTTCGAGCCGTCCTTGTCCCCGTAGAGGAAATAGTTGTTGCCCGTACCTTTGAACAGGACGTTGAGCGTCCAGTTCTTGTAGCGGACTTCGGCGCCGAATCCGTACATGAACTGCGGGATGCCGGAATAGGCGAACAGGGGCACCTTGTCGTCGTCGGTGATCACGCCGTCGCCGTTCACGTCCTTGTACTTGATGTCGCCCGGGCGTACCGTGCCGAACTGCTCGGGGCTCATGTCCACGTCCTGCTGATCCTTGAAGAGTCCCAGGGAGATGAATCCCCGCTGCACGTCGTTCGAGAACCCGGTCTTGCTCAGGTAGGGATAAGGCTGCGTGGCCTCTTCCCAGTTGTTGATCTTGTTCTTCGAGAGCGTGAAGTTACCGCGCAGCGTGAAGTGGAAGTTTTTGCCGAGGGGCTGGAAATATTCGAAGTTTCCGTCGCCGCCCCAGCTGGTCATGCTGCCGACGTTCCCGTAGGGCATGCTGATGACGCCCACGTAGTCCGGAATCTGGGCGCGTTCCTGGAAGATGCCCTCACGGCGGTCGCGGAAATAGTCCACCGTCATGGTGAAGCGGTCGCCGAAGAGGTGGAGATCCATACCGATGTCGAATTTCTTGGCTTTCTCCCACGCCAGGTTGTCGGCGCCCACGCGGTTCTCGGTCAGTACGCCCGAACCGCCCCACGGCGTGCCGTCGGTCTTCTCTTCGATGATCGTCAGGTAGGGGAAGCGCACGCTGGAAATCCGGTCGTTACCCACCATACCGTACGAGGCGCGGATCTTCATGAAGCCGATCCACTTGATCCGCTTCATGAATTCGTACTGCGTGGGAACCCAGCCCACGGCCACGGCCGGGAAGAATCCGTACTGCCGGCCGCTCTGGAAGTTCTCCGAACCGTTCAGACCGAAGTTCACGTCGAGGAAATAGGTATCCTTGAAGCCGTAGGTGAAGCGCCCCGAGAGGCTCTGGTAACGCCTTGCGATGGCGTTCATCGAACTGTCGGCACCCGATTCGGTCGTGCTTTCCAGGTAGTAGAACAACAAGCCGCCTACGCGGTGGTTTCCGAAGGTGCGGTCGTAGTTGACTTTGGCGTCGAAATAGAGTTTCCGCCAGTTCCATGCCTCGGAGTTATACTGCACCGAAGCCTCGGTGACCTGTTCCGAAAGGATCAGCTCGCCTTTCTGGTTGCGCTCGCGTGCCAGGTAGAGGGCCGGCATGGAGTAGCGGCTTTCGCCGTAGAGCGACTGGGAATCCCACGAACCGGTGGCCTCGATGTTCAGCCCTTCGGTGAGCATCGACAAATCCTGTTTTATGCCGATGTTGAAGAGCGTGCGGCTTTTGTTCTCCACGGTGTTGCCCGTGTAGTTGAGCAGCACGTGGGGCGGGATGTCGCTGTCCGAACCCGAGGCGGGCAGCTCGCCGCTCGAATAGCGCAGCGGGTACATCAGCGGGGTCGTCTTGGACTGCGAATCCCAGATCCAGTCGGTGAGCGACGTGTCGGTGCGGCTGTACTTCTTACCCATGCTCGGACGCTTGTTCACCGACATGAAGCCCATGGCACCCAGGTAGATCTGCGTCGTCTTGGTCAGGTTGATGTCGATGTTGGTGCGGAAATTATAGGTGTCGTAGCCGACGCCCTTGTTGTATTTGCTGTCGTCCATGCTCTTGTAGGCCGACGATTCCTGCGACATGCCCAGGCTGGCGAAATAGCGGGCGATGTTGCCGCCGCCCTGTGCACTGACATACTGCGTGTGCTGGAACGAGGTGGGGTTGAGGATCACGTCCTGCCAGTCGATGTCGGGGTAGAGGTCGGGATCCAGCCCGTAGCGGATGATGTCCATCTGCGTGTCGTTGTAGATCGGGCTCATGCCCGAGGCTACGGCTGCTTCGTTCGCCATTTCGGCATACTGCGTGGCACCCACGTAGCGGGGCAGGCGGCGCAGCTCGGAGATGGTGTAGTTCGAGCGGAAGGTGATTTTGAGCTGCTCCTGTTTTCCGCGCTTGGTGGTCACGAGCACCACGCCGTTCGCACCGCGGCTGCCGTAGACGGCCGTTGCGGCGGCGTCCTTGAGCACCGAGAAGCTCTCGACGTCGGCCGGGTCGATCTGGCTCAGGTTGCCTTCCAGGCCGTCGATCAGCACCAGGGCGCCGCTGTTGGCGCCGAACGTGCCGATGCCGCGCACCCAGAATTCGGAGATGTTCCGCCCCGGCTCACCGCTCGACTGGATGGAAATCACGCCCGGGACGCGGCCGCCGAGCGTGTTGACGATATTCGTCGCGGGCAGTTCGAGGTCTTTGGTGTCGACCACCGCCACGGCGCCCGTCACGCTGACTTTGCGCTGCGTACCCATACCGATGACGACGACCTCTTCCATCTGGTTGCCTTCCCGGAGGGTGATCTTGACGTCGGCCGCCGAAGTGATGATCTGTTCGGCGGTTTCGTACCCCATGAACGATACGGCCAGCGTATTGTACATTTTGGCGGTGAGTTTGAACCGGCCTTCTGAATTGGTGATGGAGCCGATGCCCGGCTCGTCCTTGATATAGACCGTGGCGCCGACGATGGGGACGTCGTCCGAATCCACGACCAGTCCGTTCACCTCGACCGGCTGCTGCTGTTGCTGTTTGCTCTGGGCACCTGCCTGTACCGCGAGCGCGAGCAGGAAGGCGCATATCAATAGAATTCGCTTCATGTCTGTTTAGGATTGTTAGGTGAATAAACCTACTTATTCGATGGCTATGCGGCGGATGGCATAGTTCTCGCTGTCGCCGATGTAGAGGTTGCCTTCCGCGGTGATGGCCAGGC
>ERZ1026941.601-NODE-601-length-13381-cov-5.442969_pt1 | contig 13381 bp, 9 predicted proteins | sample MGYA00519305_ERZ1026941 | MGnify/ENA primary metagenome ERZ1026941 (study PRJEB26926, sample SAMN06164614) | human gut metagenome | biome: ENVO:00009003; feature: ENVO:2100002; material: ENVO:00002003 | host: Homo sapiens | place: USA | collected 2012 ...
AGATCGCTCAGTGTCTCGTGGGCTCGGAGATGTGTATAAGAGACAGGGGCAGCACAATGGCGACGTTGAAGCCATGATAGCGGAGATGAAGCCATGGTATGATAATTATTGTTTTGCCGAAGCAAGCTTAGACCGCGATCCGAAGATGTTCAACTGTGACATGGTGTTTTATTATCTGAGACATTACATTACTTTAGGAAAATCTCCCAAAGAAATGATAGATCCCAACACCCGTACGGATTACAACAAGATGAAGAAATTTATTCAACTGGATCGATTGGATGGTAATCGTAAAGGAGTGCTGCGCAAAATCACTGAGGAAGGTCAGATAGTCACCGCCCTGACCACTACTTTTCCTGCTACAGAGATTGCCAACCCGGAGATATTTCCCAGTCTGCTCTTCTATTACGGAATGCTCACCATCACCGCCACACGCGGACAGCGTATGGTACTTAGCATCCCTAACAACAATGTGCGTAAGCAGTATTATGAATTCATGCTGGAAGAGTATCAGGAGAGACGGTATATTGATCTCAACAGTATGCTGGACTTATTCTACGATATGGCTTACGATGGTCATTGGCGTGAATCACTGGAATTCATTGCTCACGCCTACAAGGAGAACTCTTCCGTTCGCAGTGCCATCGAAGGCGAGCGAAATATCCAAGGCTTTTTCACAGCTTATCTGAGTGTGAACGCCTACTACCTGCTTGCTCCCGAACTGGAACTGAACCATGGTTTCTGTGATCTTTTCCTAATGCCTGACCTGTTGCGTTATGAAGTGGCACACAGTTACATCATAGAACTAAAATACCTCTCCTCCAAAGATTCGGAATCGAAAACCGAAACGCAATGGCAGGAAGCAGTGGGGCAGGTAAGGATGTATGCTGCTGCCCCCAAGGTGAAGCAGTTGATACAGAATACGCAGTTACATTGCATTGTGGTGCAGTTTCGAGGCTGCGAACTGGAACGAATGGAGGAGGTTTCTTTTTAAACTCTTTCACATTGTACTTCCACCCCTGCCGCATCCAAATCGGCTCCCATGGGCGGATTGCGTTTAGCGAGTTTCAGTTCAATAGCTTTAACAGTGGGGAAAGTGCGGAACAGGCGCTTTACAATACGTCCGCAAACATGTTCCAGCAAATTAGAAGGTATCTCCATCTCAGCTTTCACATTTTCGTATACATCGGCATAGCTGACGGTATGTGTCACATCGTCAGTCTCGGCGGCACGTGCAATATCGACTTTCAATTTCAGGTTAATGACAAATTCATTACCTACTTCCCGCTCTTGCTGACCTACACCGTGGTAGGCAAAGAAACGGACGTTATCAAGGAATATATAACTGTTCATATCAATGGAATATTAGGTTAATGACAAAAATAAGAATAACTGCCCAGTAAACAAAGAAAACAGGTATATTTGTATCCTGCCTACGCTGAATCCGAAAACGATTGAGGCTATGGCGGGGAAATGTGAGTATTACCGTTCCAACAAGAAAGTGAACTATGCCAGAGGTTTTGTGTGTACTACGGAAGCTCTGGCAGTCAGTGTATCCTGTCATCCTGCGAACAGGTAATCACATCTTACGAACAAACAGCCGTGCCCTCGGCAGGTGAATGTATTTCACCTTACGAGGGCACGGCTGTTTCCTTTCATTGTTATCTTGTTTACCTCAAATGGTAACTCCATTTACATGCCGAGGTAAAAGCATTTACAATAGGAGGTAAAGAGCGTTACAATAAGCGGTAAAGGTCGTTACATCCAGCGGTAAATGCTTTTACATCATGGCGAAAATGAAATGTAAATGCAATGCGCTGATAATTAAAGCACTAATGTGTTACCTGAATATTATCCTTTTCGTCCGGTCTGTTCTATCAGTCCTTTGATCTTCTCGTTCAGGCTATCCGCTTTCATCAGTTGTTCCAGCGTCAGGTGCATACGGTAGCGCCAGTAATGTCTGGGGTTGGCAGGCACGTTGATGCGCTCTTCCTGTACATTGGGGTTGCGCCATTTTCCGTCCATAGCCATCCAGTCCTGCAAGGAGAGGATGCACAGGATAGAGTTGCTGTAAAGATGGTTGCGTACCACTTGTTCGCAAAGTTCCGGAGTGGCAACGGCAGGTGCGGCGCCGTAATGCCCCAGCATGGTGTTGTAGTACCGTTGCGTTTGTTGGAAATCTTCTTCCCACCAGCCGCGTAGCGTAGACATATCATGTGTAGAGATGGTGCAAACCGAGCGGTACGGATACCAGTCCGGATGTCCGAATTCCTGTGAAGGATCTTTCGGCATGCGTTGTATCTCCAGACTTAGGATGCGCAGATCGTTCATTACCCAAGCTACACAGTCGGGAATCATGCCGAGGTCTTCACCGCATACCAGCATACGGGTGGATTGCGTCAGTTGCGGCAACTTCTTCATGGCTTGTTCGCGCCAGAACTCGTTGTGGCGGTGATAGTAATACTGATCGTACAAACGATTGAACGCCGCCTTTTCCCAATCATTCAGGGCACGGTAGATGTAATCGTGTTGTACACCGATGCGTGGATGGAATTTGTGCGGGTCTTCACGGTCGGGCACAAACAATACGTCACTGATTAATGCGTATAGTCCGTCGCGTATCCAGATGCTGTCTTCGTCCGTCTTTCCGGCAAAGTAAGCCTCTACTTTGCGTTGGGTGTCGAATTCGGGGCGCATGCGATATATTTCCCATGTTTCCGTAGGCTCTATGAAGGTCTGCTTTACGTAATCAGTATGCGGGCCGAACATTTGTCCGAGGAAGTATTCATGGATATAGGATTTTGTAAAGAAATCTTCACAGAATGCCATTCCGTAGCTTTCTATTTCTTCGCGCGTCATCGGCAGGGCGGGGACAAACTGACCCAGCAGTCCGTGTACGGCATGCATCGGGATTTCCCAAATACGGAAGAAGCCGAGGATGTGATCGATACGGTAGGCATCGAAATATTCTGACATCTTGCGGAAACGTTTCATCCACCAAGAATAACCGTCCTGCTCCATTACGTCCCAGTTGTAGGTGGGAAGGCCCCAATTCTGACCGTTTACGGAGAAATCATCGGGTGGTGCACCCGCTTGGCCGTTCAGGTTGAAATAATAAGGCTCTGTCCATGCTTCTACACTGTTGCGGCTGATACCGATGGGAATATCACCTTTCAACACTACACCGTTGGCGCGTGCATGTTCCGTCGCTGCCAACAGTTGCAGGTGCAAGTGGAACTGGATGAAGAAGTAGATGGCAATGTGTGGATAGTCGGCGGACTTAGGTTGACACAGCTTCTCAATTTCTTCGGCCTTATATTCGGAGAATTTCGGCCATTCGCGGAAGTTGGGCGTCTTGTAGGCATCGCGTAGATAGCTGAACACGGCGTATGGTTGTAACCATTCTTTGTTGCTTTCAAAGAATTGGCGGAAAGCTTTGGATGCCAATACTTTCTCGCCTTCCTGTTTGTATATCAGGCGGAAGTATTCCCATTTTGTCTGGTTTACTGCTTCATAATCTACAGTGGACAGGGCGTTCAGCTCTTTTTGACGCTTTTTGAATTCGGCCATTTTCTCTTTGTCTTTCAGCGTTCCCATCTGTTTCAGATCCGCATACATGGGATGGAAAGCATAAATGGAAATACTGCTGTATGGATAAGAATCCGTCCATGTATGCGTCATGGTAGTATCGTTGATAGGCAATATTTGTACGGCTTTCTGATGGGTAAGTACTGCCCAGTCTATCATCTGCCTGAGATCGCCGAAGTCGCCTACGCCGAAGCTCTTTTCGGAGCGCAGCGAGAAGATGGGCACGGCTACTCCGGCACCTTTCCAGTCGGGCAGGGCGAAGTAAACGTAACGGTCACCAATTACCAGTGTTTCGTTAGCGCCTATCTGCGGATCGGCCATGTAGCGGTTGGGGTTGTTCTCCCATGCCACGGCACGATGCTCTTTCTTATTATAAAGGATGAATTTGTACTCCAGCGGGAAACTGATTTTCGAGGCGTCTACTTCGACTTGCCATTCAGGGAAGTTGGAGTCGCTCATCAGAACGGCTTTATCCGCGTCCCAATCTCCCAGAACTTTCTGGTTGCCGCAAATGCCCAGGCAGTGGTCATTGTCGATGCACGGAGCATACGCTTTGATCACTAATCCTTTCTTGTGGCTTTTGGGGGCGGCACTACGTTCGGGATGTGCAAGCAGGGACTCCGTGAAAGCAGACGTGTAGAAGTATTGCTGTTCGGGCAGATTCTTCCAGCAGTCTTGCAGGCGGTAGACCTTCTTCTTGTCAGCCGATACATAGAGCGTGCGGGGAAGGCTGTTCCACTCCGTACGTGTATCTTTGCCGTCGCGATAAATGTGATAACTGTATTGTACGATGCCGTTTTCAGGCGCTTGAATGTCCGCGTCTAAAGTCCAGTGAATGCCATCCACTGTTTGTAAGGGTACGGCTTTACCGGGTTGATTGTTACCCAGTTCAGGAATAGATCCTAAGACTCTGACCTCTTCACCCCAACTTGTGCGGTACTCGATATGAAAAGATAGTATCATATAATATTAGATTTAGTAATAGCTGCATTGATTATGCAAGTATAGACATTATTCCGCATAATCAAGCAGCTACCGCTATCTAAGTTTTTTAAATTCCTATGCAAACGTTTGTGCTTGCATTTCACAGGTCTGTTTTTATCCGCAACGTGAAGCTCCGCAAGTGGTACAAATGAGGCAACCTTCCTGATATACAAGTGTTTCGTTGCCGCAGTTCGGACATTTCTTTCCTTTGGCTTCTGTGCCGTCCGTTATGTATTTCTTCAATGCGCGCTCCACACCGTTCTTCCAGGTATTGATGCTTTCGCTGTCCAGTTGCAAAGAGCCGACCAGCTTGATAACCTGTTCGATAGGCATGCGATAACGCAATACTCCGGAGATCAGTTTGGCGTAGTTCCAGTATTCCTTGTTGAACTTTTCGGACAGACCTTCGATGGTGACTTTATATCCGCGTTTGTTCTGGAACTGGAAGTCGTAACGCTTGCTACCGTCCTTGTCCACCTTCTTAATAATGTGTCCGGAAGTAACGTTCTTCGGCAGAATGATACCTTCGTCATCGTCCTGAAGACCGGTGAAGATTTCGTAAGGATGTCCGTCCAGCAAACCGACGAATGCCACCCACTTTTCTTTATTATTCTGGAAACGTACGATGTCGGCATCCAGAACTGACGGGCGGGTTTCTACTACCGTAGGCGGTTTGCAAGGAGGCATTTCTTCTTTCTTATCGCTCTTGGCAGAAATGAGTACGCCCGAACGTGAGCCGTCACGATAAACCGTACAACCTTTACAACCGGATTTCCATGCCTCTACATACAGGCGGTTTACCAGGTCTTCATCCACATCGTTCGGCAGATTGATGGTCACACTGATGGAGTGGTCTACCCATTTCTGGATACGTCCCTGCATCTTGACTTTCATCAGCCAGTCTACATCGTTTGAGGTTGCTTTATAATAAGGTGATTGCTCAACCAATACATCAATCTCTTCTTGTGTGTAACGTTTAGAAGGATTGTGTCCTTGTGCTTCCATCCATGTAACAAATTTGGGATGGAAGACGATATATTCTTCAAAAGCATCTCCTGTTTCATCCACGAAGTCTACGTGTACATTGGTATCGTTCGGATTTACTTTACGGCGACGCTTGTATACGGGCAAGAATACAGGCTCGATACCTGAGGTAGTTTGAGTCATCAGACTGGTGGTTCCCGTCGGTGCAATGGTAAGGCAGGCAATATTGCGGCGACCGTATTTCTTCATATCCTCATACAACTGGGGATCTGCTTCGCGCAAACGATTGATGAACGGATTATTCTTTTCACGTTCGGTATCGTAAATTTCGAATGCACCACGTTCTTTTGCCATTTCTACTGATGAACGGTAAGCACTCAGGGCGACCGTCTTATGTACTTTTTCTGAGAATTCGGTAGCTTCTTCCGTACCGTAACGCAATCCCAGTGCAGCAAGCATATCACCTTCGGCAGTGATACCTACACCGGTGCGGCGTCCTTGTCCGCTCTTCTTATAAATCTTGTCCCACAATACACGTTCCGTATGTCTCACATCTTCGCTTTCGGGGTCAGCGTCAATCTTTTCTATGATGCGTTCTATCTTCTCCAATTCCAGATCAATGATGTCGTCCATAATGCGTTGAGCCAACGCTACATGTTTCTGGAACAATTCAAAGTCAAAGTATGCATCCGGTTTGAAAGGATTTACCACATAGGAATAAAGATTGATAGCCAGCAAACGGCAGGAATCATACGGGCACAAAGGGATTTCACCGCATGGATTGGTGGAAACTGTGCGGTATCCCAAGTCTGCATAGCAATCGGGTACGGATTCTTTTAATATGGTATCCCAGAACAATACACCTGGTTCTGCCGATTTCCATGCATTGTGAACGATCTTCTTCCACAAATTGGTTGCATTGATTTCCTTTTGCACTGTTGGTTCAGCGGCATTGACTGGATATTGTTGAATATATGGAGTACCTGTGATAGCAGCGGTCATAAATGCATCGTCCAGTTTCACAGATACATTGGCACCTGTAACTTTACCTTCCGTCATTTTAGCATCGATGAATGCTTCTGAATCGGGATGTTTGATAGATACACTCAGCATCAGTGCGCCACGTCGTCCGTCCTGAGCAACTTCACGCGTAGAATTGGAGTAACGCTCCATGAATGGCACCAGGCCGGTAGAGGTTAAAGCAGAATTTTTCACCGGAGAACCTTTCGGGCGGATGTGCGACAAATCGTGTCCTACACCACCACGGCGTTTCATAAGCTGTACTTGTTCTTCGTCTATTTTGAAGATGGCACCATAAGAATCCGCCTCTCCATCTACTCCGATCACGAAGCAGTTAGATAAAGAAGCTACTTGATAATTGTTACCGATTCCGGTCATCGGGCTTCCTTGCGGAACGATGTACCTGAAGTGGTCGAGCAGGTCGAACAGTTCCTCTGCACTTAATGGATTAGAGTATTTCGCCTCGATACGGGCTACTTCATTGGCTATTCTCCAATGCATGTCTTTCGGAGATTTTTCGTAAATATTTCCGAAAGAATCTTTTACTGCGTACTTGTTTACCCAAACACGTGCAGCTAACTCGTCGCCTTGAAAATATCGTAAAGATTCTTCATAGGCTTCCTCGTAAGAATAAGTTTGTTTTTCCACGATGCTTTTTTCCTTAGATTTATTTTTTTAATAAGTAAGAGTGTAGAAGTGATACCTATCATTAACAAATGTGATTGCAAAGCTAAGAATGTTTTTTATTATAGCAAAATAAAAATAGAATAAATTATGAACAGGCTGTGAGATTTTTATTTTAGAATGATAGTCTGCTGATTTATAAAATATTAGCATTATGTGGTGAACAAAAAGTTTTCCAAAAAGAAAATTGTTTTTCAAACTTGACTGGATGGGCTAATTCCTTTTAGAAAACATGGATAAACTTTAAATTTGTTCTTTGGTAACAATCTGCCATTCTTTTCTTATATTTGCAAAAAAATAGAAGAATGGAAATCCTAAAACAGAGAAGAACAATCCGCAAATATCAGCAGAAAGATATTTCTTCTGATTTGTTAAATGATTTGCTTGATTCTGCGTTCCGAGCCTCTACAGTTGGGAATATGCAGGTGTATAGTGTAATTGTAACGCGTGATGCAGAAAGGAAAGCTAAGCTGGCACCGGCTCATTTTAATCAGCCGATGGTGAAAACTGCGCCTGTAGTTTTAACATTTTGTATAGACCTGCGTCGTTTTACTAAATGGTGCGAACAACGAAAAGCAACTCCCGGGTATAATAATTTAGAGTGGTTCGTAACCGGTTCTGTAGATGCCTTGTTGGCAGCTCAGACTTTTTGTGTAGCTGCGGAAGAAAAAGGATTAGGTATATGCTATCTGGGTACGACGACTTACAATCCGCAAATGATAATTGAGGCCCTGGAGCTGCCTGAATTGGTGTTTCCTATTACAACAGTGACAGTGGGTTGGCCTGCTGAGGAACCTGCGCAGGTAGATCGGTTGCCGTTGGAAGCTATTGTACATGAGGAGACGTATCATGATTATACCCCTGGAGATATAGATCGCCTGTATGCTTATAAGGAATCTTTGCCTGAAAATAAGCAGTTTATTCTTGAAAACAACAAAGAAACTTTGGCGCAAGTCTTTACTGATGTACGTTATAAGAAAGAAGATAACGAAGTAATGTCGGAGAATCTTTGGAAAGTAATAAAAAAGCAGGGATTTTAACCCTGCTTTTTTAATGATGCTTGGATATCATCTATTTCTGCGCGGAAAGCCTTGTCTACTTCCCGTAATTCTTTAATGGTTTTGCAGGCGTGCAATACAGTCGCGTGATCTTTGTTGCCTATCAGTGTTCCTATCTTAGCCGTTGAGAAATCTGTGTAAGATTTGGCGAGGAACATAGCTATCTGGCGTGCCTGCACTACTTCACGTTTCCGTGACTTGGTATGGATTGTAGCGGTATCCAGTGAGAAATGCTTGCATACCACATTGATGATGTCATCAACAGTAACCGCTTTACTTTCACTTTTCACTACCTTCCGCACAATGCGTTGTGCCAGTTCCAGATCAATTTCCTTGTTATATATAGTAGAATGTGCCATGATGGAAATAACGATGCCTTCCAAGTCACGCACACTGTCGCCTACATTTTCTGCGATATAATCGATTACTTCCGGAGGGAATTGTAATCCGTCACGGTGTATCTTATTACGAAGGATGTTCTTGCGCAATTCTACAGTCGGTCTTTCCAGTTCAGCTACCATGCCCCATTTGAAACGGGTGATGAGTCGTTCTTCCATACCTTGCAGCAATACGGGAGCACGGTCCGAAGTCAAGATAAGCTGTTTGCCGTTTTGGTGTAAGTGATTAAAGATGTGGAAGAATGTATTCTGCGTTTTGGTAACACCGGCAAATTCTTGAATATCATCAATAATCAATATATCAATTGATTGGTAGAAGTTGATGAAGTCATTTGTTGTATTATTACGTACAGAGTCAGTATATTGTACCTGGAACAAATGTGCCGATACATATAATACTCTTTTGTCCGGATAGAGTTCTTTAATTTTTGTGCCGATAGCATTTGCGAGATGTGTCTTGCCTACACCTGACGCTCCATAGAAAAACAGCGGATTGAAAATTGTTTTTGCCGGATTCTGAGCGACAGCTTCTGCTACGCTGCGTGAAAGTTTGTTGCTATAGCCTTCAATAAATGTTTCGAAGTTGTATTCAGGATTCAGATGTGGATCTAAATCTGCAATAGGCGCTTGCGGTATCTCTTTGCCGATTATCTTTTTCTGTGGAATAATGGTGCGGGGGGTAGATTCGAGATTAACGGTAGTACGTGAACTCTTATCCACCATTACATTATACAATAACTTGGTACCATCACCAATGACTTTATATAGAGTTTTACGTAACAAGTCAACAAACTTGTCCTCCAAAAACTCATAGAAGAACTGGCTGGGTACCTGTACGACCAGCGTCTTGTCCTCATATTTTAAAGGTATGATGGGGAGAAACCATGTTTTGTATGTCTGCTCCGGAACATTGTCTCTGATGATTTCAAGACAGCGGTTCCATAGCCCGACATGATTTAATTCACTCATAACGGCTCTGAATACATTTATTAATTAAGCAAAACTTCTACGCTTGCAAAATTCGCAATCTTATTTGAGAAAAACAAATGTGTTTTTTCTTGTTTTTCTGTTAAAAGTAATAAGCTCTTTACTTTCAATCACTTATCTATTTACATGTAAATAGCCCCTTTTGAGGGCTATTGCATTTTTATAAGTATCTGTATTATAATATAATATGCACTTAAATAACAGGATTTTAAACTTTCTGATGGATTGTGCAGAAGGGAATACTTTAGTTCCTACATGGACTTACCGCGGCTTTTTCTTTCAAACCTGTTTGCTCCTGTTATTTAGACTTATTCTATTTAATAAGTTTTTCCCTACTTATCTTTTTTGCCGAACAAGGAGAAATGAACGTACCTTTTGGGGTGCGATTTCAGGTCTTCAAGAAGGCTGGCTGCATTGGCTGTTGTGGCATTCAGATTGTTGTAGAGCGACGGATCATTTAATAATAAACCAATCGTATTGTCTTTCCTGCCTAACTGGTCTGTAATCATTTTTACATTAGCTAATGTAGAGTCTATGCTGGCAAACGCAGCGGCATAATCTATTTCTTTCAAGTTATTACTGACTGTGATGAAGTTATCCCCGATAGTATTCAGCTTTTGCGTGAGTTGGGGAATATCTTTACTCATGATAGCCTGTAATTGTTGGCTGGTCACTTCCATGTTCGCCATCGTGTTTTGTACGCTATGAAGCGTACCCGGGATTGCCGGATCTCCAAGTATCGTATTTAGTGAGGCAAGAATTGAGTCCAGCTTGGGAAGCATTTTCTCTACTTGTGGCATAACTGCGGCTACTTGGTCCATGACGCCATTGTTGACACTACCTTGTAAGGTATCGCCTGTCTGGTACTTTTCGCGCGGGTTATTTGCCAGCAATAGATTCATTTTGACACCTCCCATAAGTTCAGAGGTCAGTTCAGCAGTACTACCTTTCGGAATGCGCAATTCCGGATCTACATCGATTTCTGCTATGACTTTTCCGGATTGTGTGTAGTCATAATAAAGATCGCGTACAATACCTACACGGAAGCCATCGGCAAAGACCGGACTTGATTTGGTTAATCCATTTATGTTATGGAACTTGACGTAGAAATAGTTGGTAGGCTTAAACAGGTGGATACCTTTCAGGTAATTAATACCGTATACTAATATGCAGAGGGCAACAATACCCGCTATTCCTATTCTAACCTCTTTCGTAAGATACTTCATCATGATGTTATAGTCTTATTATTTATTTCTTTTTCTTTTTGAACTCCTCGATAGCCGTTTGAACGTTTATCTTCTTACCATTCTTAAAAGCGATGATAAAAGCGTCCTTAAACTTTGGCGTTATTTCACGTTTGGTACGTACTACCTTGTTATAGTCTGTTGATGAACCGTATGTATATTTATAAAGTCCACCTTCCTGGAAATGTTCCACACCTTTCAAACCTTTCAGTCTTTTATCATTGGCTGCGATAGGACGTGAAGAGGTGAGTATTTGTATTTTAAACACTGGACTGCCGGAATCGGTTTGCGATTCGGTAACTTTTCCTGCATTTTGTTTTGTTCTGGTAGTATTGGGAGAGGCTGCCGCTGGTTTTTGGGGGATTTCGGGAGATTCCTCAGTCTTTTCGTTGGTAGTATCTGATTCCTCTACATTGCCGGCATCTGTTTCTTCCGGTAATATGGTACGGCTACTTCCTGTCATACGTATTTCGTGTTCACGTTTATAGGACAGGAAAGCGCGGAAGATTCCGTTTGCCAATGTAGTACTTCCGGTTTCCGAGTTTAGATAACGTTCCTCTTCCGGGTTGGATATAAAACCGAGTTCTACCAGGATACTGGGCATGGCACTGGCTTTGAGTACCAGGAAACCGGCCTGGTGCACACCACGGTCTGCACGTTTACAGGTATGGCGGAACTCCTTTTGTACCAGTGAAGCCAGATGCACACTTTGAGACATGTATTTGTCTTGCATGAATTCAAAGATGATGTACGATTCTGCAGAATTCGGATTAAATCCTGCATAACGTGTTTTGTAATCACTTTCGTATAAAATCACGGAGTTCTCCCGCTTGGCTACTTCCAAATTAGCGTCCGACTTAGCTAAACCGAGTGTCCATGTAGAGGCGCCTTTGGCTGTTTTACTACCTGCCACAGAATTGGTATGAATGGAAATGAACAGGTCGGCTTTAGCGTTATTGGCAATATCCGCACGTCGGCCAAGAGGGATAAATACATCCCGTTCGCGAGTATATACCACTTTTACGTCCGGACAGTTCCTCTTTATTTGTTTTCCCAATTTGAGGGCAACATTTAGATTGATGGTCTTTTCTTTGGAGAATTTGCCTAAAGCGCCAGGATCATGCCCACCGTGTCCGGCGTCAATAACGACAACGAAATCTTTCGCTTCGATGCTGGTGGTACAAAAAGGAGAGATGAACAGCCCGAAGCAAATACTTATATATAATATGTATCGTTTATAGAGTTTCATACTAAAAGCCGTTGCAAATGTAGTGGAAATTTATAGAAAACTGATGCTTTGTGTGAAGTTTTGTCACTTTTCTCCCGGATTTGTGATAGATTTCTTTAAAAGGGACTAACTTTGCACCCGCAAATTAAATAGAAAAAGGTATGTTAGTTCGTTTTCTTAAGAACTGGACGTTGCCAATGGCAATGCTTTCAGGTACTTTGGGGTACTTCATCCTTGCGAATGTCCCTTTCTTGGCGCCTACCAAACCATATATCAGTGATTTGATTGCGTACATAACCCCTCTGCTGATATTTGCCCAGCTATTACTGACCTTTTGTAAGGTGGAGAATCTGAATGAATTGAAACCAAAAGCATGGCATGGCTGGTTGCTGTTAATTCAGACGTTGTCTTGCCTGGCACTTGCTGCTTTGCTGGTATGTTGTCCGATGCCGGATGTTTACAGGGAAGTGTTTGAAGGAGCTATGGTTTGTCTTATTTGTCCAACGGCTACAGCGGCGGCTGTTATTACCGGAAAATTGGGAGGCAGTGCGTCTACATTGACTACCTATACTTTATTATCTAATTTGTTGGCAGCAGTGGCAGTCCCATTAGTCTTTCCATTGGTGGAACCTCATGCTGATATGACTTTCTTTGCAGCCTTTTTGAAGATTCTTAGTAAAGTCTTTCCTTTATTGCTTTTCCCTTTTCTTCTGGCATGGTTCCTACGGCTATTTATGCCGCGTGTACATCATTTCTTGTTAGGTTTCCATGATCTTGCTTTTTATCTATGGGGTGTGGCGCTTGCCATCGTATCCGGACAGACAGTCCGTTCATTGGTAAATAGTGATGCGCCGGTTTCTGTTGAAATTCTGATAGCTCTTGCAGGATTGATTACTTGTTGTCTGCAATTCTTTTTGGGTAAAAGGATTGGTGGGCATTATAATGATCGGATCAGTGGAGGACAGGCTTTGGGGCAGAAGAATACCGTTCTTGCCATTTGGATGGCTTATACTTATTTAAATCCTTTATCTTCTGTAGGGCCGGGATCTTATGTTCTGTGGCAAAATTTGATTAATAGTTGGCAATTATGGAAGAAAAGAAAGAAACAATCTGTGCCTTAAAAACGTTTAGCATTCTCAAGGGGGATTGCCTTGGATCTGTCTCTTATACACATCTGACGCTGCCGACGACTCCTTACGTGTAGAT
>ERZ1026941.604-NODE-604-length-13352-cov-6.838836_pt1 | contig 13352 bp, 10 predicted proteins | sample MGYA00519305_ERZ1026941 | MGnify/ENA primary metagenome ERZ1026941 (study PRJEB26926, sample SAMN06164614) | human gut metagenome | biome: ENVO:00009003; feature: ENVO:2100002; material: ENVO:00002003 | host: Homo sapiens | place: USA | collected 2012 ...
GAGATCGCTCAGTGTCTCGTGGGCTCGGAGATGTGTATAAGAGACAGGGTATCGCCGACCTTCACCTCGGCCGAGTTCTTGATGCCCGAACAGATGTAGCCCACGTCGCCCGAGCGGATCTCGTCGCGCGGCGACATTTTGAGTTTGAGCACCCCCACCTCGTCGGCGTCGTATTCGGCGCCGGTGTTGATGAATTTGACGTGCTCGCCCTTGCGGATCGAGCCGTTGAAGACACGGAAATAGGCGATGATACCCCGGAAGGGGTTGAATACCGAGTCGAAAATGAGCGCCTGCAACGGGGCGTTGTCGTCGCCCTTCGGTGCGGGGATGCGGGCGATGATGGCTTCGAGTATCTCCTCGACGCCCTGCCCCGTTTTGCCCGAAGCGAGCAGAATGTCTTCGCGCTTGCAGCCGATCAGGTCGATCACCTGGTCGGTCACCTCGTCGATCATCGCCGAGTCGACGTCGATCTTGTTGAGCACGGGGATGATTTCCAGATCGTGCCCGACGGCCAGATAGAGGTTCGAAATCGTCTGTGCCTGGATGCCCTGCGTGGCGTCGACCACCAGCAGCGCCCCTTCGCACGAGGCGATTGCGCGCGACACTTCGTACGAGAAGTCGACGTGTCCCGGGGTGTCGATCAGGTTGAGCGTGTACCGCTGTCCGTCGCGGGCCGTGTACTCCATCTGGATGGCGTGGCTCTTGATGGTGATTCCCTTTTCGCGTTCGAGGTCCATGTCGTCGAGCACCTGCGACTGCATTTCGCGCTGGTTGAGCGTGTTGGTCTTCTCCAGCAGACGGTCTGCGAGTGTCGATTTGCCGTGGTCGATGTGGGCTATGATGCAGAAATTTCGGATGTTTTTCATATATAAGGGTAAAATCTTCGGCAAATATACATAAATTTTTGAATATATCGGAGGGCTTCCGTTTGCCGGAATGGCACAAATTGCTTATATTTGCGACTTCAACAAGTTAGGTTAAAGATGTTAAGCAGACAAATCGCATCCAAGCTCCGGGGCTACGAGACCCCGTTCTACCTCTATGACATGGCGCTGTTGCGCCAGACCCTCGAAAGCGTCGTCTACGAGTCGAAGAAATACGGCTACAAGGTCCACTACGCCATCAAGGCCAACTACGACGACCATCTGCTGGCGGTCATCCGCGAATACGGGCTGGGCATCGACTGCGCCTCGGGCAACGAGCTGCGCAAGGCCGTCGAGGCCGGATTCGACCCCAAGGGCATCGTCTATGCGGGCGTGGGCAAACGCGACAAGGAGCTGAAATACGCCATCGAGCAGAACATTCTGGCCATCAACTGCGAGTCGATTCAGGAGCTGGAGCTGGTCGATGCCCTTTCGGCCGAGGCGGGCAAGGTGACCGACATCGCGCTGCGCATCAACCCCGACATCGACCCCAAGACCAACCACTGCATCGACACGGGCCAGGCGGACAGCAAGTTCGGCATCTCCTACGAGGAAGTGCTTGAGCACGCCGCGGAGATCCGGTCGCTCAAAAACGTCAACATCATCGGACTGCACCTGCACATCGGATCGCAGATCCGCGAGCTGCATGTCTTCGAGAACATGTGCAACAAGGTCAACGTCATCGTCGAGAACCTCGAAAAACTGGGCTGCAAGTTCCGTTTCGTCGACGTGGGCGGCGGCCTGGGCGTCAACTACGACGTTCCCGAGAACGAGCCGATCCCCAACTTCGCGTCGCTGTTCTCGATCGTCCACAACCACCTGCGCATCGGCGACCGCGAGGTGCACTTCGAGTTCGGGCGTTCGATCGTCGCCGAATGCGGCGAGCTGATCACGACGGTGCTGTTCAACAAGACCACCGCCACGGGCCGCAAGCTGGTGATCGTCGACGCTTCGATGACCGAGCTGGTCCGCCCGGCGATGTACGGTTCGTACCACAACATCGAGAACATCACGGCCAAGGACGACGAGGTGCGCGAGAAATACACGGTTGTCGGCACGGCCTGCGAATCGACGGACGTTTTCGACGAGAACGTCACCCTGCGCCGCACGCACCGGGGCGACCTGCTGACCATCAAGTCGGCCGGGGCCTACGGCATGTCGATGGCTTCGCGCTACAACCTCCACGATCTTCCCGGCGCCGTTTACAGCGACGAAATCAAATAGATAAAGGCGGCTCCGGCCGCCTTTCCTCATCGCTATGTGGCTCACTTTGGCATTCACCTCGGCGGCGCTGCTCGGCTTCTACGATGCGGCCAAGAAAAAGGCCCTCACCGGCAACGCCGTGCTGCCCGTGCTGTTGCTCAACACGCTCTTTTCGACGCTGTTCTTCCTGCCCGCGATCCTCTCGGCGGAGTTCGGCCTCGGATGGTTCGACCATACCCTGCTGGCGACGGCTCCCGGCACATGGGAGGCCCACGCCCTGGTCGTTCTGAAATCGGCCATCGTGCTCACTTCGTGGATTTTCGGTTACTTCGGCATGAAGCACCTCCCGATCACCATCGTCGGGCCGATCAACGCCACGCGCCCCGTTATGGTGCTCGTCGGGGCATTCGTGATCTTCGGCGAGCGTCTCAACGCCTACCAGTGGACCGGCGTTGCGCTGGCCCTCGTGTCGCTCTTCCTGCTGAGCCGTTCGAGCCGCCGCGAAGGGGTCGTCTTCACCCATAACCTCTGGATTCTGTTCATCGCCCTGGCGGCCGTGACGGGCGCCGTCAGCGGGCTGTACGACAAATATATCATGGCGCGCCTCGACCCGGTTTTCGTGCAGAGCTGGTATAACCTCTACCAGCTCGGGATGATGTCCGTCGTGGTCGGCATCCTCTGGTGGCCCCGGCGGCACGCCACCACCCCGTTTCATTGGAGCTGGGCCATTCCGCTGATCTCGGTGTTCCTTTCGCTGGCCGACTTCGCCTACCTGTTCGCCCTGCGCGATCCGGACGCCATGATCTCCGTGGTCTCGATGGTCCGCCGCGGCTCGGTCGTGGTGTCGTTTCTCTGCGGCGCGGTGCTGTTCCGCGAGCGCAACCTGCGCTCGAAGGCCGTCGACCTGGCCTTTATCCTCGTCGGCATGTTCTTCCTCTGGCTCGGTTCCCGCCCCGCTTAAGAAGCGGGTTTTAGGGGGCGATGGAATGTCCCTCTGGTCTCCCGCCCCGTTCTGCACCTCCGGCGCAAAACAAAAAGCGAGACCCGAAAGTCTCGCTTCTCCTATTTTGAGCGCAGCTTCAGATAAGATGCTCCAACTGGTTGATCGTCTTGCGGATCTCCTCATCGCTCGGCGAGAAGTCCTTCAACGCTCCGGCCAGATACTGCTCGTAGGCGTAGAGGTCGATCACGCCGTTGCCCGAGAGGTTGAACAGGATGGTTTTCGACACGCCTTCCTCCTTGGCTTTCAGCGCTTCGCGGATCGTCGCGGCGATGGCGTGCGTCGACTCCGGAGCCGGGATGATGCCCTCGGTCTGGGCGAACAGAACGCCTGCGGCGAGGGTCTCGACCTGCGGCATCGACTGCGCCTCGATCAGCCCGTCCTTCATCAGCTGGCTGACGATCGAGCCGGCTCCGTGGTAGCGCAATCCCCCGGCGTGAATGTCCGACGGCTGAAAATCGTGGCCCAGCGTGTACATCGGGATCAGGGGCGTGAATCCCGCCACGTCGCCGAAGTCGTACTGGAATTCGCCGCGGGTGAGTTTCGGGCATCCTTCAGGCTCCACGGCGATCACGCGTATCTTCTTCCCCTCGGCGAAATTCTTCCGCAGGAACGGGAAGCCGATGCCCGCGAAGTTGCTGCCGCCTCCGAAACATCCGATCACCATGTCCGGCTCGGCGTCGGCCATCTCCATCTGCGTCGCGGCCTCCTGGCCGATGACCGTCTGGTGCAGAACCACATGGTTCAGCACGCTTCCCAGGCAGTAGCGCGTGTCTTCCGGACGGCGCAAAGCCATCTCCACGGCCTCGGAAATGGCCAGCCCGAGGCTTCCCGAACAGTGCGGATCGCGCTCCAGCGCCGCACGGCCCGATTCGGTCAGCGTCGAGGGCGACGCCACGCACTCCGCGCCCCACGTGTTCATCATCAGGCGGCGGTAGGGCTTCTGGTCGTAGCTGACCTTGACCATGAATACCTGGAGGTCGATGCCGAAGTGCTTGGCCGCGAAGGCGATCGACGCGCCCCACTGTCCGGCGCCGGTCTCGGTGGTCAGGTGCTTGATGCCCTGTTTGTAGTTGTAGTAGGCCTGCGGCACGGCGGTGTTGGGTTTGTGCGAACCCGCGGGCGACACGCTTTCGTTCTTGAAAAAGATCTTCGCGGGCGTTCCGAGGGCCTTTTCCAGCCCCGTCGCGCGCACGAGCGGCGTCGGGCGCCATATCCTGTAAATCTCCTGCACCTCCTCGGGAATGTCGATGTAGCGCTCGGTCGACATCTCCTGGTCGATCAGTTCCTCGGCGAAGATCGCCGACATCTGCTCCTTCGTGACGGGCTTTTTCGTTCCGGGGTGCAGCGGCGGGAGCGGTTTGTTGGGCATGTCGGCCACGATGTTGTACCATTGCGTGGGCATCTGTTTTTCGGTGAGGCAGAATTTTTTCGTTTCCATAATGGGTATCGGTTTTTGAATTTGAAATGTGCAAAAGAAAAAGCCCGCTGCTTACTTTTCGTAAACAACGGGCTTGTGTATTTTTCGGGATTCAACTATACACGCGCGGTTCCGCACTCATTGTTCACGAGAGTCAACGAGCGCCACCACCATGCCTGTATGTTGAAATTGCGGATCATCTTTCAGTTTTGTTTCTGCAAATATATGCGGTCGGTTCGTAAAATGCAAATTTTTTACGAATTATTTTCGACACCTATATATGTAAGGAATTTTTACCGTACTTTGCGGAAAAATTTATATTTTTGCATGATTATCCGCAAATTCAAAACTTAACGATATGAATATTTCGTATAACTGGCTCAAACGTTATATCGCGACCGATCTTCCGGCCGAAAAGATCGCTGAAATCCTGACGGACATCGGCCTCGAAGTCGAAGGCTTCGAGAAGATCGAAACCGTGAAAGGCGGCCTTCGGGGCGTTGTCGTCGGCGAGGTTGTGACCTGTGCCGATCACCCCGATTCGGACCACCTGCACGTCACCGCGGTGGACGTGGGAGCCGCCGAGCCGTTGCAGATCGTCTGCGGCGCCGCGAACTGCCGGGCCGGATTGAAAGTCCTCTGCGCCACGGTCGGCGCGGTGCTCTACCCCGACGGCGGCGACGAGGAGTTCAAGATCAAACGTTCGAAGATCCGCGGCGTGGAGTCGCTCGGAATGCTCTGCGCCGAGGACGAGCTGGGCATCGGGTCTTCGCACGACGGCATCATGGAGCTTCCGGCCGACGCCCCCGTGGGCATGGAGGCCAGGGAATACCTGCATGTCGAGGACGACTACCTGATCGAGATCGGACTCACGCCCAACCGTGTGGACGCCGCTTCGCACATCGGCGTGGCGCGCGATCTGGCCGCTTACCTGAAGAGCCGCGGCGAAAATGCCGAAGTGAAACTGCCCGATGTTTCGGCCTTCGCTCCCGACAATCACGACCTGGAGGTGGCGGTCCGCGTCGAAAATCCCGAGGCCGCGCCCCGCTATGCCGGCGTTACGGTCACGGGCTGCAAGATCGGTCCGTCGCCCGAGTGGATGCAGAACTGCCTGCGCGCCGCGGGCATCAATCCCAAGAACAATCTGGTCGACATCACCAATTTCGTGCTGTTCGAGCTGGGCCAGCCCCTGCACGCCTTCGACGCCGCGAAGATCGAGGGCCGCGAAGTCGTGGTCCGCACCTGCGCCGAGGGCACGCCCTTCGTGACGCTGGACGGCGTGGAGCGCAAACTCACGGACAAGGACCTGATGATCTGCTCGGCCGAGCGTCCCATGTGCATCGCCGGCGTCTTCGGCGGACTGGACTCGGGCGTGAGCGACACCACGACCGACGTATTTATCGAGAGCGCCTATTTCAACCCCGTGTGGGTACGCAAGACGGCCAAGCGTTTCGGCCTGAATACCGACTCTTCGTTCCGCTTCGAGCGCGGCATCGACCCCAACATGCAGGTCTACGCCGCCAAGCGCGCCGCCCTGCTGATGAAGGAGCTGGCCGGGGGTACGATCTCCAGCGGCATCACGGACATCTATCCGGAGCCGATCGGGGATTTCGTCTTCGACATCTCGTTGGCAAGGGTCAACGCGCTGATCGGCAAGGAGATTCCCGAAACGGTCGTCCGCACGATCATCGCGGCGCTGGAGGTGAAGATCCTCGCCGAGAAAGACGGCGTGCTGACGGTCGCCGTGCCGCCCTACCGTGTCGACGTGCAGCGCGAAGCCGACCTCGTGGAGGACATCCTGCGCATCTACGGCTACAACAACGTCGAAATCCCCACGCAGGTCCGTTCGACGCTCTCCTATGCGCCGAAACCCGACCGCAACCGTCTGATGAACCTCGCGGCCGATTTCCTCACGGCCAACGGGTTTACCGAGATCATGTCCAACTCGCTGACGAAAGCCGCCTATTACGAGGGCCTGACCTCCTGCCCCGCCGAGCGTTGCGTGCGCATTCTCAACCCGTTGAGCGCCGACCTGAACGTGATGCGCCAGACGCTGCTGTTCAACATGCTGGAGGCCGTCGGTCTGAACGCCAACCGCCGCAACGGCGATCTCTGCCTCTACGAGTTCGGCAACTGCTATTTCTACGACGAGTCGAAGCGCACGGACGAAAACCGCCTGGCGGCCTACTCCGAGGAGTACCGCCTCGCCATCGCCGTCACGGGCGTCTCGACGCCGCAGTCGTGGAATGCGAAGCCCGTGAAGGCGTCGTTCTTCACCCTGCGCGCAGTCGCCGAGAAACTGCTCCGCCGCTTCGGCGTCGACATCTACGCGCTGAAGGCCGAGACGCTCGAAAGCGATCTTTTCAGCGAGGGCCTCACGCTGTCGCTCAATGGCAAACAGTTGTTGCAGATCGGCTCCGTGGCCGCCGCAATCCGCCGCCGTACCGATGTCAAGCAGGATGTGTACTATCTGGAGATGAATTTCGAGGCCCTTGCGAAATCCACGAAGAAGCTGAAGATTGCCGCCGGGGAACTGTCGAAATTCCCCGAGGTCAGACGCGATCTGGCGCTGCTGGTGGACAAGTCCGTGACCTTCTCCTCGCTGCGCGACGCAGCCTTCGCCGCCGAGCGCAAGCTGCTGAAAAGCGTCTCGCTGTTCGATGTCTACGAGGGCGACAAGCTTCCCGAGGGCAAGAAATCCTACGCTTTGAGCTTCATTCTGGAGGACAAGACCCGCACGCTGGACGAGCGGACCATTGAGCGTGTGATGGCGAACCTCACCCGGCAGTTCGAGCAGAAATGCGGCGCGCAGGTCCGGGCCTGACGAAATTTCAGCAACCGAAAGACCGCCCGGCCCCATCGGAGCCGGGCGGTCTTCCTTAAAATACGCCGATGCGACGATTTTCCAGAATATTTGCGTGGACGACCCTGTTCTTCGTTGCGGGAGCCGTGCTGTTCTTTACCAAAGCCGCCGCGCTTCCCTATAAGGTCGCCTGGCCCGTCCTGCTGCTGTCCCTGGCGACCTTCCTGTCGCGGCGCCGGGAACTGCTCCCGTTCGGGTTCGCCTTCCTGTTTTCCGCCGCCGGGGATGCCGTGGGCGCCAGGGGGCTGTTCATTCCCCAGATGGCCTTCTTCGCGCTGGCGCATGTCGCCTATGTGTGCTGGTTCCTGCCCCGGGCGCGGCGCAGGCTCCGTGCGGTTTCGCTGGCCGTCACCGTCCCGCTGCTCGTCTTCCTTTTCGCCGCCATCGTCCCCGAGGCCCCGTTTCCGGCCGAACGCATCGGCGTCGCCGTCTACGGGCTGGTCATCGCCGCAATGCTTTATAGCGCGCTCCAGTACGACGGGGCATGCGCCGCCGGATTCAGGTGTGCGGCCCTGCTGTTCGTCTTTTCCGACGCGGTGATCGCCTGGAACCGCTTCATCGGACCGGTTCCGGCCCGGACCTGGATCGTTATGACCACCTACTACCTCGCGCAATACCTCTTTTTCCGCTTCGCCTTCAAAACCGCAGCCCGGAACTGACGCTTACAGCGCCGGTTTCACCTGCGGCGGCTGGATTGTGACGTAGGGCGTGCCGTTGTCGTCGCACGTCGAGACGATCCGCACGGCCTTCACCGGACGCCCGGGGCGCAGCGTGATGCTTCCCATCTCCAACTCTCCCGCCCGCTCGAACGTCGCGCCGTCGTACGACACTTCGGCGTAACCCGTCGTCACGATCGTCTTCGGCAGCTGGCGGTTTCCCGTCTGCAAATACATTTCGCGGCACCTCACCGGCTCGCTGAACGTGTAGCGTATCCAATCCTGCTGCCGGCAGGCGCGGCGCGTACGCGAAAGGCCCTTGTAGCTCTCGGCGTTGGCATAGGGGAACTTCGCGCTCTCGCCCATCGAGGTCGTGATCGCCACGGCGGGCGTAATGGTCCGCCAGCGAGACTTGTCGGCCACGTAGGGGCTGCGGGCGGTGCCGTAGCGCGAATAGAAGCGGTAGAGATGCGGTTTCCCGGTGCGGACCGGAGCCGTGTAAGGGTGTTCTTCCGGAGAGCCGTCCATAAGGTAGTAAATCGCGGAGCCGTCGTCCGCCGAAGCGGTGAACGCGCCGTCGCCGTAGCCGACCTTCGGCGGGAAGAGCCGGAACCGGATGCCCATGGCCGCCATCCGGTCGTAATGTTTTCCTTTCAACTCCTCGTAATAGGCGTCCCACCCTTCGGCGTTGCCGCTCCAGGCGATGCGTGCGAGGGCGCAGACGCGCGGAAAGAGCATATAGTCGAGGTAGTCGGGCTTTTCCGGCTCGTGTGAGACGTAGGCTTCGCTGAAAAACGCCCCCTGCAACCCCTCGACGTTGCGCATCTGTTCGGGGCTGAACTCCGTGAAGCCGAAGCCGTAGACCTTTTTGGCGTCGAAGATCGCCGCCCAGTCGTGCCCGTCCTCGCGGGGCGACTGGCGCATGTCGAAATAGAAGTACTGGCCCGGCATCACGACGGTGCGGTAACCCTTCGCCGTGGCGTCGAGACAGGCCTTGACGCTCTCCCAGCCGTGCACGCGGCACTCCCGGGCGAAGGCTCCCGTGCGCACGGCCTCGTTCCACACGGCGGGCCGTTTGCCGTGCGAACGGAGGATTGCGGCCATGCGCTCCATGAAGAGGTCCTCCAGCCGGTGCGGGTCGGTCATCCCCTCCCGTTTCATCAGCGCCCGGCAGTCGGGACACCGCTCCCACTGCGACATGTCGACCTCGTCGCCACCCACGTGGATGTACTCCGAGGGGAACAGCTCGCACAGTTCGCCCAGAATGTCGCCCAGCAGCGCGTAATTCTCCTCCCGGGCCACGCACCATGCCGAACGGTAGTCGTAACCGTTGGTTGACACGGTGTCGGGCGGATAGTTGCAGCGGATTTCGGGATGCACCGACGCGATGTTGCGGCTGTGGCCCGGCAGGTCGATTTCGGGAATGATCTCGATATTCCGCAGGGCGGCGTAACGGATCAGCTCGCGCATCTTGCTTTGCTTGAAGTAACCTCCGTATTTCTCTGACCACTTGCCGTATACGGGTCTCACGGGCGAGTCGCCGCCGCGGAAGCCGCCGATCTCGGTCAGCTCGGGGTGCGAAAGGATCTCGATGCGCCACCCCTCGTCGTCCGAAAGATGAAGATGCAATTTGTTGATATTGTGGTAGGAAAACAGGTCTATATAACGTTTCACTTCATCCATTCCGATCCACGTCCGCGCCACGTCGAGCATCATCCCCCGATAGCCGAACCGCGGCTTGTCCTCGATCCTGACGCAGGCGATACCGGTTCCCGGGGCGATCCCCCTGCGGGCGTAGACTTCGGGCGGCAGCAGCCGGAACAGTTGTTGCAGTCCGTTGAAAACCCCGCCGCAGGTGGAACTTCCGATCTGGATGTGGTCGGGCGCGATGTCGAGGGTGTAAGCCTCCGACGGCTCCCCGTCCGGGGCGTCGAGCGTCAGCACGACGGAGCCTTCCCCCGCCATGCCGTTGCGGACCCCGCACCCGAGGTATTCGGCGGCGTATTCGGCCAGAGGGGCCAGTTCGCGGTCGGCGGAGATTGTCGTTCCGGGACCGAACGTGAAGATCCCTTCGCGGGGAGTCGTCTTTTCCGGGGCGGGTTGCGCGGCGGCGGTGCACAGGCCGCAAAGGGCTGTCGTCAAGAGGATCAGAAGTCGTAATTTCATGCGACGTGAGGATTTTGTTTCCTGCAAAGTTACTTTTTTTCCGCCGAATGTGCTACCTTTGCCGGAGTAAAACCACGGTTTTAGCGGGCGGACGGCGGCGAATCACGGACAGATTCCGCTTTTGCGCCCGGTGTGAAAAAATAATTTGCGACATGGAAGATAAACGTCTGAAGGCCACGGCCCGTCTTTTGGAGGTGATGAACACCCTGCGCCGCGAGTGCCCCTGGGACCGCGAGCAGACATTCGACTCGCTGCGCAGCAACACCATCGAGGAGACTTACGAACTGGCCGATGCCATCACCGACCACAATATGGAGGGCATCAAGGAGGAGTTGGGCGACCTGCTGCTGCACGTGGTGTTCTATTCGAAACTGGGCGAGGAAGAGGGCGCGTTCGATTTCGGCGACGTGGCCGACGCGCTGTGCGACAAGCTGATCTACCGCCACCCTCACGTCTACGGCGACATTCACGCCAACACGCCCGACCAGGTCAAGGAGAACTGGGAGGCGCTGAAACTCCGCAAGAAGAACCGCCGGAGCGGCACGCTGGGCGGTGTTCCGCGCTCGCTCCCGGCGATGGTCAAGGCCTACCGCATGGGCGAAAAGGCCGCCGGGGCGGGTTTCGACTGGGAGCAGAAGGAGGATGTCTGGGACAAGGTCCGCGAGGAGCTGGGCGAAGTGGAAGCCGAAATGAAATCGGGCAGCAAGACCGACCTCGAAGGCGAATTCGGCGACCTGCTGTTCGCGCTCGTCAACGCCTGCCGCCTCTATGGCGTGGACCCCGAATCGGCGCTGGAACGCACGAACAAGAAGTTCATCCAACGCTTCAATTACATGGAGGAACGCGCTGCGGCAAAAGGACATACGCTTCACGAGATGTCGCTCGGCGCGATGGAGGAGCTGTGGCAGGAAGCCAAGAGAAATTAAGAATTAAAAATCAGAAATTCAGATATGGCGCTTATACGAAAAGTCCGCGGGCATGAGCCTGTGATCGGAGAGAACACCTTTCTGGCCGAAACGGCCGTCATTCTGGGCGACGTGACCATCGGCCGCGACTGCTCGATCTGGTACAACGCCGTGCTGCGGGGCGACGTGAACCGGATCGTCATCGGCGACCGCACGAACATCCAGGACGGCGTGGTGCTCCACACCATCTACGACAAGGCGAAGCACCCTTCGCAGACGATCATCGGCAACGACGTCTCGGTGGGCCACAACGCCATCATCCACGGCGCGGTGATCGGCGACAACTGCCTGATCGGCATGGGCGCCACCCTTCTGGACAACGCCCGCATCCCCTCGGGGTGCATCATCGCGGCCAACGCGCTGGTGCTCTCGAACGCGCAGCTGGAACCCAACTCGGTCTATGCGGGCGTCCCGGCCAAAAAGGTCAAGGAGGTGACTGCGGAGCAGCGCGAGGAGATCATCCGCCGCACGGCCCACGACTATATGCTGTACGCCTCCTGGTACGGCGAGCCGGAAGAGTGACCGGTTTCCGTGCGGCATGGCAGGACGCGGCCGGAAACCGCGTTCGCAGGCCCGTCTCGCTCCGGATCCTCCCCGGAAGAGACCCGAGCCGCCGTAGGCGGCGGCTACGACCGCCCGAAGCGAAATCCGGTAATTTTTAGTTAGAGCGATAACTACCCTATATGAAACTGCAATCGAAATACGCCGATCTGGTGCTCAATCTGTTGGTTGCCGTGGCGATCAGCCTGGTGGTCAATTTCTCCTACGTGCTGCTGATGCTCGTGGACCTGAACAGCGACAGCCAGCCCCGCCCTTCCGACCAGAGAGCCGTCGAACGGCCCGACGAGGGCGTGCTTTCGGTCCACCCCGACGGCTACGGGTACCTGGTTTACGAGAACGGCGACAGCGTCTACGTGCCCACGCGGCGCATGCGGTGGCTGGAGATCGCGCCCGGCGACCGGATCGTCGCGGACCTGATGCCGCCGCGCTCCGAGAAGGCGCATCCGATGCTGGCGGAAATCCGCACGCGCAACGGCGCGGAGTTCGATTACAGCAAACTTTACAACGGGCCTTCGAAGATGACGGAACTGCTCCTGCAACTGTTCTACTACCTCGTCGTGTCGTTCGTCATGCTCTCGATCCTCACCTCCGTCAGGCGCAACTACTCCATGTCGCGCTTCGTGCGCCGCTGCCTGTGGTGCTGCGTCGCGGCGGCCGCGCTCTACTGCGTGGCTCCCGTCACGGAGTGGCACACGGGGCGCATCGGGCTGAACTTTATGAGCGGGCGGATGTTCGACTACATGCTGCTGCTCAAATGCTCGTTCGCCGTGGTGGCGTCGATGCTCTACGGGCGCATCTACGTGCTGATTTCCCAGCGGCAGGCCGTCGTCGTCGAGAACGAGCGGCTCAAGAACGAAAACCTCACCACGCGTTACAACATGCTCGTCGGGCAGATCAACCCCCATTTCTTCTTCAACTCGCTCAACTCGCTGGCGATGCTCGTGCGCGAGAAGCACGACCAGAAGGCCCTGACCTACATCGACCAGCTTTCGTACACGTTCCGCTACATCATCCAGAACGGCCAGAGCATGCTGATGACCCTCGACGAGGAGCTGAAATTCCTGGAGGCTTACAGCTACCTTTTCAAGATACGCTACGCCGACAAGCTCTTTTTCGACATCGACGTCGACGAGAAATACCTCGGGTGGAAACTCCCGGCCTTCTCGCTGCAACCGCTGATCGACAATGCCGTCAAGCACAATTCGATCACCCGCACCAAGCCGTTCCACATCTCGGTCCGCACCGAAGAGGGGCTGCTCGTGGTGTCGAACCCCAAGGTTCCCAAACTCGAACCCGAACCTTCGACCGGCATCGGGCTGGAGAACCTGCGCAACCGCTGGAATCTGATCACGGGCAGCGACATCGAAATCGTCGACGACGGCGCCACCTTCTCCGTGCGCATGCCGCTGCAAAATCCCTCCGTATGATGAAAGCCCTGATTATCGAAGACGAAACCGCCGCCGCGCGCAACCTCGCGGCGATTCTGCGGCAGACGGCTCCCGACGTGGAGATCGTGGCGACGCTCGAGAGCGTCGAGGAGAGCGTCGAATGGCTCCGTTCGAATCCTGTCTCTTATACACATCTCCGAGCCCACG
>ERZ1026941.615-NODE-615-length-13285-cov-31.533636_pt1 | contig 13285 bp, 9 predicted proteins | sample MGYA00519305_ERZ1026941 | MGnify/ENA primary metagenome ERZ1026941 (study PRJEB26926, sample SAMN06164614) | human gut metagenome | biome: ENVO:00009003; feature: ENVO:2100002; material: ENVO:00002003 | host: Homo sapiens | place: USA | collected 2012 ...
AGCTGGAAGAGATCGTCGAGATGAGTCAGGTCATCGGCAACAACAAATACGCTCCCGTCAGCGAACACCGTTTCCACACCAAACTCTATGAAATCACGGGAAACAAGATCATCACCGAATTTCAAAACATCATCTATCCCGTGCTGGATTTCGTCAGGGAGAAGTACCGCGACTTTCTGGAACCGATCGAAAAGGAGCTGGAGCAGGCCGGTGCGCTGGTGACGCACCGCGACCTGCTGAAATACATCGAAAACCGCGACCTGAAAGGGTACAAAAAGGCGATCGAAGAGCATTTCAGGCTCTATTCGATCTATCTGGAACGCCACAAGAAATAGCGCCGGAGATCATGCGGCCGGAGGGGCGGGGCCTGCGACGTCTCCGTCCCTGCAATGCCGTCACCCGCCGTCACCCCCTGCGACGCCTCAGCTCCTGACGTCCGTCAGCGCGCCGCGCGCAACGCCCCGATGAATCCGGGCCAGAGACACCATAGGTTTTCGGTCTGCAACCACAATTCGCGAGCCTGCGCCCGAAGCGAGGGGCGTTCGCTCTCGATATCGCGCAGGTAAGTCTCGTCGGCGGGATGCTCCTCGGCCGTAAATTCGGCGAAATAGGGCGCAAAGCGGGTTTTGAAGCGCTGCAACTCCCCTTCGGGCAGCTTCCCGCCGCGGCGGAACGCCGACCATAGCAGCAGGATTTCGCGGCTGGCATACTTGTCCGACACGTCGTTGATCACCTCGTCGAACAACTCCTGCTCGTCCATGGCCAGATAATCGAAAGCCAGCAGTTCACTCCCCTCCAGATGGTCTTCGGGGTCCAGTTCGAGCAGCAATTCGAGCAGTGCCGCCGACATTTCGAAGTCGTTGATCAGAAAATGGTCGATGGCCGACGCCCGAATCAGTTCGAGGGCCGCGCGCGAATTGCGGTGGTTCCATTCGAGATTCACCTCTTCGTCCTCCGGCACCAGCTCGGCAAAACGCTGAAAGGCCTGAAACCGCTCGTTGCAGGCTTCCTCGACATTTCCGGCACGCTCCATTTCGCGGGTACGGGCCAGTACTTTAGCAAAATTATAGGCTCCCTCGCCGATCACCTCGTAGGTCTGGTCGGCAGTCGGGTTAAGGCAGGGATTTTGCATCGCGCCGCATTTTAAAAATTAGAATTATCAACAATACGAGTGTCACCGCCCCGCCCAGCAGGTAGGCCGCCGCACGGTCGCGCATGCCGCACATGAGCGGAGAGACGAAGACATAGGACGAGCATACGTAGGTCATGACCGTCGCCGGAATAAGCCCTACCCAGCGGTTGCGGCCGTGCCGGTTCAGAAAGGCCGTAATCATCCACAGCGTGACCATCGCCAGCGTCTGGTTCATCCACGCGAAATAGCTCCACATCGTCTGAAAAGGCAGACAGAATATGATTACGAGACCTGCAGCGAAGAGCGGAACGCTGATGTAGATGCGTTTGCGCAGGCTCCGCTGCTCGACGCCCATAAAGTCGGCGACGATCAGCCGCGCCGAACGGAAGGCCGTGTCGCCCGAAGTGATCGCGCAGGCCACGACTCCGAAAATCACGAACCCGGCCAGCACCTCGCCCAGCGTGTCGCGGGCGATCGCGTCGACCATCACGGCCGCCTGTCCGCCGTATTCGGCGATCGCGGCGTTCAGCCCTCCGACGCCGTTCCAGAACGCCATGGCGACAGCCGCCCAGATCAGGGCGATGATGCTCTCGGAGATCATGGCGCCGTAAAACACGGGCCGGGCCTGACGCTCGGAGCCAAGACAGCGGGCCATCAGCGGCGACTGCGTGGCGTGAAATCCCGAAATCGCGCCGCAGGCGATGGTCGTAAAGAGCATCGGCACGATCGGAAACCGTGCCGCATCGGCGATCTGGTTCCGGAAAGAGGTGAATTCGGGAATCGTGTATTTCCCGCTGAAAAGCAGTACCGCAAGGATTCCCAGCGCCATGAAAAGCAGCGCACAGCCGAAAACCGGATAGATGCGCCCGATAATCTTATCGACCGGCAGCAGGGTCGCCACGATATAATAAACGAGAATGACGCCCAGAACGATCAGCAGCAGCCACGAGAAATCGCCGAAGACGATTCCCGAAAGCGCCGGAGCGTCGATGCGGTTGGCGATCAGCGAAGCGGGCTGCGAGAGGAACACCGCGCCCACGAGCACCATCAGTCCGACCGAAAAGACGCGCATCAGCTGTTTGACGCCGTTGCCCAGATAGGTGCCGACCGTCTCCGGAAGGCTCGCGCCGTTATTGCGCAGGGAGATCATGCCGGCGATAAAGTCATGGGCCGCGCCCATGAAAATCCCGCCGAACGTGATCCAGAGAAACGCCACGGGACCGTAGGCCGCGCCCAGCACGGCGCCGAAAATCGGCCCCAGACCGGCGATATTGAGCAGTTGGACGAGGAAAGTCTTCCACATCGGCATCGGAATATAGTCCACGCCGTCGAACGACACGGCCGAAGGCACGGGACGCCCTGCATCGGCCCCGCAAAGACGCTCCAGATAACGTCCGTATGTAAAATACGCCGCCACCAGCAGCGCAAGGCACACCAGAAAAGTGATCATTATCGGGTTAGTTTTGCGCGAATATAGTAAGAAATGTGAGAATTTTTGAAAAATTGTTGTTTGAAAAAAATATTTTTCAGATATTTGCAGTCCCAAAGGGAACTTAATGTTCCCGGCAAGCCGAAATAGCTCAGTTGGTAGAGCGTTTCACTCGTAATGAAGAGGTCCCGGGTTCAAGTCCCGGTTTCGGCTCAAGCCACCGCTTTCGCGGTGGCTTTTTTTTATCGGATAAGTCCCGCCCAAAGCGCCGAAATGCACCGGCAGCGAAATATCTGCAAATAAATGCAGATATTCCGATTATAATGCCTATCTTTGGCAACCCGGACAATCGAGTTCATATTGTAACTTTCTTGGCAATGCACTGTCCCGCTTATCTTTAGCAGGTCTTCTCCATCGCTGATTCAGCCTTCAAAACCGACTTTTTTTGTTCGAATACCGACTCTCTCCAGCAGCAGCGCGGCACGGAGCATATCCGGCGGCGTGCGGCAACGGCGGCGAAAGCTTGGAACAAACACATTTTAATCATATAATTAATGGCGATTTCATTCAGCAAAAGAGAATTAGAGAAGAAAAAACAAGGCAAGAAGTTAGAGAAGCAACAGCGCAAAGAGGAACGCAAAGCCAACAGGGGCGGCAGCTCGCTCGACGACATGATCGCGTATGTCGATGCGAACGGCATGATTACCGACACGCCGCCCGACATGAGCAGCAAACCGAAGGTCGATGCGGAGACCATCGCGGTATCCGTCCCCAAGAAGGAGGAGCAGGAGCCGGTCGCACTGCGGGGACGCGTGGAACATTTCAACACCGACAAAGGCTACGGTTTCATCAAGGACCTCGACAGTACGGAGAAATATTTCTTCCACATCAGCAACGCACCGGCCGACATCGCCGAAGGCGCGCTGGTGACCTTCGAGACGGAACGCGGTCAGCGGGGACTCAATGCGGTCAACATAACATACGCAAAATAAACAAGCATCATTTCACATAATCAAAAGACAGATGAACATTTACGTTTCAAAACTGAACTTCCGCACGACAGGCGAGAGTTTGCAGGCACTTTTCGCACAGTACGGAGAGGTATCTTCGGCTAACATCATCACAGACCGGGAGACCGGACGTTCGCGCGGTTTCGGCTTTGTCGAGATGCCCGACGAGGGCCAAGGTCAGAGCGCCATCGACGCCCTGAACGGCACCGATTTCGAGGGCATGACGATCATCGTAAACGTAGCCCGCCCCAAGACCGAACACGGCAACGGCGGCGGTTACGGAGGCAACCGCGGCGGCGGTGGCTACAACCGCGACGGTTACGGCAAAAGACGGTTTTAAGCCGGGAATATAATTCCACAATCCGGCCGCAGGAGTCTGTTTCGACAGGTTCCTGCGGCTTTTTCGATGCCCAAGGCCGGCGAATCCCGGAGCGTACGGCCAATCGCGGAGCGTATGACCGGCTATGGAACACATGGCCGATCGCGGGACACGACCGGCTGCAGACCGGAAAACACCGGTGATACGACAGAAAACAGACGAAGGGGCGCAGGTCTATGACTACGCCCCTCGTCCATATCCGTAACGCCAAGTCATTCGGTCCAGCCGCCGCCCAACGCCTTGTAGAGCTGCACCAGCGCCAGATGCTCGTCGCGCACGGAGTTGCTCAGGCCGATCTGGGCGTCGAAATAGCGCCGCTGGGCGTCCAGCACGTCGATGTAATTGGTGCTTCCGGCACGGTATTGCAGGTGCGCCAGTTCGACGTATTTGCTCGCCGCATCGCGCAGGTTCAGCTTCAAGGCCGCCGTTTTGCGGGCGCTGCGATAGGTGACCACGGCGTCGTCGGCCTCCTTGAAGACCGTCAGGACTTTCTGCTCGTAGGCCAGACGCGCTTCGTCGTAAGCCGCCAGCGCGGCGCGGTAGCGGGCCTGCTTGCGGCCGAAACCGAAGATCGGCGAAGCGAGCGTCCCGGCGACATACGAGAAAGGCGAACGGAAAAATCCGCTCAGGTCGTCGTTTTCGAGACCGCCCGTCAGATTGAACGTCAGGCGCGGAAACCGGTCGGCGTAGGCCATGCCCGCCGAAGCCATCGCCGAACGGAGCCGCTGCTCGGAAGAACGGACGTCGGGACGGCGCTGCAACAGCCCGGAGGGCAGTCCGACGGGCAGGCTGTCAGCGAATTCGGCATCGGTATTCATCTTGCCGCGCACCACCCGCCGGTCGGGATTTTCACCCATGAGCAGCAGGATGCCGTTCTCCATGATCTTGATTTTGCGTTCGAGGTCCGGAATCAGCGCGGCCGTCGAGGCGTACTCCACCTTCGCCTGCTGATAGACCATTTCGGAGGTGAGACCGCCTTCGAACCGCAGCTGCACCTGATAGAGTCCCTCGCTGCGCGTAATGAGCGTACGCCGCACGATCGACAGCTCGTTATCCAGCGCGATGAGGTTGAAGTAGGCCGCGGCGACGGACGCCACCAGCGTCATGCGCATCGCCCGCCGGTCCTCGACCGAAGCGAGGTATTCGGCGCCCCCTTTGCGTTTGGCCCAGCGCAGGTTGCCCCACAAATCCAGCTCCCAGCTGAGCGTGACTTTGGCCCCGAATTCGGGGTCTCGGCTCGATTTTTCACCGGCGTAGTCGTTGGTCTCGTAGTCGCCGTAAGCGGTTCCCGTAACCGACGGCAGGCGTTCGGCCCGGCTCACCCGGTACAGCTCCCGCAGGCGCTCCACGCGCGCGGCGGCCGCGAGCATGTCCCGGTTGTTGTCCAGCGTACGTTCGATGATCCGGCAGAGGGTCGAATCGCCGTAGAACCGCCACCACTGCACGTCGGCAACGGTCAGGGAGTCGGAATCCTCCCCGGCGATGCGCTCCGGCAGATCGACGTCGGGCGCCTTGCAGTGCCGCACGGCCGAGCAGGAGACCATTCCGGCCGCTGCGGCCAGCAGAATGATTATCGTAAGTCGTTTCATCGTTTCAGTTTTGCTTTGATCCTGTAAATCCACACGAAGAAGAAGGGCACGAAGACAATGCCGACGGTAATGGCGACCAGCATGCCGAAGAAGACGCCCGTGCCGATACCCTGACGGCTGGCCGAACCCGGTCCCGAAGCGAAGACCAGCGGCAGCAGGCCGAGGATGAAGGCCAGCGAGGTCATCACGATCGGGCGGAAGCGCAGATGCGCCGCGGTAAGGGCCGCAGAGACGGCGTCGCGTCCCTTCTCGATCTCCTCCTTGGCGAACTCCACGATCAGGATGGCGTTCTTGGCCACCAGCCCCACGAGCATCACCAGTCCGATCTGGAAATAGATGTTGTTCTCCAGCCCGCAGATCCAGATGCCCAGATAGGCGCCGATGCCGGCCACGGGAAGCGACAGGATGACCGCCACGGGCACCGACCAGCTTTCGTACTGCGCGGCGAGGAACAGGAAGACGAAGAGGAAGGCCAGCGCCAGCACCAGCCCGGTCTGTCCGCCCACGTGCTTCTCCTGATAGGAGAGTCCGCTCCACTCGACGCCGACCGATGCCGGGAGGTGCTTGCGGACGATGCTCTCCAGCACGTCCATCGCCTGCCCCGAACTGTAGCCGTGGGCCGCTTCGCCCGAAATGGTCGCCGAGTTGAACATGTTGAAGCGCTTGATGTTGCCCGCACCCGTCGTATAATGCGTCGTGCCGAGCGCCGTGATGGGAATCATCACCCCGCCCGCCCCGCGCACGAAGAAGAGGTTCAGGTTGTCGCGCTGGGCACGGTAGGGAGCCTCGGCCTGAATGTAAACGCGGTAGATGCGGTTGAACATGTTGAAGTCATTGACGTAGATCGACCCCGTAAAGGCCTTCATCGTGGAAAAAATGTCCGACATCGAGACGCCCAGCAGCTGCGCCTTGTCGCGGTCCACGTCGAAATAGAGCTGCGGAATATCGCCCTGCATCGACGACGAAAGCCCCGTGAGTTCGGGCCGCTGCGCGGCATAGTACATCAGCGTATCGACGGCGCGCTGCAGCTCGGCGTAGGTCGTATTGCCGCGCGCTTCGAGCACCATCTCGAAACCGCCCGAATTGCCCAGACCGGGAATCACGGCCGGACGCGACAGGTAGACCCGGCTTTCGGGATAGCGCGACATCTCGGCGCGCACGCGCTGCATCACCTCGCTCAGGCCGTCCGAATCGCGGTCGCCCCACGGTTTGAGGATCACGGTCAGCTGGCTGCGCGCCTGATTGGTGCCCACGCGGGGACTCGAACCCGTCACGTTGAGCACGTACTCCACGTCGGGATCGTTCATCAGAAACTCGACGGCCCGGTCGGTCACCTCGCGCGTACGCTCGATAGTCGCCCCTTCGGGCAGCTCCAGCTCCACGGTGAAATAGCCCTGATCCTCCTGCGGCATGAAGCTCTGGGGCACCAGACGGTTCATCAGCCAGATGCCGACCAGCACGATGCCGAAGGCGGCCAGCATGCGCCGCGAGTGCTTCAGCGCCCCCCGAATCATCCGGCCGTAGAATCTGTTGCCCGTCGCCAGTCCGAGATTGATGCGGCGGAAAATCCGGTTTTTCTTCTCCCCGCTTTCCGGTTTGAGGAAAAGCGAACACATCACGGGGCTGAGCGTCAGCGCCGCGACCGTCGAAATGATCACCGACACGGCGATCGTAATGGTGAACTGGCGGTAGAGCTGGCCCGTGATTCCCGCAAGGAAGCTCACCGGGACGAACACGGCGCACAACACGAGCGACATGGCGATCAGGGCGCCGCTCAGGCTGCCCATCGCCTTTTTGGTCGCCTCGTACGGCGAAAGGCGCTCCTCGTTCATGATGCGGTCCACGTTCTCGACCACCACGATGGCGTCGTCCACCACGATGCCGATGGCGAGAATCAGTCCTAGCAGCGTCAGCATGTTGAGCGAGAAGCCGAAGACGAGCATCACGCCGAAGGTGCCGATCAGCGAAATGGGTACCGCCACGATCGGGATGAGCGTCGCGCGCCAGCTCTGGAGCGAAAGGAAGACCACCAGAATCACCAGCAGCAGCGCTTCGAAAAGCGTCCGGTAGACGTGGTGGATCGACTCGGAAATGTAGGTGGTCATGTCGAACGGAATCTCATAGCTGATTCCCTCCGGGAAATTCGCGCGGATCTCCTCCATGACCTTCTTGACCGAAGCGGCGACCTCCATGGCGTTGGCGCCGGGAAGCATGTTGATATTCAAGACGGCGGCGTTCCCGCCGTTGATACCGCTCTCGGTGCTGTAGGAGGAGGCTTCGAGCGAAATGCGCGCCACGTCCTTCAGACGGATGATTGAACCGTCGGGATTGGCCCGCACGACGATATCCTCGAATTCGCTGACCGACGACAGACGGCCCTGCGCCGTGATCGGAATCGTCACGTCGATGCCGTTCATGGGAGCCTGCCCCAGCACACCGGCCGCCGATTCGCGGTTCTGGTCCTTGAGCGCGTTCTGCAAATCCTTGACCGTCAGGCCGAGGTCGGCCAGCTTGTCGGGCATGACCCATATCTGCATGGCGTAATAGCGGCTGCCGACGTTCGAGACGCTGCCCACGCCGGGCACGCGGCGCAGCATGTCCAGCACGTTGAGCGTGGCGTAGTTGCTCAGGTAGATTTCGTCGAACTTGGGGTCGGATGACAGCAGCGTGATGGTCATCAGCTTGCTGGCCGCCTGCTTCTCGACCGAGATGCCGTTCTGCACCACCTCGGCCGGAAGACGCGCTTCGGCCTTCTTCAGACGGTTCTGAATATCCACGGCCGCCAGATCGGGATCGGTCGAGATGTCGAAGGTCACCGTGGCGGAAAAACCGCCCGAATTGGAGCTTGACGACTCCATGTAGATCATGCCGGGCGTGCCGTTCAGCTCCTGCTCGATGGGCGTGGCCACGGCCTGCGTCACGGTCTGCGCGTCGGCGCCCGGATAGGAGGCCGAGATGCGGACCACGGGCGGCACGATCTGAGGGTACTGATCGACGGGCAGCAGGGCGAGGCCGATGCCGCCGACGATCACGATGATGATGGACAGCACCGTCGAAAAGACGGGCCGGTCGATAAAAAAGTCCGCTTTCATAGGTTACTGCTGATTTTCGGTCTCCTCCTCGCGCCGCGTAACGACCGGTTCGACTTTCATGCCGTGCTGGAGCTTGTGGTATCCCTCCACGACGATGTCTTCGCCCGACACCAGTCCGCGCTCGACGACGATGTTCTGTCCGATTTCGGGTCCCGTTTCGATAAAACGCTTCTCGACGATGCTGTCGGGACGCACCACGAAGATGTAGGCCCCGCCCTTCTCGATCACCACGGCCTTCGACGGCACGACCACGGCGTCCTCACGCACGTCGAGCAGCAGCCGCACCTTGGTGAACTGGCCCGGCAGCAGGATATGGTCGGGATTGGACATCTCGGCGCGGACGGAGAAGGTACCCGTCTGGGGATCGACCTGCGGATCGGCGAAATCGACCAGTCCCCGGTAGGGGTATTCGGAGCCGTCGGCCAGCGTCACGGTGATATAGGGGTCCCATTTACGGGCCGTATCGCGGTGTCCGAGATTGACGTTGCGGGCTTTGCTGCGCAGGTAGTCCAGCGCCGTCATGCTGAAATCGACGCGCACCGTATCGCTCTTCACCACCGTCGCCAGCAGCGATTTGCCGTTCGGTCCCACGAGCGTTCCGATGTCGGCGTTGCGCTCGGAGATATACCCCGCGATGGGCGACTTGACGTTGGTATAGCCCAGCGTCATTTCGGCCTGCGTGAGGTCGGCCTCGCCCACCACCACGTCGGCCGCGGCGCTCTCGTACGAAGCGATGGCGTTGTCCAGTTCGAGCTGGCTGGCCGCGCTCTGCTGGTAGAGCGGACGGATACGGTCGAGGTCGCGCTTGGCCTTGAGGGCCTGCGCGCGCGCCTTGTTGAGCTGCGCCTTGGCCTTATCGACACGCGCCCGATACACGAGCGGGTCGATCACGAAAAGCGTCTGCCCTTTCTTGATATAGGTGCCTTCGGCGAAAAGCATCTTTTCGAGGTAGCCCTCGACGCGGGCACGGATTTCGACGAACTGCTGGGCGCGGATGCGGCCCACGTAATCGCCGTAAATATTGACGTCCTCTGTGGTGACGGGTTCCACGGCCACGACCGGAAGCGTGACCGACGCCGGCCGCGGCCGAAGCAGCAGAGCAAGCAGCAGGCCCGCGACGATCGCGGTGCAGGCTATCGCAATCCACTGCCTGCGGCTCAGCTTCACGCGGACACGGGCCGCACGCGAAGCTGCCTTCTTCACGCCGGCCAGATTCAGGTTCTGCAAATCGGGTTTCAACTTGTCAAATTTCATAGAGTGTATATAAAATGAGGGTACAGAGCAAACGTCCAATCCTTGCGCCAAGATGCACCCGTATGTTTAAAACATTTATTAGCAGCAAAATACCGTCCAAATGCGGCTCAAAGATATGCAAAATTGTGTAGAATTATTCCACACGGCTGTGGAATAATTCCCCAACGCCCGGCCCGGAGAACGGCCCGAAAATCCCTGCGCAGAGGCCCTGCCGGGCACATTCCGGGCGCACCGCAACTCCGGACGCACACCCTGCCATAGAAAAAGGACCCTCCGGGGGTCCTTTCAGATTACATTTCGGGCGGAAGCGACTGCCGCCGCGGCCCTTTTGACGGCTTACCGACGGGTTCGAACCAGACTGCCGTCATCGGCTACACGGAGGGTTTTGACGCCTCCCGAAGGCTCAAATCCCCCCCCCCTCACGGTGCTCCCGATCCTCTGGGAGCCGGAGTCCGATGGGATGGGCGAAGATAAAGCGGGCGCCGCCCGTATAGGTCGGATCGACCCAGATGCGGCCGCCGAAGATCATGGCGATCTGACGGCAGATGGCCAGTCCCAGTCCGGTACCCTTCTTCTTGTTGCCGTCGAGTTTCTCGAAACGGTTGAAGACCATTTCCTGCTTGTCGAGCGGAATGCCGGGGCCGGTGTCGGTCACCGAGAAAAGCACCTCGTTCTGTTCGGGGCATATCTCCACGCCGAGGGTGATGCTGCCTTCGGAGGTGAACTTCGCCGCATTGGTCAGCAGGTTGATCAGTATCTGAGACAGGCGGTGGACGTCGGTGGTGAGCATGTACGAATCGACGGCGCATTCGAGACGCCCCTCGACCCCCGGCTGACGGGTATGGGCCGTGGTCATGAGGATATGCTGACAAATCTGCACGATCTCCTCCGCAGAGTAGTTGAACCTGATCTTACCGCATTCGAGCGACGAAATGTCGAGAATGTCGTTCAGCAGCGTCAGCAGCATTTCGGAATTGTTGACCACGATGGCGCAGTATTCGGCGCGCTCCTCCTGCGAGAGTTCCTCGCCCTGCATGAGCGACGAGAAGCCGACGATGGCGTTCAGCGGAGTACGTATCTCGTGACTCATGTTGGCCAGAAAGGCCGACTTGAGCATATCGGACTCCTCGGCTTTCTCGCGGGCGATCACCAGCTGGCCTTCGCGCTCTTCGAGCGTGCGCTTCAGACGCCGCGTACGCAGGAACAGGAAGGCCACGAAGATCAGCAGCAGCACCAACAGTACGATTCCGACCACGAGCAGCTCGATATAGTGCGAATATTTCGAGAGTTTGGCAGCCACCGTATCCTCGATAACGCTGCCTTTCGGCAAAGCGTACTCGGCGATCTTCAGCTCCTTGAGCTTGCGCGAGTCGAAGACGTACCCGCCGTCCGAAAGATGGAAATGCGCACCTTCCATGCTGCCGGTCTTATAATACTCCTTGATCTGGGCCGCAATGACGTTGGCGCCGTTCTCGTAGTTGGGGACGAAACCGCCCACGGCCACGTCGCCGATGCCCGTCTGGGTGATCGAGAAGACCGGGAGACGGGGGTTGAGCTGCACCAGATCGTTGAGCGAACGCTGCATGAGGTATTCGCCGTCGCTGCCTACGCGCCACGTGCCGAGCATCACGGCCGACCGGGGCGGAAGCGACGCATAGGCCGCATGCGAAGCCTCGTCGCCGTCACGGCTGTCCACCAGCACCAGATTCAGGTCTGGATAATTCTCCATCTCCTCACGCACGAGCGCCTGCAGCGAGATGCCGCCGTAGGTGTTGTCCGAAATAAAGGCGATGTTCTCGACTTCGGGATAGAGCGTGCGGATCAGCTCGATGTTGCGGCGCACGTCGTATTTGTTGAGCAGGCCGCCCACATTGTGCAGGCTGTCCACCATATTCATATAGTTGATCGACGGGGGCATCCAGACGCCGGTGCTGTCGGCCGGCGGCGGCAGCACGATGCCGTTCGAACTGACGAAACAGCTGAAGCACATCACCTCCTTGGGAATGCGTCCCAGCGAGACGAACGACGCCCACGCCTCCTGCCCAGCAGCACGATGGCGCGCAGGCCTCCTTTGGATTCGTAACGGGTTATCAGGTTGTCGGTCTGCGAAATCCAGAGGGGCGCGTCGTTGATGCTCTTGCATTCGAGCGTCTCGACGTAAATATCGCACGGCACGCCCGACGCCACGACCTGACGTTCGAATTCCGTGATGAAACTCGACATGCGGCGCGTGTCGGGATTGTAGGACGAAATGATCAGAATGCTCTCCCGTCCGCGGGCCTCCTCGGCCCGAAGCAGCGAGGGCAGCAGAATGCAGCAACTCAGGAGCAGCAGCGTCCAGTGTTTTATCGCTCGATTACCGGTCATAGTTTTTTCTTTTACCGCGAAAGCAGCGAAGCGATACGGCTGCGAAGCTCGTCCGCACGCAGCGGCTTGGCCAAGCATTCGTTGAATCCGGCCTGAAACATACGCTGACGATCGGTTTCGAAAGCATAGGCCGTAAGTGCGATAACGGGAATGTCGGGAGCACGCTCGCGGATAAGCCGCAGCGCGTCATAACCGTCCATGACGGGCATGTTGATATCCATCAATACCAGATCGGGGTGTACTTCGGCGAACATATCGACGGCCTGCCGGCCGTCCCATGCATGCACCAGTTCGTAATCACGACGCAGCAGCACTTCTACCAGTTTGAAATTACTCGGATTATCCTCGGCAACGAGTAACCGGGGACGGCCGTCGTCGGAATTTACGCATTCGTTACACTCCATCGCTTCATCGGTTTAACAAAACCGTCCGGCCGTGGGAAGTCCGGACAATTGCACAAAACTACCATTTTTTTTGATTAACACCATAGTATTTCCGGAAAAAATTAATATCATCGCAGTCCCGGAGCAGGAGAAGCCGGGCGTTTTTGCGTTATAAATTACCTCAAAAGTTTAGAATGACAAATATTTTTCCGATATTTGCAACGGGAAAAAAGTGACTCATAGCGAATATTTACTACATTTACTGTCGAAACTCAGGCCAGACCCTCCGCAGGCGGCCCGCATGCCCCCTGCGGCACGCACCGGAAGCGGAGAGACATAGCTGCGACACACCCACGGCAACGAACGAACCGACATGAACAAGAAACAAATACTGATCGTAGACGACAAGGAGCAGATCGCCAAAATTCTTTACGCATACCTCCAAGCGGATTACGACTGCCATTACGTGCAGAATCCGCTGCACGCCATCAAACGGCTGCTCGCCGGCCACATGCCGGACCTGATCATCTCGGACATCCGCATGCCCGAAATGCGCGGCGACGAATTTCTGGAATACCTCAAACACAACGAATTGTTCAAGCAGATCCCGGTCGTGATGCTTTCGAGCGAGGACAGCACCTCGGAACGCA
>ERZ1026941.632-NODE-632-length-13119-cov-11.776791_pt1 | contig 13119 bp, 5 predicted proteins | sample MGYA00519305_ERZ1026941 | MGnify/ENA primary metagenome ERZ1026941 (study PRJEB26926, sample SAMN06164614) | human gut metagenome | biome: ENVO:00009003; feature: ENVO:2100002; material: ENVO:00002003 | host: Homo sapiens | place: USA | collected 2012 ...
CCCTTGCCTCCCTCTGCGAGGGAGGTGGCCCCGCAGGGCCGGAGGGAGAGAACCTTTCCATAGCCCAAAATATGTCGGATTATCGCAAGGTTCTCTCCCCCACCGCCTGCGGGCGGAGCCCCCTCGCAGAGGGGGCCAGGGTAATGAAAAAGCCGCACAGCTTTCACTGTACGGCTTAACGGCTCACTTATTTTTCCTTCTTCGCCGTCTTTTTGCGGCGGCGGACGCGCCCGCTGTCGGCCTGGGCCTCGGGAACATAGAGGCTATAGCTCAACAGGTAGCGGCCATGGGCAGGGATGCGGTAGAACGCGGCCTTGATGCGCTCCAGCGGGCCGGTGCCGCTCTCGGCGGTGCTGCCGCTCAGCATAACAACATACTGCATATCGGTGTAGCGGGCGGCCACATCGCACTGGCGCAGATTCGTGCGGATCAGATCGCCCAGCTGCTCCACCATCAGAGCGGTCTCGGCAGCATCGGTGTTCTGGCTGGGAGCGACGGTCAGGATCGCCAGGAATACCTGCAGACCGTAGCGGACCTGCACGCCGCGCTGTACGCGGTAAATTTCCTTGAACATCTCAAAGTCGCAGATACAGGCCCCCGTGTCCTCGGTATCCGGCAGAGCAGAGATCAGCTTGGAGACCTCGCTCTCCATATTGCGGTCTGCCTGGCGCATCTGGCGGTAGGCAGAGCCTGCGCGGCCCGGCTCAATGGCATGATGCAGGCAGCCCATGGCGCTGCCGCGGCGTGCCAGATCCTCCGCCTCCTCGTGGCGGCCCAGCGTCTCCAGCGCGACGATCTTTTCCAGATAAAGGCGCTCCTCGTAGGGGTCCAGCTCCAGCGCGCGGGTACACAGCGTAACGATGCGGGTGCTCTCGCCCCATTTTTTGCAGAGCTCCAGCAGGTTTAAAATGGCTGTGCGGTACTGCCCGTGCAGACGCACGCTGACGCTTTCGACCCACGGCTCGGACGCAGACTGCGGCAGCAGGCGTCCGTCATACAGGTTGACGATCTGTTCATAAATGCGGCTGCGCTTCTCGGCGTCGCCCTCCTTGCGGGCCAGCTCCGACAGGTCGTTGACCTCAAACACATCCACGCTGCAGTCCAGATGGGGGTTCCACTGGTAGTAGCCGCGGCTGGTCACGATGCAGTCCTTCATCTCATCCAGACCCTCCGCGTCGATCATAAGGCGGAAGCGATGCAAGATGGCGCGCAGGGCCATGTCCGGGTTGGTGGACCGCTCCCCTGCCCACAGGGTATCGGTCAGTACCTTGTGGGAGACGCGCTCCCCGCGCCGCAAAACGAGATACTGCACCAGCGCCGTTGCCTTGCGGGACTGCGCCAGCTGTGCCAGCACGGGCTTGCCGTTCACACGGATCTCAAAGCCGCCCAGCATTTTGATTTCAATTGTTGCCATCCTAGTCATCCTCTCTGCTCTGATGCCCATGACGTTCCTGCATTTTGTCCGGCACACAGGTATTCATGTTTTAAAGTATAACAAGTCCATTTGAATTTGTCCAGTACATCCGCCGGGATTGTAATATACTTTTCAAAAATCGTCCCGGAGGGCACCGCTCACGACTCCGACGATGCCTTGCCATCCCAGGTGCCGGGTCCATACAGGATGACCGGCTCACCGGGCAACTGCACAATGGCTTTTTGGGTGCACAGCGGCACGATCTGGTCGTTGGCGTCCCGCTTGGCCACAGTCAGCACCACCGTCATAGCCGTAATACGCGGGGTCTTGGTTTCGTCGCCGTCCTGCGTCCAGCTGCGGGCATAGAAATGCAGTTCGCTGATGAACAGCCCCATATAGGCATCCCGGGGATAGGCTGTTGTGTAGCCGTAGGCAACGTAGGGCAGCGTGCCCGTCACGTTGCCATCCGCGTCCTTGTTCTCTTTTGTGTGCTGCGGGTTGCCGTAGTGCCCGGCGTCATTCAGTTCATCGCGGTAAAAGCGCATGTGCAGGTAGCCGTTCAGTGCATTGGCCTGCTCCGGTGTCAGCAGCGCTGTGCCGTCTGTCTTTGTCAGCATCGGCACACAGTCCTTGTCGATCAGCTCAATGTGGTTGGGGTAGACGCTGAATTCCAATGCCGTGCCCTCGCTGTAGTCGTTACCCTTGGACGCAAAAACGCGGTCCAAATCACCAAGGTCCGTCGCGCCGTCGGTGAAGCGGATATAGCCGTTCGCCTCGAGCACCTCGCCGCGGATCGTTTCAATGAGCGCGTCGGCCAGATTTTGCGCGCGCGTCTGCTGCTGGATGTCCATGTACGCCTGCGCACTGGGCTGTATCAGCGTGACCGCCGCCAGCGTAAAGAGCGACAGCAGCACCATGCAGACGATCAGCTCCACCAGCGTTGTGCCGCTCTGGTTTTTCAAACGCTGCTTCATTGGTTGGTCGTCCCTTCTGCCGTGCTCTTGCTGTAGCGGTAAAACTTGTGCTGTTCCGTCGTTTCTTGGCCGTTTTCCGTAACTTCTGCTCTTGTCTCCACGCTGTCCAGCTCGACGCCGTTCACCGTAAATTCACCGTAATCGCCAAAGGAGAACTCCAGCCCCTCCTGCTCCTTCTTCCAGTCGGGGGCCGCGTTATTGGCCGGGTACAGCCCGGCGCAGAAGGCATAGGCTGTCTCCCGCAGCGACTCGGCCTTTTGGGACATGGCGCGGGCGTACCGCAGCGAAACGACGAACATCGACGTAAAAATCATCAGCAGCAGGAACGACACAAGCACTTCCACAATGGTCTCGCCGCGCTGACTTTGTAAAGTATGTTTCATAGCGGGTCACTCCTGTGTTGTGCCGGTGCTCTGTTTGGCACCGCGGGTGTAGGTGATGGAATCGGGCTGCTGGCTGGTGTCGCAGTGGAACGTCAGGCGGTTGCTGCCAATGTTTTTGTCATCAATGGTCTGTTCACCGACGCCGGGGGCGTAGAACGTCAGGTCGCTAATGCGGTAATACTCTGTTGTACTGTCGTTTATTGTGTAGTATACCTTTGGGAATTTTTTATTGCTTTTTGCCTGGCTTCCGTCGCTGTCGTACTTCACTGTGCGGTCATAGGTCCGCGTGAAGGCAAAGCTCTCGCCGTTTTTCGTGACTGTCACCGTAATGTCCAGCTGTAAATCGACGATTGCCATGCCCTTGCGGTCTTCGCCCTCCAGTGTGTCGAGCAGGTTGCGCAGGTCTGTGGCACTGGTGCTGTTCGCCGTCTGGTTCAGCTTGTCGGCACCGTCGCCCGGGCGGCGGCGCAGTGTTACCGTGATGGCCTCGGCCCCGCCATCAGGCTGGCTTCCTTTCGGTTTCCAGGCGAACTCCTTGGGCTGGGATTCCAAATCATAGATGTCCTTGCCGTAGCTTTGGGAGAACATGAACTGCTCATTGACGAACTTGGCAAAGCTGCTGTCCTTATTGTTCAGCTCCCCTTCCAGCACGTCGGAAAAGCTGGTTGCCAGCTGGTAGGCTTCCTGTTCCAGCAGCTGGCGGTTGGCATTGGCCGTCAGCACGGAGGCCGCATAGACCAGCGCTGCCGACAGCGCCACAAACAGCGCGCCGATGCAGAGGACCAGTATCATCGAAAGTCCCTGCTCCCCGCGCAGAATGCTGTGTGCCCTGCGGTGCATAATGCCACCTTCTTTCCTGAAATAAAATTACGATGCGTCGCTCGTTTCCGTCCGTTTCGGGGGCGCGGTTTCCGCCGCGTCCGTCTCATCCGGGGCAGCGGCGGTCTCCGGGGTCGCCATGGGCAGTGCCGCTCGGGCCCGCATCAGGACCGGGGGCACGCTTGCGGGGGCGCTTTCCGCCGCCGTGCTTTCTGCAGTCTCGGCGGGCGCGACGCTCTCCGCGGAGTCCATACTCTGGGCATCCTCCGCCGCATCGGCGGTGTTCGTCTCGTTGACGGGGACCTTGACCGTGCCGGATTCGACGGTCTTACCATTGTTATCCGAGTGCGCCAGCGTCTGCAGCATCACACTTGCGGTGAACTTTTGCAGCTCGAGCGAGTCGTCCTGCACCTTTTCCTGCAGCTCGGGCAGGGTGATGCGGTAAACAGGCTCGGCGCCGTCCTCCTGCACCAGCTCCAGCATGGGAACCGTCTGTGCCTTGTAGTACAGCGTACCGCCGTCCTTTTCCACCGTGCCGGTGACGTTATAGGGTTTCGGTTCCCATGTCACGTTGCCGTTCTCGTCGGTCACAGGCTCAACGCTCAGGTCGTACCAGATGCGGGTGACTTCGCCAGCCTCATTTACGTCGTTGGTCGGGGCGATGTTAGTTTTTTCATCGCCAATCGTCTTGGTGACGGTTTTGATTTCCCCGCGCTTATGCGTGACTGTGCCGTCTGCGCCCGTCACGTCCCTGTCGTAGGTCGTCACCGTAATGCTGTAAGGCTGTTTCGTCTTACTATCCAGCGGCGTGACGGTAAAGGTATAGCTGTCGGTCAGGTTGCGCACCGTGCTGTCGGCCTGGGTGTACTTGTTCACCGCGGTCCACTCCACCGTAAAGCGGCGCAGCTCCAGCGTGGCCTTACCGCGCTCGACGGCAAACTCGGGGTCGTTGTACAGGTTGACTTCCTGCTTGTAAACGGCATTGCCAAGTGCGCGTTCCGGTTCGTCCACGGGGGCGTCCAGCGTGATGGCCGGCAGCTGTGCCGCTTCGGTATCCTGCTGCAGGATATAGAACCAGTTCGACGCTGTCGTGCCGTCGGTGGGCATAACACGCACCGCGGGCAGCAGGTATTGTTTTGCATGGTCGGGCGTCAGCGTAAAGCCGTTGCCGTCGGGCACAAAGGTATAGCTGGCGGTGGTGCCGTCGGCGCTGGCGCTCCCGCCCACCGTGCGGCTGTCCTTCGGGATGACCAGCTCGGCGTCGCCATTGTTCAGCATCTCGTCCAGTTTTTTGGTCAACTCCTGCTGGGCCGTGTACTTGGCCTGTCCGGTGCCTTCGTCCTGCCAAGCCTTGGCCAGATTGGCAATTTCTGTATACTTGTCCGCATCGCTGAAGATATAGCCGGTAAAGTAGACATTGCCCTGTGCGGCTGCGTTCAGCGTCATGTTGAGCTTGAGGTCGTTCAGGAACTTCTCCTGATTCGGGCTGTTGTTGTCAAAAGCGACGTTTTCAACCACAGGCGCATCGGCGCGGCGGACGATGGTCTCGGACTGGCTCAATGCGCCGTCCGGGCCGTCAAAGCAATTGCTACCAGTCTTGCGGCGGGCAACAACGCGGAAGCGCAATGTCTTGCCCTGATACTGCTCCAGATCCAGCGTCAGGCTGCCGACGTTGCCCGTGGTGGGCAGCGTCAGCACAGGTTTGCCGCCGTCATCGACGACGCACAGTTCATAGTGGTCAATGCGCGCGTCGTCGGACGGCGACCATCTGACCGTGTAGAGCAGGGCATCCGCGTTGTCGGTCTCGCCGTTGACGCGGGTGATGGAGCTCGGCGCGCTGATGCCGGGCAGGCGCTGCTTAACGCTGTAATCCGCCACAGCGGACGCGCCGATTTCATCGGTGCCGGCTGCCGCCACACGGGTGACCTCGAGCCGGACCTTGTCATAGCGCCAGCTGTCGCTGCCGTTGGCCAGCATGGTATCCACGTTGACAGGCAGGGTAAAGCTGTTGCCATTTTGTGTCGGCGTCAGGGTGACGCCGTCCTTCAGCGCAATTTGCTCCTGACCGGTCACCTTGCCGTCCGCGTTCGTCAGTAAGCCGTAGAGCTTGATCTGGTAGTCGGGGGCTGCGTCCGCGGCCTTCATGTCGTCCTGTGTCCATTTGAACGTGTAGGTCAGCTGATTGTTGTTATCCACTACGCCGTCCCCAATGGTTTCGGCCAGCGTCGGGGCTTTTAGGACATTCAGGTTCAGCTGCTTGAAGATGATCTGCGGGGTCGTTACCGTGGCCTGTGTAGCCCAACTCGGGTCATCGGTGCGGTTCACGTCGGAGAAGCAGAGCGGCGTCAGATGGGCATAGGTATAGCTGTGCTCGCCCGTGCGGACGATCTCATAGCCGTTCTTCCACCAGATTTCTTTGCCGGTGTCGTTTGTCTCGTTCGCATGGCTGGCGATGGCTGTGGACACTTCCTCCTCCGTGGCATCCCAGCGATACTTCATGTCGCCCTTGCCGCTGGTGACGGGCACCGCGACAACGAGGAAGTCGGTGTAGTTCGTCATGGCATCCGACGGCAGGCTGTTCAGGTTGAAGGTGACGGGAGACTCCGTCACAATGCTTTCCCGCGCGGCCAGCGTGATGTACTGGCCGTTCAAAGATACGCCGTTGACTTCGTCATTGCCCAGATATTTTGCCAGCAGCATGACGCGGTAGGTCGGGCTGCCGTGCTCGCTGCTGTCGCTCTTGACCCCCGGGGTAAAGCTGAACTTCACGGTTGCTTCAAAGCTCTCCGCTGTCTGGCCGGTGTAGGTCACAAACTCCGTGTCGCCGTCCTTGTTCAGCTTGCCCAGCGGCAGACCGTCCTCGTCCTTGCCGGAGTCACCGTTGTGGTCACGCCACTGGGACGGGAGATAGGTCTCTGACTTGTACTGGGCCGAGCGCAGATACTTTGTACTGCTGCTGTTGTCCGGGGTTGCCAACGCCGTAAGCGTCAAAGTGCGTTCCAAATTTTGGGTCAGGCGGATGTACTGCTTGCCATTCTGTGCAAAATAATAATTATACGTTCCATCGGTCAGCTTAACGGTCCATGCCTCGTCTGTCGGGTATTCGGTGTAGTTTTTCAGCACCGCGACAACCTCATACTTGAATTCTCTCGATTTTTCATCCGGCGTCTGGCACTGATTCCAGTCAAAGCCGCCGTTATTCCGCTTTACCAGCCGGAACTCAATCTCCGGTGTCGGCAGGGCGTGCATAAAGGTCTGCACGCCGCTGGTGTTGAAGTTATCAGCCAGACTCGAGTCGTTGTTGGTATTGTAGGGCGTTACACGCACGACGAAGTTACCCGTCCACGCTTTATCAGCCACAAAGGTATAGCTGCGCTGGTAGACGTCAGCAGTCAGGTAGGCGGCCCCGGTGATATTGCCTGCGGCGTCGCAGGGCAGAATTTCAACACGGTAGTAAGCGGCGGGGCTGGCGTTCTTGTCGCTGTCGCTCGGCTCGCCCCACGTCACTTTATAACGGCCATAGACGTTGTTGTCCGCGTCCTGCACCTGGCTGGCCTTGACGTCGATTTTTCCCGGCTTGGCTGGCTTGGTGCTGTCCAGCACGTACTTATAGTAGTTCTGGATGACCTCGTCGGTGATGTCGGTAATATCAACGTCTGATTTGTCCGATTTGTCCGTACTGTTCGCGGCTTCGCCGAATTGCAGCATCACAGTCGCTCTCTGGTTGCCGGGATTGGTATCATTGCCCGCGCCGGTATCATCGAAAATGTAGGCTTTCTTACCGTCGGTCTTGATATAGGCAGAGTTTGGTTTGGCAGGCGAGCCCGCAGATGTACGACCGCTAATCCACCACAGACTGTACGCTGCGCCGTTCCCATCGTCTGCCAAAGTGGGCAGGAACGCAATATAAGGATAGGTTTTGTCATCGACGTTATAGCCTATGTACAGACGATGTGCTTTTACTTTTTCCGAGGACGGGTTCCACGCTGTTTCCTTGTAGGCCGGTTCATAGTTAGGACTATTCCAGTTACTTGTTTTTTCGGCTGGTTTTGTCGTGGTCAGTTTACGGGAATCTTTCTTAAAGAAGCTCTTGCCTGCACTTTCGGAATTTTCAATATAATAGTTGCCGTGGCCGGTGACATTCTCGTTTGCGTTCCGCACATAGGCAATAGGATGCCAACTTGCACCAACCCCAACCGTGGCAAAGCAGTTTGTGACATTAGTTGCTTTATTCGACCCTCTACCGTCGCCGCGGCTGCCGACAATGCCGACTCTTCTGTCATCACTTCCGGCACACGTAAAGTTTGTATTAAGGTTTCGGCAGCGGTCAATATTTACCGTAACGTTGTCAATTCTTCCTCCATTCCACGGGCCGATCCATGCCAGAATGCCGACTGCCTGCGACGCTGCCTTGATTGCGCCGCTATTGACGCAGTCGATGATGTTCAGCGTCATAATATCGGTGGGCTTCTTCATCTCGATTTTACCGATAATGCCCGCGCAGTCATTTGCGCCGTTTGATTTATACCAAATCTGACCGTAGTTACGGCAGGAAAGCACATTTGTGGTGCCGCCGGAAATAGGCTGGTCAATAAAGCCGACAATACCGCCGACTGCACCGTAACCGCTGTTTTTGTCGTTCGTGTTTGTTGTGATTTTGCCAAAATTGAAGCATTTCTGCACGGTTCCGCCGTAGTCCAGCCAATAGGCGATCACGCCGCCCACGTTGGCCGAGCGGCTGTTGAACACACTGCCGCAGTTGACTACCTTGCTGACTGACCACCGATCATCGCTGCGGTTCTGCTGCTGGCCAATGACACCGCCCACATGGACAACAACACGATTTTCGCTCTTGTAAATGTTGTCATTGTCTGTATCGTCCTTGTTCTTAGCCCCATCAAACACGCGCGTAAACCGGCGCACGGCGGCACAGTTTACCACAGTGTCCAGCACGCTTTTGTCTGTGACGTTGGATTCGTTCTGGCCGACAATACCGCCGACGGTGGATGCCGTTGTCGCATTGTCAGAATAGACAAACCACTGGCCGGTGGCGGAAGTGTCGATTGTACCGCGGAGAGAGTTAAAGCCTGCCAGACCGCCCAGATAACCGGCGGCACGGACGGTCTCGCTGTTGTTGCTGCCGCGCAGGGCGACAAGCAGATCATTGGCGGCAAGACCTGTGTTGTTGTAAACGTTCGTGTAGCCCTTGTCCGTCACAGTGTCAACGCCCTTGAGACCCGCGTAGGTCTTGCCTGTGGTCAGCTCTGCCGCCATGCTGTTGATGCCGGCATTGGCATCTTCCGCACCCAGCCAATTTTTAACCTGTGCAACAAGGGCGGGTGTTGCTTTTTCGTCGCTGACCAGCGCTTTTTTGCTGCCGCTGCCCTTGATAGTGCCGTTGTTGGAGCCCGCGACGCCGCCCACAAAGCCGTAACGCGCCGTGATGATGCTGCCCGCGCCGTTGCTGCGCTCGGTGGCGACATAGCTGTTGGAGATTTCGTCATTGTTGCGGCCCGCAATGCCGCCCACATGGCTGGCACTGGCGAGCTTTTCGTCTGCGGTCTGGGTCGTGGTGATGTTGCTGATACCGCTGACCTGCAGTTTGATGTATTTGACCTCACAGCCGGTGATTGTGTTGTTGTTCAGACCGGCAATGCCGCCCACCGTGCTGCCGGTGCTGCGTGCACCGGCGGAGACAAGGCCGTCCCCGTCTGCCTTGTCGCCCATCGTGCCGGAATAGGTACACTGATCCAGGGTACCGTCGTTCTGGCCTGCGACGCCGCCCAAATTTGTATATTTATCAAGATTTTGTGTAAGGTCCAGCAGAACGTTGGTGCTGCTGACCTTGCCGTCCGCCGTGGTGCGGCCCACCGCGCCGCCCAGCGTGACGGTGTTGGTGCCCGCGCGCAGGCCGTTGTCCAGCGCCAGCGCGCCGTTTCCGACCTGACAGCCGGTGACGGTGCCCTCGTTCATGCCCGCAAGGCCGCCGATGGTGACCGCCGGGGTGCTGAACTGCACGTTGGCGTTTTCCGCCAGCTTCACGTTGCGGATGGTCGCGCCCGCGCGGTTGTACGCCGCAACAGCGCCGATGCTCTCCGACGTGCCGGTGATCGTGCAGTTGCTTACGCTGCTGTTGTTTTCCAGCCCGCTGTCTTGGCCGATGATGCCGAAGTTCGTGGCCGTGACGCCGCCCGCCGTGCCGTTGGCCGCGGTGACGTCGGCGCTGACCTGCACATTCTCAATCAGCGCGTTTTCATTATTATTGCCCGCGATGCCGCCCGCCTCGCCGTTGGTGGCGTAGACTGCGGCGGCATTGCCGGACGCATGGCTGCAATAGCTGATCGTGCCGCCCGCGTTGTTCTCGCCCGCAATACCGCCCGCATATTTTGTGCTGGTGCGCACCGAGGCACGGTTCTCCACACGGGTGATTTCGGCGCTGTTCGTACCGGCCACGCCGCCCGCGTAGTTGGCGGCAGTGACGCTGCCCAGGACCGCGCCGGTGGCGTTGTCAGCGCCGTAAATGCTGCCCTTATCCGTATTGATACCGGCCACGCCGCCCGCATAGCCGGTGGCGGTGACACTGCTTTGCAGCTGGCCGGACAGCGAGATATTGCCGACGTTGGCACCGGCCACGCCGCCCGCGTACTGGTTGGCCTCCACCGTGCCAGTGCTGTTGTTCTCTGTGCAGATGATGAGGCCCTTGCGGGTGCTTGCCGCAGCGTCACCGCCCAGGTTGACGCCCGCAATGCTGCCGACATAGCTGTCGCCGCGCACGGCACAGCCCTGCGCCGGGTAGGCAGACTGAATAAGACCGCCGTTGACGCCCGCAACGCCGCCCAGATAGGTATACCCGGTTTCACGGTTGCCGAGGGACGCCGCCATGCTGCCGCCGGTGATCGTGCCCTCGTTCCAGCCCGCAAAGCCGCCCGCGGCGCACTTGTGAGCCACTGTGCCGTAGTTTGTGCAGTTTTCCAGCTTCGTGTTGGGTGTGGCATAGCCGATGATACCGCCCGCCAGTGCGCCGTGCACGTCGTCGAAATCATAACGGCCATCGGCCAGCGCGTTCAGCGATACGCCGCCTTTAAACGCGCCGTTGTTGGACGGGTTCAGGCCGCCGACGGACAGGGCGTTCTGCGTATCGCCGTTGGTTGCTTTTTGAATCGTCAGCTTCGTATTGGCGTCGTTTGCGCCGACGATGCCGCCGACGTAGATGTCGGCCTGCAGGTTGAGCTTGTTCTGGAAGTTGGCAAGGGTGACCTCGCCGCCCGCCGTATTCGCGTCGGTGCTGTCGGTCAGCACGCCGGTGCTCTTGTCAATCGTCGGCAGCAGCGCCGCCAGCGTAACACCTGCGGGCTTGTCCGCCAGCAGACGGTTGTAGCCGATGATGCCGCCCGCGACGGCGTCGGCCTCGACGCGGCCCGAGGCCACATCTGTGTTAAACGCGCCGCCCGTCACGGTGAAGCTGCCCACCGGCAGGTTGGCGCCGATGACGCCGCCGACAAAGTGGGCGCCCTCGACGCGGGTAGCCGCCACGGTGGCGGCGGGCAGGACGGGCGCGGTGTTCAGGCCGATCAGGCCGCCCACGGCGTCACCGTCGGCCACGATCTGGCCGCGGATGATCAGGGTCTTGCCGCTGGTGTTGATGATGGCAGCGTTCCCATCGTTGTAGCCCGCCAGGCCGCCGACGAAGGTGCCGCCGTACAAGATCGCGCCCAGCGTCGGGGTGCCGTACTGATCCCAGGTCACGCTGCCCTTGGTGCCGTTATAGCCCACCAGGCCGCCCACATAATTGGCATACTCGGTGATGCCCGCGTGGGTGCTCAATGCCTGCAAAAGGCGGATGCAGCGGCTGTCGGTGGCATTGTCGCCGGACATACTGTTGGTGCAGTTGATAAGTTGCGCTTTTTCGGCCTGGGCGGCGCTGCCCGCGCCCCAGGTGGCGTCGTTGACACCGACGATGCCGCCGACGTAGGCTGCATTTTTGCCCAGGCCCGCAACGAGGCCGCTGTTGGTGCTGGTCTGGATGATGCTGCCGCTGCCGTTGACCGACACAATGCCGCCCACATAGCGGTTGCCGAACACATCACTGGTGTTGGCGGCGCTGTCTGCGTGGAGCATGCTGCCGGTGAAGCCGCCCGCCAGGCCGCCGACAAAGCGGCTGCCCAGGACATAGCCTTTCTCGGTGCGGCTGTTCTGCAGCAGGATATTTTTGCCAAAGCCCACAAGGCCGCCGACGAAATCGCCCTTGAGGGGGCTGTTGTCGTTCAGCGTGCCGTCGCTGGCGTAGCCTGCATCTACCTGACTGCGCAGGTCGGTCTCGGTCATCGTACCGCGGGCAGTGCTGGTGCAGTTGGCCAGCACAACATCCTGGGTGTAGCCCGCAATGCCGCCGAAGAACTGGCCCAGCACCAGGCTGTGCTCGGTCTTAGTGTTGTCGCCCTGATAGTTCACGCCCGCGCTGACCGTGCCGGTGCTGGCGAGCCTGTTTACGATTGTCTTTATCGTGCCGTCGGCGGCGGTATCGGTGCTGTACAGGTTGCCCGCAACGCCGCCCACAAAGCCGCTGCCGGTGACATTGGCTGCGTTGGCAATGACCGTTTTATCGTCGGTTTTCAGGTTAGCCGCATCCAGCGTGCCGAACACGCCGCCCACGCCGACACTGCGCCAGCGGGTGGCCGTTTTCGTGTCGCCCGCGTCGGCGGCCACAGCGGTATAGCGGGCCTTTTCCCCTGCTTTGCCGGGTTCGTCGGTGGTGTCGGTGGTATCGTCGTCCACCAGCAGGCCCGCCACCGTAACGTTCTCGCCCACGGTCAGGTTTTCCAGCTTGGTGCCTGCATCGTTTTTGGGTATGGCAACGCCCACGAGGCCGCCAATGCCCTGCGGCTCGTGCTCGTAGTATTTGTTCACAGCGTCAGGGATGCGGGTCTTTTCGGTCGTATCGTCGTCAAAATGCAGCGTGGCCAGCACCTGCGCCTTGTAGGCGTTGTTGGTGCCGTGGAGCAGCGTGCAGTCCTGCAGTGTGCCGGTGTTGACGCCGCACAGCGCACCCACGGCGCGCACACCGTCGCGGCGGGCGGTATCGCCTTCCGGCAGTTCGGCTAAGTAGGTCGTGTTCGTCAGGCGGATACCGCCCTCGGGCACGTTCTGCCCGGCAGTCAGCGCCTTGATTTCGGTGTTGACCTGCACGTCGGCGTCGCGCAGCGTAATGTGGGAGATCGTGCCGTTGTTCTCGCCCACCAGGCCTACATAGCGATCCAGCGGGTTCTCATTCGTCTTGTCAACTGCCGCGACCGAATTGCCGCGCAGCTGCAAGTTGAGAATCGGCACGCGGGCCGTGCCGGCCACAGTCGTTTCGCTTTGCAGGGTAATATTTTCCCCCAGCGCGGGGATGGTGGGCCAGGCCACTGGGTCGGTCTGGCTGGGGACCTTGGCCTCGGGGTTTTTGCCCACACCCGCCGCCGTGTAGACGGTGACGCCGCCGCCGGTCCAGTTCAGGCCGTTGGCTGTCTCTTATACACATCTGACGCTG
>ERZ1026941.638-NODE-638-length-13027-cov-8.057894_pt1 | contig 13027 bp, 19 predicted proteins | sample MGYA00519305_ERZ1026941 | MGnify/ENA primary metagenome ERZ1026941 (study PRJEB26926, sample SAMN06164614) | human gut metagenome | biome: ENVO:00009003; feature: ENVO:2100002; material: ENVO:00002003 | host: Homo sapiens | place: USA | collected 2012 ...
AGATCGCTCAGTGTCTCGTGGGCTCGGAGATGTGTATAAGAGACAGGTGCTGCGCTCTGTGCGTGTCTGGTGTTGTTTGGTGTGCTCGGTGCCGGGCGTCTTGGTGGGACGCCCTGTGCGCCGCTGTGGGCTATTTCCCGATGGCTCTGTCGAGGTTGTGCTGGAGTCGCTTGGCTGTCTCGTCGTTGAGCTTTTTGTAAATGTTTGCATTGACGGTTTCATTGTCTATCATCTGCGGCACTGAGAGCGTGTGGATGGCTGTGACCGGGTATTTCCCAGCAGGTGACCTCTGGAACGGGATCATCGTTGCCGATCCACTGGCTGCCGGAGCAATAAAAGGTGGCGTTCCGTACTTTCCGCGTAGCCGTTCCTTTTTCCCTTTTTTGATTTGGAGGGTTATGCTGTACTTCTTGCGGACTCGCGCCATCGCCACATTGAGGGCAGCCCCGCCTTTAGCATTTACCCCTTCGCCCGGGATTGCGCGCTTTTTGTCGGTCAGTGCCGCCGGCCTTTTGGGTGTCATCGAGAAATGCAACGGCGTGAGCGGGTTGCCTGTGTAGATTAGTGTCATCGTTTCTATGGTTTCTCCTGAAACGCGGATATTTGCGGCTTTCCCACCTTCGCCTTTTTTGGCGGGCATAATCTCGGACTTTTTGATGTTGTACTGTTTCCTAACCTCGTCAGAAATCCAGCCCGGCGCTCGTGCCTTCATATCATTGACGGTGTTCTTGATAGCTTTTTTGCCGCCGTCTTTGAGTTGCTGTACTTGCCGCATGAGACTGTCGAAGTTTTGCACCTGAAGCGTTATTGTTGATTTTCCCATTTGAAGCCTCCTTACTTGCATAGAAAAACCGCCGCAGGCCGGTTAGCCTGTGGCGGTTCGTTGAACAATATTTACTTGATCGGCTGACCTTCCAAGCTGAGGTGGTGCATCTTTCCATCTGGTGTTGTTATGGCTATGCCAGTCGGGTTGCTCACGATGGAGACATCCGAGTTATTCCCGTCGTCCGGCCACTCATATCCGAGTTTTCTTTGCCAGCCTTTTCCTGTCTCGAAGTGGACGGCTTTGACGACGACATTTTCGGTATCTCCTTCGTATGCGACGGCACAGATGTCCGTGGTCATCAGGTATGCCTCCGGCCGATCATCGCATAGGTGGCGCTGGCTGCTTTTCTCGCTGTTGATGGTGTAAAGATTGCCATCTTCAGTCAAGACATGGGCGGTGCCGCTATCTAGCACGATAGCCGACTCTATGCCTTCGTCCATCTTCTTGATTTTCAAACCTTCAGTTTGTGTTGTGAGTGCAATGCAATCGTCGGCGTTCCCATCGATGCCTGAATGAAGAAAGAAACGACCAGAGGGGGAAGTCCACGTATTGCTCGGATCGAGCCACTCCTTTCCCTTCTTGTAGAATTGTGTCGGTTCTCCTACTACATTGAGGTGGATTATCCACTCGCCGTTTTGGATCACCTTTTGTTTGCCGCCATTTGAGGTCTCTGGCTTTCGCCTGAATAGTTGTGAAAAAAGTCCCATGTTTTCGCTCCCTTCTCGATGACTATTTTAGTCATCTTTGGGATAATTGTAACATAAACAAGGGGGTTTTATCAACCATCTCTCTCCAGCGGTCTGCCGTCGGTTTCTGTTTGGTTTTCTTTTGGTTGGCCGCTCGGAATTGTCACGGCGTTGCCCGTGTGTCCGGCGGTCTTTTGCAGGATATAGAATAGCACGGGGCGCTACTGCTTTTCAATTCCTTTTACTTCCCTTTTGTTCCTTTTACTGCGTTTTACTGCCGCAGCTCAGGCATGGGCTCCAGCTCGTCCAGCACGGCGGCGAGGTTGAGCAGGGCGCGGCCGTGGATCTTGTATGTCCTGTTCTGGTAGGCGTCCACTCTGTCGACGTAGTCCCTCCGATCACCGAACAGGACGCCGCAGGTGCTCTCCCAGTCAGCCCGGTCGAAGTAGCGCAGCCGGATGACGGCGCGCTCGTCGGGGTCGGAGAGCTGGAGGATCAGGCCCTCGATGGCGTTGCGCTCCTGCTTCTCCTCGGCCTTGAGCCGGTCGATCTGTTCCTCGAGCTCCATTTTCCGCTCCACCATCATGCCGGTGCGGTCGGATGGTGTGCCGGATCCGCGGGGCATACCTGTCAGATCAGGGCCGGGCGGGGAGGCCATCGTCATCTCCATGCGGTCGAGGCGCTCGAGCTGGTTGTCGATGTCCCTCAGCATGGCGGTGTAAGCCGCGAGCCTGTCCTTGATCCGTTGTGTGATCGGCTTCTCGCTCATTATGTCAGGGCGTCACTCCTGCTCACCTCCTTCCTCGTCAGGCTCGAAGATCGCGGCGATCTCCTCGCGCGGTAGCTCTCGGCCTTGACGGACGCAGCGCACGGTTGTCTTTCCCGTTATTCTGATGTACCTCTTGACGATCACGTCCGTGAAGGCGGGTGTCAGCTCCATGATGTAGGAGGGCTGCCCGTATGCCTCGCAGGCGGCCAGCGTCGTGCCGGAGCCGCCGAAGGGATCATAGACGCCCGTGGCGAAGTCCGTGTTGTCGACCAGCTTCTCCAGCAGCTCGACGGGCTTCTGCGTGGGGTGCAGCTCATTCCCGGAGCGGGAGATGCTCAGGACGTTGCCGTAGCCCTTGTGGCCGTCGAAGTGCGTGGCAGCCTTTGCGCCGAACAGAATGAGCTCATGCTGCGAGCGCCAGCCGACGCCCATGCCCGGCGTGCCCTTATCCCATACGATCTCAGACTTGACGCCGAAGCCGGCCGCCTCGACGAGGTCGAACAGATATACCCACATACGCCAGTCGGTGAAGATGTAGGCGTAGAGGCAGGGGATGTCTGTGAGCGCGCCGCGGATCAGGTTTTGATAGCCGCGCGTGCTGAGGATGTCGTTGGCGATCTTCGGGGCCTTGCCGTTCTTGCGCTCGGTGCCGATGCTGCCGGTCGACTTCTGTGACTCCTTGCTGCCGCCCGAGCAGTAGGGCGGGTCGGTCAGCAGGATCTCGGGCTTGTTGCCGTCGAGCAGCAGGGCGCGATCCTCCGGCCGGGTGCAGTCTCCGCAGAGGACGCGGTGCCGGCCGAGGATCCAGAGGTCTCCGTACTGCGTGACCGGCGCGGCCGGGGCCGGGATCTCGGCGTCGGGGTCGCTGCTCGGCTCCTTGGTGTGCAGCGCCTCAGAGAGGGCCGTCACGATGTTGCCGTAGTCGTCCTCGGTGTAGCCACTGAGCATGAACGGGATCTCGCCGGTGTCGATGTCGGCGAAAACCTCGGCGAGCATCTTGTTGTCAGTGGTGGCGAGCTCCGCGATGCGGTTGTCTGCCGTCAGGTCGGCCAGCTCCTCGGCCTCGCTGGCGTAGTCCTGATAGTCGACCGGGGCGTCGGTCAGGTCGTCGAGCTGCGCGGCCATGAGGCGGCCGTGGCCCTTGGTGACGAGCCCGCTGCGCTTGCTGACGGTGATCGGAGCGCGCCAGCCGGTCGCCCGGATGATAGAGGCGAGGAGCTTGATCTGCTCCGGCGGGTGTTGGTTGGGGTTCTTGGGGTTAGGCCGCAGATCCTTCAGCGGGACGATGGCGTCGTGTGCGCAGAACACGGGGACGCTGCCGGCGTATGCCTTCGGCGTGGCCGTGGTGCTGTACTCCTCGATCTCGGGGCCGGTCTGCGGCTGCGGTTTGTCTTTTGCCATGTGGTTCCTCCTTTCAGCCGCGGTGAGATGCCTCCGCTGCTGTGGCTGCGTCGAGTCGCTTCTTCAGGCGCTCCAGCTTGTACTCCTCAGCCTCGGCCGTGCTGCGGCCGAAGATGATGCGGAGCTGGTCGAGCATGATCTGGACGTCTGCTATCTCCTCGACCGCGTTCTCGAGTGCAGCCTTCGCCTCTGCGGCGCAGCTCACGCGCTTCACCTTGCAGAGGGCTTTGGTCAGCTCGGCCATCTCCTCGACGGCCATGTCCATTTGTGCCGGCGCGCCGAAGGTCGTGATCGCACGATCCAGCAGGGCCCGGCGCTCCTCCGTGGTCATCACGGGCGGCCTCCCTTCGTCAGCTCTCTGACCAGTACGACCACGAGCACGATCACGATGATGGCGAGGGTGATGGCAGTCGGGATCCAGATCGGGGCCAGTACCCACAGCCAGCTCCAGTTGATGACGCCGGTGAGCTTCAGGGCGATGAAGGCGACGGCGAGAAGGCCGCAGAAGCCGATCCCGCCGGCCGTCGTGTTGTTTCTTTCGTTGTTCATGTATTACCTCCAGTATTATTTGCCGAGCCCCTTCAGCGCGCAGGCTGTGCAGGCGGTTCGGACGTCGGGCTCCAGCGCGAGGATCCGGCGGGCCGTGTCTGTCTGCCAGCACTCAGCGCCGCAGACAGGGCAGGTGGTGAGCTGCCAGTCGTCCGTCGGAGGCTTCGGGACGTTGTCGCGCAGCGGCATGGTGAGGATCCCGCCGTCTCCGGGCTGGTGGGGCGTGAGGACGGGCTCAGGCTCGTCGGGGATCATGGCGTCGAGGAGCTCGTTGTACTTCTTGAATATGGCCTCCGACGCTGCGCTCCAGCTTTCGCCGTGCTCCGTGTCCTCCGGGGTGGCGACGTGGGCCAGCTCGTGCGCCAGCAGCTCAGGGGCGGCGCTGATGGGCGCCTCGGCCGAGATGCAGACGATCGGCGTGCTGCCGTCGTCGGGGAAGATGGTCAGGCCGTAGGCGGTGCCGTTGGTCTCGTCCCGCAGGTCGGGGACGTATTGCGCGACGTACTCGACGCCGGGGTAGAGCTCAGAGAAGGCCCGGGCCACGATGGCCGTCGGGTCATTGATGAAGGGCGAGGCCATCGGGCCGATCTTCTCGTACTGCTTCAGGGCTGCGTAGGTCTCACGCAGCATGGCCCGCACTTCGTCCTTCTTGATGCCGTTGATGGTGGGCCCGTTCAGGATCAGGTCGAGCATCTTGTCGCCCCAGTCCTGCATCAGGTGGGTTTCCGGCATACCGCAGCCGAAGGGCACGACGTCGACCTTCTCACGGGTGAGGGTTTCGTATTCTTTCACGGTGCTGCTCCTTTCAGAAAAGCCGAGCGGGCCGGAGCCCGCCCGGCGCTTCACTTACTGCATGACGACGACCTTGCCGGCGTCGATCAGATCGCCCATGTTCTTCAGGAAGTAGTCGGCGATGTTCTTCTTGGCCTCGAGTTTCCAGATGCCGCCGTCAGCCTCGAAGAAGCCGATCCCCTCGTCGGGATCCACGCGCAGCAGGAACTCGCTCTCGGGCTGCTCCACCTCGAGGAAGGTGCGGAACGGCCGCAGCATGACACGGGGCTTGATCTCGACGAGCGCGTTGAGGGCGACGCCCTGACGGGCCTCCACGGTCTGCGTGACGCCGTTGTCCTTGGTGGAAACGCTGTTCTCGTCGGTCATCCGGCTCAGCAGGTCGAGCAGGTAGGCCGTGCCCTCGTTGGGGATGCAGAGGCTCCGCAGCTCGATCAGAGCTACCTCGCGTCCTCTGAAGCCGGTGCGCAGGCCCGGGGCGTCAGCCTTGGCGCGGTAGAGCGTGTTGCGGGAGAAGTCGCTCAGGTAGGTGGTCGTCACCTCGACGGTGTCGTTGCTCTTGACCTGCACCATGATGGTCGTGCCGACCTTCTCGAGCTCGGTGCGGATCAGCTTGCAGATGCTATCGAGGCCGCTGACGCTGATGCAGTCAGGGCGGTCGACGTGGGGCTGGATGCGGGTGAGGGATGCGTCGGCGTAGGTCTGGCCGCCGATCTCGAAGATCTTGGTCTCCTTCAGACTGACGATTTTGTCGATCATTTTTGCGAGCATTGTGTTGTCCTCCTTGTTCTGTGTTGTGGGTGATTATCCGTGCTGGACGAGCTTCAGGAGCTTCGGGGCCTCCTGCTGCGTGCCGTCCATGTTCATTTGGCCGGGCACCTGCGGCACCATCTCGGCGACGACGAGCTCGCCGTTGCCGTCAGAGGTGACATAGAGGGCCGTGGCGACGGGGTTGGTGGCTGCGAGCGTAGACTTGGCCGTCACGGAGACGCCGATGGTGCGGCGCTCGTCGTCCGGGGTCAGCTCGATGGTGAGGGTGATCTTGCGCTTGGCCGTGGCCTTCGTGTTGGGGTCGAGGATGTTCTGGATCACCTTGTCCATCTCATAGTCGACGCGCTCCTCGAAGGCGCCGCGGGCCATCGACATGATGCTGTCGCGCTGGTTCTGTTCGTTCATGGGGTTTCTCCTTTCTCTCAGGTGGCCGATCCGAGCGTCATCTGCTCGGCCTCAGTCGGGTTGTCTGCGTAGGCTGCGGTCGTCTGGCCCGTGGGGCCCGAAGGCTCCGCTCTGGCCCATACGGCCTCGGTGGCGTCCGAGCGGGTGGCCTTGCGACGGCCGACTGTCGTGAGGATCCCGATCTCCTTCAGCTCCGTGAGCCGCGGGGCGACGTAGTTGCGGTTGAAGTACGGGATCCGGCCGGCTGCGACGAGCTCCTCAGTGATCTCGCTGGCCGTGAGCTCACGGTTGCCGAGTGTCTCGAGGATCAGGCGGCAGCGGGCGGCCCGCTTGGGGAGTACGGCGTCATAGCTGCGGCGCCGGGTCTCTTTGGTTGTCTGGTTCATGCGTTTCCTCCTTTCCGGCCAGCTCGACGCTGTCGGCTGGCGCGTCCTTGACTTCAGGCGTCGGCGCTTCGTTGCCCCACACGTCCCATCCCGGGGCGGCTTCTCGGGCAAAAAGCTCGATGCGGGGCAGGTCTCCCATCAGCTCGACGATCTTGTCGCGCACTTCGGCAGGCTTTTGACTATGCCTGCGCAGCGGCGAGAACACGAGCTGACCGACGCCGGCGCTGATGCGCTTCGGCTTGCCTTTGATGGCGATCAGGCAGGGCTCGGTATTGCCTCGAGTCCAGCGGCCGAGGCCGAAAAAGTAGCCGTTTCCGCTGCGGTTCTGCTTGATCCACTGGAAGGCGATCGACTTGTATTTGAAGCCCCACGCCTCGATCAGGTCGAGGGCCTCCTGCATCTTCGGGTATGTGGCCCACATAAAGAGCACACAGTCGTCAGCAGCTATACCCCCCCCCGCAGGGTTGACGGGGAGCTGCTTCAGCTCGTTGATGCTCATGGTCGCGTACTGCGCGGCAGCCGCGCCCGAGCATCCGCTGTCGCTGTAACTCCACGGCGGGTCGGCGTAGATGATGCTGTATTTCTTATCCGGGAACGGGATCACGTTGTTGCCTCCTTTCCGAGCACTTCCGACTCGATGCCGTGCAGGAACTTGATGAAGCCGGCCGTCGCCGGTACTTCGTAGCGGGAGAGCTCTGCGTGCGTCATGTACTTGCGGCCGTAGATCTCGGCCATGTCGCGCCAGACGGGCCACGGCACGCGGTAGAAGTCCGTCAGGCTCATGGAGACGAGCACGAAGGCGATGGCGCCGAGCTTGTGATGGGCCTCGAGGTCGTCCTGCTGCTCTTGAGTGAGCCGGCGCTGCTCGATGCGCTCGTCGTCGGTGTGCTTGGCCTCGAAGTAGATGCTCCGGCCGCCCTTCAGGGTGCCGCCATAGTCCGGCTGGGCCTGCTTGGTATAGCAGGCGAGGAACTGGCCCTTGCGGTTCTTGGCGCCGAGGGGCTTCATGGGCTCCGGCGTCTTTTCGATCTTGGCGAGGCCGCGGCTGAGGTAGTAGTCGCACGAGGCCGAGATGATATTCTCGAAGTAGCCGCCGGCGACTCTGGCCTGCTTGCCGCGGATCTGCGCCATCATGTGTTTTTCGGCTGTGTAGGGCGTCGGGTCGTTGTAGCCCTCCGCGTTCTTTCTCGGGTCGTACTTCGTCACGGCGTTCAGCCTCCGATCTCGATGTGGATGCCCGGATCGGAGATCAAGCGGTCGGCGAGTTCGAGGATGACGCTGCCATCCAGCTCGATGCTGATGGGGCCGTGGTCGAGGTGCTGGTTGCAGACGGCCATCGCCCTGAAGGCGGGCAGGTGCAACGTGACGCTGCCGATGTCCGGCTTGTCCTCCTCGCCGCTTTCGGGATCCTCGTCAGGCTTCAGCTCGCTGATGGCCTCGAAGCCGTTGCGGACAGGGATGCCGCGTGCCTTGGCGAGCTCGATCTCCGCAGCCATACCGGCCGAAGGGTGGTCAATACCGAAGGCCCACAGCTCGGAGCAGCCGAGCACCAGCTCGCTGCCGATCTTCAGGGCCAGCTCACGCTCCTCGGGGACGTTGTCGTCCATGAACTGCGTGAGATAGATGTGCGGGGTGACGGGGATGACGCCCTTCTCCACAGCCGCACGGCTGTACTCCTTGGCGCGCTGGATGTTGTTCTCGTAGTCCCCGCGGCACGGGGAGCAGATGTAAACCTTTTTCATGTTGTTCCTCCTATCGTGAGCGCCAGCTCTGGCCGGTGAGGGTGATGCCTCTGCACATTTCCATGAGCCGGTCGATGGTGGCCCGGGCCGTCATGCTGTCGTGGCTTTCCCGCGGTGTCATGCGGTCGATCAGGGCCTCGGTGTCGTAGTTGGTGGTCACTATGGTCGGCAGGTATGCCTCATAGCGGCCGTTGATGATGTTGTAGACCGTGGAGATCGCCCACTCGGTCGGCGGCTCCTTGCCGATGTCGTCGATCACGAGGAGCGGGACGGTCTTGTAGATCTTCAGGACGTCGCTCTCGCTGCCGCCAGTCGTGGAGTAGGTGCGCTTGATGCGCTCCAGCAGGTCGATCATCGTCATGCAGATGACCGGCTTGCCTTGCGCGATCAGGTGGTTGGCGATGGCAGCGGCGAGGTGGGTCTTGCCGGTGCCCGGCGGGCCCGCGATAAACAGACCGTTGCGGCCGGGTTCCTGACGGCCGGGCTGCGGCAGCATGGCGTCGAAGCCTTCAGCGTAGCGCCGGGCGGCTGCCGCTGCGCGCTTGTTGTCGTCGGTGAGCTGGAAGGTGGAGAAGGTGCGCCGCAGGAAACGGTCGCCCATGCCTGACTCGCCGACGATGCGCTTGATGCGATCCCGCATTTTCTTCTCCTCCTCAGCCTTAGCGGCTGCGGCCTCAGCAGCTTCGCGCTCTGCCTTCGCCTTCTCATAGGCAACCACGGCCTCGGGGCAGGTGCATCGCTCGGCTCCATAGGGAGGCCAGAGGATGCGGTTGCCGAGCAGGATGCCCTTGTGGTAGCGCAGGGCACCGCAGAACTCGCAGGGGACGGGCTCAGGGACTCCGGGACGGCCGGCGAGGCGCTCGTCGTTGCTCCAGATCCAGTTACCGGCGTCACTCGTCGTCGGCCGGCTTGAAGCCCTTGCCCCAGTCTCGGCCGGAGCTGTCGGGCTGTTCAGGATCTCGCTGATTTTCTGCACCTTCGTTCACCTCCTCGTTGTCCCAGTAGCCGCCGTTGAGCCATGTGCTCGGGTTCGGTATGTAGCGCCCGTTCTCCCGGCGCCACTGGTCGCTCCGCTTCTGAGCGTCGACCGCCTGCATGATCCTCTCGTGGAGCTCAGCGGTGGGCTTGATCTTGTTCCACGCCTTCAGAGCGTACTGCTTGCCGGTTTTTTTCGGGTAGGCTTTCCAGAACTCGAGAAATCTGGCCTCGACGAGCGACTTCGTGCCGCCGTCACTCCCCTCGTCAGAGGGGGAAGGGGGTGTATTACCTTCTCTTGTCTTATCTTCTCTACTCTGGTCTACTCTGCCTCCGGCTTTCTTGCGGCTGTTTGCCGGCCGTCCTGCGGTCGGCGTTTGGTCGTCCGGCGAGGCGTCGGCAGACGCAGCAGCAGCGGCCCGGCGACTGCGGGAGCGCTCTTTCTCGGCTTGCCGCTGGTCGATCAGCTTGCCGGCGTACTCGTACCAGTCGTGGATCTCGAGCGTCCCGTCCTCTTTTTCGTCGATCCAGCCCGCCCGGATCAGCGTTTTCGCCAGCTTTTCGGGGTCTCCGTCCCACTGAGCGGCCCGCGAGATCATGCGCGGCGTGATGTCGACGAGGCTGCCGGTCGGGGCGTTGTCGAGGGCCCACAGCCAGAACGAGACGAGCAGCCCCATCATGTGCGGCGGCTCGACTTCGAGCTGGTCAGCAGCGTCGAACAGTTTGCGGTGATCCTTGAGTGTCTGATGCACTTGCAGCCATGCCACGGTCGTCACCTCCTTTCTGTGGTCGTTTGTTTGTGGCCTGCTTTTGGTCGTCTGCCGGTCGTCCGGCGGTCAGGTTAAAATGGAAGGTCGCCATTGTCCTCGATCTCCGTGAAGTCGCCGGAGCCCTCAGAATAGCCCGGATCGGCGAAGTCGCCGCCAGAGCTCTGGCCGCCGTCCTTCTTGCTGTCGCAGAAGTGGACGGAGTCGACCGTGATCTCGACGGCTTTGCGGCGGTTTCCGTCCTTGTCCTCGTAGCTGCGGCTCGTGAGCTCGCCCTCGACGAGGACGAGGCGGCCCTTGCTCAGGTACTTGCAGACGAACTCGGCCTGTGCGCGCCATGCGACGCACTCGATGAAGTTGGTGATCTTCTTGCCGTCCTTGGTCTTGCGGCCGGTGTCGCTGGCGAGGGTGAAGCTGGTGATCGCCGTGCCCTGCTGCGTGTACCTGAGCTCAGGGTCGGCGGTTAGACGGCCTTGGAGGCCGGTGTGGTTATACATTAGGCGTTTCCTCCTTGCTGGTTATGCTGTGCGGCCGCATTGTCGAGGGACGTGCAGATCTCGTCGTACTCTTGGCGGGTCAGGGTGGCCGGATCCTGCTTTTTGTACTTCTCCACGATCCGGGCGTTGGTGCGCTCCTTGGTCATTCCTGCGGCCTCTGCCTTCTTGTAGAGGCGCGCGAGCTGCGCGTCGCTCAGACGGCCGGAGCCCTGCCCCTGACGGCCCTGTGTGGCCTGCTGGCGGCCTCCAGCGCCGGATCCTTTGCCCTGCGCGCCGAAGTCACTGTTGTCGGGGTCGTCCTCGCCTTGGTCGACGGTGAACTTCTCGAAAAGGTAGTATTTCAGGGCGTAGGTGTGTGCCGCGCCCTTGGCCTTGGCGGGGTCATCGTTCCAGCCGACGGCGTGGACGGTGGCCTCGATGGTCTCGTCGTCGTTGTCGAGGTTCAGCCAGCGGATCGTCAGGTCGGCCTCGTAGAGGAACATGAGCTTGTCGCCGTTGCGTGTCTTGGTCTGCATGGTGATCCAGTAGACCGGGTCGCCGTTCTCGGCGTGGCGCGTGGCCTGCTCGCTGATGACGTCGAAGTCGACGCCGAGCTCGTTCATTATGGGGGTGATCTTCTCCCACACGTCGTAGATCTTGGCGTACTTGTAGCTGACGCCGTCGCTGTGCTGCTTCTTGACGATCTCCGGGCAGGCTTTCCGCATTTCGACGAGCTTCTGCCGGAGCGTCAGGCAGGCGGCTTCAGGAGGGGCCGCAGCAGCGGCCGCCTCTGTTTTCTTGGTTTCTGCCATATCGGTGCCTCCTTACACGTCGACCGTGAAGATGCCCGGGGTCTCGTAGACGGTGACGCCCTCCACGATCTCGCCGGTCTCGGTCAGGGTTGCGATGTCGCCGGTGTAGCTGAGCAGCTTCTTCAGATCGGCCCAGCGGGTCGACTCCTCGACCTTTACGAGCTCGCCGTAGCCGTTTGCCTTGAGCCACGGCACCAGCTTGGTCTCGTCGAGCTTGGTCTTGGTTGTGCCCTTCTTGAAGGTCAGGGTGCCAGAGAGGAGGCGGTACTTCTCCGTCGTCTTGGTCTCCTTGTGGGGGACGGTGGCGAAGAAGTCGGCCAGACAGCTCGTGAGGTACGAGGTGCCGTTCTCCATGCGCTTGCGGGCGGCGGCAACTTTCTCGTTGATGGCCGCGATCTGCTCGTCGGCCAGAGCCTTCAGACGGTCGTACTCGCTGCGCTCGTCTGCGATCTTGCGGATGGCCCAGTCGGCACAGCGGTCGTCGGTGATGCGGAACGGGGCGCGCTCGCCCTCTGCGACGGTGCCGAGGTCGACCTGCTCCAGCTCGTCCAGCGTGGCAGCAGGCAGCAGCTCGGCCTCCTGCGTGGTGGTGGCCTCTGTGTCTGCCTGCTCGGCAGCGAGGGCCGCGGTGGTCTTATCGCTCATTGTTGTGCTCCTTTCTTTCGGTGACGTTGAAGGTGAGCATCACGCCGCAGGTGACAGGGGTGACGCTCTCGAGCTCGAGGTCGCGGCCGCTGCGGAGGTGCAGGGTCTCGCCCGGCTTCATTTCGGTGAGGTGTTTCATCTGGTACTCCTTTCTGCAAAGAAACGGTGCCCGCCTTCCTCGATGACGAAGATCTGGCTCTCGTGGAAGTCGCTGGTCACGAGGGCGGGGTTGTAGAAGTAGAGGATCGGCTCGTCCACGACGGTCTCGCCTCGGTCAAACACGGCCGCGACGGCGTCCTTGACGCGCTGCGTGGGATCCGGCCGGCTCTTGGTATAGCTGTAAAGGACGACGGCCTCAGAGGGCTCGACGCCGCGCTTCTCGGCTGCGTTGAGGATGCACTGAGCGACGAGCATCTGGCCCTCGAAGGACTCCCCGCCGGCCTCGGCCATGACCACGCGCTCGACGACGTCGCGCTCGGCGTCGGTCAGATGGTAGCGCACGGCGGGCTCGGTCGGCTCCACGGTCTCAGCGGCCGGGGCGGGGGTGTCCGGGTTGTATGCGCCGACGGTGTTGGTCGGCGGCAGGATGTTGGTCTCCTGCTTGCTGCCGGCCGGGGTGGTGAAGATTGCCACAGAGATGCCGCCCAGCAGAAGGACGGCAGCGGCCAGCGTGGCAGCTCTCAGGGCTTTCCTCTTGGCACGGCGGCGCCGGCGTGTTATACTTGCGGTGCGGGATCCGTATGCTGACAGGCTGCTGGATCTTCTCGCATGGGTCGCCCGGTCGCAACGGGCGGCCCTTTCTTTTGTGGTTTCCATTGGTTTCTCCTTTCACTGAGCCCGTGCGACGGTCAGATCACAGAGGGCGTGAGTGAGGTCGCTGAACTCGGTCTCTCGGACGGTGTCAGCGGTCAGCAGCACGAGGTAGTCGTTGTCGTAGTAGTCGATCTCGGGGTGTCGCTGCCGGTTTACTTCGTTTTTGTGGCGGGCGTAGGGCTCGGCACGGTTCCAGACGTCGTCATGGATCCAGC
>ERZ1026941.652-NODE-652-length-12865-cov-7.212490_pt1 | contig 12865 bp, 10 predicted proteins | sample MGYA00519305_ERZ1026941 | MGnify/ENA primary metagenome ERZ1026941 (study PRJEB26926, sample SAMN06164614) | human gut metagenome | biome: ENVO:00009003; feature: ENVO:2100002; material: ENVO:00002003 | host: Homo sapiens | place: USA | collected 2012 ...
GGAGTCGTCGGCAGCGTCAGATGTGTATAAGAGACAGACATGGGATTATTCTCTTTTACGCAAGAAATAGCGATGGACCTTGGTACCGCCAATACCATTATCACAACCAATGGTAAGATTGTGGTGGATGAGCCTTCGGTGGTAGCTCTCGACCGTCGCACCGATAAGATGATTGCCGTGGGTGATAAGGCAAAGATGATGCACGAAAAGACCCACGAAAACATACGTACCATCCGTCCGCTTCGTGACGGTGTAATTGCCGACTTCTATGCTTGCGAGCAGATGATACGCGGTTTGATAAAGATGGTGAATAATCGTAACCGTCTGTTTTCTCCTTCGCTCCGTATGGTTATCGGTGTCCCCTCAGGTAGTACTGAAGTGGAGCTGCGTGCCGTGCGCGACTCTGCCGAACATGCCGGCGGACGTGACGTCTACCTGATTTTCGAACCTATGGCTGCTGCTATCGGTATCGGTATCGATGTGGAGGCTCCGGAAGGAAATATGATTGTGGATATAGGTGGTGGTTCTACGGAAATTGCCGTTATCTCCTTGGGTGGTATTGTAGCCAATAACTCCATCCGCATTGCGGGTGATGACTTGACTGCTGATATTCAGGAGTATATGAGCCGTCAACACAATGTGAAGGTCAGCGAGCGTATGGCCGAGCGTATTAAAATCAATGTAGGTGCTGCCTTGACCGAACTGGGTGAGGATGCTCCGGAAGATTATATCGTTCATGGTCCGAACCGTATCACGGCTCTGCCTATGGAAGTGCCTGTATGCTACCAGGAAGTAGCGCACTGTCTGGAGAAATCAATTTCAAAGATTGAAACAGCTATCTTGAATGCATTGGAAAATACGCCTCCCGAATTGTATGCCGATATCGTGCACAACGGTATTTATCTGGCAGGTGGTGGTGCATTGCTCCGTGGACTCGATAAGCGTTTAACTGATAAGATAAACATTCCGTTCCACATTGCCGAAGATCCCCTGCACGCTGTTGCCAAAGGTACGGGTGTGGCGCTGAAGAATGTGGATCGTTTCTCATTCTTGATGCGGTAATAAAGGCATATGCGAAATTTACTGAACTTTCTTATTAAATACAACTACTGGTTCCTCTTTCTACTGTTAGAGGCAGCCAGTTTTGTTTTATTGTTCCGCTTCAATTACTATCAGCAGAGTGTGTTTTTCACATCGGCCAATAGTGTGGCGGGGAAAGTTTACGATGTTTCGGGAACTATAACTTCTTATTTCCATCTGAAATCTGTCAATGAGGACTTGCTCGACCGTAATATGTGGCTGGAGCAACGAGTGGCATTCCTGGAGAAAACATTGAATAATAAAGGAATGGACTCTGTGCGGCTCTATAGTCTGGAACGGCTTGACCCGGAAGAATACCAAATATTCAAGGCGAATGTCATCAAAAACAGTTTGAACCGGGTGGATAACTATATTACACTTGATGAAGGCTCGTCTGCAGGTATCCGTCCGGAAATGGGCGTGGTAGATGCTAATGGAGTAGTGGGCATTGTCTATAAAACTTCTCCGCATTACTCTACCGTTATTCCGTTGCTGAACAGTAAATCGAGCATCAGTTGTAAGATTGTAGGCAGCGAGTATTTTGGCTATTTGAAGTGGGAATATGGAGATTCTCGCTTTGCATATCTGAAGGATTTACCTCGCCATGCAGAGTTCAACTTGGGTGATACGGTGGTGACAAGTGGTTATTCTACAGTATTCCCAGCAGGAGTCATGGTGGGAACGGTGGATGATATGTCCGACTCTCACGACGGTCTCTCTTATCTATTGAAGATAAAACTGGCTACGGACTTCGGTAAGGTGAGCAATGTGCGGGTAATTGCCCGTACCGGACAAGAGGAGCAGAAAGCGCTGGAGAAGGAAGAGGAGAAGTGATAGAGTGATAAGGTGATAGGAGTGATAAATGATAGGGGAGTAACCTCAATCGTAAATCGTAAATTGTAAAATTGTAAATCAAATTGGTTCTCAATTATCTGCATAAAATAGGTTGGTTTATCGGTTTGGTACTATTGCAGGTACTGATATTGAATAATGTGCATATTGCCGGATATGCCACTCCTTTTCTATATATCTATCTCATACTGAAATTCGAGTCGGAAATGCCGCGGAATGCTTTGATGCTGTGGGCGTTTTTTCTGGGACTGACGGTGGATATCTTTTCGGATACACCGGGTATGAATGCTGCGGCTACGGTGGCTTTGGCTTTTTTACGCCCTACTTTCCTGCGTCTGTTTGTACCGCGGGATACGTTCGAAAATATAGTTCCTTCGATCAAATCGATGGGGATTGTTCCTTTCCTGAAGTATTTGGTTGTTAGCGTTTTTATTCATCATGCAATATTACTTACCATAGAATTCTTTTCGTTCGCACATATCGGAACGTTGCTGCTGAGAATTGTGGCAAGTACGTTGCTGACTGTAACCTGTATCATGGCTATAGAAGGAGTGAAGAAGAAGTAAGATGGCAAAAGATTATACACTCGAAAAGCGGAAATTAGTGATAGGTGGGGTAGCAATTGTGATTGTTATCATTTATATCATGCGTCTTTTTGTGTTGCAGATCATGACTGATACTTACAAGAAGAACGCAGATAGTAACGCTTTCCTCAATAAAATCCAGTATCCTTCACGCGGTGCGATTTATGACCGTAATGGAAAGTTGCTGGTGTTCAATCAACCTGCTTATGACATCACATTCGTGCCGCGAGAGGTGACGGAACTGGATACTCTCGATTTTTGCCGCACACTGAATATTACGAAAGAGCAGTTGCTGAAGCGAATGAAAGATGTGAAGAACCGTTGGATGAATCCCGGTTATTCCAGATATACGCATCAAGTGTTTATGACGCAACTCTCAGCGGAAGAGTGCGGTGTATTCCAGGAAAAGCTTTTCAAATTTCCGGGTTTTTATATTCAGAGGCGTACTATCCGGCAATATACCTATAATGCTGCCGGGCATGCTTTGGGGGATATCGGTGAAGTTTCAATGAGAGATATTGAGGCTGATGATTATTATATCCGTGGTGATTATGTAGGTAAGCAAGGTATAGAGAAGTCTTATGAGAAATACCTGCGTGGTGAAAAGGGGGTAGAGGTTTTGCTTCGTGATGCGCACGGGCGTATTCAGGGGCATTATATGGATGGTAAACTGGATCGGCCATCTATACCGGGCAAGAACTTAACTTTAGGAATGGATATTGAATTGCAAATGCTGGGCGAGCGTTTGATGAAAAATAAGATTGGTGCTATAGTAGCTATTGAACCAGAAACAGGAGAGATCCTATGTCTGGTATCTGCTCCAAACTTTGATCCACACTTGATGATCGGTCGTCAACGTGGTAAAAACCATAATATGCTACAGCGAGATAAACAGAAGCCTCTGCTGAATCGTGCTATTATGGGGTCTTATCCACCGGGATCTACTTTTAAAACGGCACAGGCACTGGCGTTTCTGCAAGAAGGAATCATTCAACCGTCCACGTCTTTTCCTTGTTCCCATGGGTTTATTTATGGTGGTTTACGCGTAGGCTGTCATGGACATGCAGCGCCACTTCCATTGATACCAGCTATTGCTACCTCATGTAATGCCTATTTTTGTTGGGGACTCTATCGTATGCTTAGTGACAAAAAGTATGGTTCACCAAAGAGTGCACTTACGGTGTGGAAAGACCATATGGTTTCTCAGGGATTTGGTTACAGATTAGGAACTGATCTTCCCGGCGAAAAACGCGGATTTATTCCGAATTCGGAATTTTATGACAATGCATACCGAGGTTCTTGGAATGGATTGACAGTAATTAGTATTGGTATCGGTCAAGGTGAAGTTTTAAGTACCCCTTTGCAAATGGCAAACTTAGCGGCTACCATCGCCAATCGTGGTTATTTTGTGACTCCGCATATTGTGAAGGATATTCAGGATGCAGAATTGGATAGTACCTACCGGGAACGTCGTTACACTTCTATTGACCGCTCTTATTATGAAGAAATTGTAGAAGGTATGCGGGCTGCCGTTACGGGAGTTACCGGAAGTGCTACTTGCCGTATAGCCGGGGCGATCCTGCCGGGTGTAGAAGTCTGTGGAAAGACAGGTACTGCACAGAATCGCGGACATGACCATTCTGCATTTATAGGTTTTGCCCCGATGGACAAGCCGAAGATCGCTATTGCCGTTTATGTGGAGAATGGTGGTTGGGGTGCAACCTATGGAGTACCTTATGGTGCTTTAATGATGGAACAGTATTTGAATGGAAAACTTTCGCCTGCCAGTGAGGAAAGAGCGGAAGAAATGAGTAATCGTGTGATAATGTATGGTGACGAGGAGAGATAGTATATGGAAATCACTGGATTGGGTAACGATCTGTGTTTACTTGATTCTGATTGCATTCGGTTGGTTCAGCGTTTGCGGGGCAAGCTATGATTATGGCGACCGTGACTTCTGGGATTTCTCCACTCGTGCAGGTAAGCAATTGGTTTGGATCATCTGCTCTTTCGGATTAGGGTTTGTACTGTTGATGCTTGAAGATGATATTTATGATATGTTTGCCTATCTGATCTATATAGCACTTGCCATATTACTTGTGGTTACTATCTTTATAGCCCCTGATACGAAGGGATCGAGGTCGTGGTTGGTCATGGGGCCGGTAAGTTTGCAGCCGGCGGAGTTTGCCAAGTTTGCTACGGCACTGGCGTTGGCCAAGTATATGAATTCCTATTCGTTCACCATGAAGAACTGGAAGAATATCCTGATGATGGTTTTTCTTATTCTGTTCCCGATGATACTTATTATCTTGCAGCGGGAGACGGGTTCAGCGTTGGTATATACTGCTTTCTTTTTGGTTCTGTATCGGGAGGGGATGCCGGGTGTAGTTCTGTTTTCCGGGTTGTGTGCGGTAGTTTACTTTGTGGTAGGTATTCGTTTTGATCAGGTATTTATTGCCGATACGCCGACGCCGATAGGGGAGTTTGCTGTGCTCTCGATGGTCTTGCTGTCTGCGGCAGGAATGGTGTGGGTTTATAAGAAGAAATGGGAACCAGTACGCAATATATTGTTAGTTACCATTGGAGTGTTGTTAATCGCTTATTTTATATCGGAATATGTGACTCCGTTTAATTTGGTTTGGGTGCAATGGGGACTGTGTGTGCTGGTAGTTGGATACCTTATTTTCCTTTCGTTAAGTGAGCGTCATCTTAGTTATTTCCTGATAGGTATGTTTGCTATTGGCTCTATCGGTTTCTTATATTCCAGTGATTACTTCTTTAATAAAGTACTGGAGCCTCACCAGCAGATACGTATCAAGGTGGTATTAGGCATGGAAGAAGATTTGGCTGGTGCCGGATACAATGTCAACCAGTCGAAGATAGCTATCGGTTCCGGTGGTTTGACAGGGAAAGGATTCCTGAACGGTACTCAGACTAAGTTGAAATATGTACCCGAACAAGATACAGATTTCATTTTCTGTACGGTAGGTGAAGAAGAAGGATTTATAGGTTCTACTGCCGTGCTACTCTTATTCCTTATATTAATACTCCGTCTGATTGCTGTGGCGGAGCGGCAACCGTCTACTTTTGGTCGAGTCTATGGGTACTCGGTCGTTAGTATATTCCTGTTCCACCTATTTATTAATGTAGGTATGGTGCTGGGATTGACACCTGTGATTGGTATTCCGCTGCCATTCTTTAGTTATGGCGGTTCTTCGCTTTGGGGATTCACTATCTTGCTGTTCATCTTCCTGCGGATTGATGCAGGACGTAAAAAGAGACTGTCAGCGTTTTAATTTGATTCCTACATCGTTGATACCGGGAAGAACTTCGTCCGGTAGAAGGTGTATGATTTTGAAGCGGTATTCCCCGGCTTTTCCAATACGGACGAAGCCTGCTGGAAGGGTTGATTGATATAACCCACCCCAGCCATCTCCTAACCAAATACCTGCATTGTCAGCAAGTCGCAGTTCCAATGTATCCCGCTTGATATTTGGGGCTTCCGGACTGTCGTAGTAGACGAGTAAAGGTAGATTCTGATACGGATAATTATTCCGGTTTCTTACTTCTACGGATACATTGTAGAGTGTAGCGGAGTCTGCAACCGAAACATTGAAGAATAGTGTGTCATTCCGCTGCCAGCCTTCCGTTGGCAGGGATTGAAAAGAATGATATACAGTCTGTTCATCGCAGGCTGTGTGGAAGCCTGCGATGAACAGCAGTATTAAACTCTTCAGGAGAGATGTTTTATTCTTGAGCAGGTTTTTCATTTCCGACAGGTTTCTCTCCTTGTGGTCTGGGTGGATTGTTGGGGCGTTTGGGTTTGTTGCGCCTGGGCTGTTCTCCCCGTCGCTGATCGCCTTGTGGTTTGGGCTTATCACCTTGCGGTCTCGGTTCACCTTGTGGACGTGGTCTGGATTGTTGATCTCCGGGTTGATTCGGATTTCCTTTTTTCTTTTTCTTGCGGTTGTTATTACCGCCATTTCCATTTCCAACACCGTTATTTTCTCCGCCGTTTTTACCTTTACGGCTACGGTCAAAGCGGGTTAAGCTTTCCTGTTCCAACAAATCTATCGGCTTCTTGGGTTCCACTTGGCGTGCTTCTTCTATAAGACTTTCTGGCTTAGTACCCCGTTTGTTCATACCGATGATTTCAAAAGCACGCTTACCACTGATTGTTACCAGATTGGCAGGAATGTTCTTGTCGGTAGAGTAGGTTATCTGATTGCTCAGAATATCTGCCTTAAAGAAATAGAAAGTACCGTCTTTGGTTTCCAACTCGATCTCCCTGGAAGGAAGACGCTTCTGAGCTTCCACATAGCAGTCCACTTCATAGTTGAGACAGCATTTCAGTTTGGCACATTGTCCTGCCAGTTTTTGCGGATTGAGAGAAATATCCTGATAACGGGCGGCGCTTGTGGATACTGACACGAAGGAAGTCATCCAGGTGGCACAGCAGAGCTCGCGTCCACAAGGACCGATGCCACCGATTCGTCCGGCCTCCTGGCGTGCACCAATCTGCTTCATTTCAATACGGACATGGAAAGCATCTGCTAATACCTTGATCAGCTGGCGGAAGTCTACACGTTCGTCGGCAATATAATAGAAAATAGCTTTGTTGCCGTCTCCCTGATATTCCACATCACCGATTTTCATGTTGAGATTCAGGTTGAGGGCAATCTGCCGGGCACGTATCATGGTGTCATGCTCGCGTCCCTTGGCTTCATTATATTTGTCCATATCTACCTGCTTGGCTTTGCGATAGATGCGCTTGATATCAGCCTCAGACTTGATGTTAGCTTTTCGCATTTGCAGCGGAACAAGGCGTCCGGTTAGGGTCACTACACCGATGTCATGTCCAGGCGTTGCTTCTACGGCCACGATGTCGCCCTTTTCAAGAGGTATATGGTTGCTATTGCGGAAATATCCTTTGCGGGTATTCTTGAACTGAACTTCTACCAAGTCGCTTTCTTCTCCGTTTCCGGGAATGTCGGCCAGCCAGTCGTAGGTGTTCAGTTGCTTGTCTTGCCTGCCGCAACTTTTGCAGCAGAGACTTCCGCTTCCGTTATGTAGTTTAAAATCCATTTTTTTATTTATGATTGAGATTACTACTATATATCTGATTTCTACTGTTTCAATAGAACTATCATTTTCAATGAAAAATCAAAAAAGACCATCCTTGCATTTACATTTTGTTCAATATGTATCTGCGCCTCGCTCAATTCATCCATCATTCCCATTACATTCCGTTCGTTGATAAAAGGGGCGAAGCGGGTGGCAAAGTTTTGTTCGGGCAAAGTCATGTAACTCATCTCTTTGCAATGCAGGTTATAGATGAAATTCTCGCGTATCATACGCTGGGCGTATGTTAGGAAGTTCTTCTGTCGTTCGCGTCCCATGCCTGCCAGTTGCTCACTCCATTGCTTCATTTCACGTATCTTCCGTTGATAGGAAAGACGCATGAGGCTGACAAAGAGTTCAAAGAACAGTTCGTTTTCTTCGTTCAGGTGAATGGTTTCCAATGCTTTGATAAAGTCACCGTTGGCAAGATGCGCCAGAGTGAAACTATCATTAGGGCGTACACCGTATTTCTGTTGCAAAGCGTTGGCAATATCCGTTTCTTCTATTTTGCGGATGTTGAAACGTTGCGTACGGCTCAGGATTGTCGGCAGTATCATATCCGGAGTTTCGGATATCAATAGGAATACTGTCTTTTCGGGAGGCTCTTCCAGCAGTTTCAATAACTTATTGGCACAAACTACGTGCATTTTCTCCGGTAGCCAGACAATAGTAACCTTGTAGCCACCTTCGCTCGATTTCAGACTGAGCTTACGTACTATCTCGTCACTCTCCTTTGCATAGATGATGGCTTGTCCGTTTTCAGCATCCATCTCATTTAGCCAGTGGTTGAGACTGAAATAAGGACTGTTCAGCACCAGATGGCGCCAGTCAGCTATGTAATCGTCGCACACTTCTTTCTTCCCTTTTTTTACGATGGGAAAGACGAAGTGTACATCCGGATGTACCAGCTTATTCCACTTTACGCAGGAGGGACAAGTGCCACAGGCATCTGTATCTGTACGGTTCGGGCAACAGATGTAACGGGCATAAGCCATTGCCAACGGAAGTTTTCCCACTCCCGATGGACCGCAGAAGAGCTGAGCATGAGGAATACGCCCCTCTTGCACTTCCTGCCGGAGCCGCTGTTTGGCTGCTTCTTGTCCTATTACCTCTTTGAAAAACACGATATTATATATGGTTTTATAATTTACAACTAATGTTACTTGATTTCGGTCTTAGTATACCAGCTTTGCAACTTCTTTTATACTGTCCACTGCACCGATGGAGTAGAAGTGAATGCTGGGTACTCCATGTTCCACTAATTCCTTACATTGCTTAGCACACCATTCGATGCCTACTTGTTTGGCTTCTTCATCCGTTTTGCATTTCATCGCTTCGCATGTCAGTTCTTCGGGCAAGTCCACTTTGAACGTCTTGGGTATCATGCTGATTTGAGATATCTTCTTGAACGGTTTGATACCTGGAATGATGGGAATGGTAACTCCGGCTGTCCGGGCACGTTCTACAAAGTCGAAGTATTTCTGGTTATCATAGAAAAGCTGTGTAACAGCATATTCTGCACCGGCTTCCATTTTCTTTTTCAGCCAGTAGATATCAGTGTCAATATTGGGAGCTTCTTCGTGTTTTTCGGGATAACACGCCACGCCATAGGAAAATGGTGTATTGGTCACTTTCATTTCCGAGCCATCTACGAAGATGCCTTTATTGAAGTTATTGATTTGTTCTTGCAGTTCAGTGGCATGGTGGTAGCCATCACCTTCGGGAGTGAAGACGGACTCATGTTTTGCTTTATCTCCACGTAACACCAGTAAGTCGGTAATACCCAGGAATTGCAGATCGAGCAGTACATATTCTGTCTCTTCGCGGGTGAAACCACTACAAAGAAGATGCGGAACTACAGTGATATTATATCTGTTTTGGATGGCGGCAGCTACGGCAACAGTTCCCGGACGGCGGCGTAAGCGATTGCGCTGAAACAAACCGTTTCCCAGATCTTTGTACACATATTCGCTGCGATGTGTGGTGATATTGATGTATTTCGGGTCAAACTCCCGTAAAGTATCTATGGTTTCGTACAGCTTTTCGATGCCTGTGCCTTTCAGCGGTGGCAGTATTTCAAAAGAGAAAGCTGTCTTCTCATTGCTGTGTATCAGGTCGATAATTCTCATTTCTTTTTCGTTGTCTTTGTTCGGTGAACAAAACTTATTTGTACATTGGGAACAAAAATACGAAAAAGAAATGAGATATGCTTTTATTTGTTGGGCTATTCTTTTATACAACGTATAGAAAAGGCCTTATAGTAAGTTTCATTTTTAACATGAGTTGCGGCGACAGAAAACTTGGTGCTGCTTCCGGTGAAACTTATTGATTGTTCTGGTATGCTATTTTCTGTCTCATTTAGTGTCCAGTAGCATACTAATTGTTTTTGAGATATATTTTTTCCTGCTCCCCAAATCCCTACGGGATATGCTGAGAAACCGGTTAGATTAGAGCCAGAATCAATCGTGTCACCCTCTTTTAAGACTTCCCATTCTCCGGCTTTTAATATCGAAGCACTGTCTTTGGTGTATTCTTTTAAGGCTTGCCAATCATCACTATCTGGAATTTTCCATCCTGCAGGTGCCAACTCTCCTTCAAGTACAGCTTCTCCATTATAAAAATATGTTTCTGTACTCTGAGGTCTGAAATAGCCAGGACCTTCTCCCAACTGAGTTTTTTTATTCAATGTAGTTCCATTCCTGTACCCCGTCGCACATAAATCTTCTCTCATCCAATATTGAGTGCCTATTTTTACGATTGGATACTCATAAGTATTTCCCTTTCGTATATCCCTGATGGTATAGCTGACAATATCTATGCTGATTGGATCTTCTGTTTCTTCCAGTAGGATTTCCCCCTTTTCATTAAGATAGAATTTGTCAACAGACTGGAGATTCCCTCCTGTATAAGCAAAGGAACTATCGTCTGTATTCCAGTTTATGCTTCCTCCGCTTATCGCTCTTTCATCATCCAGTAGTTTCAGAACAACGCCTTTGCTCAGATTGCTCGTTTCATCTTCTTTCACCGGGTATGCAACAATTGCTCTTGAAGTTATTTGATCAGATTTTAGATACTCTTTACAAACTTCTGCCATTGGCTTGCCGTCATGGTAGATTCTGTATATGTTCGATTGAGAGAAAGTGAGTGCCGCCAAATGAATAGCTGTAATGCCGCCACTGTTATTAGTATCTTTACTATCTCCGGGCAGCCAGTCTTCAACTGTACTGGTTATTCCGGTAAGAGAATGGCTGGTTGTCTGCATAGCCTCGATATCGATTTGGCATTGTGTACTTCCTGTCATATTCAGTTTTGGCATTGGGCAGGTATATACTTTCCCGTTCCATTCCATTATAAAAGATTGAGCGTTAGCATCAGCATCTTGTGGTATGATGATGAATTCTTTTCCTGTTAAAGTCCCTTTTACTATGTTCCATTCACCATATGGGATGATATCTGCTTCCTCTGTCAGCTTTATAAACTTGTCCGTATCAGTATTATATTCTGCTTTGGTCTTGAAGCCTACTGCGATAATTTGAGGATTCGCTTTATATATCTTTGTTATATCTTCTCCAGTACCGGCTGTGATTGTGATTTTTATCTTGGTCAACTTATGCTTGTAATGAAGTACGACGGCATCTTCGCTGCTTTCTACATTTTTTTCGGAGGCTATCATGAAATCGGATATGGAGAGAGCTTTTGCGCTGCTTTGGTCGGTTTGTACAGATACAGGAATGGTAGATTGGCCTGTTTTTATTCCGGTTGACTGATAGGGGTAATAACTGATAAAATTGAGTGTGGCATCTCCTGCCGGATAGAAAACTGTCTTTTCAGGGATGAATGCATTCTTTTCCCCACATTCCAGTTGTAAATTGTCAATGTAGCGCTTTTCTGTAATTGGAGTAGATGGAAGCATTGCATATAAACCTACTTTATCTCCTTTTTCAAAGGCAGTATTAGTCACGCGTGTATCAGCTTTGCTGACTTTTGTTGTGAAATTGATGGGGATAGTACCGGGAACAGCATCGGGAGAAGTTTCTGAGTCTAATTCATTGACACAAGAACTAAATAAGAAAATAATACAGAATGAGAATAAAGTCAGTCTGTTGTTTTTGATAGTTGTTTTGTTCATAATAGTATGTTTTTTGTGAAACACGACTGTCGCATTTCAAATTAATGTGTTAATTAAAACATCGGAATATCTGGGGTGGGTAAGGACCATAATTGGTATAGAAAAGTCAGTGGCTTTGGGATGCTAATTAAGTGAATTCACGCTTGAACTCCGGTTCTGTTCCATCTTAATGTTTTTCAATGTTCATTAACTTTACAGGCGGCAAAGGTAGGATAATATTTTAAATACATGAAAGGAAAGATGCTTTTTTGTTGATAATTTTATCTATAATGCTTTGTATGAAGAAGATAAATAACTTGAAATAGCTCTACATTTTCATTCTTTCGCGGGAGATTTCAAAATTATCACGTACCTTTGTACTCTAAATTAAAGATAATCTGATAACTTATGCCATTAAATTTACCTGATAAGCTGCCGGCGATAGAGTTGCTGAAAGAAGAGAACATATTTGTTATTGACAACTCCCGCGCCACGCAACAGGACATCCGCCCGTTGCGCATCGTTATCCTGAACTTGATGCCTTTGAAGATTACCACGGAGACAGATCTTGTGCGTTTGCTCTCCAATACACCGCTTCAGGTGGAAATCTCGTTCATGAAAATCAAGAGTCATACATCCAAGAATACGCCTGTAGAACATATGCAGACGTTCTATACTGACTTTGAAAAGATGCGTGGTGAGAAGTACGACGGTATGATTATCACCGGTGCCCCTGTAGAACAACTGGATTTCGAAGAAGTGACTTACTGGGATGAAATAATGGAAATATTCGATTGGGCGCGTACGCATGTCACATCCACCCTTTATATCTGTTGGGCTGCACAGGCCGGACTCTATCATCATTATGGAGTGCCCAAGTACGCGTTGGACAAGAAGATGTTCGGCATATTCGAGCATCGTCCTTTAGATCCGCTGCACGCTATTTTCCGTGGTTTCGATGATATGTTCTATGTACCCCATAGCCGCCATACGGAAGTACGGAAAGAAGATATCTTGAAAGTGCCGGAACTTACTTTACTTTCGGAATCGGAAGATGCAGGCGTACACCTGGTGGTGTGTCTCTTATACACATCTGACGCTGCCGACGACTCCTTACGTG
>ERZ1026941.661-NODE-661-length-12692-cov-62.136741_pt1 | contig 12692 bp, 16 predicted proteins | sample MGYA00519305_ERZ1026941 | MGnify/ENA primary metagenome ERZ1026941 (study PRJEB26926, sample SAMN06164614) | human gut metagenome | biome: ENVO:00009003; feature: ENVO:2100002; material: ENVO:00002003 | host: Homo sapiens | place: USA | collected 2012 ...
AGATCGCTCAGTGTCTCGTGGGCTCGGAGATGTGTATAAGAGACAGGTATAATGGGGGTGTGGGAGATATATTGCAAGCTACCTAAAGTGATACCACTTTAGAGCTTGTGAGGGGGGCTGCACCCCCTTCAATCCCCTGCTTGGAGAACGCCGCGAACGAAAGAAAGAGAGATTTCCTATGTTGTATGAAGATCGGAAAAAAGAGAGCGAAACCATCAAAGATCGGACACTCGTTTTGAAATTGTCCGATGCTGATTGCGACCGCATTTTGCAAAAAGCAGCCAGCCACGGCATGACGGTTTCTGGGTTGTTGGAGAGCTTCATCGGTGATCTGGTCGATGGTACTTTCACCAATGGTTCGGACGAACGCTATCTTGCTGAGGACTGGTTCAATCGCTGCGGCTTCGAGCGTGATGATAAGAGAACGCTGCTGTGGCATTTGCTGGAGCAGAACGCAGACCTCGAAAATTTTATTGAACTTTATGAGGAGAACGAAGAATACAAATCGCATCCAGAGGAGTTTGAGGAACAGCGCGAAGAATACGAAATGGAGCCGGGTGATACATTCGATTTTGAAGACGAATTACAGTATTGGCTGGACGATTGGAAGCCGAGTAAGTTGAGTATGGCCGAGGAAGTAGAAGCTGTCCGTGATTATGTAGAGGCACTGAAAAAATTTAAGGGAGAATAACGGCGGTCATGGCAAATAAGAGTAGACCGAAGCAGCTCTCGTTCCGAGTTAGTGAGGAGGAATGGGAGCTGCTGCAACAGAAAATCGTTGAAAGCGGCATGAACCAGCAGCGGTACATTTTGTCCTGCGTGCTGGGTAAGGAGATTGTAAATACGGACGGTATCAAAGAAATCGTGCCGGAGCTGAAACGGCAGGGCACGAACCTCAACCAAATCGCCAAAAGACTTAATGAGCGCGGCTATATTGATTACAAAAAAGAATTGCCGACGGTATTAGATGAGGTGAAAATGGTATGGCAGTCATTAAAGCAGTATCTTCAAAAGCTGGGATAAACACAGTCCTCGATTATGTAATGCAAGAGGAAAAAACGGAACAAAAGTTGCTGAGTGGCTTGAATTGCGTTCCTGATACAGTTAAAGATGAAATGAGAGTTACGAAATTATTGTGGGATAAGGACGGAGGGCGAACCTACAAGCATTTTGTTCAGAGCTTTGCACCAGGCGAGAAGATAGATCCGGCGCAGGCGCACCAGATCGCGTGCCAGCTAGCAGCCTCACGGCCGGAGTGGCAGGACTTTGAGGTGTTGATTGCTACCCATGAGGACAAGGAGCATATCCACACGCACTTTGTGGTGAACAGCGTGAGCTATGTAGACGGCCATAAGCTCCAGCAGAGCAAGGCAGAGCTGCAGGCCATGAAAGATTATTCCGACCAGCTTTGCGCGAAATATGGGCTGCATATCACCGAAAAGGGAAAGACCTTTGACGGACAGGAGCGAGAGGAAACGGTAGCGTTCAGCAAGGACACCTATCAGTTGCTCAAAAAGGCCGAGCAGGGCGAGGTAAAGAGCTATGTGCAAGATATTGCGCTGGCGATATTGGACTGCCGAGAACAGGCCACCAGCCGTACAGACTTTGTGCAGCGTATGAATGAGCGAGGATACGGCGTAGACTGGCAGGACAGCCACAAATATATTACCTTTACAGACTTAAAACGGCAAGAGCAGGGCGAAAAGCAGTGCAAAATCCGCAATAACAAGCTGGAGAAGTATTATAACATGGACTTTGGAAAGGAGAGCTTGGAACATGAGTTTGAGGGCAATGCACGAAGTCAGCAAACAGCGCAGCGTGCAAGAGAGCAGCTCGCAGCTGATCGAGGAGCAAAGACAGACAATCGAACAGCAGAAGCAGACAATATCGGAGCTTTCATCGCAAATATCGCTGCTCAAATCGGAAATGCAGAAGTTGGCAGACAAGAACGCGCAGCTGAACGAAGCCGACGAAGTGCAGGAGATACAGAAAGAGAACGCAGAGCTAAAGAAGCAAAACGAGCAGCTGAAGCAAGTATGCGCCGACACCGGAGAGATGATCTCGAACTTTAAGAAAGAAACAGAGAAGTTACAGAAACAAAAGAAGCTGCTAATAGGTGTAGTAAACACTCTTATGGAGAAATGTATGGGGGTAACTGCGGAAACGCAGGATATTCAAACAAAGAAATCACTCTTTGGGCGAGTAAAGGGCCTGACATGGGAGCGATGGCAGAGAATATTAAATGCTGTGACCGCATTAGGTGCAACGGTACAGGCGTGCAATAGGACATTAAAGGCACAACCTAAAGCAGCAGTTGAGAAAAAAAAGAGTATCCGAGTACAACTCCAAGAAATTAAAGAGAAACACGGCACGAGGGATTGACACCCTCGTGCCGTTACTGTAAAATATGGACAAGCAAATACGGTCGAAAATCGACCGATTTTTTTGTCGGGAAAAGGTAAAAAAAATTCATTGATAATATAACGCCCTGATAGGGGGCTGGCAGGGCGGCTTAGAGGGGTGTCGGAGATGGTCAAAAAGCGACCGATTTTTTTGTCGGGAAAAGGTAAAAAAAATTCATTGATAATATAATGCCCTGATAGGGGGCTGGAGGTGTGTGGCGATGTATGATATTTTAGGTGCTTTAGCGGCGAATTTTGACGAGGTTCATTATATGGACTTTTATCGGGATGTTTTTCCTGAGGGTTCGTTTGAGGAGCGTGGTGTATTTGAGGACGGGAAATATAATGGTATCGCGGTTGCGATTGAGAAAGGCAGCAAGCGCGCAAAGCGTATGACGATTACTGATGATCTTGATGTGATTGGGGATATGGCTGGGACGGATGATTTTTGCCTGATGAGTCCGATCAGTTATGCAGGCAAGAGCCGGAAGTCTTCCAATGCTCGGTTTATGTATGCGCTGGCTATTGATCTTGACGGTATTGAGGAGCGGAAGCAGTGGGAGTTCTTCATGGAACAGATCGAGCGCGGCCATGAGATGCTGAAATTTGTCTGGGGGTTGCCGCGGCCTACATATTTGGTATCTTCCGGCACGGGTATCCATCTTTATTACGTCTTTAAGCAGCCTATTCCGATGTTTAAGAACATTGTTGAGGAGTTGGAGAAGCTGAAAAGGCGGCTGACTTGGCAAGCATGGACGCAGGGTGCGTCCTCGCTGCATGATAAGGTGCAGTATGAGAGTTTGTTTCAGGGTTTTCGTGTGGTTGGTACGATTACTAAGGACGGTGGCCGTTGTCGTGCGTTTTCGGTTGGTGAAAAAGTAACCGTAGAGTATTTGAATAAGTTTGTACCGGAGGAATATCGTGCCGAAAACTTTGCTTATAAGTCTGATTTGCGGCTTGAAGATTCAAAGAAGAAGTATCCGGAGTGGTATCAGCGGCGTGTCGTGGAGAAACGTCCGAAGAATACATGGACTTGTAAAAAGGCGCTTTATGACTGGTGGATTAAAAAGCTGCTGGGCGGCGCGGAGCAGGGGCACCGATATTGGTGTATTATGACGCTTGCAACATACGCGCAGAAGTGTGGAGTACCTCGAGAAACGCTCGAGGAGGACGCATACGGCCTTATTCCGTTTATGAATACAAAAGGTGATGAGTTCACCGAAGATGATGTTCTACACGCTCTGGAGGCTTATACGGACAGCTATATTACATATCCGATTGATACGATTGTGTGGCGTACCGGTATTCAGATTGAAAAGAATAAGCGTAATGGCCGCAAGAGAGCAGATCATGTTAAACTTATGAATTTTGTACGAGATGAGATAAACGGAAATAAGAATTGGCGCGAGGGTAATGGCAGGCCGGACAAGTTATCTGTGGTAACTGAGTGGCGTTCAGAGCATCCAGAGGGAACGAAAGCGGAGTGTATCAGAGAAACTGGATTGAGCAAACCGACAGTGTATCGCTGGTGGAGGGAGATAGATTTGATGGAATTACGAGAGTATACGAACAAAGAGAAGATGGTTCAGCTGTCTGGTGATGAGAGCCAGTGTAAGGCAGCTGAGATTGTGGCTGCGGTGACTGCGATTGCGCAGGAACGCGGGCTTTCGGAAGAAGAAGCCTATGAAGTGTTCTTGTATGGAAAGACCAGAAAAGAGCAGGTGCAGGAGCAGGCAAAACACATGGTTTTTGCGGAAAGTGAGGTCGATGCCGGGCTGCTGGTTGGGTGTGCGGCGAATGGTATTCGCCGGATCAACGTTATGCCGGACGATGAGTACATGAATTATTTAGCGACCGATTGCGTTAACGCTTTGTTTCCGCCCAAAACAGAAAATAAATGATGTTGATATTTTAGCATGATTACGCTAAAATAATAGTAAGGAGGTTGATGGTATGAATATGATTAGACCTGTATCGGATTTGCGAAATAACTTTGCGGACATTTCCAAAACAGTGCATGAAACGGCTCAGCCTGTGTTTTTAACCAAAAATGGGTATGGTGATATGGTCGTTTTGAGCATGGAAGCGTTTGAAAACTTGCAATTTGAAAGCGAGGTTTACTTCAAGCTGCAAGAGGCCGAGCGAGAGGCCGAGCTGACAGATCAGCGTTATTCCTCCAAAGATGTATTGAAAGCGATGAAAGCCGCTATTGGAGGGGAGCAGGGTGTATAAACTGGAGTACCTACCTGTTGCCCAGCGAGATATGGTTGAAATCGTGCGCTATATCAGTGGAGAGCTGCAAAATCCTGCTGCGGCAGATCGTTTGGCTATGGAACTGGTGAACGCTGCGGAAAGCATACTTACATTTCCGTATGCGCTTCCGGCGTATCAACCAATCCGCCCGTTGAAGCGTGAGTATCGAAAAATCTTAGTGCAGAACTTTTTAATGCTCTATTGGGTGGACGAGGAAAAGAAGTTGGTGACAATCGCTCGTGTGGTGTATGCTAAACGAGATGTTGCCAGATTGTTAGAGTAATAATCACAAGCAAATTTTATTTGCATTGCGCTTGCAACGCAAATAAATAGAGCATATAATATGGATGTAGAATATCAGTAATATGCTTTGAGGGGAGTGCTTTTATATGGCAACTAAGGGTAATATGACGCTTCGTATTGAACCGGAGCTGAAGAAGCAGGCGGCAGATTTGTTTCAGTCGTTGGGCATGGATTTGAGCACCGCTACGGGCATTTTTTACCGTCAGGCACTGCGCTATCATGGATTGCCGTTTGAAGTTCGTCTGGACGAGCCGAACGAAACCACTTATGCAGCGATGAAAGCAGCGGAGAATGACGAAGATATGCACGGCCCGTTCGACAGTGTGGCAGACATGATGGAGGCCCTTAATGCTTAAACCGGAGTTTACGGGACAATTCAAGAAAGACTATAAGCTGGCGGTGAAGCGAGGCTGCGACCCGCAAAAGCTGAGTGCTGTCGTGGAATTGCTGTGCGAGGAGAAGACTTTGCCGCCTGTCTACCGAGATCATGCGCTGACTAATTCGAGAAATTACAAAGACATGAGAGAGTGTCATATTCAGCCGGATTGGCTGTTGGTGTATAAGATTGAGCGCGACGCTCTGATCTTGAAGCTGATTAGAACTGGTTCGCATAGCGATCTGTTTTAAGGAGAGTGTGCCAGATGGCCAAAACGATCAAGGAAATTGCGGACGAATTGGGCGTATCAAAGACTGCTGTAAGTAAGCAAATCGCAAACCTTGGTTTGCGATCAAGTTTGCGAAAAAACGGAAACCAGTTTGCGATTGATGAACACCAGGAAGCCTTGATAAAAGAGGCTTTTTCTGAAAAATCGCAAACCGAAATCGAAAACCAAACGCAAACCGAAAACCACGAAGTTTCCGATTTGGTTTGCGTTTTACAGGCCACCATCGACACGCTACAAGGACAGCTTGAAGTAAAAGACAGGCAGATTGAAAAGCTGACGGAGGCTCTGGTTGCCGCCCAGCAGACAGCAGCGGCGGCCCAGGCCCTTCACGCGGGGACAATCCAGCAGCAGCTTCTTACCGGGGAGGCCGGAGCGGATCAGCAGGGCCAGGAGCCGGAGCAAAAGCGAGGGTGGTTTAGTAAACTGTTTGGAAAGTAGAAAGCAACTTAAAGTTGCTCAATAATTGGTGGTAGCAACAGAGAAGTTATTGCTAAAATGATGATCAGAAAGGAGGAACAAATATGAGTATAGCGGCACCAATGCTGGTTATTTCTTTGATCATCTATGCAGGTCTTTTCGGGCTATTTATCTATCTGGTTATCTTGATTATTCGAGCTTTGAAGAAATATATTAGGTCTAAAGATGTAAGAGCTGAAAAGAGTGTCCTTAAGCAAAATTTAGGTGAAGTATTGAAAGACTTGCGGACTAAAAATAAGATGACCCAAGAATTTGTAGCAGAAACAATAGGGGTTAGTCGGCAAGCAGTATCTAAGTGGGAAAGCGGAGAATGTGATCCGAGTACCTCTAATTTGATTGCGCTGGCAAAGTTGTACGGAACGACGGTTGAGGAAATTTTGCAGAGCATAAAGCAGTAATTTGACAGTGTGGCCGAAGCCCCAGCCGGAGCCGCCCGAAAGCAGCGGGAAACCGTAGCGGTTGGCAGCTCCGGCAATCCCCCGCGGGAGCGCGCAAAAGCACTTTCATACTGCCAGCCCCAAAGGGGCGGTGGTGTGAAAGTGCTTTTGCGTTACTTTCTCACAAGAAAGTAACAAAGAGGTTGTGGCCTGCGGCCAGTTATGGTAAAATAGGAGTAGTAGGATATAGGCTTTTGCAGGAAAGGGACGGGTGATTTTATAGGCACAACCATTTCGGGAATGACGGGCCGGGGAAGTATCCGGCACAACAACAGGAGCTTTTCAGCGGCGAATGTAGACCGGAGCAGGTCGGGGCAGAATGTCACCTTTTGCAACGAGGATTTGAAGAAGGTGTACCACGAACTTTTCGATGAAGCCCTGGCCGCCTACAATGCCAAAAAGAAAAAGACCAGGGACAAGATACCAGATTACTATGAGCATATCCGGCAGAGCAAACAGGAGAAGCTATTTCACGAGGCTATCTTCCAGATCGGCAACTTGACGGACTGCGGGTGCGGCTCCCCTGGAGGGGAACGGGCGGCGGCAGCTCTCAAAGAATTTGCAGAGTCCTTCCAGGAGCGCAACCCTCATCTGCGGGTGTTCAATATGGTGCTGCACATGGACGAGGCCACGCCCCACCTCCATGTGGACTTCGTGCCTGTGGCAACGGAGCAGAGCCGGGGCCTCTCAACGCGGGTATCAATGAAACAGGCGTTAAAGCAGCAGGGATTTGAAGGGATGGGCCGAAAGCAGACCGAATGGAAAGCCTGGATGGAACGGGAGAAAGAAGCCCTAACGGAAATCGCCCAGGCTCACGAGTTTGAGATTATCAGCCTGGGCGGTGGCCGCGAGCGTATGGAGCTACCAGAGTACAGAGCAGCGGCCCAGCGGCTTGAAGCTATCCAGGAACAGGTGACAGCAGCAGAGCAGGAGATCGCGGCCCTGGAAAAGCAGAGAAAGGCCCTGCAAGGGAATGTGAAGCTGCTGAAAGCGGTGGAGAAGGTTAAGCCCGATCTGGACGCGATACAGCCGGAAAAGACGCTGACAGGGGCCGTCAAGGGTGTGACGGTGGAGCAGGTGAAGGAGCTGAAGGCGGCGGTGATCCGGGGCGCGGCGGCAGAGCAGAAGGTGCGGGAGCTGAAGGTAGAAAACCAACAGCTTCAGCAGAAAATCCCCTCGATGAAAGAAAAACTGAAGGAGGCCCAGGAGCGGCAGCGGCTTGAAAATGAAAACCGGCAGCTCAAAGTGCAGGTGGAATACCTGGAAGAAGATTTGAGCTGGGAGCGTGGGATTTCGGCGCGGCTCCGGGAAGGGATCGGGGCGGTGCTGGACTTTCTGGATCAGCACTTGCCGGAGCAGTTCCGGCCCCTGGTCGAAAAGGCGCGGGAGCTGCTACCAGTGCCAGAGGTGCAGCAGCCGGAGAGAGAACAGGAACAGGGCCACACCTGGGGCGGTATGGAGCTGTAAAAGAAGCCTGTCCGGGAGCCTTGCAAGAGCCGCCCGGACAGGCTATAATAACAGTAAAAATAGGGAATAAAATGTATTGATAATATATGCCCCCCTATGGGGTGAAGGGGACAAGCTGAAATGGGTTTGTCGTAAAATAGGGAATAAAATGTATTGATAATATATGCCCCCCTATGGCCTTTAGGCCAGGGAAAAAATAATAAAATATTCTCTCTCTGACAGGGAGAAAGTCGGAGGGGGTTATGGGGGTGAGCGGCGGGGTGTGGGAATGTGGTAAACCTGAAAGGTTTTCCATCATTTCCATGCCCCAGAGCGAGGGGGAAAAGGGGGAGGTGACTTTCTCTTTAAGGCCCCGAAGGGGCCGCTCTTTGGCTCCCCCTTTTCCCCCTGTGGGTTTGCAGAATGTACGAAAAGAGGTGTAAGGAATGGAGGATCAGCAAGCAGCCCTGGAACAGCTCCGGGAACTTTACAGGGAAAAGAATGAGCATTTAGAGAAGTTTTTGGAGCCGGTGGAGCCGTATGAGTTTTATCGTGAGATCTTCCCGGAAGGATCTTTCGAGAGGAAGGGCCATTTTGAGGACAGGAAGGGAAACGGGATCGCGGTGACAGTGACGAAAGGTGAGGTTGACAGGGCAACCGGGATCGCCCTGCAGATCGAGGGGGACGGTAAAGCGAAACGCTGTACCATCACTGACGAGCTGGACGAGCTGAGGGAGCTGCAAGACACCGATTTTACGATTATGTCCCCGATCTCCTATTTTGGGCTGCGGCGGTGCGGCAAAAATGCCCGGTATCTCTATGCTTTGGTCTTTGACCTGGACGGGGTAGGTATGCCCCAGCTCCGGGACACGCTGCACCAGATGAACAAGGATATTTTGCCCCAGGCAACCTTTGTTGTAAACAGCGGGACAGGGCTTCACCTGTATTATGTGCTGAAAGAGCCGGTGCCTATGTACCCGTACAACCAGAAATGCTTGAAAGAGTTGAAATATTCCCTCACTCGGCAGATTTGGAATAAGTTTACCTCCACCATCAAGGAGCCACAAATGCAGGGGATTTTGCAGGGATTTCGGGTGGTCGGCTCCGGCTCGAAGCTGGGGCGTGAGTACCCTGTGAGGGCGTTCCGGCTCGGCGGGCCGGTGGAGCTGGTGCGGCTGCTTGATTATATCCCGGACAGCAACGGGGAGCAGCAGCGGCTTGAAGGGCTTATGAGAAAGAGCCGCCTGTCGCTGGCCGAGGCGAAAGAGAAGTACCCGGATTGGTATGAGCGGCGGATCGTCAAGAAGGAGCGGCGGGGCCGCTGGACGGTCAAGCGTGACCTTTACGACTGGTGGCTGCACCGGATCGCCGATGAAATCCGGGTGGGCCATCGTTTCTATGGCATTATGACGCTGGCGATTTATGCGAAAAAATGCGGGATAGACGAGGACGAGCTGCGCCGGGACGCTTTCGCGCTGCTCCGGCCTTACGATGATATGAGCGTGGAGGATATAAACCGCTTCACGAAAGATGATGTGGTGTGCGCCCTGGAGATGTTCAACGAGGACTATGTGACATTCCCCAGGGACGATATAGCGAAGCTCTCCGGTCTGACTATGCCTGTCAACAAGCGGAACTGGCGCAAACAGCCAGTACATTTGCAGGGCGCGAGAGCAATCCAGGAGATTAACGATAAGGCTAATGGTATGAATTGGAGAGAAGGGAACGGGCGGCCTAAAGGCAGCGGAACGGCCCAGGCGCGGGTTTATGAATGGCGGCAGCAGCACCCGGAGGGGCGCAAGGCCGACTGTCACCGGGAAACTGGCCTTGATCCGAAAACCGTCCGCAAGTGGTGGGATTGTCCGCCGCCAGCGGTGCGCTTTGAAAATGGGCATATAACGGTGCGGGTGTCCCCTTCCCAGGAGTTGAGCGATTGGCTCCTGGATGCGCTGCACGATGGGGGCCAGGAATAAGGCCCAGAAAGGCCCCTGTTACGCTTTAGAAGCCGTTTTCAGCCCTCCGAGGGTAAATATACCGGCCCCCTCTCTACCGCGTTTGGAAAGCCGCATAAATCAAGGCTTTTTTGCCCTCTAAATGCGAACATACCAGGGTAGAAGTTTAAGGGCCAGTGCTTGGGTAAACGGTCAGGAACATATATTGACATTGTAAATAAAAAGTTATACAATGGATATAATAAGAATGAAAGGAGTTGCTACCTATGGCAAATACAAATATTAACATTCGTATGGACGCAGACTTGAAGCGGCAGTTTGAGGCGTTCTGTGCTGATATGGGAATGACGATGACAACGGCGTTCAATGTTTTTGCGCGTAAGGCGGTGCGGGAGTATAGAATACCCTTTGAAATCAGCGGCGATGTGCCGAACGCTGAAACCGTTGAAGCAATCAAGGAAGTAAAGAGAATGAAGGCCGATCCGAGCCTCGGCAAGACCTATTCCAATGTCGATCAGATGATGGAGGAGCTGCTTGCCGATGTATAACATAAGACCAACCACAAAATTTCAGAAGGATTTGAAGCGCGTGAAAAAGCGCGGCTTTGATATTTCTTTGCTGACGGATATTATTAAAAAGCTGGCTGCGGGGGAGCCGTTGCCAGAGAAGAACAGGGAGCACCAACTTTCCGGGGATTATACGGGGTGTCGTGAGTGCCACATTACGCCGGATTGGTTGCTGATCTACGAAGTGGACGGGGACGAGCTGATTTTATATCTCACCCGGACGGGATCGCATAGCGATTTATTTTAGGGGAAGGAGGAAAGGTCTATGAGCTGGGATAAAGAGAGGATCGCGCAGATACAGCTTCCCGATCCGGCAGACGATGATCCGCACCCTCGGCTGCTCCTGGAAGGTCGCGGCATACACGCAGGGCAGGGTTTTACGGCCCTGTTCCCTGATGGGTGGCACGAGATTACCCTGGAAGTAGCGTGGGAGCCGACAGGCCCCGGCTGCTGGTACATATCTACGCCGGGGTTTAAGGGCGTGTGTCCTGTGGGCCTGTTCGTAAAGGTATGAAAACGATCCGGCAGATAGCTGACGAGATAGGGGTATCAAAGCAAGCTGTTTTCAAAAAAATTAAGCGTGAACCACTGTCAACCAGTTTACAGGGGTTGACGGCAACGGTTGACGGTAGGTTGATGGTAGAGGTTGACGGCGAAAAGCTGATAAAACAGGCGTTTTCTGAAATTGCACCGTCAACCACCGACAACCAGTTGACGGGCGCGGTTGACGGTTTGGTTGACGCGCCGTCAACCAAAAATGCAGAAAAAACAGCAGAGGTTGATGGTGTGATTTCTGTTTTACAGGCCACCATCGACACGCTGCAGGGGCAGCTTGAAGTGAAAGACCGGCAGATCGAGCAGCAGGCCCAGACCATTACCCGGCTTACTGACGCGCTGGCCGCCGCCCAGCAGACAGCGGCAGCGGCCCAGGCCCTACACGCGGGGACAATCCAGCAGCAGCTTATTACCGGGGAGGCTGGAACGGATCAGCAGGAACCGGAACAGAAAAAAAGCTGGTTTTCAAAAATTTTTGGTGGCAGATAGGAAACAAAAGGATATTTTTTTCGTCACTACAAGTTAAGAAAGGCGGTGTGATACAGTGAAAAAGATTGCTCTTGTTTTGGTGGCGGCTATGGTTTTGGTATTCACTGGTTGCGAAAAAAAGGAAACTATTTCAATGCCTTTTGATGTTGCTGATGTGAATAATATCGAGATGTATCGCAATGTTGTGCCAAACTCCGCTGAAAAGCAAGTCATTACAAAAACCGATGATATAGAGGATATTTATTTTCTGTTTTCGGGATTGGAGGTAAGCGATAAAAAAACGGAGCCTGTTGCTGGAGGGACAGTAACAAGTTTTCGGTTTAATCTCTCAAATGATACAAGTTATGAGATTATCTACTGTGCAGAAGCAGTAAAGTCAGGCAGACTGAAACTTCCAGAGGAGAAACTGGATTATTTTACAGCAGCTGATATTGAATCTTATTGGGACAACTACCAATATGAGATTGTTCCTGTAAGTGAGAATGAACTGCCGGGACAGGAAGAAACGCAAGAATGGGATAAAATCCCTATGGTAATGGTGGATGGCAAACTCTACTATGATACGGGGAAAGAAAGTACCATAAGTGGCCGTTGCGGGGTAATGGACGGGGAAATCACTTCATCGGTTGATGGCTCTGAGATACCGACAAAGGATAACCAATCTAATTTTGGAACAGGATTTGAATATCAATACGGGGCCGACAATACCATAGAGATTTTTATGAACGAGAAATGGATCGTTTTTGAGCAAAGAGAAGGAGCCGGAAATCAAGTCCGATATGGTGATCGGATGGTAGATGCGGAGGGCCTTTCCAAAGAAACGCTTGAATGGCTGGATTGGTATAATAGCTTGCCGGAAGAACAACAGTTAGCTGTAAGTGCTGTGCCGCCAGATTTGCTTGAAGAAAGCGGCCTTGTAAAAACAGAGGACGCAGAGGTTTCTGCACAGGAAGATGAATTGTGTGGCTATCCTCTTGCACCAGAAGAAGTAGAGTGACAACAGAAATTCTTGGAGACAGTTGTGAGGCTGCTTCTTTTAGCCCCCGGCAGGGCGCAAAAGCACTTTCATACTGCCAGCCCCGAAGGGGCGGCGGTGTGAAAGTGCTTTTGCGTTACTTTCTCACAAGAAAGTAACAAAGAGGTTGTG
>ERZ1026941.670-NODE-670-length-12585-cov-7.949322_pt1 | contig 12585 bp, 10 predicted proteins | sample MGYA00519305_ERZ1026941 | MGnify/ENA primary metagenome ERZ1026941 (study PRJEB26926, sample SAMN06164614) | human gut metagenome | biome: ENVO:00009003; feature: ENVO:2100002; material: ENVO:00002003 | host: Homo sapiens | place: USA | collected 2012 ...
GAGATCGCTCAGTGTCTCGTGGGCTCGGAGATGTGTATAAGAGACAGGCATAATAGTCGATCAAAGATGTTCTGAGCCCTACCTGATATCCATAAGAGGTATTTCCCTTAAACAGTGCCTCCACCTTTGACATATCTGCTTTCTTAAAGGTATCTTCATCAATAGACAGCTTGTTATCTGCTTTGACCGTGATTCCGACTGCCTTTAGCAATGTCTCATTACCGTTTGTCGTAGCTGTCAGGCTGCGTAAGTTATTCTTTACACCGCTGACACTGCTCTTGTTTGTAGTATCAATCAGATCATTATAATCTTTTACAAACCGGCTGACTGCTTTGTAAATCTTATCTGTGTCATAGGTCTTTGTTACCTTACCGTCCTCGCCCTTTGTCTCTGTCGTTTTAAACAAAGATTTCGTGCCGGTTGCCATCAGTGCATCTGTAGATTTCTTTAAATCTGTTGCACTTGTCTCGATCTCAGTCTGGACACGCTCTGCTGTTGTTTTCGTCTTATTTGTCTTAGCACTTTCTGTTGCAGATTTGGTGGTCTTATCCTGACCATAATAAGCCTTCATCAGCTTCTTATATGTGCCGCTGCGGATAAAGGCCCAGTCACTCAATACAGATGATGAATTGTTACCAAATAAACTGCTCACGCCAAATGAACTGTTACTTCCGAATAATCCTGCCATAATATCACTCCTTTGAAATTAATCTGAACATCCGTGTTCTACCTAGTCTTCCTATTCTCTATATCGTCATTATAGCCCTGATTGTTAATATTTACAAGTAAATATCTTTATTTTTCCTGCTTTTTGTTCTCAATCTGCCAGTCGATCGGTTCGATCCCATGCTCTTTTAAGAACTCATTTGCCTGGCTGAAATGCTTACAGCCAAAAAATCCACGGTATGCCGATAACGGACTTGGATGTGGTGCTTTTAAGATCAGATGCTTCGGATTGGTCAGCATCGGTATCTTACTCTGTGCCGGTCTGCCCCAGAGCATATAGACGATCGGACGGTCCTGTGCATTCACGGCATGGATGATCGCATCCGTAAACTGTTCCCAGCCTCTTCCCTGATGGGAATTTGCCTGATGCGCCCGCACTGTCAATACCGTATTGAGCATCAGCACTCCCTGCTCTGCCCATTTGACCAGATAACCGTTATCCGGGATATAACATCCCAAATCCTCCTGCAACTCTTTATAGATGTTCTCTAAAGAAGGCGGAATGTCCACATCCGGTTTTACCGAAAAACACAATCCATGTGCCTGACCCACGTTGTGATACGGATCCTGTCCTAGGATCAACACTTTGACATCTTTTAACGGTGTCAGATGAAGTGCATTGAAAATATCGTCCGCCGGAGGATATACCACCGCGGTACTGTATTCTTTTTGTACAAATTGGTATAACTCTTTATAATATGGCTTTTTAAACTCCTCCTGCAAAGCAGGCAGCCAGTCATTCGTGATCATTGCCATAGCATTATCTCCTCACCGGTATACCTTTATCTGCTAAATAATTTTTTAAATCCATAATCTCTAATTCTTTATAGTGGAAAAGAGAAGCGGCAAGTGCTGCATCTGCTTTTCCGTCTGTCAGTGCCTCATAAAAATGTTCTTTGGTTCCCGCACCACCCGATGCAATGACCGGAATCGAAACATTTTCTGCAATCTGACGTGTCAATTCGATGTCATAGCCTGCTTTTGTTCCGTCACAGTCCATACTGGTTAAAAGGATCTCACCGGCTCCTAACCGATCTGCCTGAATTGCCCATTCCACGGCATCCATGCCGACATCGATCCTTCCGCCGTTTTTATAGATATTCCAGCCGGAACCGTCGGCTCTTTTTCCGGCATCAATTGCTACTACCACGCACTGGCTGCCGAATTTATCTGCCGCATCACTGATCAGCCGCGGATTGTTGATTGCAGAAGAATTGATGGAAATTTTATCCGCACCTTCCCGCAAAAGCACCTTAAAATCTTCTACGGTACGAATACCGCCGCCTACCGTAAATGGTATAAATACTTTTTCTGCAACCTTGCGGACCATGTCCACAACGGTCTCTCTGGCATCCGAAGTTGCCGTAATATCTAAAAATACCACTTCATCCGCTCCGGCTTTATCATAAGCCGCCGCAACCTCCACCGGATCTCCGGCATCTCTTAAATTAACAAAATTGATTCCCTTTACAACTCTTCCGTTATTTACATCCAAGCAGGGAATGATCCTCTTCGTAAACATCAGTCCTGACCTCCCTGCAGATTTGCAAAATTTTTAAGCATTTTAAGCCCTACCGTACTGCTCTTTTCCGGATGGAACTGACATGCAAAAATATTATCTTTTTCTACGGAAGCATCGATCATGGTACTGTACTCCGTTGTCGCTTTTACAATGGCAGGCTCTGCGGCTTTTAAATAATAAGAATGTACAAAATAGACATATGGCTGCTGTTCGATTCCTTCAAAAAGCCTTCCCTGATTCTGTAAATTCAGGGAATTCCAACCGATATGCGGGATCTTTAAACCTTCCTTATCCGGTATCCGAAGGATTTTTCCATCTAAAAGGTGAAGTCCTTCTACCCCCGGACTCTCCTCACTCTCTTCAAATAAAAGCTGGAGTCCGAGGCAGATACCGAGTAACGGTATCTTTTTTTCTGCTACTTCGCGGATCACCTGATCCAAGTTATACTTTTTCAAATTATGCATGGCATCCGAAAAGGCTCCGACTCCCGGAAGGATGACCTTATCTGCCGACAGGATCGTCTGAAAATCTCTTGTGATCACACTCTCCTGTCCCACTGCTGCCAATGCCTTTTCCACACTCTTTAAATTACCTGCATCGTAGTCAATGATCGCTATCATTTTTCTTCCTGTCCTAAATTCATTTTCTGGATGATCTTTTGAATCTCTTTGCTGTATTCTTCACGGTCTTTGATCTTATAGAGCTTTCTTGCATCGTCCGTGCTCATTCCAAACTGCTGGTCTAAGGCTTCTTCTAACTGATCTTTCAGGTGGTTCATCTCACCCTCTCTACCGTATTTCTTAGCATTATCAAGTCCCTTGTCATAGCGTCCGATACCTCTGACTAACGCATCCAGTGCGAGATCATACTTATCTGCTCCCATCAGGGTAAGGTATGCCTGATACTGTTCCTGCACGGCTGCCATCGTGGACACCTCTTTATAGAGTTTCTGATCATTTCCCTTTAAATTCAGTCCGCTCAGCTGTTCATATGCTTCCACATATTCGCCATTGTCCATCGCCTGTTTTGCGGTGTCTATGTAAGAATTCTTTCCACTCAGTTTCATCATCAAAAGGACTAATGCAAGAATTGAAAATGCCATTAAAAAGATTAAAATGACCGGCTTTTTCGGAAGTGGAGGCGTATTGTCCGGCTCTTCCGGTTTTGGCTCCTTCACCTTCTTTTCCCGCTTCTTTCTTGGTTTCTTTTCCTTTGGCTCTTTTTCTTTCTTCTCTTTCTTGGCTTTCTTCTTGTCCTTTTTCGCCTGTTTCTTATCCTCTTTTGCAGCTCCTGCCTGCTCTGCAGCCTCTAATTCTTTCAGAATCTGAAGATTTTCATCGGAGATATTCTCTAAATCCTGACTTTCCGGAACCTCTACATGCTCTACATCTGTGGATTCTTCTTCTTCTCCGAACAACGTTGCTGCTAACTTTGCAAAGAAACCTTTCTTTTTCTTAGGCTTTTTCTTTTCGTCATCCGCTTTTTCTTTCGTACCTGTGGCTGCACTGTCCGAAGAGGCTGCTTTTACACCTTCATCATATGCCGCTCCGGTTTCCTGTAATGTAATATCATTAGAGTCTGCATTTAAGAGGTCTCCGATCTCGGAAAGGTCTGCATCACCCTCTACCCCATTTAAAAGCTCTAACAGATCAGCATTTGCACTGTCAAGTTCTCCGATCGGCTCCTCTTCGACATACTCCGGCTCTGAACTCTGTGCTTCCTGCGCTGCTCCCTCATCAGAAACGCCTGACATCTCTCCCTGTTTAGAAGTTCCCTGTGGTGTGCCCTGATCGGTATCATTTGCAGATGCATCGGATACAATCTCTTCTAAGTTTTCAAAAAACTCTGCATTATCCGCCGATGCTGCTGCCTGTGTGTCACCCGATACAGTCTGTTCACTTGTAGCACTGCTGCCCGCGGTGCTGTTTTCGACTGCATTGCTGACCATGTCTGCAATATTTCCTGCATTTTCATCTACAGAACTCTGTGTATTGACGGACTCATTAGCTTCATTCTCTTCTTCCTCTGCTAACTCTAATTCAAACTGACGCAGAAAATCATCCACATCTTCCTGTTCTAACTCGCCTTCAAATTCCTGTAAAAAACGCTGTTCCTCTTCCCTCTTTTTGCGCTGTTCCCGTTTGTATTCCTGTTCACGCTCAAATTTCCGGAATGCTTCACTGGCATTATCATACGGGTCGCTGCCTGAATATGACTTCGACTTTTTTCCTGACATATTGGTATTATTAATGCTATTGAGCAGGCTGTCTAAATAATCTTCTGTATTCGCCATTGGAACTTCACCTCACTGTACTTATTAAGGGATGTGACAATCATCACATCCCTTTTTCATTCTAACTTTATTGAATTACTATCTGGACTGATCGATCAAACGGTCGATAGCTTCCACTAAATGACCTATCTCTGGTTTTGTTAACTGTGCATCGGCTCCTAATGCCTCGCCTTTTCTACGCATTTCCTCATTTACCAAGGATGAGAAGATAACAACCGGAATCTTCTTCAACTCATCATCCTCTTTGATCAGCTTGGTCAGACGGTGTCCATCCATCAATGGCATCTCAATATCCGTAATGACACAGTGTACATCTTCTAATGCTGTTCCGTTTCTCTGGAATTCTGTCAGCTTATCCCATGCTTCCTGTCCGTTCATGGTAACGATCAGATTAGTATATCCTGATTTTTTCAGACAGTCTGTGATCAGTTTACTCAGTAATGGAGAATCCTCTGCGATCAGGATCGGAGAATCACATCTCTCTCTTTCTCCTAAGTTATCGATATCGGATACCTTAAGTCCTGTCTCCGGACTGATGTCTGTCACAATCTTCTCGAAGTCTAAGATAATGACTAACTTATCCTCTAATTTGATCACACCGGTTGATACTCCGTTGTTCTCTGCATTTACGGTAGAATCCGGTTTGATGATATCTGCCCATGATACTCTGTGAATACCGATTACTTCATCTACATGAAATGCAATATTTAACTTATTAAAGTTTGTAATGATCAATAATCCTTCATCGGTTACCGTGCTGTCTGATAATCCTAAGCAATGCTTTAAATTAATAACCGTAATCATAACATCACGCGGCATAAAGATTCCTTCAACACTAGGATTTGCATTTGGAATCGGTGTGACCGGCTGATATGACAAAATCTCACGGATTTTGGCAACGTTAATTCCATAATGATTCTTGCCCAGTGTAAATTCCAACACTTCCAACTCATTTGTTCCGTTCTCTAATAGAATATTTGTATCCATATCCGTTCTCCTCTCGAGTTGCTCACTATACTTATTCACATTATATCAGACATTCAGATAATTTGCACGATTTTTTCCGAAAAAGCTCATTCTTTTTTGTAATTTCTGTAATCATTGCAATTCGGAAACAGTTGATGTGCTTCCATCCGATACTTTTAACTGTAAAGAAGTAATATTTTCTACATTCTGTTTCTCTGTTTCAAACAGGAGTACACATTCCTGTGCGCTGCCTCCTGCGATCGTTCCCTGATAGGTTCCCAAATCATTCAAAAGAATGCTGGTCTGCGCAGCAACCGTCTTGTCACCGTTGATCACCACTCTGTATTTCAGATTCTTTTTGAGCATATCACATTCGATATCTCCTCCTGTTGCTTTCAGATTAACATGTACTACCAGAAATGTCTTTCCGGCTGTTGCATTCATGGCAAAATAATCTGACTCTACATAGGAATCTGTCACATCATAGTTTTCAAATGACGCATCCAGTCCATCTTCTAACTTTAATGCCTGTCGCAAAGATACTGTTTCTGTCTTTGGTTTTTCTGCATCTGCAGTTGTATTCTTTGCAGGGTCCACTGAAGTCTCCTGCTTGTCCTTTGTATCAGTCTGTTGTTCCTTAGACTCTGTTGTATCTTCTTTTGAAAGATCCTCCTGCTGGATCTTGATAAGTCCTTCATCCTGTCTGTCATTATATCTGGTTACCACATGTGCCGCATAGGCTGCAACCTTCTCCTGTTCTTCGCTTGACAGATCATATGGCTTTGTTCCACATCCCGCAGTCGATAGCATGACTCCGCAGAGCAATATACTGACCAGTCCTTTTTTCCGTCCCATGATCCTCTCCTTAAAATCGTATCTCTCTTCTTATGATGTTAACAGATTTTTTACAACTTATCAACTATTATTCGCACAATCCCTGTCCAATTCAAACCAGAATTCCACACCGTTTTCCCGGTTCTTTGCTCCACATTCCCGATGATGGGATTCCATGATCGCTTTGACGATGGAAAGCCCGATACCACTGCCCCCGTACTCTCTGGTTCTTGCCTTATCCACTTTGTAAAACTTGTCCCAGATATTCGGCAGATCTTCCTCCGGGATCGGGTTTCCTGTATTGAATACGCAGACCCGGACACTGTCCTCTTTTTTCTCATAGGTGACTTCTATGTGCTTCTCAAAATCCGCATGGTTGATCGCATTGCTCAAATAATTTGTCATGACTTCTTCGACTTTAAATTCATCTGCCCAGACACAGACGGACTCTTCCGGATAAGTTACGGTAATCTCTTTTTGTTTTAATAAAATCCCCGAAGAGGTTACTACACCTTTGACTAATTCGGTCAGATCAAACCTCTCCATGGTCAGTGTGTCATTGCCAAACTCTAACTGGTTCAGCGTCAGGAGTTTTTTGACCATCTGATTCATCTTATCGGCTTCATCCATGATGACTTCGCAATAAAAATCCCGGCTCTCTTCGTCATCGTTAATGCACTCCTGAAGTCCTTCCGCATATCCCTGTATCAGTGCTAACGGTGTCTTTAATTCATGGGATACATTGGATAGGAATTCTTTTCGCATCCGATCGATCTCTTCTTTTTTCTCTATGTCTTTTTTCAGTTCGTTGTTCGCACTCTTTAATTCTGAAATAGTAGTCTCTAACGTGGCTGACAGCATATTCATATGTTCGCCTAACTCATCCACCTCATTCTGGCGTTTGTTCGGCTTATATTTTGCATCAAAATCCAGCTCTGCCATTCTTTTTGAGATTTTTGTAAGCTGCAGGATCGGTCCCGTGATCCGACGGCTGACAAAGATTGCCAGAATGGCACAGCAGACCGTTGCCATGACCGCAACATATGCTAAGAATTCATTGGCGATCATAACGCTCTCTTTGATACTTGCCAATGCGGTACGCATTAATACCAGATTGCCGTCTTCTAAAGTCCCCCACAGCACCAGATAATCGGCTTCTAACCGGCTGTCCTGCTGTTTTTCGATGATGTAGTTATCCGTTGTCTTGATGACCTCGGATGCATGCTTATTGGAACTTTCATATAATGCCCCATAGAACTGATTTTTTAATTTTTCACTATTGCCCGCCGAAGAACGCAATACCTGTGCATCCGGACTCAACACCAGTATCGAGATGTTTCCATTGCTGCAGATCCGTTCAAAAGCAATGTCGAATTCATCACTTTCAAAAGTGTCGTTGATGACCGCTTTATCGATCGTGTGAAAACCTTCTAATAAGGCATTTTCTTTATTGACGGTATAAAAAGACTCCAAAAAGGTGCTATTCAAAAACCAGCACAGTAATACTGTGCCGGTTACCATCCCTATCATCGTATATGCTATGTTTCTCGTAATTGAATATTTTTTCTTCATACCGCTTCCGCCTTTATACTTCGAGCTTGTATCCCATACCCCAGACGGTCTTGATATATTCGCCCTTGTCGCCTAACTTGCTTCTCAGTTTTTTTACATGGGTATCGATCGTTCTTGCATCTCCAAAATAGTCATAGTTCCATACGTTATTCAAAATCTTTTCTCTCGATAGCGCTATTCCTGCATTTTCCACAAAATAGGTCAGCAGTTCAAATTCCTTATAGCTTAATTCGATCGGTTTTCCGTCCACGGTGACCTGATGTGCCGCCTTGTCCACAACGATCCCTTCAAATTCGATTGTATCGTTTGCACTGTATTTATTTGCCCTGCGAAGAATGGCTTCCACTCTTGCAACTAATATTTTCGGGCTGAATGGTTTTGAAATATACTCGTCCACACCCAACTCAAATCCGAGCAGTTCATCATTCTCTGCGCCTTTTGCCGTTAACATGATGATCGGCACCTTGGAATTCTCACGGATTTCCCTGCACACATCCCAGCCATTGATCTTTGGCATCATTACATCTAAAATGACCAGTGCTATATTTTTTTCATTATAAAAGACATCCAGCGCTTCTTCGCCATCGCCGGCTTCTAATACTTCAAAATCCTTTTTTACCAAAAAATCCCTGACCAGTTTTCTCATGCGGCTCTCATCGTCCACAACCAGTATTTTTAAGCGTTCCATGATCCTGCCTCCTGATATTCTAAGTAGTATGTTTATTATAAAAAAGAATTATGTTAAAAATGTGAAACAGCCGCTGATCGTACTATTTTTCCTCTAATGCCTGTTCCTGCTCTTTGACTGCCTGCTCTCTCTCTTCTAATTCCTGCTCCCAGGAAGAATACTTATCGATCAGTTTGTTCTCATAGTTTAAAATATTAACATTATCGGATGTTGTCGCTAACAGCATCATAGACACAACGGAGATCAAAAGGATCAGTGAAGTGACCATAAAGAACTGGCAGCGTCCCTTATAATTCTTGCCCTCTTTTTTTTGTTCTTTCTTATTTTTTGCCTTTTCTTTTTCTCTTTGCCGCTCTTTCCGCTGTTCTTCTTTTTTCTGCTCTTTCTTCTGCTTTTTCTCTTCTTCCTCTGTCTGCGGATACCGGATGGGAATTGCTAAAACCTCTTCATTTGAAATTGCCGGGATCATCAGCAGATAATCTCTGAGTTCCTTTAAAAAGCAATAACCGACCGGTGTTTCAAATAAATCCTGTTCGATCAGATTCTGATATATGGAAAAGACTGCGTTCGGATTCTCCATATCGAGTTTTTGACGCAGATATTTCGTTCCTTCTATCTCACGCTGTGCAAGCTCTGCCTCTTTTTTTGTCCGAAATACAAATCCGCCTGCTTCATAGGTTTCCTGTAATTGTTTCATCGTTCTCTCCTTTGTGCAAAACCTCTTGCTTTCAGTATAAAAAAATGCGTTCCGAAATGCAATATGCAAATTCTATCTTTTAAAAAGGTACGGTTTCCTTTATAATGTTTTTTATGTACGAAGGAGGTTTCTTATGTTTGATGAATTTGTAGATAATACAGAACGATATGAAGAATTTATTGAGGAATTATTAGAGGCTAACCGCGAGGGCAGATTTGATGATGTATTCAACCGTGCCTATGGCATGGGCACTTTTTCCATTGATGAGCTGATCGACATCTATGCCAGGGTGGATAATGACTGCGTCACAAATTACCGCTCAAAAAATGAATCCGAAGAAGCTGTGGAGTTAGAGGCTTTGCGCCTTGCGATCCTGCAATCCTTATCGGAGGCAAATACCTCTGCCATTGCATTTGAATTAGCTGCCTGCTTTTTTGACCATTTTTCAAAAGAAGCGGAAGGCATGGATATGAGTGATGAGATTGACAAATGCTTAACAAAGATTTTTAAATGTATTGCTTCTACCGGTTCGTGGTCGGAATTTTTTGCCGGAACAGAGCCTGTGTTCCACATCTACTATTCCCGTTTTTCCGACCGCATTGGTTTTGACTGCTCAAGACTTGCCGGGATCACCTGCAATATGGAACGTGGCAAAGAGATCATGAAAAATGAGAACTGTCATCCGAGTTTCCGGGAGGCGTTGGAATCGAGAAAAGATTTCTGATCTTCCATGCAAGGATCTAAATAACGAAAATCCCCATAAAACAGTTTGATCTTATGTCTCTGTTTTATGAGGATTTTTCTTTTATATTTTTTGATGTTTTTCTTTGATACTTATTGCTGTTTCTCTATTTGTATTTGTTATAGAGGTCTTTCATCTGCCGGATCTCGCTCTCGGTAAACTTCTCTTTGACGTACTGTTTCAAACCTTCTTTGTCCTGATCTTTTGCATATTTGCTGACATCTGAAATGGTCTGTGGCGATACCTTGCTCTCTATCATATCATTGACCGTCTGCTTATCCTCTTCGCTCATGGAATTATAAATATCCTGTGCGTTTTGTAACTGACCTGTAGAGTCATTCTGCACCTGTTCCTCTATCATCTTTTCGGCAACGGCTGACGTTACTTTTTCCTTTGCCTTGTCATAGACAAACGTTTTGCCTGCCCAGATTGCTGCTACTAAGATGACTAACACAACGATGAGTACGATAAGACCTTTTTTCTTCTTTCTTTTTCCTGCCATGATTTCACTCCTCCTCTGTTGGGATTTTTACCGTTCCTAATTTAACACATTTTTTTCGGTTTTTCCATGAAATCACAAAATCTTTAAAAAGGTTTAAGAAACACGGTTCTGGTTGCGGTACTGCACCGGTGTCATCTGAAAATTCTTTTTAAACTGGCGGCTGAAATTCTCCACATTCTGATAACCGACTGCATGGGAGATATTCTCTACAGTCATATTTCCGTTTTTCAAAAGTGTCTTTGCACGTTTCATGCGGATCGCTATCACCTGTTCTCCAAAAGTTTTTCCTGATTTTTCTTTAATGTATTTGGAAATATACGGTGTTGACAGGTGAAACTGCTGTGCCATTCCCTCTAAGGTAACGGTCTGGTAGTTCGTCTGCATATAATTCATCATTGCTACCAGGCGCTCATCTAAGCATTTTTCATCGGACTGTATCTGTGGCAGTTTGTTGACTGCAACGGTCAGTGCATGGATGGATGCCTTGATGATATCTTCGTCCATTCCTGCACCCCAGTAGGATTTTCCATTACAGGTGATCCCTACATAGGCAACTGCCTTTGAGGAGGAACCATGGGAAAGTGCATGTTCTTCGTATACGGAAAGTTCATAGCTGATCCCAAAATACTGCTTGATGGCATTGCTGACTGCATCTAAACGTCCGTTTCCGTTTGCATCTACCACTGCACTCTTGTCTCCGCAGTTGATCGTTGCCTCTGCCATGATCCCGTCTACCTGTGCAAAACTGCACTCGGAAATACAGAAATATGGTGTGTGGTTTACATAATGATCTTCAAAGATATCATATACCCACTGTGGTGAAAGTTCTTTGTGCTCTTCATCTGAAACATGTTTAACTGCGTAGCCGACTTCCTCACGCATTTTTTCAGGCAGTGAGATTCCAAAGTTCTGTTTTAAGATGTAGTTGACTCCGCCCTTTCCGGACTGGCTGTTGATACGGATCACATCTGCATCATAAGTACGTCCGACATCCATCGGGTCGATCGGCAGATATGGAACGGTCCATTTGTTATGTTCTTTATCTTTTAAGCAAGCCATTCCTTTGGCGATCGCATCCTGATGGGAACCGGAAAATGCAGTAAATACCAGATCTCCGGCATACGGCTGACGCGGGTCTACATGCATTCTGGTCAATCTTTCATAGGTCTCACGGATCTTTGTCATGTTACTGAAATCCAGTCCCGGATCGACTCCATGTGAAAACATGTTCATGGCAAGTGTGATGATATCTACGTTTCCGGTACGCTCACCGTTTCCAAACAGGGTTCCCTCAATACGCTCGGCCCCTGCAAGAATTCCAAGCTCTGCATCACTGACTCCGCAGCCGCGGTCGTTGTGCGGATGCAGACAGAGGATCACTCCGTCACGATATTTCAGATGTTTGTTGATGTATTCTACCTGTGTGGCAAATACATGCGGCATTGCATTTTCTACTGTGGTCGGTATGTTGATGATCGCTTTATTTGCTGCATCCGGTTTCCAGACATCTAACACGGCATTGCAGACATCCACTGCATAGTCCACTTCTGTTCCCGGAAAACTCTCCGGGCTGTACTGGAAGGAAAAATTACCCTCGGTCTCATCGGCAAGTGTCTTTAAGAGTTTTGCTCCGTCAACTGCGATCTGTAAGATTTCTTCTTTGCTCTTTTTAAATACCTGCTCACGCTGTGCTACGGAAGTGGAGTTGTACAGATGTATTACGGCATGTGGCGCACCTTTGACTGCCTCGAAGGTCTTACGGATGATATGCTCTCTTGCCTGTGTTAAGACCTGAACGGTCACATCGTCCGGTATCATATTGCGGTCGATCAGCGCCCGCATAAAATCATATTCGGTCTCGGACGCTGCCGGGAATCCGACTTCGATCTCTTTGAAGCCGATCTTTACTAACATCTCGAAAAATTCCAGTTTTTCTTCTAAGCTCATTGGCTCGATCAATGCCTGATTTCCGTCTCTTAAGTCGACGGAACACCAGCTGTCTCTTATACACATCTCCGAGCCCACGAGACACTGAGCGATCTC